>Ga0306921_10009559_pt1 | contig 10291 bp, 9 predicted proteins | sample sta12Cox44000080_FD_203760 | JGI IMG/M metagenome (GOLD analysis project Ga0306921, IMG submission 203760) | Lab enrichment of tropical soil microbial communities from Luquillo Experimental Forest, Puerto Rico - statoxic.12C.oxic.44.000.080 (v2)... | ecosystem: Environmental > Terrestrial > Soil...
CTGCTCGGTCGTCAGCCCCATGGCATAGAGGTAAGAGCGATGGGGAGCCCGCTCGGGGCCTTCCGTCACGTGGCGGCTCGGCAGCCTCTTTTTGATGTTGGTCTTGACGTCCATCGCGAACCTGTTCTCCCCAGCCATCTCTTTTTGAGCCCGGGAAAGAAGAAATTTCCCTTGGTCTTCGCGATCGCCGCGGCTTGCAGCCTACGAAGACATGATCTCATGGAGGGGTGTGGCAAAAAAGCGGCGCGACTACGAGCGACCCCGGATAAGGGTTAAATCTTCGGGAAGTGTGGCGTCTACGCAACATTCGTTGCGGTAGGGCAACCCCAACAACGCCGAAATCGCCTAAATGTTCAGCACCCGCCCGTACGCATCCAGTACTGCCTCCTTCATCATTTCGGACAGTGTCGGGTGGGGGAAGATAGTGTGCATGAGCTCTTCTTCAGTGGTTTCAAGGTTCATGGCCACCACATAGCCCTGGATCAGTTCCGTCACCTCCGCGCCAATCATATGCGCGCCGAGCAACTGGCCCGTCTTCTTGTCGAAGATCACCTTGACCAGCCCCTGATCCTCGCCAAGCGCGATCGCCTTGCCGTTGCCGACAAACGGGAATCGGCCGACCCTGATCTCGCGACCCGCCTCTTTCGCCTTTGCTTCGGTCAGGCCGACCGAGGCGACTTGCGGATTGCAGTATGTGCACCCCGGAATGAGATTCTTGTCCGTCGCGTGCGGATGCAAGCCCTTGATGGCTTCGACGCACACCACCCCTTCATGCTCGGCCTTGTGGGCGAGCATCGGGGGACCTGCAACGTCACCGATGGCGTAAATGCCAGCCACATTGGTCTTGCCGTAGCCGTCGATCACCACGCTGCCGCGCTCGGTTTTCACCCCGAGTTTTTCCAGCCCGAGATTCTCGATATTTCCCACCACGCCCACGGCCGAAATCACCCGATCAAATTCGGCGGTCTGCGGCTTCTTGCCGTCGTCGATGGTGGCGACCACGCTATCGGTCTTTTTCTCAAGCTTTGTCACCTTGGTATTGGTGAGTATCTTGATGCCCTGTTTCTCGAAGCGCTTGCGCGCAAGGCCCGCGATCTCGGCATCCTCCACAGGAAGGATTTGAGGCAGGATCTCGACCACGGTGACGTCCGCACCCATGGTGTGGAAGAAGGAAGCGAATTCGATGCCGATCGCACCTGAACCAACGACCAAAAGCGACTTCGGCATTTTGTCCGGCACCATGGCTTCGAAATAGGTCCAGACCAGTTTCTTGTCGGGCTCAAGCCCCGGCAACACGCGCGGCCGCGCGCCCGTCGCGATGATGATGTGCCTGGCCTGGTAAGCGCCCTCGCCCAGCGCGCCTTTCGGTGCCTCGACGGCAGATTTCTTCACCGTGATCTTGCCGGGCGCATCGATCGCAGCCTCGCCCCAGATGATCGTCACCTTGTTCTTCTTCATCAGGAAGCCGACACCATCGTTGAGGCGCTTTGAGACGCCGCGCGAGCGCTGCACTACGGATTTCGGATCATAGGAAATTTTTTCCGCCGACAGGCCATAGTCCTTGGCGTGCTGCATGTAGTGAAAGATTTCGGCCGAGCGCAGCAGCGCCTTGGTCGGGATGCAGCCCCAGTTCAGGCAAATGCCGCCGAGATAGGATTTCTCGACGATCGCGGTCTTGAAGCCGAGCTGCGCTGCGCGAATCGCTGTGACGTAGCCTCCGGGGCCGGAGCCAATGATGACAATGTCGAAAGATGTGTCGGCCATGGTTACTCGCTCACACCATCATCATGACGGGATTTTCGATCAGGGTCTTGAAAGCGCCGATCAGTTCGGCGCCCAGCGCGCCGTCAATCGCGCGGTGATCGCATGACAGCGTCACGCTCATCATGTGTGCCGCTTCGATTCTGCCATTGCGGACCACGGCGCGCTCTTCGCTGGTGCCCACGGCAAGGATGGTCGCGTGCGGTGGATTAATGACAGCCGTGAAATGATTGATCCCGTACATGCCAAGATTGGAAATCGCCGTGGTGCCGCCCTGATATTCATCCGGCTTGAGCTTGCGCGCCCGCGCGCGCGCCGCGAAATCCTTCATCTCGCCTGAAATCGCCGACAGCGATTTGGTCTCCGCCTTGCGGATGATCGGCGTAATCAAGCCACCCGGCATCGCCACGGCGACGCCGATGTCGGAATGTTTGTGCTTGACCATGCCGGATTCGGTCCAGCTCACGTTGCAGTCGGGGATGCGCTGCAACGCGATCGCCATCGCCTTGATCACGAAATCATTGACGGACAGCTTGTAAAGCGGCTTCTTTTCCTTGTCCTTCGGCGCTTGTGCATTGATCTCCTCGCGCGCGGCGAGCAGCTTGCCGATATCGCAGTCGATGGTCAGATAGAAATGGGGAATGGTCTGCGCCGCCGCGGTCAGCCTTTGCGCAATCGTTCGGCGCATGCCGTCATGCGGCACAATCTCGTAGCTGCCCGGTTCGAACAGCGCGAGAATCTGCTTGTCCGACATCGTAGGCGCGATCGCGGGTGCCGTGGGAGGCGCCGGCGCCTTCAGTCCCTTGCCGGATTTTGCTTCTTCCACGTCGCGCGCGATGACGCGGCCATGCGGGCCAGTGCCCGTGATGCGCGCGAGCTCGATGCCGGCGTCTTTGGCAAGACGGCGAGCGAGCGGCGATGAAAACACCCTGGCATGTCCGTTGACGGGAGCAGGAGCCGGAGCGGCCGTGCCCTGGGGCGCGGGCCTGGCCGCTGGCACTGCCGCGGGCGGTGGCGCGGAGGCCTTCGCCGCAGCAGGGGCTTGCGGGGCCGGAGCGGCCTTGGCTGGCGCGCTCGCGGCCGCTGCACCCGCCGACTTGATGTCCTCGCCATCGCCAGCGAGCACGGCAATCACGTCGTTGACCGCCACGTCCTGCGTGCCTTCCGGAATGAGGATCTTCGCGATCGTTCCCTCATCGACCGCTTCGACCTCCATGGTCGCCTTATCGGTTTCGATTTCAGCAATCACGTCGCCGGACTTGACCTTGTCGCCCTCCTTCTTGAGCCACTTGGCAAGGTTGCCCCTTTCCATCGTCGGCGAAAGCGCTGGCATCAGAATGTTGATCGGCATACTGACCTCACAGGATATTTTCGTTCGTTGTCTTCCGTGCCTTCGAAAGCCAATCAAACAGCGTCAGGGTGTCGCTGCCACCCGATGAAAGAACCAGGGCCCGCTTCAATTTCCGATATCGCCCTGCCACAGGAGCTCGTTCGCCGGGATTGACCGCCACGATTTCATCATGTTGATCGATCGCTCGTCCTCAAGGTCGATAAAGGGAATGCCGAATTGGGCGAGGATGTCCTTGCTCCCCGGGAAGGTGACGGATTCGCCGATCACGAGGAGCGAAAGCTTGAAAAGCCCGATCGCGCCCGCGCACATCGAGCACGGCGACAGCGTCGTATACATCACGGTGTCGTGGAATGAGATCAGCCCGGCGTCGCGCATGCACGACATCTCGCCGTGAAGAATGACGTTCTTCTCCTGCACCCTGCGGTTATGCCCGCGTGCGATGATCTTCTTGTTCCGCGTCAGAACGGCGCCGATCGGAAGCCCGCCCTCGGCGATGCCGATCTCCGCTTCCCGAATGGCCTCGGCCATGAATTCGTAATGATAGGGTTCAGCGGCCACCGCTCGGGCCTCGTCAGCGATAGCAGACGGCCTTGGCGGCCGCGACCACCTCGGCCACCGAAGGCAATGCGAGTTTTTCGAGATTGGCGGCATAGGGCATCGGAACGTCTTTGCCGGAAATCCGCGTCACTGGCGCGTCCAGATAGTCGAATGCGTGTTCCATGATGCGTGCCGCGACTTCGGCGCCCACTCCACTCTGCTGCCAGCCCTCCTCGACGGTCACGGCGCGACCGGTCTTCATCACCGATTTGACGATCGTGTCCGTATCGAGCGGACGGATCGTGCGGAGATCGACGATCTCGGCCTCGATGCCTTCCTTCGCCAGTTCCTCGGCGGCTTTCAACGCATAGCTCATGCCCATCGACCATGAGACGATCGTGACGTGATCACCTGTGCGCGCGACGCGAGCCTTGCCAATCGGGATCACATAATCATCCAGCCTCGGCACCTCGCCGGAGTGGCCGTACAGCACTTCGTTTTCGAGGAAGATCACCGGATTGGGGTCGCGGATCGCAGCTTTCAGCAATCCCTTGTAATCGGCGGCCGAGAACGGCGCGATCACTTTGAGACCCGGAATCTGCGAATACCATGCCGAATAGTCCTGGCTGTGCTGGGCGGCCACCCGCGCCGCCGCACCATTCGGGCCGCGGAACACGATCGAGCATCCCATCTGCCCGCCCGACATGTACAACGTCTTCGCCGCTGAGTTGATGATCTGGTCGATCGCCTGCATGGCAAAGTTGAAGGTCATGAATTCGACGATCGGCTTGAGGCCCGCCATCGCCGCGCCGACGCCAATGCCGGCGAAGCCATGCTCGGTGATCGGCGTATCAATGACACGCCTGGCGCCGAATTCCTGCAGCAATCCCTGGCTGACCTTGTAGGCGCCCTGATACTCCGCAACCTCTTCGCCCATCAGGAACACGTCGGGGTCACGACGCATTTCCTCGGCCATGGCATCGCGCAAGGCTTCACGGATGGTCATGGTCACCATCGCGGTGCCTTCGGGCACTTCCGGATCGGGTTCCGCAGCGGCAGGTTTGGGCGTGCCCGGCGCCTGCGGCGCATCGATCTTCGGCTGACCGTCGCTGACTGGCGCGCGGGACTCGGCGACTTGAGCGGCGACGGAAGGCGCAGACGGTGCGGCTTTCGGGGTCGGCGCTTTCGCAAGATCGGCGGCGCTCTCGCCATCAGCCAAAATGGTTGCGATCGGAGTGTTGACGGCGACGTCGGCGGTGCCTTCCGGAATCAGGATCTTGCCGAGGGTGCCTTCATCGGTCGCCTCGACCTCCATCGTCGCCTTGTCGGTTTCGATCTCGGCGATGACGTCGCCCGACTTGATGGCCTCACCTTCCTTCTTCAGCCATTTCGCAAGGTTGCCCTTCTCCATGGTCGGCGAGAGCGCGGGCATCAGGACTTGAATAGGCATATCAGCTCCGAAAAAAATCACTCTTTAAGCCGCGCTGGTCACAATCGCATCAGATCGGTTTTCATCGTCTGAATTTTTCATCGGTAGACGTCGGTATAAAGTTCGGACGGATCGGGTTCGGGGTCGTGCTGTGCGAAATCGGCAGCCGCGTTGACGATCTCGCGCACCTCGGCGTCAATGGCCTTAAGCTCGTCTTCACCCATTTTTGCCGCAAGCAATCGGTTGCGAACCTGTTCGATCGGATCCTGATCGTGACGGACCTTTTCGACTTCCTCCCGGGTGCGATATTTCGCCGGATCCGACATCGAGTGGCCGCGGTAGCGATAGGTCTGCATTTCCAGAATGAACGGACCCTTGCCGGCGCGGCACCAGGCAACAGCCCTGTCGCCCGCGGCCTTCACCGCGCGGACGTCCATGCCGTCGACCTGTTCGCCCGGAATATTGAAGGAGACGCCGCGCTTCGAAAAATCGGTCTGCGCCGATGAGCGCATCACCGAGGTGCCCATCGCATAGCGATTGTTCTCGATGACGTAGACGACCGGGAGCTTCCAGAGCTCCGCCATGTTGAAGCTTTCATAGACCTGGCCCTGGTTCGAGGCGCCGTCGCCAAAATAAGCCAGGCTGACGAAATCGTTGCCGCGATAACGATTGGCAAATGCCAGTCCGGTGCCGAGCGAGACCTGCGCACCGACGATGCCATGGCCGCCGAAAAAATTCTTCTCCATGCTGAACATGTGCATGGAGCCCCCCTTGCCCTTGGAATAGCCGCCCCGGCGTCCGGTCAGTTCGGCCATCACGCCCTTGGCTTCCATCCCACAGGCCAGCATGTGACCGTGATCACGGTATCCTGTTATGACCTGATCACCTTTCTTGAGCGTCATCTGCATGCCGACGACGACGGCTTCCTGCCCGATATAGAGATGGCAGAAGCCGCCGATTGCGCCCATTCCATAGAGCTGGCCGGCCTTTTCCTCGAATCTGCGGATCAGCAGCATGTCGCGGAGCGCACGAAGCTCCTGTTCCCTGGTAAATTCCGGGGGAGCGTCGACGCCGTTTCCCTTTTCCTGAGTGGCTTCTTTCACGACGCTTTTCTTGGGTGCAGCCATGGCGTTTCCAGCTGAGAGAGCGATTGGCTTTCTCTCTAGCCCAACTCAAACCGCCGTGGAAGGATTGCGTGAGCGGCCGGCATGGTCGCTATGCCGCAGTGCAACGCGATACGACATTTTCGAAATCTATTTTTTGCGAATTTGAAATTTGACGATCAGTTCGGATTGATGACCCGAACCAGATCGCGCGGATTAGCGTAGTCGAGCTGATAGCGCGCGCGCTCGTCGAGCATGTCGGGATCGACCCGGTCGGAGCGGAGCAGCGAGACACGCTGCTCGCTTTCGGCGTGCTCTTTTTTCAGACGCGCCAATTCCGCAGTCAGCGCGATGATCTCCTGATCGAGCTCCTGCCGGGCGTTCAATCCATATCTGCCGGTATAGGCGTTGATGCCGAAATAGCCGATCATCGCCGCCGCCATCGTATAGAGGGCAAGTCCGGTGAGGAAGGATTTGAGTCGATTCCGCGAGACCATGAGGTCGAGCATGCGACCTCTCGGGTTAATGGAGCGCTAATTTTCGACGTCCCCGTATTGGCGGCGAACCGTGCAAAGCGCATGTCCAGCGCCTTTGCGAAGGTCCTACCTGCTTTGCCTCTCGATGAAGGCGGCATAGGCGTCGATATATTGCTGAAGCACCTTCCGCAGCGGCTCCTTCGTCAGTTGCCCCTTTTCGTCGAAGGCATCGCCAACGCCGTTGAGATAAATCTCCGGCTGACCAAGAATCGGGCCCGAAATGCCCGGCAGGATGTTCTGCAGGTGCTTCGCCGCATTGACGCCGCCGAGCGGTCCGGGCGAATTGCTCACGATGCCGATCGGCTTGCCGAGAAAGGAGCTTTTGCCGTAGGGCCGCGAGGCGACGTCGATCGCGTTCTTCAGGACGCCCGGAATCGAGCGATTGTATTCCGGCGTCACGAACAGCACGCCGGCGGATTTCTGAATCTTGTCACGGAATGCCAACCAGTCGGCGGGCGGGTTCGCTTCGAGATCCTGATTGAAGAACGAAATGCCGTGCAATGTGACCACGTCGAGCTTCAACGAAGCCGGCGCCAATTTGGCCAGCGCGTTGGCAATCCTGAGCGTGAAGCACTCTTTACGAATGCTGCCGACGATTACGACGATGTTGAAAGGGGAAGCCATGGGATGTCCTTGTCAAGCGGAGCGTAAAAGATCTCTCGCAGCTTTAGCGAGCCTCGCAGAAGATGCAAGTGCATGTGCCGACCCCGCGTGGAGCCGATCAAGAAACCGTGGCCAAATAAAAAATCAGGCCACCTTTTCGGCGGCCTGATTTGTCACTCGCAAGATCTCAAATCAGAGCACGGGATTCCACGCCGAGGGAATCAGGCGGTACTTCGTACCATCCTTCTCGACGTGACCGACGGACGGGAAGGTGAAATGGAATCCCACCACCGTCGCCTTTTCGGCCGCCGCCATGTCGTAGAATTTATGCCGGGTTTCCTGCGCCATGGCCGGGTCGACATCGAAGACCACATGCCAATCCGGATTGCGAAGGAAGAGTTCGGGAATGTTGCTGATGTCCGACTGGATCAGGACCGTCGATCCGCCGGATGAGACCGTGAAGGCGGTATGTCCTGGCGTATGGCCCGGTGCTGCCACCGAGGTAATGCCGGGCGCGACCTCCTTGCCCCAGTCATACTTCGTCACCTTGGACTCGATCCCGGCATAGACCTTTTTCACGTTGGCGAAATAATTCTTCATCATTTCGTTGGACTGCGCCTTCGCCGCGTTCTCGTCGTTCATCCAGAATGCCCAGTCATTTGCCGGCACCATGATTTCGGCGTTCGGGAACGCCATCGAGCCGTCGGCCGCACGGATGCCGTTGGTGTGGTCCGGATGCAAATGTGACATCAGCACGATGTCGATATTCTTGGGATCGACGCCGGCAGCTGCAAGATTCTGCAAGGTGCGGCCGACCGCGCCTTTGGTAGGCTCAAAATTGGCAATGCCGTTACCACAATCGATCAGGACGAGCTTGTTGCCCGTATTGATCAACTGCGGATTGAACGGCACCGTGACCATGCCCTTGGGCATATAGGCGGCATCCGCAGCCGCAAGCGCCTCATCCTTCGACACGTTGGTAACGAACTTGTCTGGCATCGGGAACGTGCGCGCACCATCATTGATCGAGGTGCACTCGATGGTGCCGACCTTATAGCGATAAAAACCAGGTGCCTGGGCAGTCATGGGCGGCGCTGCGGCACGCGCGCTCAGAGCTCCCAACGGTGACAAGGCAGACGCAGCGCCGACGGCGGCTGCGCCGGCCAGCAAATGACGACGGCTCAGATCAGTCATGGACCTTCTCTCCCTCGTGTGCTTGCGCTTTGGCGCATTAATTTTCGGCGCAAATCTTCCCTTGTTGCAGTCCAAACGCAAGCCACTTTGTCGCGCAAGGGCGCCAATTTTGGCGCCAGGGGACCTCTTCAGGCGCCAAAAGACACCCCGATGTACGCCCCTTTACCTGACCAGTTGCCAGAAAATCCCGAGCACGGCCACATAACCAAGGGTGAAAATCAAGGTCCTCAAATAGGGAATACCCAGCAAGAACACGATGGCATGGGCAAGCCGCAGCCAGAAGAAGGCCATCGTCCAGAAAGCCGTCATTGCATTGGCTTTGCCTGCCAGATGCACCACGATCACCAGTGCTGCGAAGGGCGCGAAGTTCTCTACTGCATTGAGATAGGTCCGGTCCGCCCGCTTGCCCCAAAGCGGCAGCGGCCGCTGGGTGGGATCGAGATAATTTTTCTGCGTCAGCGGCCCATTGGTCGCAACTTGACTGACGACGTAGGGAAACCACAGCGAAGCCGTGAGGATCGCCGTAAAAGCAAGGTATTTCAGGTCCGTAGACATTGAATTTCGCCCTTTTTTGGAAACCGGTTCGGAAAATTCGTTGCCGTCGTCTGCCCTCGGCGGGCACTGAGCGCAAATCGATCCTTCAAAAGATTGGCGTTGGCCCGATCAACCTTTGTTCGGATTGATCAGATATTTTTCGCCGGTCGCGCGCTTGGCGTAAACCGCGATCTCGGAAGGCTGGAGCGCCTCTCGTAACGAGACCACCTTGGTGTAGTGGCTGGCAAAGGTCGTTCTGAGCTCGGCGACCACGCGCTGGCGCAGCTTCATGGCGTCCGGACCGATCTTTTGCAGGAACTGAAACAAGAGCCAGCCGCCAATTCCCCAGGTCATGCCAAACGTCCGGGTCAACTCGGTCGGACTCGTATCGAGGCCGCCGTAGATGTAGACTTGCTTGTGCACGTTGGATCCGTAGCGGCTGTAGACCTTGGCGTTCCTGCCGATCGCCGCCTCCATGCAGGTGAGAATTTGGCCCGCGAGCCGGCCTCCGCCAATCGCGTCGAACGCCAGCGTCGCGCCGGTTTCAGACAATGCATTGGTGAGGTCGGCCATGAATGTCGGCGAAGCGGAATCGACCACGTATTTCGCCCCGATCTTGCGCAGGATCTCGGCCTGCTGAGGGCTGCGGACGATGTTGACGAGACCGATGTCGTCCTTGAGGCAAATCTTGTTGAGCATCTGGCCGAGGTTGGATGCGGCCGCGGTATGCACCAGCGCCTTGTGACCCTCACGGCGCATGGTTTCGACCATGCCGAGCGACGTCAGCGGATTGACGAAACAGGAGGCGCCTTCCGCGGGCGTGGTGCCTTCCGGCAGCACCAGACAATCAGCGGCAGCGATGGTCCGGTATTGCGCATACATGGCGCCGCCGATGATCGCGACCGTCTTGCCCATCAGCGCTTTCGCGGCTTGAGACGATCCGGTCCTGATGACAACGCCGGCGCCCTCGTTTCCAACCGGCATGGATTCGTCCAGCCGACCTGCCATCGCGCGCATGCCGGCTTCGCCGACCTTTGCCGTAATCACCGGGGCATCCCTGGTTCCGGACGCTTTGGCCGTCGTCATGTCGGCCGCGCCGGTCAAGAGACCAAGGTCCGATGGATTGATCGGCGTCGCTTCGATGCGGACCACGACCTCGTCGGCAGAGGGCTCCTTGGTTGGCACATTCACCAGGGAAATCTCGAGTTCGCCGCTCTTCTTGATTAGCGAACGAAGCTGCAAT
>Ga0306921_10009563_pt1 | contig 10288 bp, 10 predicted proteins | sample sta12Cox44000080_FD_203760 | JGI IMG/M metagenome (GOLD analysis project Ga0306921, IMG submission 203760) | Lab enrichment of tropical soil microbial communities from Luquillo Experimental Forest, Puerto Rico - statoxic.12C.oxic.44.000.080 (v2)... | ecosystem: Environmental > Terrestrial >...
CGTTGAGGGAGTAACCGGAATCCACCAAGGCCAAAGCTCGCCGACGCCGGTCTTCCAATAGATCGGCACTCCCTTTGGGTCTGGGCATAGATGTTCAAGCGGAGAGCAGAGCAGCTACAGTATGGGATTCTTTTTAGAGGAAAGATATTACATTATTTATACGTGGTTCAATAAAGAATTTCTTGTACATCTTCTCGCAATTACGATCGGTCTTCTCATTGCTCTTGGCTTGGAGGCTTCGGTCGAGTGGGTCCATCACCGCCGACTTGTGCGGGAAGCTCGCGAGAACATTTTTCAGGAGATTCGAGACAATGAGCGCAATGTTGCCGGGGAGTTGAACGCGCTACCAACCGAGAGATCGCATCTCAGGAAGACTCTGGAAGCAGTCAGTAACCCGCCGTCCCACCGACAGACTGAGTTCAACGAAGATTTCAAGTGGACCTTTACACGTCTTAATGCTTCAGGCTGGGAAGCTTCGCTTTCCACCGGAGCTGTGGCGCATATGAGCTACCAGGAGGCCAAGCGCTACTCCGAGCTTTATGCCTTACAACGCTTATTTAACGAGAACATGGACCGATATGTGCAAAAGCGGGGGGAAATGTATGCTTTTCTCTCGCTCACCAAGGGACCCGGCAAGCCAGCGCCAGATCTTGAATTGGAAGCCGGTAAGCGCTCGATTGCAGAAGAGATCGTGATCGGTGACTTCTTGCGAGAAATTGGTCACACTCTAGCAGAACAGTATCGCAGCATTGGTCAGCAGCAGAATGAATTTTCGCGATGAAACGTGAAGCAGGCTCGGTGTCAGCTGTCCTGTGAGAACTACTACTTGCAGCCTTTTTCAACGGATGCCGTAGCACATGCGTGCGCCTCTGTTAGCCCTGGGTTAGGGTCATATCCCACCGACTGGCGAGTGGGGGCGGATCACCAACTGAAAGGCGCGGCTGGCCTCATTTGCATTTGGCGACTATCAACGTAATGTCGTCAGCCTGTTCATCCGGGCTGAATCTTTGGGCCTGATCGATAACTGCTACCAGCAACTCCGGTAGGGATAGGTGACGGTTTTGCCGGGCGGCTTCCAGCAGACGCTCGTCGCCAAATTCCTCTCCCTCGCCATTCAGTGCTTCACTAACACCATCGGTGTAAACCAAAACGACATCGCCCGGAGCCAGTTCGCGTTCTTCCATGGTGCACTCCCATTTGTCGAACAAACCCATCACCGTGCAGGTTGAGCCGAGGCGTTCTACAGTGTCGTCGCTGCGCAAGAGCAAGGCAGGCGGATGGCCGCAGTTCGAGTAGCGCAGCTTGCGCGTTCGGTCATCGTATTCGGCGAAGAAGAGAGTAGCGTAATCTCTGTTGCTCGTGTTTCGGTAAAGCAACTGGTTCACCGAGGAAAGAAATCGTTCGGGCTGTTCCCCCGCGGTTGCGCACTGGCTGCGCAAAGCGGCCTGGAGATTCGCCATGAGCAAAGCGGCTGCAATGCCTTTGCCGGCTATGTCGGCTAATACCAGACCCAGTGTGCCGTCGCCGAGATCAAGAAAGTCGTAATAGTCTCCCCCGACCGTCCGAGCGGGATGGCAAACGCCGGCATAGACCAGGGTTCGAGTCAGCGGCTGGTGTTGCGGAAACAGGCGGGTCTGCACCTGCTTGGCGATAGCCATGTCGTGCGCGGCCTGGCGCTCTGCTTGCAACTTGGCAGCCTGAGCGCGGCGCTCTGCTTCCAGCGCGCGCGTCGCGTCATCGATCTCAATGACGGAGAAACTATTACCATCCACATCTTCAAAAACGGCGTACGTCGCTTGGCCACTTCCCCACGGAGGCTCCATAGGTGGCAGGGGGAAACGGACCCCGCGTCGCGACCATTCTTCGAACAAGCTACGCAGGTCTTCGGTAAGGAAGCCAACTCCGGTGGGTTGGCCGATGCGCTGCTGCTCTGCGGAACGCTCGGTTGGAACACAGAGGGCCATGCCGGAAAAGCCCGCGCCTGCCGTTTCAGGGAGCCAGCCGGCGGCGGAGGGAGCGACAATGATCCAGCGGCCTCCCTCGGGAGTTGGTGCGTCGACAACCACCTCGAAAGCAAGTTGTTCGACGAAAAACTGGCGACTGCGTTCCTGGTCCCGGACCCAGAGCGTCACAAACTCTAACCGGAGAAAGGGCTGCAAGAGCGCTGCTCTGAGTGCCCCGGCAATAGGAGCAAGCACTCCTTCGGGATTGGCCGCAGGTTCCATCGCGAGAGATTATTCCACAGAGTCGGAATAAGAGTCGCGATGGCCGGTGCACTTGTCAAGCCGGCCCAGCATCGCTCCGGCGCCGGCTGTGCGCTCGAAGCGACAACGAGCGCGGCACAACATTATAAGAGCGAACCAGCCGAGAATTGCAGCTCTTCCGGTCGGGCCACGACTGGCGCGACAATTCAGTCGCTACCCGGAACAGCTTTCGCTCTTGTCCGCGTTAAGCGGTTACCGAATACCTTGATAACGACCGCCACTGCGAGCCACAACAGGGTTGCGTAGAGTGCGTACCATATCACTTCTTGTCTAGCTGTCACACTTGGTGGACTGAAAGTGACAAGGGAGGCGGTGGAGCTTACATGCATGAGCTGGGCCAGCAATACGCTGTTTGTATTGGTGTAAATCCAGGAAATCAGGACTCGAATGAATAGCTGTCATGGCTGCAGCAAAGGCCACGAAAAAAGAAAACCAGGACGCCCCATGAGGGGTGGCGGTCCCAAGGTGATCGATCACAGGTAAATGCCAAATCGACCAGAGAACCCCCAGGATGACGCTCGCCGCCAGCGCATTCTTCCGCAAGCATAGCTTCGGGAAGGCAAAGCCCGTCCAGCCGATCTCTTCCAAGAATCCGGCGGGAACATTAAAGAAGATGCCGATCAGAAAGTGGTTGGGAGCGTACGACGTCGAAACCATTGTTGTCAGGGACAGAAGACCGGTTAGGACTAGCGCGGGAGGTACAAGAAGCGCCACGTACCAGCGAATGGAAAGCCGCCAGCAAAGCATACGTGAGACGAGGTCGCGTAGACCGCGTTTTCCATCCACGATCTGCGTGAGAATGACGCCGGCAAAACATGGTCCAAGAAGCATCGCCGGAAACATCAGAATGCCAGTCATTGCTGGCAAGGGCTGGTTACGCATGAGGTCCGCTGCAGCGATGGCTAGCGCACTCATCCAAGAGATTGCGAATGTCACGCCAAAGTACGCGGTGACTGGATTCCGCGAAAGAAGAGGCCGATATTCGTGAAATGCTGCTTGAGCGCCGCCGAGCTTCAATTCATTCCTCCTAGGTCGTCGCACGGTTGAGCAAATCTCCCCACCTAGCTCCGAATCTAGGTTGTTGCCATCGCGTCGCGACGCAAACGCGCTTACTAATGCCTAGCTCGCGCTGCCATCGGCAGCACCTGCCTAATTTCAGTAGAAAATTGTTTGCGCCGCGTGGGGACTTTGAGATCTCCGCGGCAGGTTTGTTGGTTGCTTGTGGCCCGGAGAAGGCGTTGTTCTGCAAATGTCATCCTGGGTCGCTAAACTGCGACACGCAACAGGTTAATCCGGTTGGCGGTTCCAAGGGGGCTGCGGAGGAGACGCTTGCGTCTTGTTATTGGCTACTGTATGCCACCTGTATGTTGGTAGAACACGACCCCGCGGCAACCCAACTTCTGCTACTTCTTCGCCAGCGAAGCCTTTGGGGAGGCGTTTACGAGCAGCCAGAGTCAGTCCTTTGACTTGGCCGCAGGTGAGTTCGATTTGAACGACCAGGACAAGAGTAAGGGCACAGGCGTTCTTTACCCGGCATGCCAGTTCACCATGTGCTGCTACCTTGCCCTGGCGCAGCGCATGCTGCGCGGTCGGCGGATGAAACTTGCCCGTCAACCGATTCGGGATAGCCGAACAATCACCCAGAGCCCAGACACCGGGCCAGCCTTGGAGCTCAAGAAACTCAGTCACCAGCAGGCGGCCGCCTTCCTTCACGCTCGGAATCGTTTCGACCAGAGGGTTCGGGGAAGTTCCCGCCGTCCAAACGAGCGTGTTCGTAGGAATCATCGTTCCGTCGGATAATCGGACCGCTCCGCCCGAAAAGCTTTCGATCTTCGTCTTGAGGCGAATCTCGACCTTGCGTCCTGCGAGGATTTTCTGAGCATAAACACCCAGGCTCTCCTCTAACTCGGGCAGGATAACTGGTCCGGAATGAACGAGAATGACTCGGACCATGTCTTCGGATAGATGGGATACGATCGCAGCGCTCGACGGACGAAATCGTTGATACTGGCGACTGTCTCAACGCCGGCAAAACCTCCGCCTGCGACCACAAACGTCAACAAGAACTCCATCTCTCCACAGCAATCACTGTCTGCCTCTTCGAGGTGAGCGATCAGATGGTTTCGCACCTGCATAGCATCACCTAACGACTTCATGGTTAGCGCATGTTCTTGCACTCCGGGAAGCCCATAGGTATTCGTGATGGACCCCAACCCCAAAACCAGAAAAGCGAATTCGAGGGTATGAGGGTGGTTGTCGAAGCCATGGGAAACAATGACCCTCTTTTGTTCGAGATCAATCTGGTCTACTTCCCCTGGCAAGAAGTTCACACGACGCAGCATTTTGCGGACAGGATTCACAATTGTTGTGAGATCCAGATCGCTGGCCGCGACTTCGTGAAGCATTGGCGTAAACAAGAAAAAGTTCTCACGATTGATCAGAGTGATTTCCACCGAAGGATCACGGCCAAGTTTTCTCTCCAATTCCATGGCCACCGTGAGCCCGGCAAAACCTCCGCCTACAATGAGTATTCGCTTTGGTGTTTTGTTTTCCATGAGTCGTCTCCCCCGGCCTCGTTCTGCTGAATGGCTGGGTTTAGTTCATTGAATATTTGATTGCTACCCACGCAGCCATCGTGCAACTTGATGCCACATCCTGTGCTTCTAGGAACGTGGGCTCCCACCTTTTCCTGAGGTAGTGGTCTATCGCAATCGGTCCTGAACCACCCAATACGAGCGACGCAAGGCACGCAAGATAGATCAGATCAAGCTCATAGCCCGGAGGCCCGAACTGGGCCCGGCCAGACATCACACTCAACAGCTTGATCGAGCTGAACCCATAGGGGAGATGGACCGTTAGCATCGCCACGACTAGGACGGCAGCCATCGGCAGAGCCACAAGGGGAAGAAAAGCTCCGAGTAGCACGGCGAAACCGCCGATGAGTTCGGTCAGAATGGTGAGCCATGCCATGAGATGAGGCGCGGGCACGCCCATCGTATGCAGGATGGCGGCAAAGGCGTCAGGCCCCCTGGACAGTTTCGCGAAGCCATGCTGCATGAATCCGTAGCCAACAATCAGCCGTAGCGGAATGGGAGCCCAAACCGCTACCGAAGGTCTTGCCAGCGATGCAAGACGGCTGCGTAGAAATGCGAGAGGGCTACTGCCTTTCCGCTCCAATGATTGAGTAAGTTGGTTCATATTCAAAAACCTCTCTTGGATCGTTGTCGAACGCCCGAAGCGTCAAGAGCGAACTCGCACCCTCGAACGCCCCCAGTCGTTTATTATGATGTTATAATGTTTAAAAGTTACAAAACTGGCTGTCGGCACGGAACGAACAATCCGCGCGATTGGGACAGCCGCCATCCTGACCTCTCGATGTCAACCCACCACCGTACGGAAAGATAAAACTCAGACTCTATGACCATCCTCTACACGCGTCTTATATGTGTTTCACAGTAGATCAGAGGTATGAATCATAGGTTGCCAGCCTGCGTTTTCCCTGCGCAAGTCGCTCTACTACGATTGGTTGGGTGTAGCCATCCGAGCCAAGAATCGCATGTATTGTTGCAGCGTTCGGCCGGTAGCGCGACTGTTGACGAATGGACCCATGCGTTGACACGTGATCAGACCCGCATCGGCAAGGACTTTAAGATGGTGCGAAACCGTCGCTGGCGTGATTCCCTGAAGGCTCGCAATATCACCGCATGTCATCTCTTTCCTGGCCGAGATAGCTTCAAGAATGGAAAGCCTTGTTGCATCTGCCAGCGCTTTTGAAACCTTCTCTGCGCGCTTTCGGTTCATCACAGTATCTTCAGTTAGTGTAGCCGATAAATCCAATAGCCCTACCATGCTTTCGGAATTTCTGAGCAATTCCTGTCCTGCGGATGTGACTTTTGATTTAGACGATCATCTAAATCGCTAAGGAAGACCACAACTGATTGGCGACCACGATGTTCGGGGTCCTGTGAGCTCGTTGCGGTTTTCACACTAGGAGGAGAGATGAAACGGCTGGAGGGGAAAGTGGCAGTGGTAACAGGCGGGAACAGCGGTATCGGGCTGGCGACGGCGAAGCGTCTTCAGCAAGAAGGGGCGAGGGTGGCTATCTCAGGTCGGAGCAAAAAGACCCTGGATGAAGCAGTCAAATCGATTGGCAACGGGGTCTTGGCTATCCAAGCAGACGTTGCGAAGCTCGCAGACTTGGACAAGCTTTATACGGAAGTTTCGCAAAAGCTTGGCAAGATTGACGTCCTGTTTGTGAACGCCGGAGTTGCCAAGTTCGCGCCTCTGGCGGACACATCGGAGAGCACGTATGACGAACAATTTGATATCAATGCGAAAGGTGCATATTTCACGATTCAGAAAGCAATTCCTCTCCTAAACAATGGCGCTTCGGTGATTCTGAACACGAGCGTTGCCGATATTCAAGGTCAAATGAATACGAGCGCCTATTCAGCAACGAAAGCAGCGTTGCGCTCGTTCGCGCGAACGGCGGCCGCGGAACTCGCCGAGCGAGGCATACGCGTAAACACAGTCGCTCCGGGGCCAATCGTCACTCCTATTTTTCGGGAGGATCGGATTGCCGAAAGAAGCTGTCGATGAATTCGGGAAGAAAATCGTGGCGAAAGTACCGCTGAAGCGATTCGGACAGCCCGAGGAAGTTGCAGCTACCGTAGCGTTTCTTGCGTCCCAGGATGCTTCGTACATCACTGGTGTTGAGATCAACGTGGACGGTGGACTTGGACAGATCTAAGGAGTGAAGTCTTGATGTAGGTAAAGGCCGCCCGCATCAACTTCTCGGGAGGACGCTGGCGGCCGTTGGATCTCCACTGCGTGTTGATAGCCACGCTTCGACTCGGGTGAACGGAGGCTATCCAGGACAGCCGATTTGCTGTGATCCAGGTCGGGAAGACCGAGCCTTGTTTTGGGTCGCTTTGGTTTTGGGTATTTACCCTTGGCGTGTCTGCTCATTCCAGCCGCCTCCATCGCGGCTGGCCAAGAGCCTAGTCCCGCTCACCGGGCGCATCGGCCGTTATACGTCAAGTTGACATGACGCGAACTTCAGGGAGCAACCTCCCAGAACGCCGTTTTGTGGCCAACTTCCAGATGCTACTTAATTGTTCCCGTCACCGACAGATCCATCGGACCGTTGCCCGCCGTATAGGGAGAGCTGGATAACACAGTCAGAGCACCATTGTTCGCATTGATGCTGTAGCCAAGCAGTTGAACGGAGTTGGCTATGTATAGGAACTTTCCGGATGGATCGGCTGTTATGCCGCGCGTAGGAGAGGTTGCGGTAAAGGGCGAGCCGGTGATTTTGGTAAGATGCCCCGTCGCGTTATTGATCGCATAGCCGTAAATGGTGCTGTCGTTGTTGGTCATATACACATAGCTTCCCGTCACATCGGTGGCGATGCCCAAAGGTGCGGTGCCGCCGGGAAGCTCTGTTCCCAGGAAAGTCAATTTGCCGCTGTTGGCATTGATGCTGTACGCGGTGGCGCCGCTGGTTCCAAAGGTACCGCCGTTAGCAACATAAACATATCGGCCGGTTGGATCCACCGTGACCGAGGAGGGCTCACTCGTTCCGCTAGGTGGCAGAAATGGAGAGCCTGCCACCACCGTCAGCTTGCCGTTAACGGGATTAATGTTGAACACCGTGATTCCCGCGGCGTTCGGGCAACAGTCCTCCGCCACCATGATGAAGCGCCCAGTGGGGTCTACTGTGACCGAGTCCGGCGCGATCACATCTGTGCTGAACGGCGATCCAGCAATCAAGGTGAGCACGCCGGTGGTGCCATTGATGGTGTACCCATAGACACCGGTGCCGTTGATTCCTACGGCATAAACAAACCGGTTGCTGGGGTCGACAGCAACTGAGTAGGGAGTGTTCCCGGTTGCGATCTTTCCCACTGATGTAAGAGCTCCGGTGGTGGTGTTCACGGTGTATTCGCCGACGGTATTGGAACCATCGCTATTCGCGGTATAGACAAATTTCCCATTGGGCGAGGACGCAATGGCGCGGGGGGTCCCCGTACCAAACGGTGAGCCTGTGATCTTGGTAAGGGCTCCCGAAGTGGCATTCACCGAGAGCACGGGAACTGCGCCCGAAAAACCCTCGAAGTCAGCGACGAATGCAAAGCTGGGAGTGTAGGTAATGTTGCTGCTTCCCGAACTAACTGTCAGCGAAGCCGGACTCTGTCGCGCCCGAAAAGGCCCGGGCACCAAAGCGGTTAGCGCGCCGCTGATGCTGTTGAGCTTGAAGCTGGAAACATCGTTCGAAGTCGCATTGCCGGTGAACACAAACTTACCGCTAGGATCGACTGCCACCGTCGCAGGTGCAGTTCCAGCATTCACCGGCGAGCCAGCCACTTTGGTCAAAACGCCAGTTGTTGAATTAAGGGCGAACTCGGAAACATTATTCGAGCCGGAATTCGCTACGTAAACAAATTTCGAGTGAGGATCAACCGCTAAGGCCGCTGGTTTTGTTCCAGCCACGAACGGCGACCCTGAGATTTTCGTGAGCACGCCGCCGCTACTCACGCTATAGCCGGAAACGTTGTTAGAGCCGCTGTTGGCCACATAGACGAACTTTCCCGAGGGTGTAACCAACAATCCGACTGGAGTTGTTCCCGAAGCAAAGGGAGATCCCGAGATATTGGTCAGCGCACCATCGGTGCCGTTGATGGTGTATGCAGAAACATCATGCGAGCCGCTGTTGGCCGCATACAGGTACTTGCCGGATGGATCAACTTCTAGCGCTACTGGACTGGTCCCGGCAGCAAATGGCGAGCCGGGGACCGCACTGAGTGCTCCAGTGCTGCTATTGATTGCGTATGCGGAAATGTCTCCAGACGTCTTATTTGCGACATACAGAAATTTTCCGAGGGGATCGGTGACGACAGCGGATGGACCGGACTTCGCCGCAAACGGAGAACCGCTCACCGCTGTGAGACTGCCGTTTTGCAAGTTCACCGAAAATGCCGACAGGTTGCTGGATCCAGAGTTCGCCACGTAGAGGAATTTCCCGTTCGGTGTCACGGTTACTCCTGCCGGTTTCGTACCAACCAAGATGTAGCCATCGTCTCGCAATAACCCGCTGATCGCGTTCACGGTGTAGATCGAAACGGTATTGTCATTGGCATTGGTGACGAAGGCGAATCTTGGCACTGCGGCACCAAAAACGTGAGGGTTGAGCGCCAAGAGAAAAGCGAGGGCGAGGGACACTCTCGCCAGGGCCCCAAACCGTTTGAGGTTCATAAATCCTCCTCGGGCGCCCCTCTTACAGCGGAACCCAAAGCTGAATTTGTCGCTGCTGAGTCACTCTTGCCAATTAGGGCCTACGGCCCGCGAAATTAGATGAAAAACCACACCAGCCCATGACGTGTTTTCAATGACTTAGTCTGGTTTTTCGACCCTGCCTGTCGGCTGATGTTCCGTCAGCTGCGCTTACGTTTGTTGCAAGTCTGTTGCCAGATCAAGTCGGTGATGCGATGCTCTGCTCGCAGCTCTTACTTTTCAGCAGCTTGTGTTTCCGCGGGACTTTAGGGAGGGAAGAGAGTAGGCTGCCAGCTATCGAATCGGATAGTCAGCATCTATCTTTCTTTTTGACCAGCGCCGGGGTTTCCATTCTCACCGGCATCTGCCCAACTTTCTTAATTCTGGGCTTTTGATCGCTGCCGTGGGGTTGCGTCTCAACGAAGGCTATACGGAAGCCGACGTTGCAGTGAACTTGGGTTGGAGAAGAGAGGAGAGGCACGTCTACTTGTGGGAACTTGCAAGTCCCAGAGCCTGCTGGTGGTTCACAGTCGGCGAGACGCGACGTTCCCCCGAAGATGGCTGTGGGAATGTGTGGCTGTTGCGCCTATCACTCCAACATACGCCGTCCACAGAAACCACATGGACGTATAGTCGGCTAACCGTCGAAGTGGTCGGTGAAGCTCCCGAGAATACCGGCTTCGAGGACATGTGCCCCAGTAGGATTTCGCCAACAACGTAATGTCCCACAAGCGGACTTCTGGACAACTGTC
>Ga0306921_10009564_pt1 | contig 10288 bp, 5 predicted proteins | sample sta12Cox44000080_FD_203760 | JGI IMG/M metagenome (GOLD analysis project Ga0306921, IMG submission 203760) | Lab enrichment of tropical soil microbial communities from Luquillo Experimental Forest, Puerto Rico - statoxic.12C.oxic.44.000.080 (v2)... | ecosystem: Environmental > Terrestrial > Soil...
TGAGAGAGTGGCAACGATTCCTGCCAGCCATACCGGGCAATACTTACGGCCAATGCTGGAGAGACGATGAGACACGTCAGATACTTCGGACTTGCATGTCTGATCGGGATACTTAGCCCAGTCACTCGCGCAGATATCTCAGAAGAAATCACCCAGGCCAGCGCGCCGCTTTCAGAAGGCGTGCCAGAGGTGGCGGTCGTGCGGTTGCAGGCAATGCTAAACAAGAATCTACCAGAATCACAATGGCGCGCAGTGGCCGAAAAACTTGCCGAAGCGCAGGTGGCCGCAAACGAGCCGGAGGACACTCTGGTTCTTCTGACGGACGCCGGCTTACGCGACTTGCCTTGGGCGAAATTCTGGCGCGCCCAGGCACTGGCCAGTCTGCACCGGTGGGCCGACGCGCTGCCGCTTTATGAGGCACTGAATGACGACGCTTCCCCGTTTCAGAGAGCAGCTGTTTTTGGGGCGGGTGACGCCTTGCGCGCCTTAGGAAGGCGGAAGGAGGCTTTGAGCAAATTCACTCTGCTGGCGCACGATAAAGAATGGGCCATGCGAGCACAGCTGCGGTTGGCGGAGCTGCACATTGAATTGGGTAACGCTCCCGAGGCACGCCGGCTTTTGGAGCAGTTGCAACCAGCTTCAGTTGCAGAACGGCGCGAGCGGCGTGTTTTACGCGGCCGACTTGAACTGATTTCGCACCGACCTGAACGAGCAAGCGGGATGTTTGAGGCGCTTCTGAAAAGGCCCGAGGGAACGCCGCACCCTATTCTGCTCGCTGCGCTCTTCGGCATCGCCGAAGCGCATTTACAGCTTAAAACACCGGAGACCGGAGATGATTTCCTTGAGCGTTTCATCGATCAGAACTACGCAGACGCTGATCTTCCGCTCATATTCGCGAAGCTCGATGAACTGTATCGGGCCGAACGCAAACCGTCTCGCAATGAACTGGAAAAATGGGTGCGCAGGCCAGAACAGCCGCGCCGAACTTTCGCGCGCTGGTATCTTGCGCGATTCGAAATTCGAGCTGGCCGCAGAGAGCGGGCACGCGAATTATTCGCAGATCTGCGGCGCACGGAAATCAAATCGCCAGCCATTGCCCCTGCTCTCTTCGAGTTTGCCAACTTTGAAATTGATGATGGCCGCTATGATGAAGCGATAGCCATCCTGGACGATGCGCGCCTGCTGCGACCCGACCCGGTCTTGCTGACTCGGATAGATTTTTTATCTGCGCAGGCGCAGTATTTGGCGAAGCGATTCGATACCGCAACGGCTGGCTTCGAAGAAATCGCGCACCGCGATTCGCGTTTGGCGGACGCCGCACTGTTTAACGCATCCAGTGGCTGGTTACAGGTCGGTAATCACACCCGTTTCATTACTGATTACAACCAATTGGAAAAGCAGGGTGGTGACGAACAATCGCGTGCTGATTTACGATTGGAGGAAGGTTTAATGCAGGCTGCCAAAGGTGATAAAAAGGCTGCGGGATCGTTGCAACGATTCATTCACGATTTTCCGAAAAATCCGCGGGTATCGGAGGCTTGGGTGGGCTTGGCCGAATTAGCGTTCCATTCTTCACCGCCGCGGTTGGATGAAGCGCGAAAAAACCTGGATAAGGCAGTCGAGTCCAGACCAACCGATGCTGCCGCCGAACGCGCCGATTATCTCCGCATCTGGGTAGAAGAAGCAGCCGGCGGAAATGACTCGAAAGTTATTGATCTCGGAAAGCGATTTCTCGAGCAGCATGGCCAGTCCCAATTTGCCCGGGAAGTTCGAATGAAATTGGCCGAGTTTTATTACCGCGGCCAGGATTTCGCAAACGCGCAGACGCAGTTTGAGATTATCGCGCAACAGAATCCGAATGATCCGCTCGCCGAAAAAGCGCTGTTTTTCGCGGCCGAATCGGCGATGTCGAGCATGAGTGAGCATACACTCGATCGGGCGCTCGTTTTATTCGATCAAGTCGTGCAAAAGAAGGGCGCGATGCGCTGGGCGGCGCGCAACGAGCAAGCGGTGATCGAGCGCAAGCTTGGGAAACCCAAAGACGCTCTCGCGTTGTATGATGAGGTGTTGAAGAGTGACGCCGACCCAGCGGAAAAACGTGAGGCGCTTTGCGGGAAGGGCGACATTTTCTTCGAGGCCGGCGCAACGGACCCGAGCAGTTATCAACGCGCCATTGAGGCCTACGATCAACTGGCTACCGATAAGGAGGGCTCAATTCACTGGCGTAACCAGGCGCTGTTCAAAAAAGGATTATGCCTCGAGAAAAAAGGGGATCGAGCCGGCGCACTGGCGACGTTCTATAAAATTCTGGAGGACGAGTCGCGGCCCGCTGAGCGGCGCGAGTTGTTCTGGTATTACAAGGCGGGGTTCAACGCAGCGCGATTGTTGGAGGAAGATTCGAAGTGGGAATCTGCCGTGGCGATCTATGACAAACTCGTCGCAGCCGGAGGCAGCCGTAGCGAAGAAGCAAAAGCGCGTCTAAACAACATTCGGCTCGAACATTTTCTTTGGACGGATTGAAGCCTCCCGCCACGGAGATTGGTAGAAGTGGGCTGGCCTAAAAATAGTAAGCGGATCGCGGAATAAGCTTGCTTAAATTCGAAGCGGGATCAAAATCACGGCATGGGAAGAGGAACCAGACTGAGTCGCGGGTGCGGCTGGTCGGTCCGATTTGCAATCGGGATCTTCGCCTGCGCGTTCTGTCTCTCGGCATTAGCCGATCCGAGTAAGAACGTGGTAGCGCTGCCCTCGCGGCCACTACCTGCCACCAACATAAAGAAAATTTGTTACGTGGTATCGGGTGATTCGCGCATTCCGCAGCGATGCGATCGTCTCTCTGCAATTCCGACCACTGCTGACCACATGGATATATACGGTCATCGTACGGGCAGATAATAGCAACGTCCGGCGATTGGTCGTGGGTGATTGCGTGTTGCCAGGATGGCAGCACGGGGGGGTTATATTTTTTGGACGCCAGCTCCTTCACTGCACGTTGCGCCTAAACGGGGCGGCGAAATTTTACCGCAACTCAGCGAAAGATTTACGAAGCTGGCTTCGCGGTCTCGCTCGTTAGGCAAGACTTTGCTACTGCGATCACCGCTTTGTCGTCATTATCTGTCAGTCCCGCCAGGAAACCGCGGATCCGACGGAACGATTGACGCAAAAACAAATCTGCCGCCGAGTGGTCCGGCGATGCTGCATTGCCATTTCGCCCTGTGAACTGAATCTCGCCATCGATACGACTCAGCACACAAGTGGAAGCAAAAAGGTCCATAGCCGCATTCGCGATCCGTTCCTGGACAAGCTGCATGTCTAGGATCGGCTCGCGATACGTGATCAACGCACGATTAACGGCAAAATTAAAATGCCGAATCAACCGGCCGAGTTGCCGCGCGTGCGCGCGAAGCTGTTCGCTTTGCACCGGCACGCCCGGCGCACGAACCGTCGCGCTCAGGCGGTTCTTTCCGGCAGCCCACGCTTTGCTCATTCCATCGCGCGATGGCTTCATCATCGTGTCGTAAATTTCTTTGAACTCCATTCCCGGTCCGCGCATCCCGACTAGCGCGATGAACGAAGTAAGCACTTCATTGGCCCCCTCGCCGATTTGGTTGATCCGCGCGTCGCGCAGCATTCTCTCCAACGGCAAATCGGTGAAATAGGCCGAGCCACCGTAAATCTGGAACACGTCGTTGATACATTCCCAAAGCCGTTCGGTCGTGAACACTTTCAGCATTGCGGTCTCAAGCATGTAATCTTCAAGGCCGCGATCGATGAACGATGCCGTGATCGTAGTCATCGCTTCCATGGCGTAAGCGTCGGCCGCAATCCGGGCGATTTTCTTTTTCACCAGCTCGAATTCGCCGAGCGTCTTGTTGAATTGCCTGCGGCTGTTCGCGTGCGCCACGGCCAATTCCAAACATGTTTTGGCTGCGCCTGTGCAGCACGCGCCGAATGTGGTCCGCCCAAAATCGAGCACCGTCAGCGCGACCTTCAGTCCTTTGCCTATGGGGCCGAGAATATTTTCCTTTGGTACTTTGACGTCCCGTAACGCGAACCGTCCTGTGGCCGTGCCTTTGATTCCGGTTTTCGGCATCCGTGCTTCGAGCATTTCGAACCCCGGCATGTCCGGCGTAACCAGAAACGCCGTGACCGCGGTTTTATTCGACCCGGGCACAGGAGTGCGCGCCATCACCGTGAGCTCACGCGCAATCGCGGCGTTCGTGATGTAACGTTTCTCGCCGTTCAAAATGAAATGCAATCCGTCCTCGCTGGGACGCGCTTGCATCTGCACGTTTGCCGCATCCGATCCGGCTTCTTTTTCGGTTAGGGCGAACGCGCCGAGCTGCTCGCCAGTCACTAGTTTCGGAAGCCACTTCTGTTTTTGTTCGCGAGTACCGAACAACAACAACGCCCGGATCCCGATTGAGTGATGCGCGTTAACAAAAACCGATGTCGACGCGCAACGTCTTCCGATTTCCTCCAAGACCATGCAGTTGGCCATCTGCGAGAAACCGCGTCCGCCGTATTCCTTTGGCGCCGTCATTCCAAGCACGCCGATGCGTCCCAACCCATCGATCACGGTGCGGGGAATATCCGCCTGCCGATCGATTTCCGCAGGATCGAGATCTGCATTCAAGAATTTGCGAAGTTCAGCAAGCGTATGATCCAGTTCAGCCTTTTCCGCCTCCCGGATCCGCGGATATGGCATCACCCAGTCCGCGACGAAATGCCCTTGAAAAAGTCCTTTCGCAAAGCCCAGCGCCTGCGGTCCTGCAAAGAGCAGTTCTTCAGCCTGTTGAATCTCTTTCTGTCGCTGCGCGTCGAGTTTGTTCATTCAATTGAAAAGCGAGCGACGAATTCTAGCCGTGCATGCTCGCATGTCCAATCAGGCGCATCTACGCCTTGCAGGCCAAAGCGTCACAACTCCGAACTTCGATGTTGCAGCCGATGCACTCGAAGTTCGTCCTCAGCCACATCCCTGGCTCGTGCCGCATTCGGTGCAGACCCCGCAGGCGCCGGCACGGATTACTTTGTCACTGCCGCAAACGGAACAGGTGATGCCCATGAAGATGCTGCCGAGCGCTATCGTCACTCGGTACGATGAGGTGCCAGCGCCGTTGCCGTTACCTTCGGCAGACGCCCCGCCATTTCCAGAATTCGAGGCATGACCGGTGATAACGTCGATCACTTCCTTGTCGCCTGTCCGCGCGAGATCGGTGACCGGCCGGTTCAGTGCTTTCTTCTCGATGTCGGGAATTTCTTTGAGCGGTAGATCGGGTTGCACCCGATTCGGCGAGGTAGCTTCCTTGTAACCTTTGATGAACTGGCACGCGAGCCAGCGGAACACGTAATCGGTGATGCTTGTCGCATGACGAATATCCGGATTTTTTGTGAACCCACTCGGTTCGAACCGCTGATACGCGAATTTTTTCACCAAGCTCTCAAGTGGCACGCCGTATTGAAGCGCAATTGAAGTGAGCGTGCCGACGGTGTCCATCAAACCGCCGATGGTGCTGCCCTCCTTCGACATCGTGATGAAAAGCTCGCCCGGCTGGCCGTCCTCGTACAACCCGACGGTGATGTAGCCTTCGTGTCCTGCGATTTCGAACTTGTGTGTCAGCGACGTACGCGTATCCGGCATACGATGGCGAACCGGCTGATCGAGTTGTCTTCGTAGCGTCGCCAGTTCCTGCTCCAATTCGAGAATGCGACTTTCGACTCCAGCTGTTTCGCCCTCGGCGCCAGCGGTCGCCGTGCCCATGTCTTTAGTCTTGCGCGTGTTGAGAGGCGCGGAGCGCTTCGAGCCTTCGCGATAGATTGCGACCGATTTCAGGCCGAGCCGCCAGCCTTCGATGTACGTGTTCATAATGTCATCCACGCTAGCTGATCCCGGCAGATTGACGGTCTTGGAGATCGCGCCGCTGAGGAATGGCTGGGCAGCCGCCATCATTTTCAAGTGTGCAAGGTAATGCAGCGAGCGCTCGCCTTTAAACGGCTTGAACGCGCAATCGAAGATCTGCAAATGCTCCGGCTTCAGTCCCGATGAAATCCTGGCGCCATCCGAATCGATCACGTCTTCGATAGTGTCGAACGCGTCGATATGCGCTACGATGCGCTCGATCTCGTCGGAACCGTAGCCGAGTTTTTCCAGGGCCGGCTTGATCGTTTGGTTGACGATCTTGAGCATGCCGCCGCCAGCGAGAAGTTTGTATTTTACGAGCGCAATGTCGGGTTCGATCCCGGTCGTATCGCAATCCATCAGGAAGCTGATTGTACCCGTGGGCGCGAGCACGGTTACCTGTGCGTTGCGATAACCGTGGCGGTGTCCGAGGTCCACCGCTTCGTCCCAGGTGCTTGCGGCCCTCTCTTTCAAATGCGCGAACTCTTCTGCATCCGAGATTTGGTGCACCGCACATCGATGCAGCTCGATCACTTCCAACACTGGGGCAACGTTGTCCTTTGCCACCGGCTTCGCCACGCCGCTGGCACGTGAATCGCGGTACCCGGGAAACGCCCCCAGCGCCCGCGCCATGCGCGAGCTCTGCGCGTAGGCTTCACCGGTCATGATCGCCGTAATCGCGCCGCAGAGCGCCCGACCTTCGACGCTGTCGTAGCCGTAGCCGTAGCTCATTATCAGCGACCCGAGATTTGCATAACCAAGGCCGAGTGTTCGGAAGATGTGTGAGTTCTCCGCGATTTCTTTGATGGGATAGCTTGCGTTATCGACGATGATTTCCTGGGCGGTGATGAAAATGCGCACAGCGGCCTTGAATCGCTCGACATCAAAATCCCCGTCGGCGGTCTTGAACTTCATTAAATTGAGCGAGGCCAGATTGCAGGCCGTGTTGTCGAGGAAAAGGTACTCACTGCACGGATTGGTAGAGTTTTGCCGATCGGTGCCTTTGCAGGTGTGCCATTTGTGAATCGTGGTGTCGAATTGCATGCCCGGATCACCGCAGATCCAGGTGCCCTCGGCGATTTTGCGCAGTAGAGCGCGCGCATCTTTTTTCTCGCACGGTTTGCCGTCGGTAACGCGACGCGTCCACCATTCGCGGCCCTCCAACGCTGCGTCCATGAATTCGTCGCTTACACGAACGCTGACGTTTTCATTCTGATACATCACCGAGCCGTAGGCGTCGCCATTGTAACTGCCGTCGTAACCCTGCTCTATCAGCGCCCACGCCTTTTTTTCTTCTTTCTGTTTTGCGTCAATGAATTCTTCGATGTCCGGGTGCCAATCTTTGAGCGTGTTCATCTTGGCAGCTCGTCGCGTTTTTCCGCCGCTCTTCACCACGTTCGCAATCTGGTCGTACACTTTCAGAAACGAGAGCGGCCCACTGGGTTTGCCGCCGCCGCTCAATTTTTCCCGTGTCGATCGAAGCGACGAGAGATCCGTGCCGGTGCCACTGCCGTACTTGAAGAGCATCGCTTCGCTGGTCGCCAGTCGCATGATGTCCTCCATCGTGTCACCCACACTCTGGATGAAGCAGGCGCTGCCCTGCGGGTACTCATATTGCGAAGCCGCGCGTTCCGCTCTGCCCATCTCGCGATTGTAAAAATAATTCCCTGCACCCGCGCCTTTGCCGATGCCGTATTGATGATACAACCCTACATTGAACCAAACCGGCGAATTGAACGCACCGTGCTGGTTCAAGCACAGCCACGTCAGCTCATCATAAAAAGTTTCAGCAGCCTCAGCGTCTGCGAAGTAATTATCCGTGATTCCACAATCGGTGATCGTGCGCGTGACGCGATGAATTAGCTGCCGGACGGAAGTTTCTCGACCGCCTTTGTACGGATCGGTGCCGTTGGCAATGTCGCCGTAGAAATACTTCGACACGGCGATTTTCGTGGCCAGCGCGCTCCAATTCTTCGGAACCTCAATTTCTTCCTGCTTGAAAATGACCTTCCCACTATCATCGTTGATTTCCGCGGTGCGTCGTTCCCATTCGATCTGATCAAATGGCGCAACGGCAGCATCGCTAAACACACGCTTGAAACGCAGGCCGCCATTCTTTTTCTTGTCCATCCTGTTTTTTCGACGCGCGGCAGAGTGTGTCGGTTTATTTAGCGAACCGGGCGGAATTCCGGGTTTGAGTTGGATCATGGCAATATGGGACGGGTTGAAGTTTTCGAATAAGTTGGGAATAGTCGTGAACAGCGGCGCCAAGAACCTGTGAACAGCGGTCAACAACAAGTAATAGCGTGGCTGTCCGTGTGGACATACAAGATGCAGTAAGTTCGCCAGCCGTGGCAAGCTTTTAATTGTAACATTTTTTGCCTCGTGAAGCAGACAATCCTGTCTGCCAGGGGACCGGCGTGATGCAAACGCCAAACACTCAACGCTCAACGCCCAATGTCAAAGCGGGTTGCATTCGAGGCCTGCCGCGCCGTAGCAACTTGCGAAGGCGGGTTGGATGTTCGACGTTCGACGCTTGCCACCCCGGAGCTTTTGGCGTAGGCGGGTTCGGCGTTTTCTTCTCTCCTGAAGGAAGGGTGGCTGAGTCCGGTTTAAGGCACTCGACTCGAAATCGAGCGTGGGGAAACCCACCGTGGGTTCGAATCCCACCCCTTCCGCTTCCCTAGTAGAGTGAGCATGAGAGGCCGATTGCATAACACTTCTGCGTAACAACGCTGCCAAAGTTCGCCATTATTCAGCGTTGTTTGCTGACGTATTTGGTCAAGCGTAAGGTTCACCCGCCAGGGGTGCGCCCGGCGGGGGGAGCTTTGACGCCCTCGCGGACCGCCTGCCCCATCATGATTTCTCTCAAACGGAATGGGAAAAACAAAAAGGCAGACTGATCCAGCGGCAGAAAGAGAGCAGCAGCAGAAAGAGGCGGAAAGAGAGGCTGACGCGCACTTGGCCCGTTGGGACAAGCCGCAGAAACCTGACTACGACTTTTTCAAGTCTTGCCGCTGGACGAAGGGCGCAACCAAAGAGCTACTTCAAATAGGCTGCACATGGGAGTATGCGCGGGAGTTTCGGAAACTGCGTGGTTTGCTTTGGCTGATGAAACATAAGCCAGAGGCAGGCTTCATCAGACCGACATTCAACCTGCCGGTTTTTTGGTTTGAAGGGTTGTGCGAATACGATGTACGACGGGCGCTTAGCATCCAGTTTAACTGGCTTGCAAGCCTAGCTGATGATCTGGCCGAGAACATCAGTTTTGAAAAATTGTTCAAAGAGAGACCCGATAAACTAAAAGGGGCTTTCCGTAGCTTGCCAGAACGCGAGTTTTTTGCTCGTGAGGTTGAGTTGGTTGAGGAGATTCCGCCAATGAGTGCTTTAGGTGCGCCGATCACGTTGTTGGGAACACCGGAACATGAACGTGTCTGTTATGACGGATCGGAACTCATTGCGTTTCGTATTCCGTGGGGGGATTGGAATGACGATGAGATCGGCAAACAGATTGCACGTTACCGCCCTGACAATCCAACGTGCAAAGCGCCAAGGGGCGGGGAAAAGAAGCCTCAGATCATGTTCCGCTCTTACCTTAAGGACCTTTCAGTGATGCGGATTTGGAAATGGTTTCCAGACCCCGACAAGCGTATTGAGCAAATCGCTGAGCTGCCTGGTTTTAAAGGTTGTAAGGATTATTGGGAGGAACGTCGCAAGGCGATCAGCGAGAAGCGTGAAGTAGAACAGCGGATATGGAATACTGCGGAGTCAGAGACCAGCAGAGCGCGCCAGCGCGCGCTGAGAATGTTCCAACGTTGGTTTCCGCGCGAAAAGCCATCGAATTATTCAGTGTCTGAACTCAACACCAAATAGCTTCGGTTTGGTGTTAACTCTGGGGAATTAGCATTCTGTCACCATACAGGATGCACAAAGTTAAAACCGGCGAACATCCGGCAATAACTGTTCCGCTAATCGGGGGAGCGGTGAGACCTCCGCAGCACATCGACCCGGAGTTCGTCGATTGCCAAGGGCTTCAAGCCGGCTGGGGAATCCGGCGGTCCTTAGCGTATCAACTTCTCGCGGATGGAAAAATCCGAGGCGTGAGTTTAAGACGCGCTGGTCGGGTTCGCGGCAAACGGCTGTTCGATGTTTCGAGCGTCCGGCGATTCTTGTACGAGCAGATGGAGGGCAGCCGGTGAAGCGGGAAAAAGAAAAGCGTCGTCCCACGAAGACGACGCTCCGAAACCTGCGACTGCTCCGAGAATATCACGTCGCCGCTTTTTACGCAAAGCTGCTTGAAACGCCGTTTTGGTTTTGGGAGTCGCGGCGCGGTTGTTTGCTCGATCTGATCGAACACGAGCTCGACGACCGGGACGACCGATGAGCGAC
>Ga0306921_10009566_pt1 | contig 10287 bp, 9 predicted proteins | sample sta12Cox44000080_FD_203760 | JGI IMG/M metagenome (GOLD analysis project Ga0306921, IMG submission 203760) | Lab enrichment of tropical soil microbial communities from Luquillo Experimental Forest, Puerto Rico - statoxic.12C.oxic.44.000.080 (v2)... | ecosystem: Environmental > Terrestrial > Soil...
TAGGTTTGCCCCGTCTTCGCCCTGCACCCAGGGTTCGATTTCGTCGCGGCGCGGAAATCGCCCGCCATGTGCCATTTCCTTCCAATAGCGCAACACCCGCCAGACCAGCCGCCGCTCTTCCTTCATCCTCTCGGCCCGCCTTCCAGCAAAATTTTCGCGATGGCGCAGAGTGTCGCGCGAATGATTGAACCTTTGTAAATGAGGTCGAGACTGTCGAGCCCCGACGATGGGCACGGCTACAATCAGTTGGGCTTGCGCTGCTCAAACGATGGTATCGAGATTACGGCGATCAGGTCGGATTTCACCGCGCACTGAGTTAACGCGCAGGATTACATATCCTCGATGTGCTTGGAGCCTATGGCTATCTCGCAGGAGCAACACCATGGCCTTTTTACCAGAGAGCTTTATCATAGCTCGAACGGTGATCGATCGCATCTCGCCCGTGATCCCGATGCGAGGCGAGTGTTCATCAGACACCAAGCCAACCGCCCATCAGGAGGGCATGTGGCCGACATCGAGGTCGGAGTGTTCCTCAGTCAAGGCAAAGGTCTTGAGCAGCAAGAGTTGTTGCGACTGATCGGAGCATTGGTCGACGAGACAGATGATGGCCAAAAGACCGGTGCTGTCCTGCCAAAACGGCGGCGCCGTGCCATGCGAGGCCGGAACCGGGCTCGTCCGTAGCGCCTGTGGCGCGGCGCAGCCGATCATGCGGAGCGGCGATGCGCTGGCGAGGCCCTGAAGCGCATTTCGCCATTCTGCCGCAAGACAGATACAGCGGAACCGGATACGCACGCCAGCGGCGTCCCCAGCGGTTTCACGTCTATACGTCTGCCCGCGATATGTCGTGGCAGACGGGTGATGTTGTGGACGGCCCCCTAAGCCGGTCAAGAACGCAGCCCGGCTCAAGGATGCGAAAAAAGTTGCCAGAGACCGCGACTCGGGCACGATCAAGGGGTACGATCGACGCGGGTATAAGCCGAAATTGGCGGCATCATTTTTGGCGACATATTAGACTGCGAGAGGCTCCTTCTTTTGGCCAGGCCGGATAATGAGTGACCAGCGGGCACAGCGCCGGTTGGCGGCGATTCTGGCGGCAGATGTCGTCGGCTACTCGCGGTTGGTGGGCGTGGATGAGGAGGGTACGCTCGAAAGGCTGAGGGTGCTGCGCCGCGAAGTCGTCGATCCGATGATCAAGGAGCACCGCGGCCGTATTGTCAGAATTACCGGCGATGGTCTCTTGGTCGAGTTCGCGAGTGTCGTCGACGCGGTACGCTGCGCGGTCGACACACAACGCGAGATGGGTCTGCGCAACGCCGAGGTGCCGGTGGATCAGCGGATCGAGTTCCGCATCGGCATCAATCTCGGCGACATCATGAACGATGGGGAGGATATCTACGGCGACGGCGTCAATGTCGCCGCCCGGCTTGAAGCGTTGGCGCCTCCGGGCGGGATCTGCGTCAGCCGCGTGGTGCGAGACCAGGTTCGCGACAAGCTCAATTTTGCCTTCGACGACAGGGGCGAGCAGCAGGTCAAGAATATCGCGCGGCCAGTGCGGGTATTTGATGTGAAGATCGCCGGAGAGACTATGGCACTCACTTCATATTCCGGAGCGGCGGCGCCGTTACCGCTGCCCGACAAGCCGTCGATCGCGGTTTTGCCGTTTCAGAATATGAGCGGCGATCCGGAGCAGGAATATTTCGCCGACGGCATGGTCGAGGAGATCATTACCGCGCTCAGCCGGATCCGCTGGCTCTTCGTCATCGCCCGCAACTCCAGCTTCACCTACAAGGGGAAACCGGTCGATGTGAAGCAGGTGGGGCGCCAGCTCGGTGTCCGCTACGTGCTCGAGGGCTCGGTGCGCAAGGGTGGGAACCGGGTACGCATTACCGCACAGTTGATCGAGGCCGAGACGGGCGCCCATCTCTGGGCTGATCGTTTCGATGGCTCCTTGGAAGATGTTTTCGATTTGCAGGACAAGGTGGCGATTAATGTCGCCGGGGTCATCGAGCCGGCATTGCAAGCCGCTGAAGTCCGCCGCTCGTCCGCCCGTCCGACGAATGCTCTTACTGCCTACGATCTTTACCTGCGCGCGCTTGCGACCTTCTATCCAATAACAAAAGAACGGCTTCTCGATGCTCTGGAATTGCTGGAACAGGCGATAGCGATCGATCGGCACTGTGGTCAGGCACTATCCTTGGCGGCGATGTGCCAGATGCGGCTCGTCCGAGAGAGCTGGGCCGAAGAGCCGGAGACCGCCAGCCGCAAGGCCATAGATCTTGCTCGCCGGGCGCTTCAGGTGGCAGGGGACGACCCGGGTATCCTGGTCAACGCCGCCTTTGCGCTGGCAAATTTCGGCGAGGAGATCGGTGCGATGATGGCGCTGGTCGACCGCGCCCTTACGCTCACCCCGAGCTTCTCCCGCGGCTGGTTTTTGGGTGGCGTTCTGAGGCTCTGGGCCAGTCAACCGGACCTCGCGATCGAGCATGCCGAGATGGCGCTGCGGCTGAGCCCGCGCGAGCGAATGGGAACACCCCTGAGCTTGATCGGCGAAGCCCATTTCTTCAAACGCGAGTTTGCCGCAGCGGCGTCGAAATTGCTCCAGTCCATTCAAGAAAATCCGGGCTACCCGCACTCATATCGTGTTCTCGCGGCATGCTACGCCCAAATGGGCCGGCTCGATGAAGCGCGGGAGATCATTGCGCGGCTGCGCGTCCTTACTCCTCACCTGGTGCCGAGCGCCGCACAGCTGCGCAACCCCGCGGACCGTGAGCTGTTTCTCTCAGGCCTTCGCGCGGCGGCGGGCGAAGCGGAATGACCCCGACCAGCCGCCTTGATGATATCGGGCCCGGTGTGTTCTCGACGCTTGCCGCCGAGCGGCCGCGTCTGATGGCGACAAAATCGGCTATCGAACGCACGCGGCAGTCACTTCACCAGAGTGACACTGCGAGGCAGTGGTTGGCAGAAATGGAAAAGCAGGCCAAACACCTGCTGGACCTGCCGCCGCTAAGTTGGAAATGGGTACACGACCCGCGGGAAACCCGTGCCGCGCCCCTTCCGCTCGTCCGCCCTCCCAAATCATCGCAAGGCCAGGCGGCACCCCTCGATGTCGCGCGTTTGTTTTGTCTCAGAATACAAACGCTCGGGTTCATGTGGCTCCTCACAAAGGATCCACGATATTGCGATCGTGCAAAATCCGAGCTTCTAGCCGTCTGCGCTTTCCCCGATTGGGCGGATGACAAATTCCTTACGACAGCCGAAACAGCTTTCGGCGCAGCGATCGGTTACGATTGGCTGTATGACAGTCTTACCGATCACGAGCGCGGGCAGATCGCGCAGGCGATTCTAGAGAAGGCCATCCAGCCCGGCCTCGATGAGTTCGACGCACAGCGGCCGCCGTGCTGGGCCACCAGAGCAATAAACTGGTATCTGGTCTGCAACGGTGCGCTGATGATAGCGGCACTGTCGGTCGCCGAGTTTGACCCACGAGCCGCTCGCCTCTTCTCGCTGTGCCGCGCCTCCATATCAACGGGTTTTCATGAATACGGTCCCGATGGCGGCTGGGTGGAGGGGCCCGGCTATTGGCACTACGCCACGCAATATGCGATCTACCTTCTCGACAGCTTGTCGACGGCGCTCGATACAGATTTGGATTTCGATGCTTCCCCGGGGCTCGCGAGAACGGGCCTGTTCCGGCTGCACGCCGCGGCTCCGTCGGGAAAGTTCTTCAACTTCGCCGACGGCGAGGAAGACCATAGCGGCGGCTATTGGCTGTTTTGGCTGGCCAAACGATACCGCCACCCGGTAGACGCCGGGATCGAGCTGCGTGGGCGCAAGGTTCATCCAATGGACCTACTATGGTTCGACGCAGACGGGCGCGATCCGTCCGATATGCCCACAGCCCACCGGTTTCACGCGGCCGGTGTCGTGATCTTTCGCGGTAGCTGGAGTGACCCCAATACGACTTACCTCGGGATCAAGGCAGGCGCCAACGACGCGTGCGAGCACGGGCATTACGATCTCGGCAGCTTTGTCCTCGACGCGAATGGGGTCCGCTGGGCTATGGATCTGGGGCCGGACGATTACGAGCTTCCCGGCTATTTCAAGCCCGAAATGCGTTCCCGTTATTACCGCACGAGCACGATTGGTCATAACACCATCGTCATCAACGGTGAGTGCCAGCCGCCCGACGCCGGTGCCGTCATCATCCGTGAAAGTTTCGGGGAAACGGTCTCCTATCTCGTCATCGACCTTTCGAGAGCCTATCCGAGTGCCGTCAGCGCCTTGCGCGGTTTTGCGCTGATCGATCGCCGGCACGTGCTGATCGTGGATGAAATCCGTCCGAATGGATGCCTGTCGTCGATCGACTGGCAGATGCACACCACGGCGGATTTGGAGCTCGGCAGGATTATGGCGACCCTCATCCATCCGGCGCAAGGCGAGACCGCCCAGCGCCCTCGGCTTTATCTCCGGATCACTGAGCCAGGTCTGGGAAGGTTGTCGTTCAGGTCGGCGGCTCCCTTGGAGCCTCAAGGCCAGAACCCCAATGCCGGTGTCGCAAAGCTGGTGTTCCACCTCGAGCAGGTTACGCAGCCAGTGCGCCTCGCGGTCCTGCTGTCACCTGATGCGAGCGCATGCGCGACTGTTGAGCTGCCCTTGGCGCTCCGGCGTCCTCTGTCCGACTGGGTCTAGCCAGCCCCGAATAACTCGTCAGATACTTGTTGAGCGGCTAAAACCGCACATCTATAGCTCTCGTTATAGAAGTTGCTGCGGTTGAGGTCTGTAACCGTCACTTGCAAATTCCCGTGAATTCCCGATTACACAGATTTATTTCCCGGTTACGCAGAAAAAATTCCCGGTTCGGCGGCCCACGGGAATTTCAGCGCAAGTAATTGAACAGGCAGGGGATTTAGGCACGAAGCGATGGCTCGGATCGTGCAATCGAATGTTTTCCCGATTATTTTCCCGGTTCACGGGAATTTGGTTGGGCCCGGGGCCGCTACAGAAAACTGTAGGGGTCGATGTCGACCTGAATGCGGGCCGAGCCCGCGGTGCGGACCCGCGAGAGCCAGTCACGCAATACCGCCTGGAGGCGCACCTCGCGGCCCGCTTTGACGAGGAACCGGCGGCGGTGGCGGCCGCGCAGCACTGCAAGCGGGGCGGGGGCGGGGCCGAGCACGGCGATACCGGGCAATTGCGGGGCGGCGCGGGAGAGGGCGCGGGCGGTGAAGTCGCAGGTTTCGGCGTCGGCGGCGCTGACGATGAGCGCGGCGAGCCGGCCGAAGGGCGGCAGTCCGGCATGCCGCCGCGCCGCCGCTTCGGCTTCGAGAAACCGGTCGCGGTCGCCCGAGGCGAGCGCCTTCATGACCGGCTGGTCCGGCATCCAGGTTTGGATCAAGACCCGGCCTTTGCGCTCGGCGCGGCCGGCGCGGCCGCCGACCTGGTGCAGCAGCTGATAGGTCCGCTCGGCCGCCCGCAGATCGCCGCCGGCGAGCCCCAGATCGGCGTCGACGACGCCGACCAGGGTCAGCATGGGGAAATGGTGACCCTTGGCGACGAGCTGGGTCCCGATCAGCACATCATAGCGCTGCTCGGCCATTCCTTGCGCGAGCTCGGCTGCGGCACGCGGGCCGGGCAACAGGTCGCTGACCATCAGTGCCGTGCGCACCCCCGGAAAACGCTCCGTCACCTCCTCCAGCAGGCGTTCGACGCCCGGTCCGCAGGGCACCAGCGCGCCCGCCGTGAGGCATTCGGGGCAGCAGGGTGGGAGCGCCTCGGCGTGACCGCAATGATGGCACAGCAGGCGCCCGGTAAAGCGGTGTTCGACGAGCCAGGCGGTGCAGCTCGGGCACTGGAAGCGGTGGCCGCAGGCGCGGCACAGGGTCAGGGGCGCGTAGCCGCGGCGATTGAGGAATAGGAGCGCCTGCTCGCCGGCCTCGAAGGTTTGGGCGAGCTCGCCGACCAGCGGCGGCGCAAGGAAGTGCCCGCGCTCGATCCGCTCGCGGCGCAGATCGACGAGCCGCACGGCTGGGAGCTCGGCTGCTGCATGACGCCGCGGCAGCGGCACACGCGTGTAGCGGCCGCGAGCGACATTGACGACGGTTTCGAGCGAGGGGGTTGCCGAGACAAGGATGATCGGAATGTCGGCCAAGGAGGCGCGCAATACCGCCATGTCGCGCGCCTGGTAGCAGACCCCGTCCTCTTGCTTGTAGGAGGGGTCGTGTTCCTCGTCGACGATGATCAGCCCGAGCTCGGGGAACGGCAGGAACAGCGCCGACCGGGCGCCGACGACGACCCGAGCGCGGCCGGCGGCGACCGCGCGCCAGGTGTCGCGGCGCTCGGCTTGCCCGATATCGGAATGCCATTGTGCGGGGAGGACGCCGAAGCACCGGCGGAAGCGCTCCAGCCACTGCGCGCCGAGTGCGATTTCGGGGAGCAGCACCAGCACTTGCCGACCGGCGGCGAGCGCTGCGGCAAGGGCGGTGAAATAGGTCTCCGTTTTCCCGGACCCGGTCACTCCGTCGAGGGCGCTCACCCCAAATCCTCCCGCCTCGACGTTGCCGACAAGCCGACGCGCTGCCGTGGCCTGGTCGGAGGAGAGTGCGGGGCCGGACAAGCGCCAGTCCGGGGGCTCGGTATCGGGCGCCTCAGTGGGGGCGAGGTGTTCTTCAATGAACTCGGCGGCCAGAAGGTCGCGAACCACACCAGCACTGCACGCCGCGTGCCGCGCGAGCTCGGCAGCCGGCAACGGAGGACCACCGCGCAGCACTTCGAGCACCCGTCGTCGGGCCTGTGTTAGGACTTTTCTCGGAGGAACATCGGCAAGGGCGGCGAGCCCGGCGGAGGAGGCGGCACAGAGCCGGCGCATTCGCGGCGGCTGCAGCGCTTCGGGAACGCTCATCGTCATGCGCAGCACCGAGCCGGGGGGCGTCATCGTGTAGGCAGCAAGGCGCTCGACAAAGCGACGCAGTTCGGGGCGCAGTTTGGGGGCGGACAGGATCTCGTGGATCGGCTTGAGCCGTTCGGCTGGGAGCTCCTCGCCCGCACCGTCCCATACGACGCCAACAAGACTGCGTCCTCCGAGCGGAACACGCACAAAGCTGCCGGCGCCGGGCGCCGATGTGTCCCTCGGGGCGAGATAATCTAGCGCCTCAGCCAGCGGCAACGGCAACAGGACTCGGATCCGGCGTCCAGCGGTCTCGGACTCTGTCCTTTCTTGCTCGGTTGCGCTGCCCGGCACCGGAACGGGGGAACTGGCATCATCGTCGAGCATCGGCTAAACTTGCTCCCGGAACGGCGCGCGGCAAGTACTCCCTCGAACGTCCGCATCATGCCGTCCCCAGCGTAGTTCAAGGTGGCTTCCAGATGATTGCGAACCATCCTGCCGCCCTAAATTTCCTGCCTCGGCGCCTCGGCGCGGCGCTGCGGAACTAGACGTGGCCGATCGTCCGCAAGACCAGCCAAAGCCGGTTCGCGGCGCGCTTCCTGCGCCCGTACGGCCGATCGACATCGGCGCCCGCGAGATCGTGGCCTATCTGCGCGAGCATCCCGATTTCCTTGATCGCCACCCCGATGCTTTGCGGCTGCTGCGCGCTCCTACTCGCCCGACCGGCGATGGCGTGCTCGATTTTCAGCACTTTATGCTGGAGCGTCTGCGCCATGATCTGTCACGACTGCAAGACGAACAGAAAAGCCTGATCGCAACTAGCCGCAGCAATCTCACGAGCCAGTGCCGCGTGCATAAAGCGGTTCTGTCGATGTTGCGCGCTCCCAGCTTCGAGCACCTCTTGCAAATCGTCACGACCGATCTCGCCGTCCTGATCGATGTCGACACCGTGACCCTGGGTGTGGAGAGCTCGGCGTCACGCACACCGCGCCTTCCGGTGCACGGCATTCATTTGTTGCCGTCAGGCACCGTCGATCGCCTGCTCGGCCCCAACCGCGACGTTCTCTTATGCACAGATATCCACGGCGACCCGGCGCTGTTTGGTGAGGCTGCAGGGCTCGTCCGCTCGCAGGCGCTGCTTCGGCTGTCCTTCAGCCGGTCGGCGCCGCTCGGGTTGATGTGCCTCGGGACCCGCACCGCCGACACCTTTCAGCCCGGTCTTGGAACCGAGCTTCTGAACTTTCTCGCCCGTACGCTCGAGATCAGCATCGCGCAGTGGCTCGATCGCGGCCGGTGACGCAGAGAAAGACTGGTTTCCCGACGCCGCCGGCACCATTGCCGCTGGCCCGTTTCGCGGCCACGGATGATCTGCGCGCGGCAATCGGCTTGTGGGCTGGCTGGCTCGCCGGCGAGCGCCGTGTGTCGGCGCATACCGCGGCGGCATATGGTCGTGATCTTGCCTTCTTTCTGGATTTCCTGACCGAACACCTCGGGCAGCTCCCGAGCCTGGCGGCGATTAGCGAACTGCGCCCTGCCGATTTTCGCGCCTTTCTCGCCCACCGAGCGCAAGACCATATTGAGCGCAGCTCGCTCGCAAGGGCAATTTCGGTCCTTCGGGGATTCACGCGGTTTCTACAGCGACGAGGGCTCGCGTCGACGACGGCGCTGGCGGCTCTTCGCTCGCCCAAGCTTCCACAAAGCGTTCCGAAGCCGCTGACGATCGACGATGCGACTGGCTCAGTGGCCGCCGCCGGCGATGTTGCGGCCAACGGTTGGCAAGGCAAGCGTGATACGGCGATCCTCGCGCTTCTTTACGGCTGCGGCTTGCGCCTTGCCGAGGCCCTCGGGTTGACCCGCGCCGAGGTGCCCCTCGGCGAAACACTGGCGATCACCGGCAAGGGCGGTAAGCAACGCCTCCTCCCGGTCCTGCCGGCGGTGCGCGAAGCGATCGCGGATTACCTCGCCGCCTGTCCGTACGTGCTGACCGCCGAGGGGCCGCTTTTCGTCGGTGCTCGCGGCGGGCCTCTCAACCCGCGTCTGGTGCAACGGCAAATGGCCTCGCTACGCGGTTTTCTCGGTCTCCCCGAGACGGCGACGCCGCATGCCTTGCGACACAGCTTTGCGACGCACCTTCTGGATGCCGGCGGTGATCTGCGCGCGATCCAGGAGCTGCTGGGGCACGCCAGCCTGTCGACCACGCAGCGCTATACCTCGGTCGAGACCGAGCGCCTCCTCACCATCTACGAGGCTGCGCATCCCCGAGCGCATATCGATCGGACCGAGCAAAACGGATAGGTGAGGAAATGGCTTTGAAGCGTATGGTGCTGCAGATCGGCATGGGGACGGATATCCGCGGCGCGGACTATACCAAAGCCGCCGTGAGAGCGCTGCGTGACGCTCTGTGGCACAATTCGCTCAGCATCGCCGATGCCGCCGGCCTCCCGGTCGACGCGATGCAGGTTGAGGTCACAATCGGCGTTCCGCGCCCCGATCGGGTGGATAAGGAGGCGGTTCTGGCGGTGCTGCCCCACGGCACCGGAACGGTGCGCGTCGTCGAAGGTGGCTTGGAGATACCCAACGACGCGGGGACGAATACAACTGTCATTGCCAATGCCGCTGCAGTCGTGCGGCTCGATATCGGCTGAGGGATCGGACACATGGCGGCAAAGCGTGTGATCCTCGAAATGGGGACCGGCAACGACTTGCATGGCGGCGACTACACGAAGGCGGCGATCCGCGCCGTGCAGGACGCGATCCATCACAGCTCGCTCACCTTGATCCGGACGCTCGGGCTTGATTCGCGCAAAATGCAGGTCGAGGTGACGATCGGTGTGCAGCGTCCCGAAAGGGTCGATGCCGCGGTCGTCAAAGCAAGCCTTCCACACGGCGAGGTCTTGGTGAGGGTGGTCAAAGGGGGGCTGGACGTTCCCGACGAAGAAGCGGGCGACATCGCCGTGATCGCCAGCGCCGCCGTCGCAGTCAGGCTTGATCTGCCCCGAGCGAAATAAGCAACGAAAGGAGAGCTAAGATGCCCGATGCAGCATCTCAGGAAACAGGTTTATTTGAGATCATCCATACGACCCGGGCGATGCGGCGGCTGAAGCCCGATCCGGTTCCCGATGATCTGATCCGCCAGATCCTCTTGGCCGGCCAAGCCGCCGCGAGCGGTGGGAACAATCAGCGCTGGCGCTTTCTAGTGCTGAAGGACCCAGAAATTAAGAAGAAGGTGCAGGTCTATTACAAGAAAGCCTATGACGAAGTGGTCGGGCCGCGCTACGCGACGAGCGCGCCGCCGCCAGGAGCGGATGCCGCGGGTTATCAGCGGCAAAATCGAGCCGTCCAATACTTGACGGACCACTACCACGAGGCGCCGGTGTGGATCGTCGCCTGCCTCGAAGATGGCC
>Ga0306921_10009569_pt1 | contig 10286 bp, 8 predicted proteins | sample sta12Cox44000080_FD_203760 | JGI IMG/M metagenome (GOLD analysis project Ga0306921, IMG submission 203760) | Lab enrichment of tropical soil microbial communities from Luquillo Experimental Forest, Puerto Rico - statoxic.12C.oxic.44.000.080 (v2)... | ecosystem: Environmental > Terrestrial > Soil...
GTGTACGTGACCAACCTGCAGATGTGGAAATCGACCGACGGCGGCGCGAGCTTCAGCGAGGTCACCACCCGGCACGGCGACAACCACGATCTGTGGATCGATCCCAAGGACCCGAGCCGCATGATCGAGGGCAACGACGGCGGCGCCAACATCTCGTTCAACGGCGGCGCCTCGTGGTCGACGATCTACAACCAGAAGACCGCGCAGTTCTATCGCATCGACATCGACAACCAGTATCCCTACCGCGTCTACGGCACCCAGCAGGACAACACCTCGATTTCGGTGCCGTCCGCCTCGGAGTGGGGCGTGATCACGCTGGCCGACTGCTCCTATCCCGGCACCGGCGAATCGGGCTTCATCGCCGTCAGCCCGAAGGACCACAACATCGTCTATGTCGGCGCCATCGGCTCCAGCCCGGGTGGCGCCGGCGCCCTGCAGCGCTACGACCACCGCACGCGCCAGCTGCAGCTGGTAAACGTGTGGCCCGAGGAATCGACCGGCATCGCGCCCAAGGACCTGAAGTACCGCTTCGCCTGGACTTACCCGATCGTGTTCTCGCCGCACGACCCCAACACGCTCTATGTCGGCGGCAATTGCGTGTTCAGGACCCGCGACGAAGGCATGAGTTGGCAGCGCATCTCACCCGACCTCAGCCTCAATGATCCCCGGCGGCAAGGCGCCTCGGGCGGACCGATCACCCGCGAGAGCGCGGGCGCAGAGGTCCACGCCACCTGCGCCTGCGTCACCCCCTCGCCGCACCGGCCGGACGAGATCTGGGCCTCGACCGACGACGGGCTGGTGCATGTCACCAAGGACGGCGGCAAGAAGTGGAAGGACGTGACGCCCAAGGGCCTGCCGGAGCTCGCCTATGTCGGCTGCGTCGAAGTCTCGCCGCACGACCCCGACACCGTCTATGTGGCGGCGACGCGTTACAAGCTCGCCGACTACAAGCCCTACCTGTTCAAGAGCAGCGACAGCGGCAGGACTTGGAAGTCGATCAACGGCAATTTGCCCAGGGACGAGATCAGTCGCGTCATGCGCGCCGATCCGGTGGCCAAGGGTCTCCTGTTCGTCGGCACCGAGACCGGCATCCATTTCAGCCTCGACGACGGCAAGAACTGGACGCGCATGACGGGCGGGCTGCCCAACGTGCCGATCTACGACCTGAAGCTCAAGGACTCCGACCTGGTGGCAGCGACGCACGGCCGCTCGTTCTGGATCCTCGACGATGTCTCCGCCCTGCGCGCACTGGCCGACGGCAAGCGCAGCACGCGGCTGGTCGCGCCGCGCACCACCATCCGCACCAAACTGCACTGGAGCGCCGGCGCCAACGTCCGCCAGGGCATCGCCTACGGTCCCGCCTTCGGCATAGACGGCAGTACGGTAATGGTCGAGCGCGCCGACGGCACGCGCTATCGCGAGCATCTCGACGTCGGCGAGAACCCGCCCAACGGCGCCATCGTCTATTACTGGCTGGCCAAGGACGAGGACGGGCCCGTCACCCTGACCTTCCGCGATTCGTCGGGCCGCAAGATCGCGGCCTTCTCGAGCGACGACAAGGACGCCCCGCCGGCGCGCAAGCCGACCAAGAAGGCGGGCCTGAACCGCTTCGTCTGGGATCTGAAGTATCCCGGGCCGACGCGGCTCGACTATGGTCTGGCGCCGCCCAGGCCCAAGCCGCTGGCGCCCGATCCCGACAATCCGCCCGGCCCTACCGTCGTGCCCGACAACTATGGCGTCGAGCTTTTGGCCGGCGGCAAGAAGCAGGCCCAGAAGTTCACCGTGGTGAAGGACCCGCGCCTGCCCACGACGCCCACCGAATATGCCGCGCAGTTCAAACTACACCGGGAACTGGTCGCTTCGCTCAGCAAGCTCAAGGCCAACGTCAACAGCCTGCGCCGCATGAAGCGCCAGATCGCCGAGATCGAGAACCGTAACGACAAGGTCGACAAGGCGCTGCGGACGAAAGCGGCGGTGATCGTGCGCAAGCTTTCCGAAATCGAGAAGGTCATGGTCGATCCTGAGCGCAAGTCCGTGCGCGACGTGCTGCGCAACCCGGCCGGCCTCAACGACACGCTGATGGACATGGTCGCCATGGCCACCACCGCCGACCGGCCGCCGACCAGCCAGACCGAGGCGGTGTCGCGCGAGGTCATGGCCAAGGTCGACAGCGAAGTCGCCAAGTTCGACAAGCTGGTCACCGGCGACATCGCCCAGCTCAACGCCGCGCTCGCCAAGGCGCGAGTCCGGCATCTTGCCGCAGCATGACTACATTGGAGGAGATCGTGGACTTCATCGAACGACTGTTCGGCTTCGCCCCCGACAACGGCGACGGCTCGATCGAGATCCTGTGGCTGGTCGTGCTGGCGCTGCTGATCGCCACGATCACCTATTTCCGCGTGCAGAAGCGCCGGGCACAACAGAACATCGACAAGCGGCAATAGGGCTCCTGGCCCGAGAGGTCGGATGAAACTTCTCTCCGCCCTTCTCGCCCTTCTGCTCGCACCGCTCATGGCGCGCGCCGAGGGCTGGCAGACCTCGTCTCCGGAAGCCCAGGGTATGGGCTCGCGAGAGCTGGCCGGGCTCGTCGACTTCGGCATCGGCAACGGCTTCGACAGCCTCCTGGTGACGCGCCACGGCAAGATCGTCGCCGAGGCCTATTACGCGCCGTTCGCGCCGAGGCTCCGGCACCGCATCAACTCCGCCACCAAGGCGGTGATCGGTAGCCTGGTCGGCATCGCGCTGAAGGACGGCCTGATCAAGAGTCTCGACCAGCCGGTGCTCGATTTCCTTCCGGGTCGCGAATCGGCCAAGCCCGACGAGCGCCGCAAGGCGGTCACACTGCGCCACCTGCTCGACATGACCTCGGGCATCGACTGGAACGAGCCGCTGAGCGACGCCCCGCCCTGGTCGATGCTGGAAATGGAGCGCAGCCGCGACTGGGTCCAGTACGTGCTCGACCACGGCATGGCGCGGGACCCCGGCGCGGCGTTCGACTACAACAGCGGCGGCCCGCATCTGCTCTCGGCGGTGCTGTCCAAGGTCACCGGCAAGAGCGCCGAAGACTACGCCAAGGAGAAGCTGTTCGGCCCGCTCGGTATCACCGACTTCTTCTGGCGCCGCGACCCGCAGGGCGTGTCGACCGGCGGCTATGGCCTCTACCTGCTGCCGCGCGATATGGCGACGCTCGGCCTATTCTGGATGCATGACGGCGTGTGGCAAGGAAAGCGGCTGCTGCCCGCGGGCTGGATCGACCAGGCGCGCCGCGGCCAGGTCGACATGCCGTTCCCCGGACTGCTCTACGGCAACCTCTTCTGGTCGATTCCGGGCAAGGATGCGTTCATGGCGGTGGGCTTCGACCGCCAGCTCATCGTCGTTCTGCCCAAGCTCGACATCGTGGCGGCCTTCACCGGCGCCAAGCGCTACAGCAACGCCGACGGCAAGCCCGCCGCTCCCAACTACCGACTCACGGCCGTGCTCGACCAGCTCACAGCGGCGGTCAAGTCGGACTCCGCCTTGCCGGAGGACGCGGCGGCCTTCGCGCTGCTGGAGAAAAGGATCAGGTATGTGCTCGAGGAAGCACGCGTTAACGCCGCCGACGCCGCGCCGCCGATGGCGTCGACGGTTTCGGGCAGGATCTATCGCCTGAAACCCAATCAGCTGCGAATTGACTCGATCTCCTTCATGTTCGACAGCGATACCGCTACTTACGCCTACGACGTCGGCGGCCAGCGCTATGGCGGCCCGGTCGGCCTCGATGGCTTCTACGGCATCGGCGGCCGGCGGCTCTATGGCAAGAGCGCTGCCAAGGGCCACTGGCTCGACGACAAGGCGTTTGAGCTCGAGATGCAGACGCTGGGCAACGACGACGCTGCGCGTGTGCCCTTCGTCTTCGACGGCAAGAAGATCAGCGGGCGCCTGGAAACCCTGGGCGGCTTCAAGGTCGAGCTTTCGGGCGAAGCGGAGGAATGAGGGCGGGTCCGTCCTGAGGCCGGTGGCGAATCGCCAGCACTCGCGTCACGAATTCCGAGCCGCCGATTCTGATCGTCATGATCTCCGGCGCCTTGTGCGGCCGGCGTTCAGGGCCTTCGACCGTCATGCCCGCGGCGCGCATCTTTGCCGCCCGGTCGGCCATGTTGTCCTTTTGCGTCCCCAAGAAGAGGTGGTCGGGGTTGATGCAGGTTCGGACGTCGCAGCGATGGCAGACGTATAGGCCCTTTGGAATGCGGCCATGTTTGACCTGCCAGGCGACGCGATGGGCCAGCCAGAGCCGGTCATCAAAACGTATCCTGCCGTAGCCTTGCTTGTTGCGGCTGGCCATCCAGAGGATGCAGCCAGTCTTGGGATCGCGCACGCTGCGGGCGGCCAGGCGCCGCTCAAGCGGCCAGTCGGGAGGTACTCTACGTAAGAACATCGGATACTCACGCTGATGTTGAAAGCACTATATGCCCGCCGGCCCCCGAACACCTATTTTGGTCATTAGAAGTTCGCCGGCGGTAATTGGAATGACATCGCGTGAACAATTGGGGATGGCCTTCGCCCCGGATTTGAGAAAGGCTCGCCTCAATGGTGCGGATCGGGATCCTGGGCGCGGGCGCGATGGGCGGCATGCATGCGGCCGCCTATGCCGGCCTGGCCGGAGTCGAGGTGGCGGGCGTGTTCTCGCGCAATGCCGAGCGGGCGCGCTCGGTCGCCCGCATTTGCAAGGCCGAGGCGGCGCCAACCGCCGAGGCACTGATCGCCGATGAAGACATCGACGCCATCGACGTCTGCCTGCCGAGCGCGCAACACCCCGACGTGGTGGTCGCGGCCCTCGAGCGGGGCAAGCACGTGTTCTGCGAGACGCCGATGGCACTCTCCCTCGATGCGGCGACCCGCATGCGCGATGCGGCGCGCAAGGCGGGACGGCTGCTGCAAGTCGGGCTGCTGGTGCGCTCGATCTCGACCTACCAGCACGTCAAGGCGATCGCCGAGGTCGGCACGCACGGCCGCCTGCTCGGCCTCACGACCTGGCGTATGGGCTCCTACCTCCATCCCGGCGCGCCGGACCACAAAGCGCACTACGGCGACCCGACCACCGAGCTGATGACCTTCGACTTCGACTTTGCCGGCTGGACGATGGGACGGCCGACGTGGCTATCGGCCGCCGGCACGGCCGAGGTCACGGCGCTCCTGGGCTACGACGACGGCCGCAGCGCCACGATCATGGCGAGCGGCCTGATGCCGCCGGGCACGCCCTTCTCGGCGGGCTTCCGGGCGCTGTTCGAGAAGGCGGTCTTCGAGCTGCAACAGGTCTTCCTCGACGGCCCGCCGCGCGTCACCTTCACCATCGCCGAGGGCCACGCGGCGCCGCGCCCGATCGCGCTCAGCGGCGATCCCTACCTGGCCGAGCTGCATCGCTTCATCAATTGCATTGAAGGCCGCGCCGACGCCGCCCTGCTCGACGCCGACAGAGCCATCGAAGCCCTCACCCTCTCCGTCGCTGCCCAGAGCGCGCTCGCGGCACGGCGGACGGTGGCGATCGGGTGAGTTTCGAGTCATTTAAGGCGCCATGAACGAACCTGCCCCTTCCCGCCAAATGCGGCTCGGCGTCTTCGTGCAGACGCCGGGCCACCACGTCGCGGGCTGGCGGCATCCCGACGCCACCGCCACCGGCTGGCCCAACTTGCCGCTGATGCAGCACATCGCCAAGACCGCCGAGGCGGCCAAGTTCGACATGTTTTTTCTCGGAGACGGCTTCGCCACCGGCTACGGCGAGCATCCGTCGACCATCGGCAAGTTCGAGCCGCTGACGCTGCTCTCGGCGCTCGCCATGACGACGTCGAAGCTCGGCCTCGCCGCCACCGCCTCGACCACCTATGCCGAGCCCTATCACGTGGCGAGAAGCTTCGCCTCGCTCGACCACCTGTCGGGCGGGCGCGCCGGCTGGAACGTGGTGACGACGGCCTATGCGAAATCGTCGGCCGTGTTCGGTCGCAATCATCCGCCGCATGCCGAGCGCTATGCCATGGCCGAGGAGTTCGTCGAAGCCTGCCGGCTGTTGTGGGACTCGTGGGACGACGACGCCTTCGCCGCCGACAAGAAGAGCGGGCAGTATGTGCGGCCGGGCAGCCTCAAGGTGCCGCACTTCCAGGGCAAGTACTTCGCCGTCGAGGGCGGGCTCAACGTGCCGCGCAGCCCGCAAGGCCATCCGGTACTGATTCAGGCCGGCTCGTCCGGCCCGGGGCAGGCGCTCGCCGCGCGCATCGCCGACGTGGTGTTCACCGCCCAAAACGACCTTTTGGAGGCGCAAACCTTCTGCAAGGGACTGAAGGCGCAGGTCGCGGGCTTCGGCCGCGATCCAGCGGCCGCGCTGGTGATGCCGGGCGTGTTCCCGGTGGTCGGCCGCACCGAACAGGAGGCGCAGGACATCTTCGCCACGCTCAACGCCAACATCGACGTCTCGCCGCAGTCGATGACCGTGCTGAGCGACCGGCTGGGCAGCGACATGTCGAAGTATCCGCTTGATCAGCCGGTGCCGGCCCTGCCCGAAACCGAGCATCTCAAGAGCCGCGCCGCACTCCTGCTGCAGATGGCGCGGCGCCGCCGCACGCGGGCATCTGCTGCTGGTGGCGAGCCCGGCGGAGATTGCCGACACGCTGGAGCAGTGGTTCCGCGCCGGCGCCGCCGACGGCTTCAATGTCATGCCGCCCTTCTTCCCCGGCCAGTTCGACGCCTTCGCTCGCCTGGTCGTGCCGATCCTGCAGGAGCGCGGCCTGTTCCGTGCCGACTACACCGGTACGACCCTGCGCGACCATCTCGGGCTGAAGCGGGTGTCGCGCCGGCTTTCCGGCTGATTTCGGCCAAAGCGCGAAAATCCCGTCTTGTCAGGCCCTTATCGGGCAAGCCTGCGAAGCCGGCGGGCAACGGCGCGGATTGACGGTTTTCAACGCTGCCGCGCGGAGATACTTATCCCGGCAATGACCCTACCGCTCCGGCAATCCGAAATCGTCAAACTCGCGCGCTCGCTCGGCCGCGTGACGGTCGACGACCTGGCGCGGCGCTTCGAGGTCTCGGCCCAGACCATCCGAAAGGATCTCAACGATCTCTGCGCGCGCCGCGCGCTCACCCGCGTGCATGGCGGGGCAATCGTGGCGTCCGGCGTCGAGAACCTTGCCTATGCGGCGCGGCGGTTCGTGGCGGTGGCGGAGAAGCGCGCGATCGGAGCGGCGGCGGCGGCGCTGGTGCCCAACGGCTGTTCGCTGTTCATCAACATCGGCACCACGACGGAGGAAGTCGCCCGCGCGCTTGGCTCGCACGAGGGGTTGCTGGTGATCACCAACAACCTCAACGTCGCCATGCAGCTCTACCCCCATCCGCGCATGGAGGTGATCGTCGCCGGCGGCTCGGTGCGCCGCGCCGATGGCGCGGTGGTCGGCGAGGCGTCGAGCAACCTGATCCAGCAGTTCAAGGTCGACTATGCCGTGGTCGGCGCGTCGGCGATCGACGGGGAGGGTGCACTGCTCGATTTCGATTACCGCGAAGTGCAGGCGGCACAGGCCATCATCGCCAATGCGCGCCATGTCATCCTCGTGGCCGACAGCACCAAGTTCCGTCGAACGGCGCCGGTGCGCATCGGCCATATCAGCCAGGTGCAGACTTTCGTGACTGACCGCGGGCTGCCGGCCGGTCTCGCCAAGATCGCGCAGGAATCCGGCGTTACCGTCATCGAGGCCTTGGACAAGGCCTCCCATACCTCGGAGGGACCGACGCACGATTATCCCCAGGTCGCTTCCTGAGGGCGTCCCGCCCCTCGCCTTGCTTTCGTTTGGAGTTGCGGATTAAATCAAAGTCGAAAGAAAATCGCCAAATGTGAAAGCAGCATTGGTGAGGGGGAAGCGTCTTTGAACCCGGTTCTCGAACTGGCGATCACCGACGTTGGAACTGGCCCAGGCATCGCCGCCGATGCCTTCGGCGGGCGATCCCCATGACTGTGGTGCTGGAAAACGTCACGCGTGTCGTCGGCGCCGTCCCTCACATCATCGATGTCTCGCTGACGCTCGAGCCGGGAACGCTGAGCGTCCTGTTGGGGCCGACGCTCTCGGGCAAGACGTCGCTGATGCGCCTGCTGGCCGGTCTCGACGTGCCGACCGCCGGCCGCGTCGTGGTGAACAACAAGAACGTGACGGGCATCGATGTCCGCCGCCGGTCGGTGGCGATGGTCTACCAGCAATTCGTCAACTACCCCTCGCTCACCGTCTTCGAGAACATCGCCTCGCCGCTGCGCGTCCAGGGCCGCCCCAACGAGGAGGTCGAGCGGCGCGTTCAGGAAGTCGCCGGACTTCTGCGTCTGCGCGACTATCTCCATCGCCTGCCACTTGCCCTGTCGGGCGGCCAGCAGCAGCGCACGGCGATCGCCCGCGCCCTGGTCAAGGGCGCCGATCTCGTGCTGCTGGACGAGCCATTGGCCAACCTCGACTACAAGCTGCGCGAGGAGCTGCGTGCCGAGCTGCCGCGGATTTTCGAGGTGTCGGGCGCGATCTTCGTCTATGCCACCACCGAGCCGTCGGAAGCGCTGCTGCTGGGCGGCCGCACGATCTGCATGTCGGAGGGCCGTTCGCTCCAGGTCGGCGACACGCCAGGCGTTTACCGGCGACCGGACAACTTGCGCGTGGCCGAGCTGTTCTCCGATCCGCCGCTCAACACCATTCAGATCGAGAAGAAGAACGGATCGGTGGCCTATGCCGGCGGCGTCACGGCGCCGGCCAACGGCCTCTATGCCGGGCTGGACGACGGACCCTATAGCGTCGGCTTTCGCGCCCACCAGGTGGCCGTGGCCAACGGCGCGGTGGGCCATCATGTCTTCCCCACCACCGTGACGCTGACCGAGATCACCGGCTCGGAAAGCTTCGTCCATCTCAAGCGCGACGGCGTGAACTGGGTCGCCGTCCTGCCCGGCGTGCACGAATTCCCACCCGGCCATGCGCTCGACGCGGCGCTCGACCCCGACGACATCTTCGTGTTTGCAGCCAACGGCCGCCTGGTGGCCGGGCCGAGCCGGGCCTGAGGAGCGCGCAATGGCCCGCATCGACCTCGTCGATCTCGCGCACTCCTACAACGGCGCCGGGGCCGATCCCGCGAGCTTTGCGCTGAAGCCAACCTCGATGACCTGGCGCCAGGGCGGCGCCTACGCCCTGCTGGGCCCCTCGGGCTGCGGCAAGACCACGCTCCTGAATATTATCTCCGGCATCGTCCAGCCGTCGCGCGGCAAGGTCCTGTTCGACGGCAAGGATGTGAGCGCGCTCAGCACCCAGCAGCGCAACATCGCCCAGGTGTTCCAGTTCCCGGTGATCTACGACACCATGACGGTCGGCGAGAACCTCGCCTTCCCGCTCAGGAACCGCGGCATGGCGCGCGCCGATATCGAGGCGCGCGTGCACGAGATCGCCCAGCTCCTGGATTTGCGGCCCTATCTTGCGCGCAAGGCCAACCGGCTGTCGGCCGACGCCAAGCAGAAGATCTCGCTCGGCCGCGGCCTGGTGCGCGCCGACGTCGCCGCCGTGCTGTTCGACGAGCCGCTCACCGTGATCGATCCGGGACTGAAGTGGGAGCTGCGCTCGAAGCTCAAGGTGCTGCACCGCGCGCTCGACCTCACGATGATCTATGTCACGCACGACCAGACCGAGGCGTTGACCTTCGCCGACACCGTGGTGGTCATGCACGAGGGCGCCGTGGTGCAGACCGGCACGCCGCAAGAGCTGTTCGCGCGGCCCGACCATACCTTCGTCGGCTACTTCATCGGCTCGCCGGGCATGAACGTGCTGCCGGCCGACGTGCACGGCAGCGAAGCGCGGATCGCCGGCCACCGGCTCAGCCTCGGGCGCAGCTACGGCAACTTGCCGCCGGGCGCGCGCATCGAGGTCGGGATCCGGCCCGAATTCGTCCACGTTGCGGCGCCGAGGCCGGATCTGCTGTCGGCGGCGGTCGAACGCATCGACGACCTCGGACGCAGCCGCTTTGCACGCCTGCGCGTGGGCGATCTCAGGATGGCGGCGCGTGTGCCCACCGGCACTGCCCTGCCACATGGCACGGCGGGGTTGGTTTTCGACCCGGCGCAGATCCACGTCTACGCCGATTCCCGCCGCGTCGAGGGGACGGCGTGATGGAGAAGATCACGAACCAGAAGGCCTGGCTTCTCGTCCTGCCGGTGTTCGCCCTAGTGGCCTTCTCCGCCGTCATACCGCTGATGACCGTGGTCAACTATTCGGTGCAGGACACGTTCGGCAACAACGCCTTCTTCTGGAACG
>Ga0306921_10009570_pt1 | contig 10285 bp, 10 predicted proteins | sample sta12Cox44000080_FD_203760 | JGI IMG/M metagenome (GOLD analysis project Ga0306921, IMG submission 203760) | Lab enrichment of tropical soil microbial communities from Luquillo Experimental Forest, Puerto Rico - statoxic.12C.oxic.44.000.080 (v2)... | ecosystem: Environmental > Terrestrial >...
CATCGCCGCGTCGGCTGGCGGGGGTCCACGCTCTGGATGCTGAAGCTCCGCACGATGTGGGACGATGCCCAAGATCGCGGACGCTTCCGCTGGATCGAGCCTATCGACGACCAGGCGGGACCCCTGCAGAAAGACGCCGACGATCCGCGCGTCCCCAGTGCCTTCGCCCGGTTCTGCCGCCGGCACTCGGTCGACGAACTGCCGCAACTGCTACACGTGATTTTGGGGGAGATGGCATTAATCGGCCCTCGTCCACTGACCGCCCGGGAGCTCGAACGCTACTATGGACGAGACGCGGAGGAAATCCTGGAGGCGAAACCCGGACTTGCCGGACTGTGGCAGATCTCGGGGCGCAACCGGCTGACCTACTCCGAGCGCCGGGACCTGGATCTTCGGCTCGTCCGGGACGGTTCGCTTAGAACCTCGCTGCGCGTCCTCGTTGGCAGCCTGGCGCAGGTTTGGACCGGGGAAAACTCCTGGTAATCTCACTCCACAATCGAGTCAGTGGGGAAGGCTGCCGGTTCGCAGACGCGACGCGAACATGGAAAATATCTGCCTGGGACAGGCCTGAGGGCGCTATCGCCGGGCAGTTCTGTGAGGTTGCACGCCGTCGACATCAGGCCTTTCCCTTACGTGCACGTCTATCACACCAACCGGCTCCCCGGTAGCTGCCACGTTGGCGGCGCCGAGCGTGCCACGCCGGCATCCGGAGCAGAGCAGAGGGTTCGGGCTGATCGTTTTCCCGTAAGGGCGAAGGTCCTCGCCGCTCGAACCGGGTTTGTGCTGCACTCTGGAGCGAGGTCCGGAGGAGCAAAATTATCGGCTCTGGTTTTTCAAGCGCGCGAGCAGGCAAGACGAATTCCGACCGCCGTCGATTGCGGCAGCAGCTCGGGGCGCCGCTACCTCGTCCGAGCGTTCCCCACGGAGGCCAGCGACGGCCCGGCGGTGGTGCCGCGCGGCAGCAGACTCGGGCCCGACGGGATGAAAATTTTGTTCACGTCGCTATCAGCCGCCACCACCAGACCCAGGAATCCGGATTGCATCTCGTCCCAGTTCTGGTCGCCCCACCAGACGGTCTTGGTCGGATCAGGATTGAACTTGTTGTTGATCGAGTTATCGTAATGCGCGATCGCCAGAATCTTGGTGCCCTTGGGCACGGGGACCGGCTTCGCCAACTGATATCCGACTTGCCAGTTGAAATCCCAGACGCCCTTAAAGATGGTCTCAGTCTCGCCGGTCGGATAGGTCAGCCGAATCTCGTAATCCTTGCCCCGCAGGTGCAGGTGGGGTTGGATGTAGACGAGCCTCGCGCCATCCACGCCAATGGTTACCTCGCTCACTACTTCCGCGTTGCTGTCGCCGGCCGGAATCACCAGGTTGAAGGCCGCGGGGGTTCCGGGGGACATCCAGTAGCGCAGCGTGGGAGGATGTTTCGCAAAAACCAGCCCTACTTTGGAGCGGTCCGTTTGCGGCGTGCCTACCGCCGTGTAGTGGAGGTTAAACACCAGATCCGACCCCTTGGGGATGAACTTCGCCGAGCCGTCCACCTCAAAGCTCTGCGCGCCCAATCCCGGGTTGTATTTTCCCAGCAGGTCGGTCCCGGCCTTGGCGCCACCCATGCCGTCGGAGCCTTCTTCATAGGGCTCGCCAGGCACCGCCTTGGCCATCCATGTCGAAGTCGGCGGCCGCACGATGACGCGTCCGTGGTGGACCACTTTCGGGTTTCCGGGGCGCATCTCCGCCGCCACCACCCACCGGTCCTCGGGAAAGTTCACCTTGACGAGGAAGTTCTGATAGTTGATGGTGCCACTCGCTGCCACCAGGAATTCCTTCGGCATCTCGACGATCAGGTCGGGCTGGATGTTCCAGCCATCGTGGAAAGCGAGCGGGGCCGGTCTGTCCTTGGCGTCCCCTTCCGGCGCGCCGTTGTCGGCCCACCGCGCCAGGGTGCTAATCTCGTCGTCGGTAAGCGTGCGATCGTTGGCAAAGTGACCCTTCTCGGCGAACCACGGCGGCATCTTCTTGGTCACCACGGCCTGCTTCATCGCCTTGGCCCAGGGCCGGGTCTCGCTGTAGCTGAGAAAAGACATCGGCGCCAGCTCGCCAGGCCGATGGCACCCCTGACAGTTCTTCTGGAGAATGGGAAGAACGTCTTTGTTAAACGTCACAGGGGCGGAGTTGGTGGCGGCCAGAGCTGCGATTCCCATGGCCAAACCAGCTAGCGATCCCCGTAGCATACTCATTCTTCGGGCCCTCCTTGGATGCGCGGAATCCTTGGACGCAATGATATCGGAGGCTCCGTCGAAACGCAACCCGGGGATTGGTGTTCTAGTTTTGCGGCGGACCCCCATTCCAGACCGCTTTCTCGTATTTGACATTCGGCTCGCATCCCGCTAGGCTAAAAAGGTTCGAGAAGTGGCGCTGGAGACGTGTGTCGATGAGTACTGAGTTTCCTTCCAAGAACGCGATTAGCCGCGACTGGCACGTGATTGACGCTCAGGACGTGGTCCTGGGTAAATTGGCCAGCAAGGCGGCTATGCTCTTGATGGGCAAAACCAAACCCTCCTATACGCCGTTCCTGGATACGGGCGATCACGTGATCGTCATTAACGCCGAAAGGGTGAAGGTTACCGGCCGCAAGGAAGAGAAAAAAGTGTATCGCCACTTTACCGGATATCCCGGTGGGCTGGTGGAAAAGAGCTTCCGGCGGGTGCGGGCGGAGAGGCCGGTTCGCATCGTGGAACAAGCCATTCAGGGCATGCTCCCCAAGACCAAGCTTGGTAAACAGATGTTCCGGAAATTGAAGGTCTACGCGGGTGATCGGCATCCACACGCGGCACAAAAACCGCTCGTGCTGGCGATCAAATAGCGGGAAGGTACGGTTCGTGGTAGCAACGATAGTTCAGTTTTTAGGGACGGGGCGCCGTAAGAGTTCGGTGGCTCGCGTATTCTTACGGCCCGGCAAGGGCGAGATCAAGGTCAATGATCGCGCGTTCGAGAATTACTTTCCGACCGAGAGCGCGCGCGCCGTGGTGCGCCAGCCGCTGCTGGCAACCGAGACCATGGACAAGTTCGACATCGTGATTCTCGCCGGAGGCGGCGGGGTCGCCGGCCAAGCTGGGGCCGCCCGTCTTGGCATTGCTCGAGCCTTGGTGGAGTTCAACGCGGAACTGCGGTCCCGGCTAAAGAAGCTCGGGCTTCTGACGCGCGACCCGCGCGCCCATGAGCGGAAGAAGTACGGCCAAAAGGGTGCGCGCAAGCGGTTCCAATTCTCCAAACGTTAGGTTTTTTTTCGTGAAGCCTGGAAGGGATGGAATCGTGGTTGCTTTCAGGCTTTTTTTCATGTTTTCAGGTCCGGGACGCAAATTTCGCTTTGGGCGCGTCACGACCATGAATTAGGAGGTAGTTTGCCGGCAATATCCATGAAGGAATTGCTCGAAGCGGGCGTTCATTTCGGGCACCAGACCAAGCGCTGGAATCCGAAGATGAAAGAGTACATCTTCGGCGAACGCAACGGGATCTATATCATCGACCTGCAGAAGACGCTCAAAATGTTCAAGGACGCGGCGCGGTTCGTAGGCGAAATGGCCGCGCAGGGTAAGACCGTGTTGTTCGTGGGAACCAAGCGGCAGGCCCAGGAGGCCATCGCCGAAGAGGCTGGGCGTTGCAGCATGTTTTTCGTAAACCAGCGCTGGCTGGGCGGGTTGCTCACCAACATGGCCACGGTGCAGAAGTCGATCAAGCGGCTTAAGGAACTGGAGGCCATGGCCACTAACGAGGACGGTTACGCCGGGCGTCCCAAAAAGGAAATCATCCGGCTTGAGCGGGAGCGCAAGCATCTGGACCAGAACCTGTCGGGCATCAAGGACATGCCCGGCCTGCCCGACGTGCTATTTGTGATCGACTCCAACAAAGAGGCGATCGCGGTGAAGGAAGCCCGGAGGCTGGGGATCCCCGTGGTGGCGATCGTCGATACCAACTGCGATCCCGACGAAGTCGATTGGGTCATTCCCGGCAACGACGACGCCCTTCGCGCCATCCGCCTGTTTGCCAGCAAGATCGCCGACGCGGTGGTGGAAGGCCGCGCGCTCGCCAGTGAGCAGGATTTCACGGCCGACAAGATCATCACCGAGGAAACACCGGTTGGGGGGATGGAAGAATACACCGATTACGTGGACACTCAGAAGCTGAGTGAGATCATGGCCGAGAGCCTGAGCCTGGAAGACGACCAGGCTTCGTCCTCGCAGCGCAAGGGACCGGCATCGGAAACGGCCGAACCGGCATCGGAGCCGGCCATCACCGAAAGCGGCCATTAGACAGTTCTCAACCCCGGCGCCCTCGAGGGAAACCAGAAGACAGAACTATGGCGGAAGTGACTGCAATCTTAGTGAAAGACCTGCGCGAGCGGACCGGCGCCGGCATGATGGAGTGCAAGAAAGCCCTGGTAGAGGCCAAAGGGGACATCGGCGAAGCCGAGGTGTTGCTGCGCAAGTGGGGAATCGCCTCGGCCGGCAAGAAATCCTCGCGCGCCACCAGGCAAGGTCTCATCGGCAGCTACATTCACCACGGCGGCCAGTTGGGCGTGCTGGTGGAAGTCAACTGCGAATCTGATTTCGTCGCGCGCACCGACGATTTCAAGGAGCTGGTGCATGACCTCGCCATGCACATCGCGGCCGCCGACCCCCGCTTCATTCGCAAGGAAGACGTCGCCGCGGACGTTCTGGAGAAGGAGAAGGAAATCGCGCGCGCGCGGGCTCTCGGCGAAGGTAAGCCCGAGAAGGTCCTCGACAAGATTGTTGAGGGGCGAATCCAGAAGTTCTATGAAGAGGTTTGCCTGCTCGACCAACCGTTCGTCAAAGACGCAACGCTCTCGGTCGGGCAGTTAGTGAAGACCAAGATCGCCAAGCTCGGCGAAAACATCGGCGTGGCCCGATTCGTGCGTTTCAAAGTAGGCGATGTCGCCGGGGTCGAAGCGGGCACGGATGGCGCCGGTCCGGCTCCTCAATCCTAAACATGGCTGGCTACAAGCGCATCCTGCTGAAGCTGAGCGGGGAGGCCTTGGCCGGAGACGCGTCGTTCGGAATCCATGGCGGTCGCGTGAAGGAACTGGCGCGTGAGGTGGCCGAGGTGGCATCGAGCGGCGTCGAGATCGGCGTGGTGGTCGGCGGCGGCAACATTTTTCGGGGAGTGGCGGCGGCGGCTCAGAAAATGGACCGGGTCACGGCCGATCACATGGGCATGCTGGCGACCGTCATCAATGCGCTGGCATTATCCGACGCGCTGGAGCAGATCGGCGTTCCGACGCGCGTCATGAGCGCCATCGAGATGCATCAGGTGGCGGAGCCCTACATCCGGCGTCGCGCCATCCGGCATCTGGAAAAAGGACGGATCGTAATTTTCGCCGCCGGCACCTCCAATCCCTACTTCTCCACCGACACCGCCGCCACGCTGCGCGCTCTTGAAATCAAAGCACAGGTCATCGCCAAAGCGACTCGCGTGGATGGCGTCTATGACAAGGACCCGCTGAAACACCCCGAGGCGGTTCGTTTCGACAAGGTCAGTTACCTCGAAGTGCTGTCGCGCGGCCTCGGGGTGATGGATGCCACTTCGATTGCGATGTGCCGCGACAACCACCTGCCCATCATTGTGTTCAACTTGAACACGGAGGGCAACATCCTGCGCATGTCGGCCGGCGAAACCGTCGGCACCCTGATCGATTAGTGGCGCATGGCTCGGCCTGGCGCAAGCGGCTGAGCGCCGTTTACGGCTATCCTGGAGAACAGGATGCAAAAGCTTTGGCTCCTCGTCCCGGTCGTGGCTCTATACGCGGGTTTGGTTCTGCGCCTTCCCGGCCAGCCTGCGTCCGCCTCGGACGGACCGCGCTTCACGGGCGACCGTCTCGAGCGGCCCGGTGACTATCGTGAATGGGTCTGGCTGAGCTCCGGCGTGGGTATGTCTTACGGGCCCGCCTCAAAGGCCGATCCCAGCGCGGAAGCGCCGTTTGACAATGTGTTCGTCACGCCCGCCGCCTATCGGGCGTTCCTTCGGACCGGCACATGGCCGGACCAAACGATGTTGGTCCTCGAGCAGCGCGTCTCCGAGAGTCGAGGCTCGATCAATCAACAAGGTCACTATCAGGGCGAGTTCCGCGCCATGGAAGTGGAACTCAAAGACCAGCGCCGCTTTGCCGGCGGCTGGGCGTTTTTCTCCTTCGAGCGCGGGGCATCCTCGGCCGCCCCCATCCCACGCTCGGCGGCGTGTTACTCGTGTCATGCGCAACACGGCGCCGTAGACAATACCTTCGTCCAGTTCTATCCGACTCTGGTCGAGATCGCGAGACAAAAAGGCACCGTGAAACCAGCAGCTGAGGCCCGGTAAGAAACGATACACTAGTCTGCAAGTATGCGCAAAGGCCCCGGGAACCTCTGGCTTCAGCTGAGCTGGACCGGCAAGAGTTTTCTGGTGGCGCTGGTGGTCTATTGGCTGCTGCGCCTCGCCCATGTGGGGTCTGGTCTTGAGACGGTTCTCGCGCTCGCGACTCTGCTGTTCGGCCTCGTCGCCCTGGTCGGCCTGATCCGCCGCACTCAGCGTCGCGCCATCTGGCGGCTCCGCAATCGGCTGGTGTTGGCGTACCTGTTTATCGCCGTGGTGCCGCTGGTTCTGGGGCTGGTGCTGGTCGGGATCGCAGCCGGGGGAGTCATCGGCCAGATGGCGGTCTACCTGGTCAACAGCGAATTGAACCGCCGCATCAGTTTCCTCGCCGGGCCGGTCGAAGGGCTTCTTCGCCTGCCGGGCACCAATCCGCAGTCGTTCGCCGCGCAGTTTGTGCCTTTGATTGAGCGGCGTTTTCCCAGGTTCCAGATGCGGATCCGGGGGCGGAACGACGTTCAGTTTCCGCCGAACTCGAAGCTGGATCCGCCGCCTGAATGGACGGAAGTCAATGGACTAGTGGTCAAAGACAAGCAGGTGTACGCTTGGGTGCATTCCTCGGCGAGCGGCAACGAACTGACGCTGCTCGCGCCGATTACGCACGATTTCTTAAGCGAGCTGATTCCGGGGCTGGGCGACGTCGATCTGCTTCCCTACACGAAGCGGTCGCTCGAGAGTCACGTTCCGCCTAAGCAGAACCCCTTGGATTTCGAGTTCTCTTTCATCTATCCAATGCGAATCGCTTCCTGGGACTCACCCAAGGTCGCCAAAAACGGGATCCTGCTGGTCGATACTCGACCGTTTACCGTGCTCGGTATAGTGTTCGGAGAGGCCTCCTCGCAGTGGGCCGAGGGACTGACAGGCGTCTTCATTGTGGTGGCGGTCCTTTTTCTGATGGTCGAAATGGCTTCGCTCGTCGCCGGTTTCCGGCTGAGTCGCACCATCACCGGCGCGGTTCACGAGCTCTACGAAGGCACGATGCATGTCAAAGAGGGCAATTTTTCCTACCGGATTCCGGTGAGGGGAGACGACCAATTGGCGGAGCTGAGCACTTCGTTCAATACCATGACGGAGAACCTGGGGCGTCTCGTCGTGGTGGCCAAAGAGAAGGAACGCCTGCAGTCGGAACTGGAGATTGCGCGCGAGGTGCAGTCGCAGCTCTTCCCCAAGGCGGCGCCTTCCAATCGCACGCTGAAGCTGGCCGCCCAGTGCCACCCGGCGCGCTCGGTTTCCGGCGACTATTATGACTACATGCCGGTGTCGGAGGGGGCGGTCGCGTTTGCGATAGGAGACGTCGCGGGAAAAGGCATCTCGGCGGCTTTGCTGATGGCCAGCATTCAATCCACCATGCGCACGCAGCTCAGCGCGGTAAATGGCAGCCGGCCGGATCAATATTCCACTGCGCAACTGGTCTCTACACTCAACCGCCAGCTCTGGGCCAGCACGTCGGCGGAGAAGTATGCCACCTTTTACTTCGCGCTCTACGACGAGGCCCGGCAGTCTCTGACCTACACCAACGCCGGTCATTTGCCGCCGCTTCTGATTCGACAGGGAACCTTCGAGAAGCTGGAGCCGAACGGCATGGTCGTCGGGGCTTTCCCGTCCGCTAAATATGGGGAGGCAACGCTGTCGCTCGAGCCGGGCGATATCCTGGTGGCCTACACCGACGGCATCATCGAGCCGGAGAACACGTACGGTGAGATGTTCGGCGAAAATCGGTTTCAAGAGTTGCTGGCTAAATACGCCTGCACCGATTCGCCCGAAATGATGGCCCGCGTCATGGAAGCCATAGTCCAGTGGACCGGTTCCTCGGAATTGCAAGACGACATGACCATGCTGGTGGCACGCCGGGTATGAAGGTCCTGACCGCTGCCCAGATGCGCGAGGTCGACCGCCGGACGATCGAGATGGGGATTTCCGGCATCGTGCTGATGGAAAATGCCGGGCATCGTGTCGTGGAATTTCTGGATAGGCGCTTTCGGCCGCTGGCCGGTGAGCGGGTGGTGGTGCTGTGCGGCAAGGGGAACAACGGCGGCGACGGCATGGTCATCGCCCGCCAGTTGTACACTCGCTTCCCGACTCAGGCCCTGCACGTGGTACTATTCGCTTCCCCCGACGAGCTTCAGGGTGACGCGAGGACGAACTATGAAATGTTGCGGGCGTGCGGCTGTCCGGTGTTGCCTGAGATCCCCCAGGAAGCGCGGGCCGCGACCCTGGTTGTCGATGCGCTTCTCGGTACCGGCCTGAGCGGTCCGGCAACCGGGCGCATGCTCGACGGCATCCGCGAGATCAACAGCGGTTTTCCCCTGGCCCAAGTCATTGCCGTCGATATTCCTTCGGGTATGGCGAGCGATTCGGGTGTCTCGGCGGGTGAGGTGGCGCGGGCCGATTGCACCGTGACTTTTACCGCGCCCAAAGTGGCCCACGCGGTTCCCCCCAATTGTGACCGGATCGGCCAGCTTATTGTCGGTGCGATCGGCAGCCCGTCGAGCCTCCTTGCGAATGCCCCATTGGCACTCGTGGCGCCGGAAATGTTCCGGGCGGTGCTGGCACCGCGGCCGCTGTGGGGGCACAAGGGAACGTTCGGTCACGTGCTGGTCGTCGCAGGTTCTCGAGGTAAGACGGGGGCCGCCGCCATGACTGGCCTCTCGGCACTGCGCGCCGGCGCGGGCCTAGTGACCGTGGCGTCGCCGGCGAGCGCGGTCGCGGTGATTGCCGGCCACGCACCCGAGTTGATGACCGAGCCCCTCGCGGAGACCGCGCAAGGATCGATCGCAGCGGAGGCCGAACTCGACGGGCTCGCCCGAGGGAAAACTGTCATCGCCATGGGGCCCGGATTGGGGTCAAGCCCCGGTATTCGGCAACTCGTCACAGCGGCTTGCGGCCACTTCGAGCAACCCCTGGTTCTGGACGCCGATGCGCTCATCGGGTATGTCCCGGAGCCGACCAACCGGATTCGCGTGTTAACCCCTCACCCGGGAGAGATGGCCCGCCTGACGGGCACCTCCATCCGGGAAATCCAGGACGACCGTGTGGCAGCCGCCCGGGGGTTTTCGACCCAACGCGGCGCCACGTTGGTGCTGAAAGGCCAGCGCACGGTCATCGCTTTTCCCGACGGCCGCGCCTGGATTAATCCCACAGGAACTCCCGCCTTGGGTACCGGCGGCTCCGGCGACGTTCTCACCGGTCTGATCGCCGGGTACCTGGCACAGTTTCCCGACCGGCCCGACGAGGCCGTCGCCGCGGCGGTTTATCTGCACGGCCTCGCCGGCCAGATCGGCGCGCGAACGCTTGGCGAGCAGGGACTGATCGCCACCGACATTCTCCACTATCTTCCCCGGGCTGTGGAGGAGTGTGCCGACTTATCGCACCGCCAGTGAGGAGGAGACAATCGCACTCGGCGAGCGCCTGGCGCGCGACCTGCCGTCCAAACGGGTGGTGTTACTGATCGGCCAGCTGGGTGCCGGCAAGACCACCTTGGCCAAAGGCATCGTGAAAGGCCTCGGTGCCGCGGAGCCGGATGAAGTCTCCAGTCCCACCTTCACGCTGATTCACGAATATCGTGGCCGCGTGTTCCACGTGGATTTGTATCGGCTCGAGGACGAGCATGAGGCGCAATCCGTTGGTCTCGAAGACCTGTTCGACCTGGAAGCCGTGGTGCTGATCGAGTGGGGCGAACGATTTCGCGATCTACTGCCGCCCGAGCGGATCGAAATCCGGATTCGGCCAATGGCGGATGAGCGGCGGGAGATCGAAGTCCGGGAGGTCACCGGAGGCTATCCCCAAACGTAAAAGACCATCATCAGGTACAGCCACAACCCGTCGAGGAAATGCCAGAAGATCGCGCCGACGTCGA
>Ga0306921_10009571_pt1 | contig 10285 bp, 7 predicted proteins | sample sta12Cox44000080_FD_203760 | JGI IMG/M metagenome (GOLD analysis project Ga0306921, IMG submission 203760) | Lab enrichment of tropical soil microbial communities from Luquillo Experimental Forest, Puerto Rico - statoxic.12C.oxic.44.000.080 (v2)... | ecosystem: Environmental > Terrestrial > Soil...
AACCCCACAATGTCGAGATGAATACAGCCCAACCTTTCATTGTAATCTGCGCGACCCTGGATAAGTGTGTACTCCATTCAACCCTGAGCGCAGCCGAAAGGTTGAGTCGGGTTTTTCATTTCCTAAACGAAGCCGTGGGTGCCCCTCTTCCCTCTTTTGGGAAAGGGTGGGAATCACTACCGCTCACTGACCATGAGAAACTCGGAACTTTCATGCTCCGTTATAAACTCATTCCGGAGACCCACCCATGCCCCGCGGCAACATTCCACGCCAACCTTCGAAAGCCGGACGCCACGACAAAGCCAGAACAGCGCGCATCGCCGCGAAACCGCTGCAAACTACGCCGTCGAAAGCAAGGCTGAAGACTGCCGCGAAGAAGGTCGCGCCCAAACCAGCCGCCATAACGAAAGGCTACGATCCCGTCGCCCCCGAACGCATCTCCGCCATCCTGCAACGCCTCGATCGGCGCTATCCCAACGTAAAGTGCGCGCTGCATCACAACCGCGCCTGGGAACTGTTGGTCGCCACTATTCTCTCGGCGCAGTGCACCGACGCGCGCGTGAACATGGTGACTCCTATCCTGTTCAAGAAGTACCCGACCGTCCAGCACTTTGCCGTGCTGCAGCCCGAAGACCTCGAGCCCGACATCCGCTCCACCGGATTCTTTCGCAACAAGTCGAAGTCCATCGTAGGCGCAGCGCGCAAAATCGTGAGCGATTTCGGCGGCGAAGTTCCACGCACCATGGAAGAACTGCTCGCCATCCCCGGCGTGGCCCGCAAAACCGCCAACGTCGTCCTCGGCTCATGGTTCGGCATCGCTGCCGGCGTCGTGGTCGACACGCACGTGCAGCGCATCGCACGCCGCCTCGAGCTCACGAAAAACGTCGACCCGCCAAGGATCGAGCAGGACCTAATGCGCGTGATCCCACAAAACAAGTGGATCGACTTCTCCCACCAGATCATTCATCATGGCCGCGCCATCTGCATCGCCCGCAAGCCCAAGTGCGCCGAATGTCCGCTTGAAGACCTCTGTCACGCCGCCGACAAGACCTGGTCCACGGTCGACATCCACAAGCGTGCAAAGCCATGACACAATTTCCTGTTTGGGCGCTTCTGCACCCGTTGAGTTAGCTCTTCCCGCCCGGAGTATGGTGGTCTTTCACGAAGGAGTTTCGATGAAAGCAATCCGGTTCAGCAACACGGCGCCGGAAGACCTCCGCCCCAGCGAAGTTAGCAAAAACCGGCTCTGCGCGACGGCGAAGTTCCTGTGCAGGTCAAAGCCGCCGGAATCAATCCCAGCAGTCTTTTCCTGACTCAAGAACCAGCCCTAAGCACTAGCCACTGATTGTTTTCTTTTCTATCCACTAACCACTATCCACTAACCACTGCTCCTAGTTCCCTTCCCGCGCCTTCATGCTCCCGTTCCGTGGGTAGCCCACAATTGCCTTGCTTTGGAATTGTGCGATCCCATAAAGCCTGGGTTATGATTTCCCGAGTCTACGATTGTCCCCGTTCTACCCACTCCACGACTTGGACGCGAAGCCCATGGACCGACGCACTCTGCTCAAGCAGCTAGCAGCAATTCCCTTCTTGGCGCGCCTCTGGCCGGACCGGTTCGCGCTGGCACAAGGTGCTCCTCCCGCGAAAGCCTCTTTCCACCGCGTCCGCCCCGGCGATCCCGCGTGGCCCAGCGCCGCGAGCTGGCAAAAGCTCAAGCAACAAGTCAATGGCAATCTCATTCCGGTGGACTTCCCGCTGGCTGCCTGCGAAAGCGCGTCCAGCGGCGCCAGTTGTCAGGATGTCCTCAAGAACCTCGACAACCCTTTTTACATCGGGGACACGCCCGGTTTGACTCAGACTCTCGGTTGGGCCAACGCGTGGACGACCAAGCCCAGTATTTACGCCGTCGCCGCAAAAAGCGCCGACGACATTGCTGCGGCCGTAAATTTTGCTCGCGAAAATCGCTTGCGCCTGGTCGTCAAAGGTGGCGGTCACAGCTATCAGGGGACCTCCAACGCCGCCGATTCCCTGCTCGTCTGGACCCGTCACATGAACGACATCACGCTGCACGATGCATTTGTCCCGCAGGGATGCACGGGCGTTCCGCCACAACCCGCCGTTACAGTGGGTGCCGGAACCATCTGGCTCCACGCCTACGACGCCGTCACCACCAAAGCGGGTCGATATGTTCAGGGTGGCGGATGCACCACGGTAGGAGTGGCGGGCCTCATTCAAAGCGGCGGCTTCGGCAGCTTCTCCAAGCACTACGGTACCGCCGCGGCCGGTCTGCTCGAAGCCGAAGTCGTCACCGCCGACGGACAGATTCGCATTGCCAACGCCTGCACCAACCCCGATATCTTCTGGGCGCTCAAAGGCGGCGGAGGTGGAAGCTTTGGCGCTGTCAGCAAACTCACTCTCCGCGTGCGCGAGCTTCCGGAATTCGTGGGCGGAGCCTTCTTCACCGTCACGGCCGCATCCGACAGCGTTTATCGTCGCTTGCTCGACCAGTTTGTGGGCTTCTACAGCACCACCCTCTTCAATGATCACTGGGGCGAGACGGTTCATCTACGACGGAACAACTCTGTTGAGATTTCCCTGGTTTCTTACGGGCTGAGTACCGAGCAGGCCAAGAAAACCTGGCAACCATTCCTCGATTGGTTGGCGCGCGCGCCCACGGATTACACGCTGAAGTCCGCGCCAATTATCATGGGCATCCCGGCGCGTAATTGGTGGAATCCGGAGTGGTGGGAGCAGCAGCACCTATCAGTTTTCGTCGCCGACCCGCGTCCCGGTGCGCCCCACGGCGATGTCTGGTGGTCCGGCGATGGGGGCCAAGTCGGCCAGTTCCTGTATGCCTTCGAGTCGCTCTGGCTGCCCGCGTCCCTTCTGAAAGACGACTCGCGAGCTCAGCTCGTCAACGCGCTGTTTGCCGCCTCCCGCCACTGGCACGTCGAGCTGCACTTCAACAAAGGTTTGGCGGGTGCTTCTGGCGAAGCCATCGCCGCTACTCGCGACACCGCCACCAATCCTGCCTTGCTCGACGCCTTCGCGCTCACCATCATCGCCTCTGGAGAGGGACACGCCTATCCCGGTCTTCACGGGCATGAGCCCGATCTCGCGGCGGCTCGCAAAGAGTCCGATGCCGTCGCCAAATCGATGAACGAACTTCGTAAGCTCGCGCCAAACGGCGGAGCGTATGTCTCGGAAAGCAACTTCTTCGAACGCGATTGGCAGCAGGCCTACTGGGGATCGAATTATCCAACATTGCGGGCGGTGAAAGCGAAGTACGATCCCGATGGCCTGTTCTTCGTCCACCACGGCGTGGGCAGCGAAGACTGGAGCCCCGACGGCTTCACGCGTTTGACAGGAACCTAGAACACACTACCCGCTACACCAAGTTTGAGGTTTTCATCGGGGAAAGCCAGCACGTTCGCCGAGCTTATTCTGATCCGGCGTTTCCTACCATCTGCGGTGAGAGGTCACAACGAGTTTTTCGCCGCTTTACCGGGTTAAGGAAACTGAGGCAGACGAATGCATCGACCAACGCTTGCGACGGTTCAGGTCTTAGTGCTCACCGCGATTTGTACTGTTCCCGGTATGCAACTAAAGGCAACGACAGCGATTGTCTTGCGAAGCCAGCATCGAATTGTCTTGGCTGCGGACAGTCGCGCCGTTTACCGCGCCAATGCAAACGCGACGGAGTGCAAGCTTTTCGAGTTTCACGACGTTTACGCCACGGTGTCGGGACTTGCTCATTACGGTGCGAGCTACCGTTCCATCGATGCGATCAGAGAGGGCTTCGCTGGAGCGGGAGACTTTCAAAGCCACGTCCTAACCACTGCTTCCTTTCTCAAGCACAGGGCGGAGAACTTGCTGGCTGGTCTTCAGGTCAACAATCCCAGCGAATATAGGTATCTGACACGGCAGACCAGTGACACGTCTGACTTGGTACAGCTTGCCGTAGCTCAAACGGTCAACGGTCAACCCATGCTGGGCGTCATTCAGTTGCAACGTAATCGAGGAACAAATGTCCTTACCGCGAGAACCACCGTTTGTCCCGGCAGTTGCCGAGGAGATGCCAGGATTTTTTACTTGGGATATTGGGAGCGCATCAAGCCGTACGTAACCGACTCAGGCCAACAGCGAAGCGTCGGTTCAGCAGCCTCGCTCGACAGGCTCATAAGGCTGGAGATCAATGCGCATCCCGACGAGGTAGGTGCCCCAATCAATATTATCGAACTGAATGGCTCGGGGGCACATTGGTTACAGAACGGTGGCAACTGCTCGTTGCCGGGAGTCGGCTGGTAAGCAACCGATCGTCGAGGGCCTCAGGCCGGTGGCCCACGTTAGATCAAATTAGTTATTGCTGTATCCGACCGGTTATTTGGTAGAGCTGAACTTTAAGCTCAGTGTCCACGCTGCTTACAAGAGTATTTCGAGCCGGCTTCAGCCGGCGGTACAAAGACCGCCTTAGACTACGCCAAAAACCAATTCACCTGAGCCGAGCCCCTCCGCCAGTGTCCCACAATTGCTTTTGCTGGTATTGTGGTGACTCCGAATACTCTTCTCGGCCTTCCGTTAGTGTTCTTCCCCCGCCCGCATGTTCCCGCTGCGTAGATACCGGCTGTGCCAGCCCAGCGACTCCGTCAACAGATGCGGGGTGTGCTTGCCATACGATAACCGCTCAGCGCGGCTCAGGTAGTCGAGCAGCCTAGCTTTGTATTCAGGATTGGCGCACTTCTCGATGATCAGCTTCGCACGCTGGCGGGGGGACAACCCGCGAAGATCGGCCAATCCCTGCTCCGTCACCAGCACTTGAACATCGTGCTCGGTATGGTCCACGTGCGAAACCATCGGCACGATGGTCGAGATCGTCCCCTTCTGCGCGATCGACGGCGCCATGAATATCGAGAGGTACCCGTTGCGCGCGAAATCGCCTGATCCGCCAATTCCGTTCTGAATGCGCGATCCCATCACGTGGGTCGAGTTGACGTTCCCGTATATGTCGGCTTCGATCATGGCGTTCATGGCAATTACTCCCAGCCGGCGAATGATTTCCGGATGGTTCGAAATCTCCTGCGGCCGCAGCACAATGCGATCGCGATAGCTGGCCATGTTGGCATTCACTTCGGTCAGCATCTCGGGGCTGAGCGAGAATGCCGTCGCCGACGCGCAGGTTAACTTGCCCGACCCGAGCAGCCGAATCATGCCGTCTTGAATCACTTCGGTGTACGAAGTCAGTCCTTCGAACGGGCCTTCCTCCAGCCCGAACAGCACCGCGTTGGCTATATTGCCGACGCCTGACTGCAGTGGCAGCAGGTTCGCCGGCATGCGTCCTTTCTGAACCTCCCAGCTGAGAAACTCCAGGATGTGCCCGGCGATCTGCTTGGACGCCTGATCGGGCGCCTTGAAGGCGCTGTTGCGGTCAGGAGAATCCGTCAGCACGATGGCGACTACCTTCTCGGGCGGAAGTTCCAGATACGGCGAGCCAATGCGCTGTTCAGGATGCACCAGTGGAATGGGCCCACGATTTGGCGGCGGCTGCAGGCCATAATAAATGTCATGCATCCCTTCCAGCGCGGAAGGCTGCCACGAATTAACCTCCAGAATCACCCGCTCCGCCTGATCGATCCACGTTTTGTTGTTGCCTATTGACGAGCTCGGCAGTAGCCGCCCGTCTTCCAGCACCGCCGCGACTTCGATCAGTGCCACATCGAGCTTGCCCAGGAATCCGTACTCCACGAACTGCGCGACATGGCTCAGGTGGATGTCCATGTAATCCATTTCGCCCGCGTTGATGCGTTTGCGGGTCTCGGGATCGGACTGGTACGGAAGCCGTAGGTTAATACCTCCCGCCATGGCCAGCGCTCCGTCAAGCTCCGGCCCGGTCGAGGCGCCGGTAAAGACGCTGACCCGAAACCTCTGGCCGCGGAAGTTGGCCTCTGCTATGCGACGCGCCAGCTCAATCGGAACCGCCTTCGGATAACCGGACCCGGTGAATCCGCTCATGCCCACTTGATCGCCGGATCGAATCAGGGCCGCAGCTTCGTCAGCGCTCATGATTTTTCGCGCCAGATGGGAGTTCAAAACACGTGCAGTGGCTTGCCGAGCGGTAGCCATAGAGTGAGCCTTTCGCGATGGGTGATCGCCCAACCATTTACCATAGCCGCGCTGGTCTCGTCGGTCTGTGACGTTGGTCACTGGCGGGCGCCGTCAGCCGAATAGACCTTCGTTCACATCTCCCCGAGCGGCCGACCAAAGAATAACCGACGCCGGATCGCAGGTTATCTGCCGACCATTTCCAAACGGCAGCTATCACGGGTGCGACCCGCCGCCTTCGAAATCCGCCCTCCGTTCCCTCTCCACCAATTACACTGTGAATCATGAATACTTTGATTCTTGCCGCGACCGTCGTCATTGGCTTAAGCACTCTTCCGGCTCTGGCGTCCGGGGCCGACTTTGGGCCCAACAATCCTTTCTTCGCTCCCAGCACCTTGCCGTTTCAGGCGCCTCCTTTCGACAAGATCAAGGATGAGGACTACCAGCCCGCGATCGAAGCCGGGATGGCCGAGGAGCGCAACGAAATTCAGGCCATTGCCGACAATCCGGCGCCCCCAACGTTTGAGAACACCATGGTCGCCATGGAAAAGAGTGGCCAGTTGCTGCGTCGGGCAAAGGAAGCTTTCTTTGCCGTCGAGGGCGCCAACACCAATCCCACCCTGCAGAAAGTCAGGTCGATCGAAGCGCCGAAACTGGCGGCCCACCGCGACGCCATCTACCTCGACCCGAAGCTCTTTCAGCGCGTGGCCGCGATCTACAAGCAACGCAACTCGCTCCAGCTCGATCCGGAATCGTTGCGCCTGGTTGAGTATTACTACGATGAGTTCGTGCATGCCGGAGCCAGGCTCAGCGACGCCGACAAGACCGAGCTGAAGAAGCTCAACGAAGAGGTGGCGACCCTCGCCAACGCCTTCAGCGCTAAGCTGCTGGCCGCCACCAAAGAAGGCGCTTATGTGACCACGGACAAAGCGGCCCTGGCGGGACTGAGCGACGCGCAAATCAGTGCTGCTTCCGAAGCAGCGAAGAGCCGCAAGGTGGAAGGCTTCGTCCTGCCTTTGCAGAACACCACGCAACAACCCTTTCTTGTCTCTCTGAGCGATCGCGACACTCGCCAGGCACTGTTCCAGAATTCCTGGAATCGCGCCGAGCATGGCGATGCCAACGACACTCGCGACACCATCGCGAAAATCGCGCAGCTTCGAGCCCAGAAGGGCAAGCTGCTGGGTTTCCCCAACTTCGCGGCCTGGAACCTGGTGAACCAGATGGCTAAAACGCCGGAAGCGGCGCTGAAGTTCATGGACGCACTGGTGCCGGCGGCGACTGGCAGGGCCGCCAGCGAAGCCCAGGACATCCAGGCCGTGATTGACCAGCAAAAAGGCGGCTTCAAACTCGAGCCGTGGGACTGGAACTTCTACTCCGAGCAGGTACGTAAGGCCAAATACGATCTCGACGAGGAGCAGGTCAAGCCCTATTTCGAGTTGAACGACGTGCTGCAGAACGGTGTTTTCTTCGCGGCGAACCAGCTCTATGGGTTGACTTTCAAGGAGCGCAAAGATCTTCCGGTGTACGACCCAAGCATGCGCGTGTTCGAAGTCTTCAACGCCGGCGGCAGTTCGCTGGCGCTCTTTTACACCGACTACTTCAAGCGTGACAACAAGCAGGGCGGCGCCTGGATGGACACCTTTGTTGACCAATCCAAACTGCTAGGCACGAAACCGGTAGTATTCAACGTCGCGAATTTTGCCATGCCGGCTCCCGGCGAGCCAGCCCTCCTCACCACCGACGACGTCACGACGATGTTCCACGAATTTGGCCATGCGCTGCACGGTATGTTCGCCAACACCCAATATCCCACCATCTCTGGCACTGCAACGGCACGCGACTTCGTTGAGTTTCCTTCGCAGTTCAACGAACATTGGGCGACCTACCCTACGGTTTTCCAGAACTACGCCAAGCATTACAAGACCGGCGCTCCCATGCCGGCTGGATTGGTGGAGAAGATCAAGAAAGCGGCCACCTTCAACAAGGGCTACGCCACCACCGAGTTGCTGGCCGCCGCCCAACTCGACATGAAGTGGCACACCCTTCCGGCAAGTGCTCCACTGCAGAGGCCGGACGCCTTTGAAACCGAAGGGTTGCAACAGACTCAGCTCTTGATCAGTTATGTGCCGCCACGTTACCGTTCCAGCTACTTCAGCCACATCTGGGGCGGCGGATACGCGGCCGGTTACTATGCCTACCTTTGGACCCAGATGCTCGCCGACGATGCTTTCCAATGGTTCGAAGAGCATGGCGGCCTGACTCGCGCTAACGGAGACCGGTTCCGCAACATGGTGTTATCGCGGGGCAACACCGAAGACCTCGGGAAGATGTACGAGGCATGGCGCGGGGCCAAACCCAGCATCGAGCCCATGCTCAGGTTCCGTGGCCTGGCGGCGGGCGGCGCTTCCAAATAACCCTGAATTGCTGAAGTGGAAATTCTATGAGCTCTCGACTCGTTCCAAACCACGAATGAGTCTGGCACCCCGGCATCGGTGCCGAGATTGCAAATTGTCTAGAGCAGATTCAGGGTTGCTGTATCCCACCCGGTAACTCATGCGTGATGAGACCCGCGCAGGAGAGAGTGCCGCCGGGCTGAAACCCGGCTCCAACCTGAAGCGCCGCACCAGCGTTGCTTGCAGGATGCAGCAACTCAGGAACCGCTCTGGAAGCTCCTGTCTATGACCACCCGGCCCGCGCGATCGCTCGCAAACGCGGTGCATTTCTGCTGTCGCGCCCAGCTACGTGACACTTGCAGCAGTTTCCGGGCAATGCCAAGCCCGCGAACCTCGGGTGTAAGGTACAGTCCTTCCACGTACCCAACTCGCGTCCCTTCGAGTGCTGCCACGTCAGTGCGAATGGAAAGCTCCACAAAACCAACGATCGCGCCAGCCGAACTCTCAGCGACCTGAACAGCAATTGGTTCCTCGAGAGTGCCTGCGAAGAACATCGCGATCTCCGCCGCATGATCTTCGGCGCCGTCCGGCCACAAGTCCCGGCGCAGGGATTCCCACACGGATGCATCAGCGGGTGCAACCTTACGCACGATAATGCGTTGTGAAGATCGGGCATTCTTACCGTCACAAATCGACAGCCTGTTCGCACGACAGCCCGCGCGATGCGAGTCATCTCTGTACTAAGTAAGCGACGATCACGGTAGCCTGGATACGTCAGAGTCTCATAGCCCGCGCTGCCAATACAATCACGCAATGGACCACCACACCGTTGCGGCCATCAGCATCGCCGGAAGCGGCCTCGATGTGTTGGGGAGTCTCTATCTCGCTTACGACTTGTTAGGCGGTCAACACGGCCCCTTGCGACTGCTCACCCGTGCCGTAACCTACTCGGTCGTCTTCGGAATCGGTTACGGTTTCGGACTGGGTCTTTTCTTTGGTCTGTCAGCCGGAATTGCGACCGGGATCACCTTGGCCATCGAATTCAACCGCGCCGCTCGCGGACTCGATCACTTTTCATTGCCATGGGAAGCGTTGTTCAGCGCCATACGCGGCGCCGCTTTTGCTGTCGGACTCTACCCCGCAGTGGGTCTTCGCTTTGCGATTGCGTTCGGCACTCTATCCACGGTCGGACAAGTGATCGCCTACGCCCGCGGCATGCGTCCTGCCATCGACTATATGGCATCTCGCCGCCCACGCCTTACGCGCCGCCAGTTCTGGGGAACAGTCGTGCGCACGGTAGGCAACCTGACCGCAGCTCTAATTTGCAGTGTGTTCGTCCATCACCTGGATTACCCCTGGTCCTTCGCCATCCGCGTCGGACTGGTGACCGGGCTTGTCACCGGCGTCGGGATCACGGTCAATCCGTACATCGAATACTACGCTGACAATCTCCCGCAGCGGCACCTCGGAGCCATCGGCATCGGGCTCATCTTTTGCGGCTTCACTCTGCAATCGCTTCAGTATTGGCTGGCATGGTTCGATGTCCACCTGAGATGAAAGAAGGTGCCGGGCGGGATAGGCGGGTTGCTCGTCTCAGCGACGGGAAGGGGCTGCTCTTCCCCCAGGGTGGATGAGCCGTCCAGCAACCTGATGATGAACGAGCCTGAAACTAACGGCCCGGGGATGGAGCCCGGCAAGAAATCTCAGCCGGCGTTATAATCCGCCCAAGGGCCCGGGGAGGTGAGGCTCAAGATGAAACTCAGCGAGGCGATTTTATTGGGCAGTACGGT
>Ga0306921_10009572_pt1 | contig 10285 bp, 8 predicted proteins | sample sta12Cox44000080_FD_203760 | JGI IMG/M metagenome (GOLD analysis project Ga0306921, IMG submission 203760) | Lab enrichment of tropical soil microbial communities from Luquillo Experimental Forest, Puerto Rico - statoxic.12C.oxic.44.000.080 (v2)... | ecosystem: Environmental > Terrestrial > Soil...
TGGGAGTGCGCAACGCCGCGCGGTCCAGGTTTTCCCGCAGGTTCATCAACGTCAGGAAGGTGCTTAGGACGCGCGCTTTGAGGTCGTCGGTCAGGTGCAACCCGCTGGTGGCTACCCGTGCCAGCGCTTCGCCATTGGTGGTGATGAAACGCATGATTTCCCGCTGCCGATCCTGCGGTGTGTTGCCCAAAGCGGTTTCCCGCCGCATCTCCGAGCAACTCGATTCAAGCGACAGTGTGAAGTGCAGGATGCAGAGTTTCAGCTCAGCCAAGGCGGCTGGCACGTCGTGCTTGCATCCGGAAATGTGACAAGTCTCACTCATGGGGACAAATATGGTGATTGCTGATTCGTAACATTCTTGAGACTGAAAATCCATAGAACATCTATGGGCTGGAGCGTATCTGCTAGCTGTCCCTTTTTGCGCCATCCCTGTCCGGCTGGTCAGGCGGGTTGATTTGAGGGCAGGGCTGCCAGCACTCCGCGGTCCAATCGCAGTTTTCTCCGAAAACGTTTGACATCGCTTTTGCTGCTCCTGTATAAATATACAGTACGCTGTATATTTTTGTGAGCGCGACGAAAACATTCCGGCACGGACAGATCCTGCGGCTCGTTTCTCACGAGCGCATCGCCAATCAGGAAGACCTGCGGCGGCGCCTCGCGCAGCAGCGGCTGCGCGTCACGCAAGCAACCCTTTCGCGGGACCTGCAGGAGCTGAAGCTCATCAAAACCATGGACGGCTACAAAGCGGGAACGGCTTTGCCGGAGGAAAACACGGCGGTACCACCACTGACCCGCGCGCTCCGCGAATTCCTGCTCGATATTCGACCGGCGGAAAATCTCCTGGTTCTGAAAACACCGCCGAGCGGCGCGCAACCCCTTGCCGCCGCCGTGGATGGCGCGAAGTTCCCGGAAATCGCCGGCACCATCGCCGGAGATGACACCGTTCTTATCATCACACCCAACCGCAAGACGCGGGAATCTCTGCAGAAAAAAATCGAAACGCAGGTGAAATGAGAGATCCCCGCAGCATCGCCGTCATTGGTGTCACTGGCTACACGGGTTTCGAGCTGGCTACGCTCTTGCTCCGCCATCCGGGGATTTCGAGGCCAACCTTTTACGTCCGACAGACCAACGGCTCGCATTGCCTTTCACAGATGTTTTCCCAGCTGCGCGGCTGGGGCGAAGCTCCATTGAACTCGCTCAGCATGGAAACGATCGCTCAAAGCCGGGCGGGGACCGCATTTCTCGCCACGCCACACGAGGTCTCTGCCGAACTGGCTCCCGGACTCCTGGATGCCGGCTTGCGCGTGATTGATTTGAGCGGAGCATTCCGCTTTGCCTCAGCCGACACTTACTCGGCATGGTACAAACTGCCCGCGCCGCACGCGTCGCGGCTCAGCGAAGCCGTCTACGGCTTGCCCGAGCTTTACGCGGACCAGATTCGCAGCGCGAAGCTCATTGCCAATCCCGGCTGCTATGCCACCAGCGTGATCCTTGCCTTGCGGCCGCTGCAGCAGGCTGGACTGCTTGCTTCAGGCCACACCATTATTTGTGATTGCAAATCCGGGGCCAGCGGCGCGGGCAAGGAGCCTCGCCGCGATCTGCATTTCGTTGAGCTGGAAGGCAATTTCCGCGCCTACAATCTGTTCGCGCACCGCCACACGCCGGAGATTCTCGAACACAGCGGGCTCCAGGAATCGCAGATGGTTTTCTCCACGCATCTGCTGCCGATTGCTCGCGGCATTCTGTCTTCGATCTACGTGACGCTTAGAAAAGCTCACACGCCAGAAGACATCGAGGCTGTCTACCGCCGATTCTACGCGGCCCATCCGCTGATACGCATCCATTCTGCCGGCACCTTGCCGGAAGTGCAGCACGTCGCCAAAACCAATTTCTGTGACATCGGCTTCGCCCTGCATTCTGACGGAAAGCGGCTCGTAGTCGTCTCTTGCCTCGATAATCTCGGCAAGGGTGCCGCTGGCCAGGCCGTCCAGAATCTGAATCTCACGTTGGGACTCGAGGAAAGGACGGGACTGGTATGAGAATCGTGATCAAGTTTGCAGGTGCTTTGCTCGAGGACGCTTCGGCCGTCCTCGCCCTCGCTCAACAAGTGGCCGCGCTTGCCCGCCACAAGCACGAAATCCTTGTCGTTCACGGCGGTGGCCGCATCTTCACCAACACCCTCAAGCGCCTGGGTATTGAGAGCAAATTCATCAACGGCTTGCGCGTTACCGACAAAGAAACGCGCGACGCAGCAGTCATGGTCTTCGCCGGCCTCCTCAACAAACAGCTTTCGGCCGCCATCAGCGCGCAAGGGCAGCCAGCTGTCGGCGTCTGCGCCGCCGACTCTGCATGTTTTTCCGCCTCACCGCTGGTTCACAACGACATTGAGGGCAGCCTCGGCTACGTGGGTTATCTCACGAGCGTGAACGTCCGCTTCCTTGAATCGCTTTGGCGCGCCAGGCTCCTCCCAGTCGCCGCCTGCCTGGGGCTTGGTGCCGACAACGAACTTTACAACATCAACGCCGATCATATGGCCGCTGCCTGTGCGGAGTTCGTCGAAGCCGACCACTTGATCTACCTGACCGATGTGGCTGGCGTACTCGACGGAGAAAAGGTCCTGTCCGCGATTTCCTGTGAAGAGGTCGATCGCCTCATCCACTCCCGAGTGGTGTCCGGCGGCATGATCCTCAAACTCGAAGCAGCCAAACGCGCCCTGCAAGCCGGCGTGAGCGAAGTCCACATTGTTGGCGGGAACTCTGCCGCCGCAGCGTTGTCTCCCAGTCGCTTCGCCAATCCGCAAACCAAAGTCAGTTCTTCCGAACTACCGGGCACTCGCGTATTGCGGGCGCCTTGCTCCGCTGGCCAACCCGTCAGCGCCGCTGTTTAATCGCAAAGAAAATTGGAGAATCGAATGACCACAACGCTCACCCTTCCTGTTGCCGTAACCAAAGACCTGCTGACAGGTGCGGAATGGAGTCCCGCAGACGCGCGCGAGCTGCTCGAGCGCACCGCCGACATCAAGGCGCGTCCCGCGAAATATGCTTCCACACTGCGCGCCAAGCACATCGCGTTGATTTTTGAGAAGCCCTCTCTGCGCACCCGCGTCACCTTCGAGGTCGGCATCCAGAGCATGGGCGGCTTCGTGGTCTTTCTCGATCACACTCAGGCGCGTCTCGGGGAGCGCGAATCCATCCCCGACGTGGCGCGCAACCTCGAACGCTGGGTGCAGGGGATCGTCGCCCGCGTGTACGAACAGCGTGTTCTCGACGAAATGGCGGAGAATATCTCCATTCCAGTCATCAACGCGCTTTCCGACAAATTCCACCCCTGTCAGGCGCTGGCGGACTACTTTACACTCGAAGAAAAGTTCGGCTCGCTCAAGGGCCTGAAGCTCGCCTATGTCGGCGACGGCAATAATGTCTGCAATTCGCTGATCTTCCTCGGGGCGCGACTCGGCGTGAACCTCCGCATTGCTACCCCGGCCAGCTACGCTCCGGCAGCGGATGTTCTCGCTGACGCCAAACGCATAGCCAAGGAAACGCGAGCCAAGATCGAATTTTTCACCAATCCCGCTGAAGCTGTCGAAGGCGTTCAGGCCGTCTACACCGACTCCTGGACCAGCATGGGATTTGAAGCGGAGGAAAAGATGCGTCGCCAGGTTTTCAAGAACTACCAGGTCAACCGCAGGTTAATGGAACAAGCCGGGCCCGGCGCTCTGTTCATGCACTGTCTTCCGGCGCACCGCGGCCAGGAAGTCACCGATGAAGTCCTCGACGGCCCCACTTCGGTCGTGTTACAGCAGTCTGAAAATCGTATGTACGTGCAAAAGGCCATTCTGCACGCACTGTTTACCTGATATCGTGATGTACGCCCAAGGAGAACGAAGCTAGTGAATCAGCACGCCCTGAAACCGAAGAAAGTCGTCCTCGCCTATTCCGGCGGCCTGGATACCTCCATCATCATCCCTTGGCTGCGCGAGAATTACGGCTGCGAAGTGGTCGCCATGATCGGCGACGTCGGCCAGCAGGAAGACCTGCAAGCCGCTTACAAAAAAGCGCTCGCCACCGGCGCCACCTCGGCCGTAATTGAGGACCTGCGCGAGGAGTTCATCCGCGATTACATCTGGCCAACCCTGCGTGCGGGCGCCGTTTACGAACACACGTATCTGCTCGGCACTTCGATGGCGCGTCCCGTGATCGCCAAACGCCAGGCCGAACTCGCACTGAAGCTCGGTGCCGACGGCCTGTCCCACGGCTGCACCGGCAAGGGCAACGACCAGGTTCGCTTTGAGCTGGCCTATAAAGCCATTGCCCCGAATCTCCAGATCATCGCCCCCTGGCGGGAATGGGACATTGATTCCCGAGAAGACGCCATCGCTTACGCCGAAAAACACAACGTCTCTGTGGAGCAGAGCAAAAAGAACATCTACAGTCGCGATCGCAACATCTGGCATTTGAGCCACGAAGGCGGTGAACTCGAAGATCCGGCCAACGCACCCGACGAAGCGATGTGGCAGTGGGTCATCTCACCCGAAAAAGCTTCCGACAAACCCGAAGAAGTCGAGATCGGGTTTGCATCCGGCACCCCGGTTTCGGTCAACGGAAAGAAACTCGGTCCGGTCGATCTGCTGAATACACTGAATGACATTGCCGCCCGCAACGGCATTGGCCGCACCGATCTTGTCGAGAATCGCCTGGTCGGCATGAAATCGCGCGGCGCTTACGAGACGCCTGGTGGCACGTTGCTCGTCACCGCGCACCGCGAACTCGAGCGCCTCACGGTCGACCGCGAAACTGCGCACTTCGAGCAGGCGCTCTCAGTGCGCTACGCCGAGCTGGTTTACTATGGCTTGTGGTTCTCGCCGCTTCGCGAAGCGCTCGACGGTTTCTTCAACGTCGCGCAGCAGCGCGTCTCCGGCTCAGTGGGCTTGAAGCTCTGGAAGGGCACGCTCAGTGTCACCAAGCGTCTCTCGCCTTACTCGCTCTATCGCACCGATCTGGCCAGCTTTACCATGGGCCGCTATAACCCGAAGGACGCCGAAGGCTTCATCAACTTGTTTGCGCTTCCGGTGACGGTTCGACCGAAAGCCAAAGCCGAAGGCAGCAAGTCCTGACCGTTCGCTGAAATTGGAAGCAAGGCGGCGAATGTCTCCCGGGACATTCGCTGCATATTTTTTGAGGAACTTTGTGAAGCCTGAACGCAAATCCGACCGCCTCTGGGGCGGGCGCTTCGAAAACGCGCCGGACGCGCGCTTTGACGCGTTCCAGCGCTCTTTCCGGTTCGACCGCCGACTCCTTCCGTATGAAATCGCCGTGGATCGCGCATGGGCGAAAGCCCTGCAGGGTGTCGACATTTTCACCGAAACGGAAGTCCGTCAAACCCTTGCGGCTCTTGACAAGATTGCCGAGCGCGCGCGAACCGACAACGCCTGGATCGATTCCTCAACCGCGGAAGACGTTCACCAATTCATCGAAAACGCCATCGTCGAGGAACTAGGGCCGCTTGGCTGGAAACTCCACACCGGCCGCAGCCGCAACGAACTGGTGGCCACCGATTTCCGTCTTTTTGTCATCGACGCCGCCGCCGGCCTCCGTAAAGCGCTGCTGGCTCTCCTTAATGCGTTCTTGCTCCAAGCAAGAGTAAATCTGAAAGTCCCCATGGCCGGCATGACTCACATGCAGCATGCCCAGCCGATTCTGTTGTCCCATTTCCTGACGGCTCACGCTGAGGCCTTTTCTCGCGATTTGACGCGCCTTGGGACCGCCGTGACCGCCGCCGATGCTTGTCCCATGGGTTCGGGCGCATTGGCGGGTTGCTCCTTTGCCATCGACCGCAATGCCATTGCGCGTGAACTCGGCTTTTCAAAAATCACACCGAACAGCCTCGATGCCGTCAGTGATCGCGATTTTGCTCTCGACTATCTCTTTGCCATGTCGGGTACCGCGACGCATCTTTCGCGTCTGGCCGAAGACTTCGTCCTGTTTGCCTCGCAGGAATTCTCCTACGTCATTCTCCCCGACGAGTATTCGACCGGAAGCAGTCTGATGCCCCAGAAAAAAAACCCCGACTCCTGGGAGCTCTTGCGAGGGAAAACCGGTCGCATTACGGCCGCACTGTTCAATCTTTTCACGACCATGAAAGGGTTGCCCTCGAGCTACCAGCGCGATCTCCAGGAAGATAAGGAAGTCCTTTTTGCGGCACACGATCAAATGGAAGACATGCTGTGGGTTGCGCAAGGAGCCCTGGCCACCACGAAGTTCCGCACGGACCGTCTCTGCGCCGCAGCTTCTAATCCGGCGCTTCTTGCTACCGATGCCGCCGATTATCTGGTTCACAAAGGTGTGCCCTTTCGCCAAGCACACGATCTTGTGGGAAGAGTGCTTCGTGAAGCCGAGAAACAAGGCAAGCCCTGGACGCAGCTTTCGCTCGCCGAGGTGCAAAAAATCTCGCCGCTGTTTGAAGCAGATTTCCTAGAGGGTCCGTCTGTTGAAAGTGCTGTTGCCACCAAGGTTGTGCCGGGTGGCACAGCGGAGCAATCGGTTCGCGCTGCCATCGCGCAGCTCGAAGAAAAACTCAAACAACTGGAGAACAGGTCATGAGCCTCAACTCAAGCATCTTCACGCTACAAACCGCAACCAAGCGCGCGGAGGATCGGAGGTCCCTTCCGTGAGCGCCACCCCCGCTTTGCGGATCCTGATTCCATGAAGCACGCCCTCTCTGAAGCCGCCCTGCCCCGCGGATTCCGTTTTTCGGCCACCGCCTGTGGTCTGAAAAAAACCGGCGCGCTGGATCTTGCGCTGCTCTCCAGTGATGTTCCCGCTTCCGCCGCCGCTGTCTTCACGAAAAATCTCGTCGTAGCTGCCCCGGTCAGGGTCTCAAAAGCAAACCTCCGCTCCTCGAAAGGCCGCATGCGCGCCGTCATCGTGAATGCCGGCAACGCAAATTGCGCCACCGGCGAAGCGGGCTACGCCGTTTCGGCGAAAACCGTGGAAGAAACTGCGCGCCGACTGCGCTGCAATCCCCATGAAGTTTTTGTCTGTTCCACGGGCGTTATCGGCGTGCCTCTTCAAATTGAGAAGATTCTTCGCGCCCTGCCGGGCATCGTGCAGAATCGCCGCCCCTCGGCGCGCTCGTTTGCCGAGCTTTCGCTTGCGATTTGCACGACCGACACGCGCCCAAAAACCGCTTCGGGGTTCTTCAAAATGGCGGGCAAGCGCGTGCATCTGGTGGGCTGCGCTAAGGGTGCGGGCATGATCCACCCGAACATGGCCACCACGCTGGCATTCGTTGTAACCGACGCTGCGATTTCTCCCGCCCTGCTGCAGAGAACCCTGCGCGAGGTCACCGAAAGCACCTTCAACTCCATCAGCATTGACGGCGACACCTCCACAAACGATACCTTACTGGTTTTTGCCAACGGAGAAGCGGGCACGCCGGCCATCCAGGCAAACTCTTCAGCACACCGCTCGTTCCAGAGAGCATTGCAGGAGGTTTGTCATTCCCTGGCGTTGCAGATCGTTGCCGATGGCGAAGGAGCGCAGCGCGTCATCGAAATTCTGGTCCGTGGTGCAAAGACCGAAGCCGCCGCTCGTCAGATCGGGCGAACCATTGCCACATCTCCGCTGGTGAAAACCGCGTTCGCCGGCGGTGACCCCAACTGGGGGCGCATCTTCGCCGCCGCCGGTCGCTCGGGCGTCAAATTCAATCCGGACCTTGTGGACATCCACATGGGGGGCATTCCGGTGTTGCGCCGGGGCCAGCCGCTCGATTTCAACGAGCGTGTCGCCAGCAATCGGCTTCTTGAAAAGCACGTGGAGATTGTCCTCGATTTACATGCCGGCCGCGCCCTGGCCAGATACTACACCTGCGACTTCACCGCCGAGTATGTGCGCATCAATGCGAGCTACCGCACCTGAGCCGCAAGGTTCGCCTAGCGCCATCAACAACGCGGGATGCGCTTCAGTCTCAGAGCTTTCATTTCGAAGATGGATTCGGTTAACCGGCAAAAACCGTAAGGACTTACTTTACATGCCGGCGGGCCGACATTTTCACCGAAACCACTAACTCTTCCACTGCCACCCGGCAAACTGTTCGCGGAGCGCGGTCTTCTTGAACTTGCCTACGCTTGTACGAGGGATCGCCTCCAGAAACACGAACGCATCGGGAATTTGCCAGCGCGCGAAGGACTTCGCCAGAAATTCGCGTAGTTGCTGCTCGCTCGCGCTCGCGCCTTCTTTTAACACCACAGCCGCCAGCGGCCGCTCGCACCACTTCGGATGCGGGACGCCCACAACACACGCTTCCTTCACCGCTGGATGTCCCATCAGCGCATTTTCCAGGTCGACCGAACTGATCCACTCGCCGCCCGATTTCACCAAATCCTTCGAGCGATCCACCAATTTCAAGTAGCCTTCTTCGTCCATGGTGGCAATATCTCCGGTGCGAAACCATCCATCCTCGCTCCAGCGCGCGCCCTGATCCGGCGCCTGATAATAGCTTTCTGCAACCCAGGGGCCCCTCACTTCCAGCTCGCCGGCCGTTTTGCCGTCCCACGGTGCAACAACGCCGTCCTTCACAATGCGAGCTTCCACAAAGGGAGCCGGCCACCCCTGTTTTGCGCGCACCTGGTATTTGGTTTCCTCAGGCCAGCCCATCATGTGCGGCTTTAGGGGTCCGCCGGTTCCGATCGGCGTGGTTTCGGTCATACCCCACAAATGACGAAGGGTAATGCCAAACCGGTCGAGGCGTCGAATCATTTCCAGCGGAGGTGCGGAACCCCCGCAGGATCCGGAAATCGGAACATTCAGCTTCCACCTGCCTGGATGCCGCTCGAGTTCGGTCAGCACACCGCCCCACACGGTTGGCACGCCGCAAGCCTTGTTCACCCTTTCCTGCTGCATTAAATTCAACAGGCTTTCCCCGTCAAGATGAGGCCCGGGCAAAACCTGCTTCGCTCCGAGCATCGGCGCGGCGTGGGGAATGCCCCAAGCGTTGGCGTGAAACATGGGCACCATCGGCAAAATGGCGTCCTTGCTGCTCAGTCCGAGGATCTCCTCAAGTCCGACGGCGAAGGAGTGCAACACCAGAGCGCGATGTGAATACACGACGCCTTTGGAACAGCCCGTGGTCCCGGATGTGAAACACATTGCGGCGCCCTGATTTTCGTCGATCATCGGGTAGGAAAAGTCATCGCTCGCTTCCGCCAGTAATTCCTCGTAGTTCAAAAATCCTTCCGGCACACTCGCAAACTCAAACGGCACGATAATCACACGTTCGAAATTCACTTCTGTCGCAAATTTTTCGTACAAGGGTAACAGTACATCATCGACAAGCAGGAACCGGTCCTTCGCATGGTTCACAATCGCTGCGATCTCATGCGGGTGCAATCGCAGATTCAGCGTGTGCAGAACTCCTCCCGCGCAGGGCACTCCCCAGAAAGCCTCCACGTGACTCGAATGGTTCCACATCAGCGAAGCCACGCGGTCGCCGTCCTGTAATCCGAGCTTTTTCAGCGCTGCGCTCAAGCGTCTCGCCCGCTTGTACATCTCGCCGTAACAGATTCGCTGGATGGTGCGATCCGGCTTGCGCGAAATCACCTCCACGCGCGAAAAAAGCTTCCCCGCGCGCTCGAGCATCGTCGGCAGCGTCAAGGGAAATCGCATCATGGTGCCGGGCAGTGACATGGCATCCCCTCCGACCTTTTGTTCGCGCATGCTATCACCATTCCACCCATATGGCTTCCTCGAGCGCTGTTTGGAGCCACCCCCGGTTCCACCTTTTCTGGTTGCAAAAACAGTCGATTTTGGAGAGTATCTCCGGGACCACTGATCCACCCCCCGCTCCCGCGGCACGCCTCCGGTTTGCCCCTTGGCGGTAACAGGTATCTCAGTGCGCTCCGCAATCGTGGTTAGGTTCCGGACAGAAGGAGTCCCGCAGGTGAAGAAGCTTTACGTCGGTAATCTCCCTTTCTCGGCATCCGAAGAGCAGCTCCAGGAGTGGCTTGGGCAAGTTGGCGTCAGCGCGTCTGCGATCAATTTGATTCGCGACCGCTTCACGGGTCAATCACGCGGTTTTGCCTTCATCGAAATCGCAAGCGATGAAGATGCGGATCGCGCGATTGCCAACCTTAATGGTCAGAATTTCGGCGGCCGGAACCTGGTAGTCAACGAAGCACGTCCCCAAACCGAACGTGGCGGCGGCGGTGGTGGCCGCGGCGGGTATGGTGGTGGCGGAGGCGGCGGTCGCGGTGGGGATCGCGGTGGCCGCGGCGGAGGCGGTGGTC
>Ga0306921_10009575_pt1 | contig 10283 bp, 7 predicted proteins | sample sta12Cox44000080_FD_203760 | JGI IMG/M metagenome (GOLD analysis project Ga0306921, IMG submission 203760) | Lab enrichment of tropical soil microbial communities from Luquillo Experimental Forest, Puerto Rico - statoxic.12C.oxic.44.000.080 (v2)... | ecosystem: Environmental > Terrestrial > Soil...
GCCGATCGTAGAATCGGCGGCCGATCCACACGAGGCCGCCGGTGATCGCGCCGAGGCCGATGATGCCGAGCGGCCCGTGGGTCATGCCGCGATGCCACTCGAGATACTTCACGGCCCCGCCGGCAGTGGACACGATGTCGACGTCAGGCGCGTTCGATGCGATGAGGAGTGCCGCTGTAGTGCCGCGGCCGGCTCGCGCAAGGGGCGTGCGCGCGAGCGTCACACCAAAGAGCGAATGAGTCAGATTATCCAAGTGCCGTAATATACCAGTATGCGAAAAAAGCCCGCGGTGGCTGTCGCGCTACTCGTGGCCGCGCTCGTGCCATCGCCGGCGCTCGCATGGGGAGCCGTCGCACATCGGTACATCATGCGGCGGGCAATCGAACTGCTGCCGTCAGAGATCAAACCGTTCTTCGATCACAACCGCGACGAGCTCGTGCTTCGCGCCAACGATCCGGACCTCTGGCGCGTCGTTGGTTTCGAGGATGAGCCGCCGAATCATCAAATCGATTTCGGCGTCGACGACTACGGACCCTATCCGTTTGTCGCATTGCCCAGAGAGTACGACGCGGCGGTCGAAAAATTCGGCGTCGCGGTGGTGCGTCGTCACGGGCTGCTGCCGTGGCGAACGATGGAGGAGTTCGGCAACCTGCGCCGGGTGTTTCAGGGTTTCCCCCGCAATCAGCCGTACGTCGAAGGCAACAGCGTGATCTTCGCATCCACGCTCGGTCACTACATCCAGGACGCGTTTCAACCGCTGCACGTTCATAACAACTACGACGGCCAGCTATCGGGCCAGAACGGCCTTCACAGCCGATTCGAAGCCGAACTGTTCGAGCGCTTCGAATCACGGTTGACGATCAATCCGAGCCCGGTGAAGCCCGTCGCGAATATGCGTGATTTCATCTTCGACATCGCGCTTGCCAGCTTCCAGCTCGTTCCGAAGATCCTGGCGGCCGATCACGACGCCATCGGAACGAAGGATACGTACGACGACGCGTACTTCGAGGCGTTCTTCACGAACATCCGGCCGGTGCTCGAGCAGCAGCTTGCCGGCGCAATCACCGGGACCGCCAGCGCCATCGTCGGCGCGTGGACCCAGGCAGGCAAGCCGGCGTTGAGGACATCGATTCCACGCGCTGTGGAGAAGGTCAAGAAGCCGTAGCGATTGAGTGACGAAGCCGTTTATCTCGTGCCGATCGGATCCGGTCGGTTCGATCTGTATACCGAACCCTCTGACGAGGCGGACTCGATGGCCCGGGGGCATCCGGCTTTTCTGGGCCGCGTGATCGACCGCCTTCGCGATGTCTGGCGGCAGATGAAGTATGCGGCGAGCGATCCGCATCGTGACCGCAGCAGGCGTCTGACTCGCATGGGCGATTGGCTCGTCTGCAAGGTTGCGGAATCGATCGCCGAACAGCGCACTCTGTGGTCTCTGCGTACGCTCGCGTCGGCCTCGTTCATCTACCCCTCAGACCTGTCGGAAACGTCCGCAGCCTCGATTCGCTCGCGGGTACTCATGCGCGCTCGCCGCCAGCACGGTTGGTGGCTGCTGCTGAATATTGTCGGCGTCATTCTCACAGCCATTCTCGTCCTGCTGCCCGGCCCGAATCTCATCGGGTACTACTTTCTGTTTCGCGTTGTCGCTCACTATCTGTCGTGGAGCGCTGCTCGCCATGCTCTCGAAGGCGTCTCATGGCGACCGACTGCCGAGCGCGCGTTGACCGAGCTCGGCATGCTCGCCCGGCTTCCTCGCGACGCGCGCGCGGAGCGTGTGACGGCCATCGCGAATCAGCTCGGTCTCACTCGTCTCGAGGCATTCTTCGATCGCGTCGCGGTTCCGTCGCCCTGAAAATGGCCGCTGTTATATACTCGGCGCTAACGCCTTGAAACTACGGGACATCGCGGATCGATTGCAGTGCACCCTCGAAGGTGACGGCGACCTGGACATCGTCGGCATTGCGGCGGTGCACAAGGCCGGTCCCGGCTACCTCACCTTCGTAGCCAGTTCCAAATACCTGTCGAAGCTGGCGACTACGCGCGCGTCCGCTGTCATTCTGGGACGCAGGACTCGCAACGCACCGCATGTCAGCTGCGCGGTGCTGTACGCCGACGACCCCTACTCGGCGTTCGCGAACGCGGTGACGTTGTTTGCACCGGATGCGCGGCCGACGGCGGGTATCGATCCGATGAGCGCGGTTGCCACCGATGCGTCCGTCGGCGCTGGCGCTTCGATCGGTCCTTTCGTGACGATCGGCGCCGGCGCGGTGATCGGCGCACGGACAGTCGTGTACCCGAACGTCGCCATTGGTGCAGGTGTGCGGATTGGCGACGACTGCGTCATCCATTCACAGACGTCGATCCGCGAGCGTGTTGTCATCGGTGATCGCGTGACGCTGCACGACGGCGCGGTGATTGGCAGCGACGGGTACGGCTTCGCGCGTCAGAAGGACGGGACCCATCTGAAGATCCCTCAGCACGGCGACGTTGTGATCGAAAACGACGTGGAAATCGGTGCGAACGTGACGGTCGATCGTCCCGCAATCGGCGAAACCCGCATCGGCGCCGGCACGAAGATCGACAACCTCGTCCACGTCGCCCACGGCGTCGCGATCGGCCGGCGCGTGCTGCTCGCCGCCCAGGTTGGCATCGCCGGCAGCTCCACCATCGGCGACGACGTGATGATGGCCGGGCAGACTGGGGTCACCGGACACATCACCGTCGGAGACAAAGTGATCGTCGGCGCCAAGAGCGCGGTGCTCCAGTCCGTTGAGCCGGGCATGTTCGTGACCGGCTCGCCGGCCTTTGCCCACGGTGACTGGCGGAAGGCGTCCGTGGTCTTTCGCCAACTGCCTTCCATGAAAAAGCGTCTCGAAGACCTCCAACAACGAATCACCGAATTGGAGCAAAAGCTCGCGGCATGTCAGTCGGACACCGAAGGTTAGCCCGTTTCACCCAGTCAGTGGATAATCCTCTTATGGCCAGGTTCTGTCGTGTGCTGGCCGCGGCGTTGCTGGCCAGCGGCATGTTCTCCGCCGCCACCCAGCCGGCGCTCGCGGCATCGCGCCCGCCCAAGCTCCAGTACGAAATCACCACGCTTCCCAACGGGCTCACCGTGGTGCTGTCCGAAGATCACTCGACGCCGATTGTGCACGTGCAGCTCGTGTATCACGTCGGCTCGAAGAACGAGCGTCCGGGCCGCACCGGTTTCGCTCACCTGTTCGAGCACTTGATGTTCAAAGGCTCGAAAAACGTGCAACCCGAAGCGCACACGTCGATGCTGGCGTCGGTCGGCGGGCAGAGCAACGCCTACACGACAGACGACGAGACCGTGTTCTGGGAGACGGTGCCGGCACAGTACCTGCCCTTGTCGCTGTGGCTCGAGGCGGATCGCATGGCGACGCTGCGCATCGACAAGGACACCTTCGCCAACGAACGGGACGTCGTCAAGGAAGAGCGGCGCATGCGCGTCGACAACCAGCCGTACGGCCGCCTGAACGAGATCATTTACGACCAGGCGTTCACGGTGCATCCGTACAAGCACGCGACCATCGGCAGCATGGAAGATCTCGAGGCAGCGTCAGTCGACGACGTGCGCGACTTCTACAAGACGTTCTACGTGCCGGCGAACGCCACGCTCGTCATTGTCGGCGACTTCGAACCGGCGCAGGCGCTGACGATGGTCAACAACTACCTCGGACGGGTGCCGAAGTCCGACCGCGTGGTGCCGCGCGACATCCCGCAGGAGCCGCCGCAAACGAGGGAGAAGCGCGTCACGCTGCAGGAGCCGTGGCCGCTGCCGGCGGTTGTCGTCGCCTACCACGTGACCAAGGACGGCAACCCGGACTCGTATCCGCTGCACATTGCCGCGAAAGTGCTGTCCGACGGCCAGACGTCGCGCATCTACAAGAAGCTGGTGTACGAGAAACAGATGGCGGTTGCCGCGTTCGGCAACGCCAATCTCATCGAAGATCCGAATCTGTTCTACGCCGTCGCCATCGTGCAGCCCGGCCACAGCACGCAGGAGGTCACGGACACGCTCATCGCGGAGCTCGATCGGTTGAAGACCGAGCCGATTACCGCGCACGAGCTCCAGCGCGCGAAGAACCAGTTCGCTCGCGATTACATCATGGGTCGTGAGTCGGACCAGCAGAAGGCCGGCCAACTTTCACACGCGGTTGTCATTCACAACGACATCAAGACCGCCGACGCAGAATTCGACATCTTCCAGAACATGACTGTTGCCGAAGTGCAGCGTGTCGCGAAAGCGTATTTCCGGCCCGAGAACCGGCTGGTGCTGACGTTGTTGCCGTCGGGCAAGGCGGCACAATGAGGACCCAGAGCGGTATGAGATCACGGAGCGAGGGCCACCGAGACACAGAGACACGGAGCAAGAGAAAAACTGTCTCTGTGTCTCTGCGTCTCCGTGGCTTGTTGTTCTCTGTGTTCTCTCTTTTCCTCTGTGCCCTCGCGTCGGCGCAGTCCACGAACTGGCCTACCGAGCGGCCGCCGCAGCCGCTGCCGGCGCGCGACATCAAGTTCCCGCCGTACGAAATCCAGACGCTGCCCAATGGCCTGCAGGTCGTGGTCGTCATGCACCACGAGCAGCCTGCCGTGACCATGCGTCTGCTCATTCGCGCCGGCACAGCGTCGGACACGCGGGAGAAGCTGGGACTCGCGCACCTGGCGGCGTCTCTGCTCGATCAAGGCACGAAGACGATGACGGCCGAGCAGATGAACGATGCGGTCGATTTCATCGGCGGGGCCATGGGTGCCGGTGCAGGCACCGACCTGACATTCGTCAACATGGTCGTGATGAAGGACAGCTTCGATACCGGCCTGAAGATGCTGTCCGACATGGCGCGCCAGCCGGCGTTCGATCCGGCGGAGATCGAACGTCAGCGGCAGCAGATGGTGTCCGGGCTGAAGGTGAGCGCCGAGGATCCGGGATATATCGCGAACTCGGTGTTCGATCGGCTCGTCTACGGCTTCCACCCGTACGGACTGCCGGACAACGGAACGCCGCAGACGTTGGCTGCGCTCACGCGAGACGATCTGGTCGCGTTCCACTCGAAGTTCTTCATGCCGAACAACGCGATCCTCGCGATCGTGGGCGACGTCACCGCGCCGGAAGCGTTTGCGGCGGCCAAGAAAGTGTTCGGTGATTGGCAGAAGGGCGACCTGCCGTCGCAGAACTTCATTGGCCCGCCCGATCCAACCCGGCGGGTGATCGTCGTCAACAAGCCCGACGCCGTGCAGACCGAAGTGCGCGTCGGCCACATCGGGATTCCCCGCACGCATCCGGACTACATGGCCGTGAACCTGGCCATCCGCATCCTGGGAGGCGAGGGGAGCAACCGGCTGCATCAGGTGTTGCGGACCGAGCGCGGCCTCACGTACGGCGCGCAGGCCAACATGGACACGCTGAAGGAGAGCGGCGATTTCGAAGCCGAGACCAACACGCGATCGGAAGCGACCGGCGAAGTGCTCCGGCTGATCGTCGACGAGTTCTGGCGGCTGCAGCGCGAACGTGTCGGTGAACGCGAGCTCGACGGCGCGAAGGCGTATTTGACCGGCAGTTTTCCGCTGACGATCGAAACGCCCGAAGCGATCGCCATGCAGGTCGTCAACGCCTTGTTTTACGGTCTGCCGCTGGAAGAACTGCAGAATTTCCGCGAGCGCGTGAACAAGGTCACGCCAGACGACATCCAGCGCGTGGCGAAGGCGCTGCTCAGACCGGATCGCCTGTCGGTTGTGCTCGTGGGCAACTCGGCGGCGTTTGTCTCGCAGCTGAAGGCCGTCGGTTTCGACACGTTCGAGACCGTCGAGCTCGCCGATCTCGACTTGACGTCCGCGAGCTTCAAGCGGACGACGGTCAAGGCGGATCTGGCAGGACGGGCGGGAGGGGCTGGACGGTTTCGCGAATTCGACGCGAATGTAGCGCAGGCCTTCCCGCCGACGCTCGCAGACGCACCGCGCGAGCTCCGGCGAGGCACGCCGAAGCGCCGTTGGCGCGACGGCGGCAGGCCTGCGTCCAGCTACCAGCAGGCGCCGCTTGCGAGCCGCCCGTCGGATACCGCCTCGCCCGACGAGATTGCGAAGGCCGGCGCCATGCTCGACAAGGTCATCGCGGCGAAAGGCGGTCTCGAGAAGCTGCGGGCGCTGAAGTCGATCGTCGCAAAGCAGACGCAGGCGAGTCGCCGCCCCGACGGGGAGTCCACCGTCGAGACGACAAACTACATCGAGTATCCCAATCACCTTCGCGTTGAGACCGAAGGGCAAGTGCAGGCGTACGACGGCACGCAGGTCTGGATGAAAGACAAGCGTGGACTTCACGATGCGCCCGAGATGTTCGCGCGAGAAATGGCTGCGGGCCTCCGCCGGGACGTCGTCGCGCTGCTGCTGGCAGCGAAGGATGGTGCGATCTCGGTGCGACTGCTGCCGGACGTCAAGGATGCGGCGGGCCGGCTCAGTCACGCGCTCGAGCTCTCGGCCACCGACCTCAACCCGATCGTGCTGTACGTCGATCCGGAGTCCAGCCTGATCCTCAAGCGGCTGTACACGGCCGATGCGCCCGGGCGGCCGGTCATCGAGGAAGAATTCCACGAATACCGGGCCGTCGATGGAATCCAATTCGCCTTCCACGCGACCCAGCGAGTGGGGGCGATGTCCGTCGATCGCCGCGTGACGGACGTCAAGCTCAACTCTCCCCTCGATCCCGCGCTGTTCAAACGACCGGCGTCTTGAGCGCCCGTCTTCTCCTGTCCTGCGGCGAGGCATCCGGCGATCTCTATGCCGGCGCCCTCATCCGCGCACTCCTCTCGATCGATCCGTCGCTTGCGATTTCCGGTCTTGGCGGACCGCGATTCGCGGCGGCCGGCGGCCGCCTCGTGGACGACTATCGCGAACTGTCCGTCACGGGCCTCACCGAGTGGATTCCGAAGCTGCCACGACTGCTGGCCGCTCGACGGCGCCTTGTTGCGGCGGCTGAAGCCGAACGCCCGGACGTGCTCGTTCTCATCGATTTTTCCGGATTCAATTTCCGGCTGGCGCCGGCCGTCAGAAAACTCGGTGTGCCGGTCATCTACTACATCAGCCCGCAGATCTGGGCGTCGCGGCCGGGGCGGCTCGCCACGATGCGTGCGATCGCCGATCGCGTGCTCGTGATTTTTCCGTTCGAGGCGCCGATCTACGAAAAGGCTGGCATTCCCGTCGAATTCGTCGGGCATCCGTTGATCGATCTCGCGAAACCGTCAGCGGCGCGCGATCCGTTTCTTCGCGGGCTGAAGCTGTCGCCGTCGGCCCCGACGGTGGCGATCCTTCCCGGCAGCCGCCCGAACGAGGTGTCGCGGATCCTGCCCGATCTCGCGGCCGCTGCGGGGTTGATTCGGCGTGAGATCCCGTCGGCGCAGTTCATCGTCGCGCGTGCGCCTCATCTCGACGATCGCCTGTTCGATGCGGTCCGGCAGAATGCGGCTGGCGCATCATTTTCGATTGTCGACGGCGAGACCGACACGGTCCTGGCCGCCGCCGACGTTGCGCTGACCGCTTCCGGCACGGCCACAGTACAGGCGGCGCTTCACGACGCGCCGATGGTGATCGTGTACCGGATGGCGCCGCTGTCATATCAGCTGGCTCGCCGCGTCGTGACGCTCGGCACGATCGGGATGGTGAACCTGATTGCCGGAGAAACCATCGCGCCGGAGTTCGTGCAGGATGCGTTCACGCCGGAGGCCGTCGCTCGAGAGGCGATCTCGATGCTCACCGATCGCGATCGCGCCGCGAAAATCCGTGCGAGCCTCGCAAGCGTTCGCGCGCGGCTGGGCGGTCCGGGCGCCAGCCGACGGGCCGCGGACGCGATCCTGCGCGTGGTATCGGGGCACGCGGAATGAGCCGGTCGCAGAGGGGCGCTCCGGCGCGTCAGTCTGTGAGAACTGCCCAGTGCGCGTCGCGAAACAACGCGGTCCATCCTGCATTCACGAGGCGTACGCTGACGAGCGAATCGGCTGGCACGTAGGCGCAGTGGATGTCGTATCGCCGAAAGACATCCTGGAAGTCGCCCGTTGTTTCGACGCGCACTTGCTCCTTGATCAACGACACAGGATAGGGATCCTGCCGTCCATCCAGAAAGACTTTGTGATCGGGCGCAAACCAGATCAGGTAGCCGCCCTCGTCGTAGCGGTTGTACAGGTTTCCGCGGCATGCTCGGAGTGCCGACAGCGAGTCGTTTGACATCGGCGTCCAGTGCAAGTGATCGATAGCCCTCGTGTACGCGTACACGATCGTGCCAAGGACGAGAACGACGGCCACTGCCATGATGGCGCCGTTGAGCCGAGCCCGAGGACTCGGGCGCAGCGATGTCCCGTCGGCTCCCGATCTGAGTGTGCTCAGGACAGCAATCGCCGGGACCGCCAGAAGGAGGAATGGCGGGACGTTACGCTCCGCCGTCAGTGCCAGCGGCAACAGGGCCAACGCGCAGACGCAAATGGTCAGCGCCCCTCGCCTGGAGGCTTCACGGTTTCGAAACAGCTCGCGCGTGCGCGCGACCATGAGACCTACGAGAGCCGCCGCGATGAGCCAGAACGGGATCAGGGAAGGCGCCGTCAACCGCGAAGGCGCCCATTCCTGGATACCGAGCTGCCGAATGCGTCCCAGAGACAGTGGAATCTCGGTCCAAAACGTCAAGCCGAGTGGTGTAGCCAACGTGGCGAGCATGCAACCCGTACAGGCCAGGGCGAGCCGGGGAACGTCCTTGCGACGCTCGACGACCGTTGCGATGAGCGCGCCTCCGAGCACGAGCACGCCCATCACCACGGCTCCATGAAGATTGGCCCACAAGAGAAACACCAGCGGCAGCCAGAAATATCGGCGGCTGGTGAGCAGCCACATCGTCAGCGCAAGTAGAAAGAGAGACAGGACCTGAGGGCGCGGACTCCAGATCGTGCTGGACGAGCCAAGCGCCAGCGACGTCAAGAGGAATCGGAACCGTGTGGAACCGGGTGTCAGACGCCATGCGAGCAGCCAGGCCGCCGTCACGGCGCTACCCGAGACGATCGTCACGAGCGGCAGTCCGCCGGCGGCGTATGCGCCGTAGAACAAGATCTGGGACAGCCACTCATGGTTCGGCCAGAAGGCGCCGGACACCGTATGGGAGAACGTGTCCCGCAAAAGCACGTTCTTGTCGAGCCACATTTCCCGGCCCGCGCGGAGTTGCCACCATGTGTCGCCTTGGGCTGGCATGAGAAACGCGCCGAGCGCGATGGCCAGGAACAGAAGCGTCGTTACCAGACGGTCGAACGTGAAGAACACCGTCGGCCGCGGAGGTGAAGGAACGTCGTGGCCGGCGGCCAAATCTGAATGTGTTCCCATCGGAGTTCAAGCGTTCAACGCCGCCGCTGGCGGACCGGGATGCCTTGCCGACGCCGCGAAGACGCGCTCAGCGTGCAGAGAGACGGAGCCGGAGTAGCGACAGATCTGTCCTTTGACGCGCCAGGATCGTAACGAGCCTCACGCGACGCACCGGCTTCCCTCGGTATCGACGCCATCGCTGGACCGCATGCAAGACGACGGAGGAACGCTCCATGCAAAAGGGTTACCGGCGACCATGATCATCATCGTCATCATCGTGACGTGTATCTGGAGCGTGATGGTGATCGCTCCCAAGCACAAGACGTTCTCGTACCGTGTCCAGCGCATCGCGCTTGCGCTCTCCGTCGCCGTCACTGCTGCGATGCTGGCGTGGAGTGTCGGATCGCGTCGCGTGCCGCCAGAAGCGTCCGATCTCGCGCCGATCTGGGCGAGCGCCCGCGCGTGGCTCCATCATCAAGATCCCTATGACGCGGTAGGACCCGGCCGATGGTTCGATACCGTCTTTCCGCAGATCTATCCAATGACGGCGATTATCACCGTGGCGCCGCTCGCATTGATCCCGCTGCGCTGGGCCGATGCGCTCTTTGTCGGCCTGGGGTTCGGCTTGTTCACGTGGGCGGTGACGACGAAGCGACTCTTGACCCCGGTGGTCATCGCGCTCGTCTCGCTCGGCGCGCTGATGGCGATCCAGACGTCGCAATGGTCGCTGTTGCTGACGGGCGCCGCGCTTGTGCCAGGCTTCGGATGGCTGCTCATTGCGAAGCCGACCGTGGGTCTCGCACTCTTCGCCGCCTTTCCGCGGTGGAAGACGGCGATCGGGTGCGGCATGTTCTTTCTTCTCGCCACTCTCCTCTGGCCCGAATGGATCACGGAGTGGCGGGCGACCTTGGCAAGTGCGCCGCACGTGATTCCGC
>Ga0306921_10009589_pt1 | contig 10278 bp, 17 predicted proteins | sample sta12Cox44000080_FD_203760 | JGI IMG/M metagenome (GOLD analysis project Ga0306921, IMG submission 203760) | Lab enrichment of tropical soil microbial communities from Luquillo Experimental Forest, Puerto Rico - statoxic.12C.oxic.44.000.080 (v2)... | ecosystem: Environmental > Terrestrial >...
TTCGATTCAGGGCAGCGACAGTTACCGGATGTGGGCCAGTACCTCTGTTGACGAACGGGGCACGTTGCTGCTTCAAAACTTCTCGTTCACCCCTTACGCTTTCGAAGTTCGACCTCGGTTTTTACCAGGGATTACATCACCATCGGAGCGCTTCAAGGAGATGTGTTGCTCGAGGGTGTGGATGTGGGCCTGCCGGAACCCTCGGCACTCGGGCAGTTGCTCGCGGGCCTCGTGGGACTCAGACTGTTTTTCCTGGTGCGTTCTTATTTCTGATTGCCTTCGGGAAGATGGTTCGCGCTCTGAGTGCGTCAAGGGTAGGGGTCACGCCTGACCCTTGGAAGGGACAGTTAGCGGAGGCGCGTGCGGAGTGGCGACGAAGGCACTCGAAGGCACTGAGGTCATAGATTAGGGTTTTACTGCAGATGCTTCGAGGTTTTCACCAATCCCAAAAGCTTGCGGATTTGACTATTGAGCCTTGTATTTCCTGATTTTGTCTTTCTATCTGTCGACTTAGCCGCAACCAATCTAGGAATTTCGATTGTCTAGCTAAAAGCTCCGAGATGAGTTTCTTGTCTGGTTTCGCCATCGTGGACAAACGGACGCCTTCGTCCTTTCTTGCGCGGCGTTTTTTTTCATTTGGTCCTCCACCACCTGCCACGTGTCAATCAGCGCCGTCATATCCTTCCCAAAATCGACCTGCAGCTTCTTAGGCCGTGATCGTGGCCTCTTCGATCCGCCCGCGGTGGAGGTTCACGAGGACTCTATCACCGACTTTGAACTGGCGGTCATTCGGCTTCTTCTTGGCGGGCACGCAGGGAATCTATGACAATCGATGGCCCCAGGTCAAAGCTTGGGAGTCAAGAAAAGGAGTGCAATCTTTGACCTGGAGCCGGGGGTAAGGTGGCGAAATGGTACGACGACTAGCAGCATTGACAACTGTCAAGGTTGACAGACAATGCGGAGACAAGGTCGCCAGTTTGCGGGTTAGGTTTTTACCCTCAGGGGTTAATTTTTAACCGAGCGGTTAGAATTTCACCGACACTTTTCGTTGACCGACCGCTAACTCTTCTTTTCTCTGTCGAGCTAGTACCGGGCTCGGAGTCCTTTTTGGTTTGGCATGACTCGTGCTTTAGTATTCGACACTGGCAGTCGAATCCAAACTCCGAGGAGCAAATTCCGTGGAAAAGAAGAGTCTGATCAGCATGCTCAAGACCACCAAGAGGGTTAACGTCATCACCACGCCGGCCAAGAATGAGGGCGGGACCAGCCGGAAAATCGCCGTTCGCGCAGTCAGCGCGAGGACGAAGAGAGCCAGGTACCTAGGGCAATAAAAAAGCGGGCAGATCAATTCGGAATCCGGGGAGGCTGCTGTTGGATCAGCCTCCTTGCTTTTTTCTCGAATCCAACGCTGAGGAAGGATTGTTATGAAAAAGAAGAGCTTGATCGAAAATCTGAAGTCCACCAGGAAGGCTAACCTAGTGACGGCACCCGCCAAGAATGAAGGATCGGCCACCCGAAAGTCTGCCACTCAAAAGAAGGTGGCGGCCCGCCGAGCGAAAATGGACTTCTTGAAGATGTAGCTATCAGGTTTTCATTTCAGAAACGGGGGAGGTCGTCGGACGACGGCCTCCTTTTTTGTTTGTCAAACCCTCAATACCACTCCGCGACCAGCTCACCTGCAGTAGTGCCACCAGTGAGAAAAATTAGTCCGTTGGAAAAGTGTACGTTGATCACAACTTGCGTTCCGGCCGCTGGGACAGTAATCGCTGTCGCACCATAAATCGGGTTGCTCGGGCTCCCTACGTTTGTGCTATCGAATATCTGCAACGTCCAGGAACTTCCCGCGCTCGCAACCGTGAAACCCTGCAAGAAGCCTGCACCACTCTTGAGCAGATTCGTCGCTTTGTTCGTTAAGTTAGTGAATTGCATTGCTTATTTCTTCGGCATCTTCACGGACTTGCTCGCTTCGCGGCTCAGACGCCATCCGGTTGACGTGGGATGAGATTGACTGGCAGGCGCGGGTGATAAACCGCCTGACACTGAAGCGGAAAAAGCGCGTGGTGCTTCCCATTCCGCAGGAGTTGTACTTCGCCTTGGAAGCGGAACGCGACAAAAGAGCGCCAGATCCAGCTGACCGTATTCTTTTAAATCCAGCCTCGGGTATGCCTCTGACGAGGCCCGGCATCTATCGTCGAATGCTCGGGCTAGGCAAGCGCCCTGGGGTTCCAGACGCGCATCCGCATCGCTACCGGGACAGCTTCGCCGTGGACATGCTGGCCCGCGGAGCGAGCCCTTACGACGTGGCAAAACTCCTAGGCGATACCGTGGTCACGGTTGAGAAGCACTACGCTCCGTTTGTGAAGGAATTGCGTGATCGTGCTCGCCGGTTCATGGAAAATGGCGAAGGTCTTGAGAAAACCCATTGCGCGTTTATTACACAGTCGCCTGCAGAACGAGGCCAGCCAAACTGAAAGTCATGAAAACAAAAAACATGAGTGGCGGATGAGCCTGTAAGCCGGATTCTCCGATTATCCAAAATCGCTCTTTTTGATTCAACGGCTTACGAAAACAAAGAATTTGCGCGGCCAACGATGTCAACTGTGTCACCCATGCTCGGATAACGGGCACAAGGCAGGCACATCTTCCCTGCGGTCGCAACCCAGCAACACCAAAGAAGCAAAAGCAAGACAAACGAGGAGTTTCATTGCGGCTCGCAGGTTGAGACTTTTTTCCGGGGATCGCAGGCCCGTCAGTTTTCTCGGAAACCCTGCATCGCCCAGGCCAGAACGACCAGCCAAGCCGAAATAGGCCGTAGACTATTGCGGGCGGAAGGACAACGACGCCAAACACAACAAGCCGAGACAACCAGTCAGATTGGCAGAGCAACGGCACTGGGTACGGCGCGACCATATCCTGCCAGAGTTTTTCTTCACTTTTCTCGCATTCCGTGTCCCTGGGCGACGTCATTTGGCCGCACGCTGCTATACCGCCCATGTAGGTGTTGAAAGCTTCCTCGCGCTTTTGCCTTTTTCCCAGCGGTATCTCCGCTGGACCGCCTTGCCGCCCCGTACATGAAACATTCGCCTTCCTTGTTCGCTTAATTCCTCGGGACTCATTCTTCCAACCCGTTTTGCCACGCCTTCAATCAAAGGAACCTCCCAGTCGCGCACAGGCCTTCCTTGGTGTCGGCGTTTGGCCCAGATCATTCCACGGTAGTAGCGAGCTCTCGAACGCCAAGGTTCCGGCAATTCATCGATCGGTGGCAGTGTGTTCCGCCTGTGTAGCGTTTCGAAACCCATACACGCGAAGTCTAGCAGGCGGACCAGAGGTGCGGGTGTCGAGGTAGCTTAGCGAGTCTCCCAAGCTTGTCCGAATGTCGCGTGACTTTAGAAAGCGCCCAGATCGGGGCCGTCAATTGTGATGACGGCCCTTGACGCGCCCCGCGCGTGGTGGGATTAAGAAGGCTGAAACAGGTTCTTCAGATGTCCGTTTGGAGGATGCCATGAGAGGTTTCCATACAATTCACGTTCCGCACTTCCAGCATTTTTCTGCGCGCAACGCGCTTGTCTCGGTCCGCGAAAAGTTGAGTGACCATAGCATCGAAGTTACCTTGGCACTTACGGCCCTATTCGGCGTGTTGATGCTGTTGACTTTTTGGACCGTCGTAGCTCGCTAAAGGGAGATGCCGCGATTGTATCGCGCTCGGTGGCTCGGAATTTCGCTGGCATCGATGGAGTCGCGATTGCATCGAGCCCGAAAGCTTCTGCGCGAGCGTGTGGACGCCGCGCTCACTGGAAATGCTGAGATCGCAATTATAGGAGGTACCTATGGAAGTCTCGGTAGAACATCTGGGTGGCGTTCAATTTGAAGTCAAGGCCCGTCAACACACCATTACGTGCGATCAACCATTGGAGAATGGGGGTTACGACGAGGGCATGACGCCGCCTGAGCTCTTGTTGGCATCTCTTGGTTCCTGCGCCGGCTTTTATGCAGCCATGTATCTCAAGAAGCATAAGCTTTCAACCGAAGGTACAAGTGTGCGCGTTACCGCCGAGAAGACTAAGGCTCCGCCACGCTTGGAGGACTTCCGCATCAGGGTAGAGGTTCCTACCGAGTTCAGCGACGATCACAAAAGAGGCATCGAAGAAGCCGTCCATCAGTGCCTGATTCACACCACGTTGCTGCATCCTCCGAAAATCAGCCTGGAAGTTCAGAGCGTCGCTTTGGCCAAGTCCTGACCATCGCATGGGGATTTGTTTTGACATTCACACCATATCAGAGAGAGACACCGGAACAACTGAAAAGCAGCACGAGATACGCTATAGAGAACCAGCTTTTGTAACTGCCCTTCACTGGATTCGAATGCAATTGCCTTCAGGCGTGACATGGCCGGTCTCCCGGCAGTTGGTTGTGCGGGCCAGACGTGGGAAGCTAATTGTACATCACGGATGGCGCGTACTTCGGCAGTAACCGCATCGGGAGGTGTCATTGTGAGAGTCGAGCCGCCCCAGCTTTAGTCTTTTTGTAGCACCAGCTTAGCGGCGGTAGCACGAAGGTGGTGTTTTTCGGTGTACCAGACCGGCGCATATTCTTCGAGAAGTTCAAACAATTCCATGAACGCGTCAGCGACGAGCTTACACTCTGCGTTGCAGGGTACTTGTTTATTTGTCGCGTCTGAGACTGAACTCGTATTGAATCGTTTCGGGCTCATGCCAGCGTTTCCTCGCAATTTATATTGTCGGAAAGGAACCACCAGTGGGGAGCCCAAAACCCGCTGGTTAAATGCTCGCAAACTACGTTAGTAGCCGAATTCCCCAAAAATGCATGCCTCTGCGTTAACTACCTTCGACCGTCATGCCATTCGGTGACCCAATGTGCCTTGGCCATCACACCCCGCACGGTTGAGGACCGATTACAGTATGCGCATTTTAGCGGGAACGATTCTGCATCTATGTCTTCTAAATTCCTTCCACTCCCTATACGAGAAATTGAGATAGGCGAATTACATTCGCGGCACACGAAGAGCAATGTGTGCGCATAGCAAGCAGAAGTCAGCGGCCAACAGGAACCTGCCGGGTTGGGCCATCCTAGTCTCTCAGCTTTGAGTTCGAGGATTTTTTGCGTGGTTTGTGTTATGTCGTCCAATTCGAGGTTACTGTCTTCGAACTTGGATAGTTCTCGCAGGCGGTGGTAGATGGCAACTTCCGTCTTGTAAATCAGCCCCTCGAAAACGCTTGGGCTTGTCTCGCCAACGGCGGCTTCATAAAGAATGTGCCAGTCCTTCATGGACATGGACTTCCTCCGCGCGGCGTAGAGAAGCGCCGGCCTGCCGAACCCTAAACTAACCCTTAGATTGGCCCGAGGAATGAGGAATCGTATTTCTCTTCGGAGCCGATTTCAAGATCTAATGCCATGTGGTATTAGTTGACCTCGGCATCCATCGGAACCCCCCTGCGTGTAACAAGAGCTTCCAGTCCAGTCGCGCAAAAGCATAGACAATAACTAACAGGACAAGCTGGGTCAGGATAAAGTACACGCCGAAGTAGGCCATTGCGTCGGTGTCTTCTAATTCCAGCTTCCGTGAAACGGCCGCCGCGGTCATCGCCCAGAAATAGTAACTGACAAAGCGACCGATGAAGAATGGAACCAAGAGGCGGACGAAGGGCAGGGTCGTCAACCCGTAAGCAATAAACAGGTAATTTGAGGGTAGAGGAGTGAAGGCGTAAAAGAGAAAGACTCCAAACGTTAGATTCGGTCGTTTCTCAAGCTCCAGCTTGACGGAACCTATATTTTCCCTTGCCGCACCGCTAAGCCAATGGTTGCGAATGATGATTCGAGACAGTTTTCCGAGCAGAAACCTTCCCATCACCGCAGCAATGGCCCCAACGAGTGCAAAGGACCAGTCCAGATGTGTGGGAAGACGGAACCCCAAAAAGGAGAACACCATCCACGTGGGTGGTGCAAACGCCGGAATGACATTGAGCAGAAATACCACCAAAAATAGAACCAAAAGCGGACTCATTTGTTTTTTTTAACTGAGCGCCCTTTTATGAAGTAGTGGTCCTCAAATGATTTTCAGGTCCTGCCAACTCTTACAACCATATTTTCGCGCAACCACGTATAGCGCATCTTCAAATCTTATTTGAGACGGTCCTGCTTCTGGATCCAAGTGTAAATCATGCAGTAAACTCCTTGCTTCCTTCTTAGTCCCTCAAGAGTCCAGTCGGAGAGCAACGTGCGCGACATGGCGCCTCGGGGTTTCTGTTGTCTCCGGATTTCGTGTTAATCATGACTTGTGACTCCCAACGACGGCCTTCGGTAAGGAGATGCCTGCAGTGAGACTCGCAATTTGGTCGTCAATCGATCTGATTTCAATTGCCAAGTGGGTATTCGATGGGTTCCTGCAGAATTTCTCAAACAGTACGTTACGTTTGGTTTTTAACTCGTCTCGAATGGTGTTTTCGTCGATCGCAGCCTCTTGCATGACTACAATGTACTCCGTCTAGCTGTCTTGAGGGCGTGCGACAGCTTGCGTGCTCAGAATCGTAGAGGGGGTAAACGTGAGAATCGCACGCCCAATCAGGTGTCTAGTCTAATTCTCAAGAATTGTCGAACAGAACTCAGTGATTCGCGTCACACGAGTGCACATCTTCACCAGAGCAGGTACAAGTCGCTTGGATTCCAAACTCGTTTACTAGACTTGCGATTAGTTTCGAGTTGCCGACGATCCGCTCGGCAGTTCACGAGTTGCCAGAACGCCGTTCTCACGTCTGAGGAGAAAACAGCCGGGTGACAAATGCGCGTCAGGGAAGCGACGCAGGACGTGCCGTCCACGCCGTTGCGGCGGAGATCAGGCCAACCACGATGGCGCCGAGCAAGATGAACAGCGAGGTGGCGAGGTCGGGCTTGGCAATCATTAAATAGAGGATGCCGAGCGCGAGCAGAAACCGCACTCGGATCAGTGTGAGGATCACGGGATCTTGGACAGACGCGCGCCCAGCTTCCGACAGCGGGGTATTTCCCTCAGGCAGCGCAGCACGCAGCTTGCGCGCGGCAGGATGAACACGAATCCGATCCCAAACGCGAACACGACGGCCACCAGCGAAGCGAGGAGCCAGCCTTGTTTCATGCTTTCGGTGATGGAAGCGAAATAAACGCCGCTGAGGATCAGAAGCAGCAGGCCGGGCCCGGAAATGGGCAGCGAGAGTCTGTAGATGCTAAGCCAGGCGCGGGCTTGCTCCGCGTTGGTCGAGCGGCGCAGCAGAGAGGAGGCGACCCATTCGAGCCCGTAGCCAATAAACAGGCCGACCATCCCCACAAGATGAAGGAAGACTGCGATGGTAAAGCGTGTCATAGCGGACATAGTGTATAGCGGACCCGTTCGCGGAGACGCCCTCAAATTTTGTCGTTCGGCACGTGCCAAGCACTTTTAGACAAGTCTAACGAACCTTGGTGAGTTTTTTCATGTAAGCGAGACCGGTTTGTTGATCCAGACTCGCCGGGCTTCGATAACTCTGCGTCGCATGGCGGTCCAATTCAAAACGGTTTATCCGTTCGCATGGCGTACCGCAATCAAGGCAAGGAATTGGTCTTCTGATTTCTTTGTGGTCCCGAATGTTTTTTCCACGGTGTTGTTTGTCTTGGTCCTATCGCACGTTTGGCTCACCCGTGCGCATCGCTGTCACGGAGTCTCCAACATCCGAGTGGGTCGCTCGTCCAATTGCTGGAAGCCTTTCCGTGGGACAGCGCCTCGCGGCGCTGGCTCCAGGATCGGGATGGAACTTACGGAGAGAAGTTCTCGGGAGCAGCGCGGTGGCTCGCCATCCGAGATGTTCTAGTCCGAACCACAATCGTCTTGGCAGATCGCTTATGTGGAGCGATAGATCGCCAAGTAGCTGGTTATAAATTGGCCGACTAAGGCTGGCCCTTTGGCGGCCGATCGTCCTTCGAAGGCTTAGACTGATTTTTGCCCGCTGGCTGTTGTTTTTCTTGTGATTTCTGCAGTTCCTGCGTGGGCTTTTCCTGCACCGGGACGGTCTGTTGCTGGTGCTGTTCTATCTGCTGTTTCTTCTGGTCATCAGCCCGGTGTTGCGCCGGTTGTATGTGTTCAGGCTCCTGCTGCTGGTACACCTGCGGACGTTCCTGTTGTTGCGTTGCGCGGGGTTGCTGCTTCTGATCCAGCTGCGGATTTGCTGCGGTTGGTGGCGCAGTTCTGCCAACCGATGGAACCTCGCTTGGACGTGTTGGAGGCGTGGCGGGCCGGTCGGTGTCTGCGTGCGGGGCAGCGTTATTGAGATTAGCAGATTTTTCGATTGGATGGTTCCCCGGCTGTACCGCATTGTTCGGCGTCGCAGGTTTGATTGGAGGTTCAACCGCATTCTTGAGAGCCGCAGGCCGTTCGGCTGGACGATTCTCTTCTCGCGTGATCACTGTGGCCGGCCTATTGGTTTCCATCTGTCCAGTCTTGTTTGACTGCGCAGGCTGTCCCAGTGCTGGTTTATTCCCTACGGCAGGATTGTTATGGGTTTGCTCGCCCTGAGGGTTCTGCTGTGGGGCAGCCTTGACGGGAGCTATGATTTTTACAGGAACTGCTCTCGGTGCGGGCGCAGGCTGAATCTGTCGTACCTGAGCCGTCGTCAACGGCTTCCCGCCATTGTTCCTGATGGCTTCCTGCTGCTTCTCGAAGACCGGTGGAGGCGGGGGTGGTGCCACTTTTGCGACTACAGCGCGAGTTTGCACCGCGGCGGGCGGCCTGGCGGCAACAGTTACTGCTCCGGTTCCAAGGACGGCCTGCTTCGTCGGTACATGTGCCGGGGTAAATGCTCTTACTGGCGCGCTTGTGATTGCGTGCTGATCGACGTTCACGGCATTTTTCGCCACGGGCTGGGCCGTAGTAAACGCCTGGGTTGATGTCGCCGCAACCGCTCCGGGTACCGTTTGGTTGACGTACTTCATATTCGTCACATTCACGTTCTGGTTTACGACCGTGTTGTTGTAATAGTTGTTCACCACTGTGGTGTTTACCGTGGTATTTGAAACGTTAACGTTATTCACGTAGTTGTGGCTGACGGGATAGGAAGGAACGTAGACTTCGCGCGGTCCCAATGGAAACCACGCGACGCCAGCGCCTCCGCCGTGTCCACCGCCGACCCAGGCAACCAACGCCGGGGCGTATACGGGCCGAACGTACTCCACTCCTTCTGTCCGCGGCGGTGCTGGGACCCAGCCCCACGCGCCACCCACACAAACCCAGCGGCCATAGTGAAACGGAGCAAAACCCCACGGCTCATCATCCACCCAGGTATAGCCCCAAGGCTCGACGTAAGCCCAATGCCCGTAGTGATAAGGTGCCCAGTCCGGCCTCTCCGTGTGCGGAAACCACACGTTTCCGTACTCAGGCGTTGGGCGCCACACGCCGTGGTCATCAAGGTCTTCGTAACCGACCACGTCTGACGAGACGTACTGGGAAGATCTGGAGTGTTCCCAGCGGGCATCTCGGTTTGCGCTCCAAGCGTCGAATTGGTCTTCGGCGCGCTCATCATCGAGCGGATTCATGGCCAATTGGTCGGTGCCCGTAAAGCTCTCGGATTCGCTGCGGCGTACGTGGTACGCGGCGCCCCCGCCGGTGACTTCGCCCTCACCGCTGCGCACTTTGATGATGGTGGTGTCACCCGCCTCGTTGACGCTCAGCCGGTAAAGCCCTGGTCGCAGGATCGAAAAGGCCAAGTTCGGCGTGTCGACTTCATACGTCTCGTCGTCATCAAGGCTTCGCACGCGAATCAGCAGCGTGCCCGCGGATAATTGAATCTGCGTGACGTTATCACTTAGATTCAGAAACGCGACGCCAGTGTTGTTGGATAAGCGAATGAGCGAACCATCGAGCTGCATTTCGGCCCGGCTGTCATTGTCTGACCAGAGTTTGTCACCGGTTGTCATAGGACGGTTGACAACTGAATTTACCCAATCGTCGGTTCCGGCGGGTTGGAACGAAACAGAGCCATGCGCATAAGCAAGACGAGCGACGCGCGACGGTGGATCATCATCGTCGCCGGCGGCGCGTGCCGGCGCAAATGTGGCCAACGCCATCGCGATACCGATCAGACCCGCTAATTTTTGCGCCCGTTTACTTATCATTTGATTTGTCTCCCCTAATTTGCGCCGGCTGAACCCGGGTTTAGCTCTCTTAATCTTATTGAGCGTAGGTGCATGTTGTCGCTAAGCCCGAAGCCATGGTGTTCAATTTGATCCCTGTACCAAGGTCCGGGGTGCTGCAACTCA
>Ga0306921_10009590_pt1 | contig 10278 bp, 9 predicted proteins | sample sta12Cox44000080_FD_203760 | JGI IMG/M metagenome (GOLD analysis project Ga0306921, IMG submission 203760) | Lab enrichment of tropical soil microbial communities from Luquillo Experimental Forest, Puerto Rico - statoxic.12C.oxic.44.000.080 (v2)... | ecosystem: Environmental > Terrestrial > Soil...
ACAGTACGTGCTGGAGGTAGATGGCGAGGTCGAGCAGGATCACCGACATCGCGATCACAAGCCAGGTCGGCGCTTCGAGTGACTGGAAAAGTCCCCAGCCGCGGGCCTCGGCGAGCAGCGCCGTGCCGACGGCGGCGGCCGGGTAGACAAGCCGCACGACCACGGTATCGAGAGCGACAATGCCCAGGTTGCTGGGCCAGCGCCGGGTCCGGCCGATCTCCTGATTTCGCCGCGGCGACAGCCATTCCCACAGCGCCATCACGGCAAGGATGCCGGTGAATGCGCCCAGGCGGATCAGGGGCTCGTGGGCAAGCAGCGTCTCGGTCACCGCGCTTGTTTGCCAGTCACCATTCAATCAATATCGCGATTGATCCATAGAGGGACATGCATGTCAAGCCTCGGTCCCAAACAGCGCGTCTTCGCCGGCCTCGCAGAGATCGTGCAGGCGTTCGGCCACGCCCATCGGCTCGAACTGCTCGAGCATCTGGGACAGGGCGAGCGAAGCGTCGAAGAGCTTGCGACCCGGACGGGTCTGACTGTGGCGAACACGTCCCGCCACTTGCAGCTTCTTCGTCGGGCTGCACTTGTCGACGGGCGACGTGAAGGCAAGCGCGTCTTCTATCGGTTATCGGGCGAAGATGCCGTGATCGCCCTGTTGAACGCACTGAGCCGGGTCGGCGAGCGGAACAGCGCCGAAATCGCCCGCGTCATGGCAACCTACTTCCGCGCCCGTGACGAATTCGATCCTGTGTCCCAACAGGAATTGCTCTATCGCCTCCGCTGCGGGTCTGCAGCGGTGCTCGATGTGCGGCCCGTAGATGAATTCAACATGGGGCACTTGCCGAGCGCGCTGAACATCCCACTGGCGCAGCTCGAACGACGGCTCGCAGAGCTGCACTCTAATCGCGAGATTGTCGCTTAGTGTCGTGGCCCGTGGTGCGTGTTGTCATTCGAGGCTGTTGCTCTGCTGCGTAACAAGGGCTACCGAGCGCGACGGCTCGACGGCCAGGCGGCGGGCACGTTGCGGGCGTCGGGGTGGGACGTCATCAAGGTCCCGTCACCCCGCCGCGCCGGTGATCTTCCAGTATTCGTCGCCGACCAGCGCACCGATGGCAATGAACAGAGCCTTCAAACCCTGGTCGCGCGCTTGCCGGACGATCAGTCCCGCCTCGGTCTGGTAGCCGCCATAATAGATCACATCGATGTTCGCCTCTTTCATCTTGCTGATCAGCGCCGAGAAATCTTTGTCGCCTTGCGCCACTACCTCGTACATCGTCTGTTTGAGGCCGGCCGCATTCATCGCCTTCATTGCCTCATCGGCGATGCCTTTGCCGTAAACGGTCTCGTCGTGGACGATCGCGACCCGCTTTCCCTTGTAGTGATCGGCGAGATACTTGCCGGCGAAGGCGCCCTGAGCGTCGTCACGACCGGAGGTCCGGAAGACATTGTTCCAGCCCTTCTTCGCGGCATCGTCGGTCGAGGCCGTGTTCGTGGAGGCCGGCGTCATCTGCAGCACCCCCGCCTCGTTGTAAACCGCAGACGCCGGGATCGAGGCGGACGAGCAGTAATGCCCGGCAACAAACACGACCCCTTTTCTGACGACGTCATTTGCCGCCGCCACCGCCTGCTTCGGGTCGCACGCGTCATCGGCAACAATCAAATCGAGCTGTTTCCCGAGCACCCCGCCCTTGGCGTTGATGTCTTTGACCGCCATCTCGGCGCCGCGCTTCATCTCCTCGCCGTGCGCGGCATTGGAGCCGGTGATCGGTCCGACGACTGCGATTTTCATGTTCTGCGCCTTGGCCAGCCCAGCAGCCGACGCAAATGCCGCCGCTAAGATAATCGATTGGACCAAGCGTTTCATGAACCTTCCCTGGCGCCGTTTCAAATTAACGGCAACACGAGCGGCGGCTCCGAGGTAAGCCGTTAACCATGCGGCGACCGGGATCATCCGAGTGAAGCGCCTTGTCCGCGCACCTTGTCGTTCGAACGAGGAGCGGCCGAAGCCGCCCTATTTCGCAGCCGCGGGATGCGTCATCTCGAGTGCGCGCTGCGCTACGGCGGCGGTGGCGGCTTCGGTTTCGCTGGCGACCTGAACGGTCGGGAAGGCGAATTTGATGCCGTTCTCGTCGAACTCCTTCTTGATCATCGCGTAGGCCTTGCGCCGGATCACGAACTGCTCGCCCGGCACTGTCATCATTTTCGCCCGGATCTGAACCGCGAAATCGCCGAGCTGCTCGACCCCCTGCATCTTTAGCGGCTCGAGGATCAGCGGCGCGAATTCGGGATCCTTTTGCAGGTCTAGCCCGATCTGCTTGATCAGCTTCCTCGCGTTTTCGAGGTCGCTGTCATAAGTGACGCCGACCGCGATCTTGTCGATGACCCAGTCGCGGCTCTGGTTCTGAATGGCGCCCAACAGGCTGAACGGCACGGTGTACACCGGGCCGCGGTGATGCCGCAGCCTGATCGAACGAATACTGAAGCCTTCGACCGTACCCTTGTAATTGCCGCTTTGGATGTATTCGCCGACCCTGAACGCGTCGTCGAGCAGGTAAAACATGCCGGCGATGACGTCCCGGACAAAGGTCTGCGCGCCAAAGCCAATCTCTACCCCCAATTCCGCCAGCGCCATCATCACCGCGACGGCGATGAGGAGGACAAACAAAACGTTGCGGAAAATCGGCAGCAAGGTGTGCAGCCGCGCCCGCCTCCGCGCCTCTTCGCTGTTCGGCTGGCCGAGGTCGGCGGTTGCGGCAAGCTTGACGTCGATAGCGGCCTTCGCGGCGTGCCACAGCACATCGGCGATCAGCAGGATCACGACGGTGGTCAGCACGCCGTGGACGATGCGGGCAAATGCTGTGTCTTGGCCCGCTAAGTGCACGAGGTCGACATCCCAAGCCCAACCGAGCAGCACTGCCGCACCAATGATCAAGAGCGCCCGGATACCGTGTTCCAGAGTTACTTCGATGATGCCCGGCGGACCACCGGTCTCGAGCAAACCGGGCGGTCTCAGCAGATGCTCGACCGCGCGCCGGCTCGCGGCGATGGCCGACGGCAGAAGGATCAGTACCAGCACAAGCCAGAAGGTCGGCATCACGCTCATGACACCGGGTGCTGCAACCCAGCACACCCACAGCACTACGATGCCGATCGACACAGCGATGTTGGCCGCGCCCCGCCCGAAATGGTGCGTTTCGGCTTCGGCTGCTGCGGCGACCTCGTGGAGCGCGATGGGTCTGCGCCAAACCGCTTCAAGCGCGATCACGACTGTGCCCAAGCCGAGCGTGTAGGCCACGAGCTGGACTCCTTCGAAGGTGAAGTCGAGAGCGCTGCACTCCTGGATAATCACCCAGACGAGCGCAAACCAGCCGGCGAACGCGGTCAATCGCCGGCACCAGAACCGCGCGGCGAGCGTATCCATTGGAATAATGCGGAAAGGCTCATGATTGGGGGCCAATAGCCAATCGCCGATGGCGACCGCCGCCCAGATGACGAGAAAAACGATCAAAAAGCCCAGGACCATCTGGCGACGGACCGGATCCCAATCGAGCGCCAGCAGGGGAACGATGCTGCCGACGACAAAAGCTCCAATCGCGCCAAAAGCGAGGGCGAAACGCGCAGCGATGACACGAAGGCGATCCTTGACGGTCTCCATAGGAAGCCCGTCGAGGTGGCGCCGAGACCTCTCCGTCATCTTCCTGAACAGCCATTGAGCGCCGAAGCCGAACAGCCCGAAGATGGCGAGGTTGAGAAAAGCTTGGGCCTCGGCCGCGAGGCGCCGGATCGCGACCATGTACGGGTCCCCGAAGATGCCGAGGCCGAGGAAAACCTGGCCCCTCCCGGAGTCAGGATCGATCGCGATGACGCGGGCGGCGGCTCGCTCGAACTCGTGGGGCAGACCCGGGATGGCGCCGGCGAGGGCGATGATCTGGTCGTGGATCGCGCCTGCATCGGAATTTACGTAGTCCTCGAACGAATTGCCCATCTGCTGCGCCGGCGGGGCAGCGGACTTTGCCTCTCCCTGCTCTCCCAGCCATTCCCGGGCGAGCGACGTCAGCAACTCGTTTACCTTTGGCGATGCCGCGGGCTGTTGCGCGGCGAAAGCGCCACGCGGCGGCGCCATCGCGAAGATTATCGCAGCAAGCGATATCGCCGCGGCTCGTAAGGCGAGCCCTGTGATCTTTTCGCCACCGAGCATCGCACGTCTCCCTTTGCCCGACTTGTGGTCTTGAGCCCAGGATACGCCCGCGCCCGAGATTTTGCGACCGCGCCTCAGGAGGCCGACGCGGCCCGCCCTCACGCAAGACAGCTCCAAATTCTCCGGTTGGGTGAATCCTTGCATACTATACCGGCTGGCTATTCATTTTCGGCATAACTGCTCGATCGCCGACAACCCCAATCAAAGAATTTCGTATCCGCAGCGGGTGCTCTTCGCCTTTAGCTCAGCTCGATCGGAATGGCCGCTATCGGCGCGTCTCGCCCGCTGCAGTGCGTCCCGGCGAAGGTCCCTTAACAGAACGGACAGCGGGCGTTCAGTTGGCTCGGCGGGAACAGGTCTTGATGCCCCTTTCCGAGCCAGCGCGAATGGCGAGGTCGCGCCGATGGCAGCCTGAGCTCAGCTCGCTTTCTCCAGCGAGGAAGTGCCCGTCGATTGTTCCGCCTGCTCCTCCACCATCGATCTTACGATCGCGATTGTCGCTTCGTCGGCGGGAAAGAGCATTTCCAGAGCCAGCTCCGACAGGGTGATTTCGGTGGGCGTTCCAAAGATCGTCGTGGTGTTCAGAAAGGAGACGGTGCCAAGCCGGGTCCGGATCTGTAACGGCGTCGCGTAGCGCTGCGGACCATCACTCGTCACCAGCGCCAGCTGGCCCACTGGCGCCGGATAGCTCATCACCTCGCTGAGCAGCGCTTGGATCACCGGATCGGGCCGCGTCTCGATCTGCTGCCGCAGAACGGTGATCGTGTGCGCTCGCCATTCGATGAAGTTCACGATGCGGGGTCCCATCCCGTGCGGATGAAGCACCAGCCGCACCGCATTGATTGGCTTCTGCAACAGTTCCGGCGAGCACCCCTCATAAAGCTGCGGCAGCGCACTGTTCGAGGCGACGACATTCCAATGCCGGTCGAGCGCGAAGGCCGGGTAGGGTTTGTGCGCCTCTAGAATCTGCTCGATCGCCTGACGAGCATTCTCTAGCTCGGCGAGCGACCGCTCTTGGAACGCTGGCGCGAAGCCCGCCGCGAGCAGCAGCGCGTTCTGGTCGCGCAACGGAACTTCGAGATGCTCGGCCAGCCGCAGGATCATCTCACGGCTCGGCTGGGCGCGCCCTGTTTCGAGACACGACAGGTGGCGCGTCGAGCTGCCGGCGGCAAGGGCCAACGCCTCCTGGCTCATCCGGCGGTTCTGACGCCAGCGGCGCAGCAGCACGCCGAAGGGTAGCATCGGGGCCGTCATGCGGCAGAGCCTACGGCCCCCGCCGCCGCCGCGCCATGACGTTTGAGGTCAAGATTTTTCTGGCGGTCAGACCACATTTTGACCTCTCGGGTCATCGCCCGGCGATCTCCCACCAGCCATTTTCCCGCCACGACCAGGCAGACAGCCGCCTGTCCAGAAGGATCGCCGGCCAACCCCTTCGCCCGGAGAATGTCATGCGTAACCCTCAAGCCCTTGCCGACAGCTATGTCGCGGTGTGGAACGAGCCCGATGCGGGCCGTCGCCGGGTCGCGATCGCGGAGTTGTGGGCGCCCGATGGTGAGCACTTTGTCGACACGCGTGAGGCGCGCGGCTACGACGCGCTCGAACAGCGCATCACCGGATCGTACGAGAAGAACGTGCGCGACGGCGGCCACCGCTTCCGGGCCGTGCAGGACGCGCGGGCGCTGCGCGATGTCGTGACGTTTCACTGGGAAATGCTTCCAGCGGATGGCGAGCCCGTGATGGCCAGCGGGCTCGAAATTCTCGTCGTCAACGACTGGGGTCGCATCGTCACCGACTACCAGTTCTTCCTCGGCAAGACCACCGCCTGATCGGGCGCGCCTCTTTGCAACTGCATCGAACGTGCCACGGGAGTCGAGAGCCATGCTGACGCTCGAAGGTAAGGTCGCGGTCATCACCGGCGGAACCAGCGGCATCGGTGCGCGCACCGCAAGTTTGTTTGTCGAGCACGGGGCTAAGGTGGTCATCGCCGGGCGACGTCGCGACCGCGGCGAAGAGGCGGCGCGCGCGCTGGGCCAGTCGGCGGTCTTTGTGCGAACCGATGTCGGCGTCGAGGCCGATGTCAAAGCGATGATCGAGCAAGCCGCTACGCGGTTCGGCCGGCTCGATTGCCTAGTCAACAATGCCGGCATGGGATCGCAGTACGTTGGTATCGCCGACGCCGATCTCGACCAATTTGATAGGACAATCGCGGTGCATTTGCGGGGCGTGCTCGCCGCGATGAAGCATGCGGTGCCGATCATGGCCGCGCAGGGAGCGGGCAGCATCATCACGGTCGCGAGCATCAACGGGACGCGCGCCGGGTTGGGCGGGCTCTACTATTCGCTAGCGAAGGCGGCTTCCGTTCACCTGGCGCGGTGCGCCGCGGTCGAGCTCGGCGAGAAGGGCATCCGGATCAACACCATCTCGCCTGGCCCGATCGCTACCGGGATTTTTGGCAAAGGCGCAGGTCTCGACCACGACGAGGCAGACGAGCATCCGGCCTACGCGGAGGCCGCCATTGCCGCCATTCTCCCCGCTTGCAATCATTGCCTTATGTCGGCCGTGCTGACGACATCGCCCAGGCGGCCTTGTTTCTCCCAAGCGATGCCGCGCGCCTGATATCGGGGCACAACCTGGTCGTTGATGGGGGCATCAGCGCGGGCTGGCCTGCCGCAGGGCCCGCGACGATATCGCTCTGTTTCGCGAAACCTTTCGCGCTCAGCGAACCTCCAGCCCGGCCTAAGCTCCGGTATGCGCACAGTCGCGACCGGATTGCCTGTCGCACACCAAGAGCTGGCGACGGGCTGGCCGGTCATCGTCGCCTGCACCGCAGCTGCCATTTTTGCGTGGGGCTTTGGCGCCTTTGGGCCGGCCGTCTATTTCGCCGAGCTCAAAGAGCGCTATGGCTGGCCCGCGGCGACCGATCGGCGGCGCGCCGACGCTCGCCTTTATCACCGGCGCGCTACTCCTGCCGTTCGTCGGTGCCGCTATCGAGCGGTTTTGGCCGCGCCGCGTGCTCACGTCCGGCCTTCTGCTGATCGGGACCGGCGTCGTCGGCGTTAGCCAGGTGACGGCGCCGTGGCAGCTTTATAGCTGGAACCTCTTGATCGGCGGCGGCTGGGCGGGCGCCAGCAGCACCGCAATCTCGACAACGCTCGCCTGGCATTTCGACCGCCGCCGCGGGCTAGCGCTCAGCCTCGCGCTGACCGGCGCCAGCGCCGGCGGCTTTGCGATCGCACCGGCGCTCGTAACCTTGAGCCACCGGCTGGGCTTCGCGACCGCGGTGCCGGTATTGGTATTGGGATCACTGGCGCCGGTCCTGCCGCTGCTTTGGATAGGCATGCGGCGGCGACATGGCGCCTGGTCCGCTGCAAGGGCGGCCGTCCTTCGAGCGGGACGGCCTGTCGTCTCGCGACTCTGCTCCAGACCCGCTTCTGGTCGATTGCTGGCCCCTTTGCGCTGGCGATCTCGGCGCAGGTCGGCGTGATGATGTTCGAGGTCAGCTATCTCTTGCCGCTATTGGGCACGGGAGCTACCTCGCTCGCGCTTATGGGCACGAGCCTTGCCGCCGCCGGTCGGCTCGTCGTCAGCCCCCTCATCGACCATCTCGATCAGCGTCCGATCGCCGCAGTTCCCCTCTGCTGGCAAGCGCACCTTACGCGCGCGCGTGCGCGAGCACGTGACCGCAGGGGGGCGGCGCTTCGGTCGGCCTTTCGGCACCCTACCGTCCATTCGTGACTGTAGCGGATCTACCGCCAATTCAGGTCCACATCTCACGCGGCCGCGAGAGCTCGTGCTGGCGTGGCTCGCCGGCCCATGTGAGCCAAGATAAGCCGGTCGAGCAGCTCCGCCGCCTGGCTCGCCGCCGGCGAATCGGTCATGCCCAGCGACATAGCGAGTTCGAGGAGCTTGGCCACCCCAGCAAAATCGTGCGTTGCGACGCGTCGATGCAGGGCGATGGTTAGTAACAATCGGCTCACGGCATCGCGGTCCGTAACCGAGAGACGATCAAACGTATCCTGCCAATGTCGTCGCCGGCTGCCGTCGTCCAAGAACGGCAGTATTGCCGCCGCCGAACCCGGCACAACATCTTCGAACGGGAGACGCTGGGGCGGCTCTCGGTCGGGCGCCAACGCTGCGGCACATAGCAATCCCATTACGTATGCTGTGTGATACGCCGTCGCGGTTAGATATTCACCGCGTGCCTCGCCCTGCAACGCATTCAGCCTATCAAGCCGCGTCGCCGCCGCCGGGAGAAATCCGACTTGGTCCTCGACATCGGCGAGGACTCTGAAGCCGAATGCCGCAGCCGCGCTCCATGTCGTCCCGGTAAGGGGCCAGGTCAGTAGCAACTCGCCTCCGATATCGTAATCCTCGCTGTCGAGCGCGCGTGCCAACACTGCTTCCGCCTCGCCCAACAAGACCTCGCGGGAGCGGGGGAGCGGGGTCGGACGAATATTGAAATCTGCTGTGTACATTACCGCATGGGTAAATGCATATATGTCTTCGCGCGTGCCACCGAACAGATCCATCGGATGGTTGCACCGCGCAGCAATATCGTGTCGTAGTAGCCGCTGGTACCCGCTGCATACGGCGCAGCCACTCGATTTCCAGCACTCTGTGCGGCACGCGCTCGCGCCCCGCATACGCCTGCGACCGAAGGCTGCGCTGAAACAGTGCATCGAACTCCGCATCGACGTAACCAAGCCGCTGCAGGCAGAGATGCGCCAGGCCATAATCCCAGGAGAGCGCCGGTCGTAGACACAGGCCGAGCCACATGCGCTCGCCCCGTGCATGCGGGATCAGGAGCTGCGCAAGGTGATCAGCGCGCGCCGACACCGGCTGTGCCTGAGGCACGGCGGAGACCGCGACCAGCAGTAGCGCAGTCTCCGAAATCAACTTCTCGGAAGGCAAGCTGTTCGGTGGTTCGGCTGGGTCTTGGTACCCTTTTGACGCCAGCCGTTCCACCGATTTTCGCGCGATGTCGAGCGCGCGGCAAAGCCGTCGGGTCAGGTCGGTTCGTTTCCCGCGCGCTTCGGTCACTGCACCAGCTCCGGTTAGAGTCTATCCAAGTTCGGGCGACGCTGCGCTAAGCCCAGGTAACTGTTCTACCGGCGTCCCCGGATTGAACACCCGGTACAATACGATGAAGCGACGCATCGTGCCGCAGAACCCTTCCCACGGCTCATCCGCGACCGCGAGTGAAGGTCCAATCTCCGTGACCGCCTTGCCAATAGCAGCAAAATCCACCGCCTTGCTGTCGAGCAGCTTCTTGACGATTTCCTGATGGTTCACTTGCTTGCTCTCGCTCACATTCGACTCCTATTTTCAACCGAATACGGCGTCAATTTCGGCCGCCAGGACTCGATGGAATAGCTCAACATTCTGACTGAGACGTGTGAGCTGTCTCATCGTCGCTTCAATTCGTTCAGCGCGCACAAATGCGATATGCGCGCTCCCGTATTACTGCATCTTTGGGCATTCGAGCTCCTATTGTGTTACGATAGACGTGAAAGCCGAGAGAGCACCCATGGCTTGCTTCTGTTCATATACTCAAGCGTGAAATCGTGGCTCGGCTTACATTGTAGCTGCGGGCGAGTTCGTCGAGCGTCGCGCCCTGCGCGCGGCGTCTGATCGCCTCTTTCTGCTGCGCGGGTGTGAGGGAAGGGGGGGCGGCCCATATGCTTTCCTTGGGCCTTGGCGCGGCTCCTGCCCTCGGCTGTCCGGGTGCGGATAAGATCCCGCTCCACGTCGGCGGGGCCCGCCGAGTACCGCCAGCATCAACCGCCCGGTGCTGCTGGTGCTGTCGGCCCACGGCTCGGCCAAGGATCTGAATTGTGCCTTGGCGTCCACGATGCGCTTGACGATGGCGAACAGGTCGAAGTTGCTGCGGGCGAGGCGGTCGATCCGCGTCACCGTCGCCACGTCGCCGGGGGCCAGCTTGCGTCAAATTCCGCGGCCGCGACTTGACCTCCGAGGCGGAGCTCGCCCTCGACGAGGGCGGCCGCTTCCTCGCCCTGCGCGCCACCAACACCAGCAATCTGGGCGCCAGCGCGGTTTCCTTCGTGCCGCTCGCCAAGGGG
>Ga0306921_10009591_pt1 | contig 10277 bp, 9 predicted proteins | sample sta12Cox44000080_FD_203760 | JGI IMG/M metagenome (GOLD analysis project Ga0306921, IMG submission 203760) | Lab enrichment of tropical soil microbial communities from Luquillo Experimental Forest, Puerto Rico - statoxic.12C.oxic.44.000.080 (v2)... | ecosystem: Environmental > Terrestrial > Soil...
CCCGAAGCTCCACGCTCCGGCAGTCCCGCCAATTGCAGGACTGCCGGAACTTAGTCTAACACACGCTCGCCAACACCCGCCGCGCGCGCGGCGAAGGAAATTCTTGTCGCCATGTCCGCGGGGAAGCTTATCTGAGCCTGACGTTGCGTTCGATCGAGATGGACAGCCGTCTGATCCCCGTTAAGATGAGCGTGCTGACGGTCGAGAAGCCAGCCGGCGACGGGGAGGCGCGCCCCCGCAACGACATCGATGTCACCGGGGGCCAGCTGCTCCTGGAAAAGCACCATATCAACGGGGACGTGATCGCCGGCACTATCGGCACGGGTGGCGCAACGCTCATCGGTAAACTCGGCGGGCGCTATTTCGCGGGGAAGTCGGGGCTCGCTTTCACTTCTTCCATCTGTTTGGCGTGGCGTTCGCTGTGCGCAGCGATCAGCAGCACGAACTCGTACGCGTCCCACTTCGTCCCCAGCGGACTGTCTGCTGCGTGTCCCCGCAAATCCGGGGTAGACCTCAGGAACTCTTCGGTCTTGGCGCGGCTCTCTAGAAAATGCTGGATCGAACCCTGCGGCGATCCAAAGCGGTTGGTTGGCCTCAGTGGCTCCGGCGCCTGCACCTTGTTCGTGCGGTCCGGCACCATGGCCATGATTCCCGCATCGATCCTGGCGATGTCGCGATCCGGCGCAGCCGGCGACTTCATAACGTTCTCTGCGATCAATCCGCGAATAAAATCCTCCGCCGCCGCGACATGCTCCATGCATTCGGCGACCGACCATTTGTCTGGGGCCGGCTTGAAGTTCCACTGCGCCTCGCTCAGGCCTTTGGTCGCCGCCAGCACCTCTTTCTTGCTGGTCTGCAAATAAGCCAGGGCTTTTTCCTTGTCGGCCAGGCTGACGTCCTGTGCGCGGGCGCTTCCCGCGGCCGAGAGACTCAAGGCCGCGCCCAGCATCATCTCGAACCATTTCCTTCGCTGCATGATGGTCTCCCCCAGATGGGCTCACTGACTTGCGGCCGCGGCGGCGCGCTGCGCCAGGTCTTCCCGATGACTTGCAATATACCAGTGATTTCCCCAGCAATCCACAAGGGAGCCGGAACGGTCGCCGTAGAGTTGGTCCGCCATGGGCTGGAGCTTTTCACAGCCGTGCGCGAGTGCGCGCGCAAAGACCGCGTCGCAGTCCGGCACGTAGTAGTGATGAGCCACCGCGCGCGGGCCCCAGGGCGCGCGCCCTTCGCTCGCCTCCACCACCGTATCGCCGATGCGTACCTTGGGCCACTTGATCGCCCGCCAGGTGCTTGTCGATCACCTCGGCGTAGAACGCTTTCTCCAAGAACTCGAGAAATCCTGCCGACTCCTTCACACTGAAATACGTGTTGAGATCCTGTAGTACTTCAGGCTTGTAGCCGTTTGCCCCGAGATGGGTCGCGATAAACCAGAAGTTTCCTGCGGGATCGCGCACCCCGGCCTCCCGATCGCCATAATCGCGGTTTGCCGGCGCATACAGGGAAACCCCGCCGGCCGCGAGCGCTCGCGCATATGTCTCTTCGCAGTTCCTGACGTAGTAGTGCAGCCCGCTCGGCATAGCCCTCCACTCTGGCCCGGCGTCCGCAAATTCGATGACCGAGCCGCCGATGCCCGCCACCGCGTGGTGCACGGTTCCGCCAGGATCGCGCATCATGTACTTTTCGGTCGCGCCGAACGCATTGTGGATGAATTCCAGAAATTGCGCCGCTCCGTCCAGGATCAGATATTGCGTCAGGCTGCGGAATCCTTCGGGAATAAAACTCTTTGCTTTGGTCATGTTGTTCCTCCACGCACTGGCTGTTAGGAGCCATTCTTTCCCGGCCGGGAAGGCCGGGTATTGTAAAAAATTGACTTAGCCCCGCCCGCAGCAGCCACGGGGACGGCAACGTCAGCGGAAAGTCAAAGCAAAGGCAGGTGGTTGTGATGCCGGGGAAAATCTCGGTAGTCCGCCAGGTATTTGGAAGGGTTGATTCCGGAGAAGGCGCGGAAGTCGTGGATAAAATGGGCCTGGTCGAAGTAGCCGCCGTCCAATGCGACGGCGCTCCAATTCACCGGCTTGCCGCTGGTGATTCTGCGCAGCACTTTCTGGAACCGGCGCACCCGACAGAAAAGTTTCGGCGTCATCCCCACGTGCTGCTTGAACAGTTCGATGAAGCGCCGGGAACTGAACCCCGTCTTGTCGGCCACCTGCGTGATCTTGGCGGTTGCCGGCGCGGTCAAAAAGCTTTCGACCGCAAACTCCACGACCGGCTGCCCTGTAAACATTCCCGCCGCCCGCTCCAGCAGCGCCAGCTCTACCACCCGCAGTTTGTCCTCGGGGCTCTTAGCGGCCAGCGTACGCTCGCGCAGTTCTCGCGCCAAATTCCCCCAAAGGTCTTCGAGATCGACCTGCTGATTGTGCAGTTCGTCGCTCGGCAGTCTTAAGAAGGGAACCGCTCCGCCCGCCCGAAACGACGCGCCGATCACGCAAGTCTGCTCATTGGTGTCAATCACGAAGCATTCGGTGCGCGGCCCTCCCACCGTGCAGCCGCTCAAGCGGTTCATCTTGCTGACGTCATCGGCATCGTAGAGGCGGGTCTCGTCCTGGTTAAGATTGATGATCAGGCAGGCGCACCCGTCCGGCATCAGACGCTCCTTCTGGTGCGGCTTGGGTTGATCTTGGTAGTACCAAAGCTGCTCCACGAAACGGGAAAGCGGAAACGCCGGTTTGACGTGCAGGTTCGGCATCGCCTTTACATACTACGCCTCCGGCGTGCACGGGGCGACGGAGAGGGATTCGCCAAGGCTTGCCCCCGGAAGACTTTTCTCAGGGCTTTAGATGCCGGTGCGCGCTCTAGAAATTTCGTCGATCAATGCCATCAGTTCTTTCGATTGACGCGTTCTCGCGCACGCGATACCCTCTTTGCGCATGTTCGAACGCTGTTTGCCCCTTTGCACACCTCCAGTATTTACGCCAAATCTTTCTGAGGAGATTCATGTCCACTGAATTGCGCAATTTTCTTTCGCTCTCATACGACGAATTGGAAGAGTTGAATTTAAAGGCCAAGGAGCAGCGCAGGAATCGCGTCGCGCTCCACAAGCTTCAGGAAGAGCGCATCAAGTACCTTACCGACGAGAAGCGCATTAAGGCTGTCACGGTGCTGTTCAGCGACCTCGAAGGCCGTCTGCACATGCTCGACTACGACAAGAAATTCCTCATCAAGAGCTGGGACAACCTTACCTTCGACGGCTCGTCGATCCGCGGTTTTACGGCCCAGCGGGAAAGTGATCTTCGCCTGGGCATGGATTGGGGCGCATTCTACTGGGCGCCGGCCGACGTGTTCGGGTCAGGCAAGGTGCTCATCTTCGGCCACGTCATCGACAAGGACGGAACGCCATACTCGGGCGATATTCGCGGGGCCTTGAAGGGATACGCCGACGGCCTGTATGACAAAAAAGGCTACACGCTCAACGCCGCCAACGAAATCGAGGGCTTTCTCTTCGCTGGGCCTAACGCGGAGCGCCGTTATCACGAAACGGGAAAGTTCGAGTACGTGAACACCGGCGGCTATTACCACTCGCTTCCCGGCGATCCTCTGCGCACGTTCATCGACACCACAGCCGAAGTGCAGCGATCCATGGGCTTTCAAAACGAAAAGGATCACCCCGAAGTCGCCCCCTCGCAATTTGAAATCAACTATGGCTACGGTGAAGTAGTGGCCGCCGCCGATCAGATCCAGCTGTACAAGCTGATCTGTCGTCAGGTCGCTACCAACATGGGCTTTACCGCCAGTTTTCTTCCTAAGCCGGTGGTTGGCGTCAACGGGAGCGGCATGCACACCAACGTTTCCGTCAGCAAGGACAGCAAGAACCTTTTCTGGGACCCTAAGGGCGAGGAAAAGCTTAGCAAGTTCGGTTGGGAGTTCGTCGATCGCATCCTCACCCACGGCAACGACATCTGCCTGCTGTTTAACTCGAGCGTCAATGCCTATCGCCGTCTTGACCCGCACTTCGAGGCCCCCAACCAGCTCAACGCTTCCGCCGTCAACCGCGGCGCCATGGTGCGCATCCCCATTGGCAACGAGCGAAGCATGCGCACGGAAGTTCGCGCGGTCGCCCCTGACGCGAATCCCTATATGGTCATGTACTCCATCTTCAAGTCCGGTCTCGACGGGGATACCGCCAAGATCAAGAATCTGCGTTCCGCGCAGCGCTATCTGCCAGACAATATCTATACGGCCCTCGAGAACTTCGAGAAAGCCGACTGGACCACCACACTGCTGGGGTCGGACGTCAAAGCCCGCTACGCCGAGCTAAAGCGCACCGCCGCGGATCGCTGTCCCCGCAACCTGGGCACGGTCGTCAAGGCGCCCGAAGTGCAGTATCACCACGAGGTGTACAACCAGTTCCTCTGGAACCTTTTCTAGGCTCATAGCGGGGGCACATCAGGTCTGTGTTCACCCTGTCTTGCGGTGCGCGGCGTGTGCCTGGTGCCATGGCTCTACCGCCGCCGCACCGACCACAACGGTTGAGGAATCGGCGCCGGCGTCGCAGTTTCCTGAGGTTGCATTCCGGGGGCGCGACCTCTAATCTTAATTAGCTTCTTCCATGAGAACCCGGAATGACCGACTTCACGCCTGATTTGATCGTGCTCGGCTTCATCTGGTACATCGTCTTCCTTTTCTCCACGACGTGCCACGAAGCATCGCACGCGCTTGCCGCCAAGATCGGCGGTGACGACACAGCGGCCCTCGGTGGACAGCTGACGCTCAATCCGATTCCGCACATTCGCCGCGAACCATTCGGCATGGTGGTCATCCCGCTTCTGGCCTTTTTGTTCAGCCGGCAGATCATTGGCTGGGCCAGCGCCCCCTTCAATCCCGACTGGGAGCGCCGCTTCCCGCGGCGTTCGGCGTGGATGGCGCTTGCCGGTCCCGCCGCTAACTTCACGTTGATGCTGATCGCTGTGGTGCTGATCCGCGTCGGGCTGCAGCTTAACTGGTTTCAGGACGGGCCCAATGGCCAAGCCGGCTTTCCTGAAATCGTGCTGACCACCTTCTACCGCCTCAATCTGCTATTAGGGGTATTCAACCTCTTGCCGGTGCCGCCTCTCGACGGCAGCACCGGGATCATGCTGTTCATGGGTGACAACACCGCGCGCGGCTATCTCGACTGGCTTCGCACCTCTCCCTATCGGCTGGTCGGTTTGCTCGTGGCTTTTTACGGCTTTCGTTATATCTACGGGCCCATCGAAGACTTCGCCACGCGCTTGCTGATCTTCGGCAGGTTCTGACCGCCTGCCTCTTTTGGCGCTAGGAAGCGGTTCTTGCGGCGTGCCTCCGCTGTCCCCAGGGTCCCCGCCGCGGCGGGCAGGTTCAGGTTAGCGCGCCAGGGACTTGCGTGCTTGCCAGAGGTGCCGGCGATCGTGCGCCGAAATAATCCGGAAGGCGGAGTACGCGTTGTAGTGCATATCCGCGAAAGGCGATTTCATTTTCTGCTGGTCAATCGCTTTCCCTTGCGAAGCACGCAGCAGCCCGAGCAGCTCCCTGTGCAGCCTCTCAAATTCAAGCAGCACGGCTTCCGGGCCGCCCGCTTCTAGCGGCTCTACCACCTTGGGGGCCTTCATTTTGATCAGTGCGGGAGGTTCGAGGCTCCAGGCCACGAATCGTCCCGCGAAGTCCATCCGGTACGTCGTCCCCTCAGAAGTATCCGCCGCTGCTTCAACCGCCTTGCGGAGGCCGGGAAGCATGGCCTGGTTTGCAAGATTGAGATGTACTACGCATTCCAGGGCGGACCAGCTGGCCTGGTGGCGCCGCTTCCGCAACGCCTCTTCGTCCGTATAGGTAAGCAGGTTGCGCGCTTCCTCGGTGGCATGGCGAAAATCATGAGCACACGTTTCGAGCTGAGCGGACAGGGCTGTTTCAGCAGAGGACATAGCCCACCTAAGCGATCCTGACTAGGGCGCGGGTGTCTTAGAGTGTGCCATACAGGGCGCCCATGTGGGTCATCAGAAAGTATCAAAGGCGATAGTCGGAGTCGGGCCAGCGGGGTTGCTCGAAAAGGCCTCCGTCTACGCCCAGGGTCTGCCCGCTGATGAAAGAGGCACGGTCGCTCAGCAGGAACTCCACCGCTGCGGCCACGTCTTCCGGAGTTCCGATGCGCCTGAGCGGAGTTAAGCGCGCCCAGGAACCCGCGAAGTCAGGCAGTTCGGCTCGGGTCCGCTCGGTTTCGATGGCGCCCGGAGCAACGCAGTTCACGCGGATCCCGAACGGCCCCAGTTCGACCGCGGCAGACTTGGTGAACATTTCGATACCGCCTTTGCTTGCGGTATACGAAGAGAGATTGGGGAAGGGAACTTTATTGCAGCCGGAACCGATGTTGACAATGGCGCCGGAGCGGTATTCTTTCATGTGCTGCGCCGCGCGCTGCGTGCACAGGAAGCAGCCGCGCAGGTTGCTGCCGATCACGCGATCCCATTCGGCATCCTGCACTTCGAGCAGCGGCTTCCAGACCTGGACCCCAGCGTTGTTCACCAGCGCGTCGAGTTTGCCGAACTGGCCCAGCACGGAACGAAACATTTCGTCCGTTTCCCGGCTGTCCGCAATGTCCGCATAGACCGCAATGGCACGCCCGCCAAGGTCGGCGAGTTCCTTCGCCAATGACTCGGCGGCCGCGGCGTCCACCTTGTAATTGATTGCCACGTCGTAGCCCGCCCGCGCCAAGCGCGACGCGATCTGTTTCCCGATGCCCGAATTGGCTCCCGTGACCAGCACAGAGGGACGTCGATTCATCGCTGCGTTCTCCGCTTTGCTCGCCGTCATCATCGGTGCAGCTCAGTGCGCGGCCGTGACCAGGGCCATGGCAAATCCATCGTAGCCCTTCAGGCCCACGGTTTGCAGCGCCGTCGCAGCAAGCCGGGGGTTTTCGGACATCAGCTCGAACATCCGTCGCGTGCCCTGAATGCTCGGATCGGTATTCGCGCCATCCACGATCTCCCCGTCGCGCACCACGTTGTCCACGATAATCAGCGTTCCGGGACGTGAAAGCCTCACCGCCCAATCGAGGTAAGCAGGATTGTTTGGTTTGTCGGCGTCAATGAAGATGAAATCGAATGGCGCAACGCCTTCCTTTTCGATTCGCGACAAGGATTCCAGCGCCGCTCCAACCCGGATCTCGACGCGGTCGGCAAGCCGGGCCCGCTCAATGTTGGACTGCGCGACCTCGGCGTGCCCGGAGTCGTACTCGAGCGAAATCACCCGCCCGCCCGGCGGCAGCGCGCGCGCCATACAAATGGCGCTGTAGCCGCCCAGGGTTCCGATCTCCAGAATCTTTCTCGCCCCGCAAAGAGCTACGAGAAGCTGCAGAAACCGGCCTTGATTCGGAGCCACGTCAATCGCCGGCAACTTTGCGGCCGTGTTGGCGGCCATGGTCGCATCCAGGATGGAGTCGGACAGGCGGAGCTGTTCGGTGAAGTAGCGGTCCACGTCGACCCAGAGTTTTTCAGTTTCCTTAGGCATAAATTGATCCCCATTCGCAGGCACCTGGGAGCGGCCGGGGCTCCCAGCCCCGCGCGCGGTCCGGGTAGAAAATAGCACAGAAGAAAGCAACCCTTTCGGCGGCGGGTAAGCCAGCTGCGAAGCTCGCACGAGCGCGCGCCATACCGACCAACAGTTAAATCGCTTCAATTCGGGCGTTTTGCGCCTCCACCGCAACATCAGCTTTACAGTTTCGCGACCCTTGTGTTACTCTGATGGAGTCGAAGAGAAGAGGAAAATTCAGGGGACGACGGAGAGGGCACTTGAGCGCACCGAAAGCAGCGTTGATCGAACAATTCCGTTCTCACGTTAAGGATACAGGCTCACCTGAAGTGCAGATTGCGCTGCTGAGTGAGCGGATCAACTATCTGACGACGCACCTCAAGAGTCATGTCAAGGACCATGCATCGCGGCGGGGATTAATCATGATGGTTAACAAGCGCCGTAGATTGCTGGACTATCTCAACCGCCGGGACCCGGATCGGTATCGCGAGATTGTGGAACGCCTCAGTTTGCGCAAGTAGCAGTTTGCAGCAACAGGAACTGCCGGCTTCGCGCGCAGGAAAAACTTCCAAGCAAAAAATGTCTGTAGTCGGGCATTCCGCTGTATCTTTGTCTGGAAACCTGGCGAATGGTCTCGTGGTGTGACCCGACGGGGTCGGGCCTGCCTCGCTCAACGACAAGGAAAGCCGTAGCGAATTCGAATGAACTATGCGGGCGGATGGTTCTGCCCGCCGGTCCGGCCAGAGGCAGGACCAAAGGACCTAACCATGCCAGAAAACAGTCATATCCCAGCGCCCTACCAGGTGTCGGTGGAGGTGGGCGGAAGAACCCTGATCCTCGAGACCGGGAAGGTCGCCAAGCAAGCCAACGGCGCCATCTTGGCGCGCTACGGCGATACGGTGATCCTCAACACGGCTTGCATGGCGCCCAAACCGAACGACAAAGATTTCTTGCCCTTGACCGTCGACTATCGCGAGTACACCTATTCGGCGGGAAAGATTCCCGGGGGATTCTTCAAGCGGGAAGGGCGTCCCACGGAGAAAGAGATTTTGGTCTCGCGCTTAATTGACCGTCCCATGCGGCCGTTGTTCCCGGAATCCTGGCGAAATGAAACTCAGGTCAACGCCCTGGTGCTGTCGGCAGACAGTGAAAACGATCCCGACGTGATCGCGGTGACCGGGGCGGCGGCTTCCGCCTACTGCAGCGACCTGCCCTTTGCAACGCCGATCGCGGCCGTTCGCATAGGTCTGCTGAACGGGCAGCTGGTCGCCAATCCCACGGTTGCCGAACAAAAGACGAGCCTCCTCAACATCGTCATCGCCGGCAGCGAAGACGCCATCGTAATGGTGGAGTCAGGCGCACTGGAAGTTTCCGAGGACACGGTGGTCGAAGCACTCGAATTCGGCCACGCTCAGATCAAAAAGATCGTGGCGGCGGTGAAGGAGCTGAATGCGCAGCTCAAGATCAAGAAGGTGGAGGCCGTGCCCCTGCCCTTCGATCAGAGCATCTACGATTCGCTCAAGAAGACCGTCGGTGCAGCCTTAAAGGACGCGCTGAACACCGAGAAGCACCCCAAGAAGGAGAGTTATCACCTGGTGGACGAGTTGAAAGACCAGGTGATCGCTGCCGTGCCTGAAGAAGACGAAGAGAAGCAGGCCTTGACCAAGCGCGCCTTCGAGCGCCTGAAAGAGGACATCTTCCGCGACGAGATCCTCAACACGCGGCGGCGTCCTGACGGCCGCGCCTTCGATCAAATCCGCAAAATCACCTGCGAAGTCGGGTTGCTGCCCCGCGTGCACGGCTCGGCGCTGTTCACCCGCGGCGAAACCCAGGCGCTGGCAACCTTGACGCTGGGCACCAAGGAAGACCAGCAGCGCCTCGACCTGCTCTTTGAGCAGGACACCTTCAAGCGCTTCATGCTGCACTACAACTTCCCGCCGTTCAGTGTCGGCGAAGTGAAGCCGGTGCGCGGACCGGGCCGCCGTGAAATCGGCCACGGAGCTTTGGCCGAACGGGCCCTGCTAAGCCTGCTGCCGCCCGAAGCGGATTTCCCCTACGCCATGCGTTTGGTTAGCGACATTCTCGAATCAAACGGCTCCTCCTCGATGGCCACAGTCTGCGGAGGTTCCCTGGCCATGATGGATGCAGGCGTGCCGATCCATTCGCCCTGCGCAGGTATCGCCATGGGCTTGGTAACTGGTGATGGCGGCAAGTACTCGATCCTGACAGACATCGCCGGCGCGGAAGATCACTACGGGGACATGGACTTCAAAGTGGCCGGCACCCGCAAAGGAATCACCGCCCTGCAGATGGATATCAAGGTTACCGGAATTACCATTCCTATGATGCGCGAAGCCCTGGCGCAGGCCAAAAAGGCCCGCCTGGACATTCTGGACATCATGGACGCCACTATCAGCTCGCCGCGTCCCGCGATTTCGACCTACGCTCCGCGGCTCTACAAGCTGACCATTCCGACCGACAAGATCCGCGACCTGATTGGTCCCGGCGGCAAGAAGATCAAGTCCATTATCGAGGCCACCGGCGTGAAGATCGACGTGCACGAGGACGGGACGGTGCACATCTTCTCGACCAGCGGCTCGGGCGGTGACGCCGCCCTGGCAATGGTCCGGGAAGTCACCGCCAGCGCCGAAGTCGGTAAGACCTACCTAGGCAAGGTGGTTCGCTTGGCGGAGTTTGGTGCTTTCGTGGAGCTCTTCCCCGGGACCGACGGACTGCTG
>Ga0306921_10009592_pt1 | contig 10276 bp, 15 predicted proteins | sample sta12Cox44000080_FD_203760 | JGI IMG/M metagenome (GOLD analysis project Ga0306921, IMG submission 203760) | Lab enrichment of tropical soil microbial communities from Luquillo Experimental Forest, Puerto Rico - statoxic.12C.oxic.44.000.080 (v2)... | ecosystem: Environmental > Terrestrial >...
CCGCCGAAATGCGTGCGCTACGTCCACCGGATCCTTACAAGAACAAGGGCGTCCGCTATACCGGCGAGCGCTTGAAAAAGAAGGTTGGCAAGACGGGCGCGAAATAGCGGTCGTTGGTCGTTAGCTCCACCAGTTCGGGATTAACGGCCTTATAGAATTTAGAGAGAGTTACAGAACGGTCGCGTGGCAAAGGTCGGCGAACGACCAAAGAGCAACGACTAACGACCGCGAGGGAAGCAGATGCTAAGACGAGAAGGAAAGAACATCATCCGGCAACGCGTGCATGACCGCATCCGGAAAAAGGTGCAAGGAACGGCGGAGCGGCCGCGGCTGAATGTGTACCGCTCGCTGAACCACATGTATGTGCAGGTGATCGACGATCTCAGCGGGCAGACGATCGTTGCCGCCAGCACCGCCGAAGGCGAAAAAGCGAATCGTCGCACCGGCGGCAACGTCGCGGCAGCCAAGGCAATCGGCAAAACGATCGCCGAGCGCGCCAAGGCGAAGGGCATCGAGCACGTCGTGTTCGACCGTGGGGGCTACCTGTATCACGGACGCATCAAGGCGCTGGCGGAAGCGGCGCGCGAAGGCGGCCTGAAGTTCTAATCGAAAAACGGACCCGGATCTCTGATTCGGAAGTCGAGAGCAGGAAGAGAAAAGAGCTTAGAGAATGCCAACAGTAACCAGGAAGCTGGATGCAGGACAGTATCAGTTGAAGGATCAGGTAGTCGCCATCAACCGGGTGACCAAGGTCGTCAAGGGCGGCAAGAACATGTCGTTCGCGGCGCTGGTCGTGGTCGGCGATCCGAGCGCGGCGGTCGTAGGCTACGGTTCGGGCAAGGCGAAGGAAGTGCCGCAGGCCATTCGCAAGGGCATCGAGTCCGCGAAGAAGAACCTGGTGCGTGTCAACCTTACGCAGACCACGATTCCGCACCTCGTCCTCGGGCGCTTCGGTTCGGGCCACGTACTGCTTAAGCCGGCGCCGGAAGGCACGGGCGTGATCGCGGGCGGCGCGGTGCGTGCGGTGATGACTTCGGCCGGGATTCAGAACGTCCTGACCAAGTCGATCGGCACCACCAACCCGCACAACGTGATCAAAGCGACCTTCGACGCATTGAAAAAGCTCAAGAATCGCGAAGCGATTGCCACTCTGCGCGGCAAGTCTGCGGAAGAGTTGTAAGACGGTTGTTCGTTGCTGGTCGTTCGTATCGGATGTATTGAGGAACGTGATTTTATGGCAAATAAAAAAGTGGGCACGATTCACCTGAAGTATGTTCGTTCGGTGATCTGCGCCCCGGTCAAGCAGAAACTGGTCGTCAAAGGCCTCGGGTTCACGCGGCTGAATCAGGTGATCGAGCGTCCGGATACCCCGGCCATTCGCGGCATGGTGAAGAAGGTGCCGCACCTGGTCGAGGTCGTAGAAGCATAGTTTTGCGTAGCGACGCGGCTCGCCGCGCCTGAGACGAGGCCAGCCTAGTCTCGACAGAGAGAAGAAAATGACCACGAATCTATCGAATATCCGGGCACCCAAGAATTCGTCGGAAAAGCGCAAGCGCGTAGGCCGCGGTATGGGCTCCGGCATGGGCAAGACCTCGACGCGCGGCCACAAGGGCCAGCGCTCGCGCAGCGGTTCACGCATGATGCGCGGCTTTGAAGGCGGCCAGATGCCTTTGCATCGCCGCATGCCGAAGCGCGGGTTCACGAACATCTTCCGCAAAGAATATTCCATCGTGAATCTCGACCAACTGGTCGTGCTCGGCGAAACCACCATTACCCCCGACGTGCTCCGCAAGGCGCGCCTGATAAAGGCGAAGCTGCCCGTGAAGATCCTTGGTGAAGGCGAGGTAAAGATCGCGCTCACCGTGCACGCGCACAAGTTCTCGAAGTCAGCTCAGGAAAAGATCACCAAAGCAGGCGGCAAGTTCGAGGTCTTGCAGTAATGTTGCAGAAACTGGCCAACATCTTTCGTATTCCGGATCTCCGCAAGCGCATCCTTTTCACGCTGGCGATGTTGGCCGTGTACCGCCTTGGCGGGCATATTCCGACCCCCGGCATCAACGCCGACCGGCTGCAACAGTTCTTCGAACAGAATCGCGGCAGCTTCCTCGGCTTCGTCGACCTGTTCTCGGGTGGCCAGTTGCGCCGCTTGACCATCTTCGCCCTCGGCATCATGCCGTACATCACGGCGTCGATCATTCTGCAGTTGCTCACGGTCGTGTACGAGCCGCTCGCGAAGCTGCAGAAGGAAGGCGAGCTGGGCCGCAAGAAAATCACTCAGTGGACGCGCTACCTCACCGTCATCCTCAGCTCGGTGCAATCGCTTGGTATCGCGGTCAGCCTACAGAAGAGCGGCGATTTCGTCGTACACCCCGGTCCCGGCTTCATCTTGATGACCATGCTGACTCTGACCACGGGCAGCGCCTTCATCATGTGGCTCGGCGAGCAAATCACGGAGCGCGGCGTGGGCAACGGCATGTCCTTGCTGATCTTCGCTGGCATCGTCGTCGGCCTTCCGCGCGGCGTGGCTGATCTCTGGGACAAGATTCGTACCGATGCCTGGGGTGCTTTCACCGTTCCCGCGATCCTGATGTTGCTCGCGGTAATGATCGTTGTCGTAGCCTTCATTGTCTACGTCGAACGCAGCGAGCGCCGAATTCCTGTGCAATATGCGAAGCGCGTCGTTGGGCGGCGCGTCATGGGTGGACAGTCGACGCACTTGCCCTTGCGCGTGAATGCCGGAGGCGTGATGCCCGTCATCTTCGCCTCCTCGATTCTCACATTGCCGCAAACTGTCGGCTACGGCCTGCGGAACAACCGCTACTTCGGCGACATGATCAAGGCCCTCGGCTGGGGCGAGCCGCTTTACACGCTGCTCTACGCGCTGGGCATCATCTTTTTTGCCTACTTCTACATCTCGATTGTCTTCAACCCCAATGAGGTTGCCGACAACATGCGGAAGTATGGCGGCTTCATCCCCGGCATTCGTCCCGGCAAGCGCACCGCGGATTACATCAACGAGGTGCTCACGCACATTACGTTGGTCGGCGCGCTCTACTTGATTCTGATCTCGTTTATTCCCGAGTGGATGATCACCGGCATCCATCTCAACCACTTGCCGACCTGGCTTGGAGGTGGGCTCTTTGAGCACCTGCCAACCTGGATGACCAACGGCTTGGGGGTCAACTTTTATTTTGGCGGTACCTCGCTGCTGATCGTGATCGGCGTGGCGATGGATACCGTGAGCCAGATTGAAGCTCAGCTCATCATGCGTCACTACGACGGCTTCACGCCGCGGAGTGGCCGCATGAAGGGTCGCCGGAACTGGTAAGCGTCCGTCCGTGCTGCACGTTTTGAGTGGTTCCGCGTTGCCTAGCCACGTCTTGCTAGGCCAGTTCGAAGTGGAGAGGTGGCCGCGCTGATGGTCGAGGGAACCTCGCGCATTGTCGGCCCTGTGATCCTGCTGGGACCACCGGGAGCCGGGAAAGGCACTCAGTCGAAGCGGGTCGAGCAGCACTACCACATCCCGCAGGTCTCCACCGGAGATATTCTGCGGCAGAACGTGAAGGCTGATACTGTGCTCGGCCATGTCGCTAAGGAGATTATGGCGCGCGGGCAGCTGGTGCCCGACGAATTGGTCAACCCGATGGTGGCCGAGCGGGTCCGCGAACCCGATTGCGACCACGGTTTTATTCTGGATGGCTTCCCCCGGACCGCGGCTCAGGCCGGTTGGCTCGACGCCTTCCTGGAACACGAGTTCTTTGACAACTTACAGCCCCACCATGGCTTACTCATTGTGATCCAGCTGGCCGTGGACTATAATGAATTGTTGCTCCGGCTCACCGGACGTCGTTCTTGTCCCACCTGTGGACGGATCTACAACGTCCACCTCCAGCCACCGAAAGTGGATGAGCTTTGTGACCTTGATGGAAGCAGGCTCATCATTCGTCCCGATGACCGCGAGGATGTGATTCGGGAACGGCTGAACGCTTACGCGCAACTGACACAGCCCGTAGCGGACTATTACCGGTCCACCGGGCGTTTGAAATCCGTGAATGGCGATCTTCCGGTCGACCAGGTCACGCCACAGATATTTTGCTTGATCGATAACACGCTCTGAACGATGGCGATTGTGTGCAAGAGTCCGGCGGAAATCGAGAAGATGCGGCGTAGCGGTCACGTCGTCCGCGAAGTTCTCGACCATGTGCGCACCTTGGTTGCGCCCGGCGTCACGACAATGGACCTGGAGCACGCGGCCGAAGAGAAGATGAAGGAGCTGGGCGTGAAGCCTGCCTTCAAGGGTTATTACGATTATCCGTGTGTGCTCTGCACCTCGATCAACGAAGAGATTGTGCACGGCATCCCGTCTGACAAGCGCATGCTGAAGGCTGGCGATATTGTTTCCGTTGATTGCGGCGTGGTGCTCGACGGGTACTACGGCGACGCGGCGATCACGGTGCCGGTAGTTGAGATCACGCCGGAACTGGAGAAGTTGCTGGACGTCACCGAGCAGTCGCTGTATCGCGGGATTGAGAAAGTTCGGATCGGGAACTCAGTCGGCGATGTCGGAGCGGCAGTGCAGTCGTATGTTGAGGCCGCGGGCTTCAGCGTCGTTCGCGAGTTTGTAGGACACGGCATCGGGACACGCCTGCACGAAGAGCCGCAGGTTCCAAACTTTGGAGTGCCCGGGCACGGCGCGAAGTTACGCGAGGGTATGGTGCTCGCGATCGAGCCGATGGTGAATTACGGAAAGCCTGAAGCAAAGGTGCTCGGCGACAAGTGGACGGCAGTGACCGCCGACGGCAGCTACAGCGCTCACTTCGAGCATTGCGTGGCTGTGACGAAAAATGGGCCGATGATTTTGACGCAGTGAAAGCCTCTGGCTACTAACCACTAGCTGCTAGCTGGAAGCGACAGAACAAGCCAAGAGCTAGAAGCTATCAGCCAGAAGCGATTTTAGGAGTGCATGAGCAAAGAAGACGCGATTGAAGTGATGGCGGTGGTGGTTGAGCCCCTGCCCAATGCCATGTTCCGAGTGGAACTGGAAAACAAGCACCAGGTGCTGGCTCACGTTTCGGGGAAGATGCGCAAGAACTTTATCCGCATCCTGCCCGGCGACAAGGTTGCGGTGGAACTCTCGCCCTACGACCTGAACCGCGGCCGCATTGTGTATCGCTACAAATAATGGTCTGGTAGGTGGCCTGAGGAAGGCCGACGACCGAGGACGGGTTTATGAAAGTACGAGCAAGCGTTAAGAAAATTTGTGACAAGTGCAAGGTCATCCACCGCAAGGGTGTGGTGCGTGTGATCTGCGAGAATTCGAAACACAAACAGCGCCAGGGCTGAAGGCAGCTGCTGGCGGCTGGCCTCTAACGAACCGAGCATCGAAAAGGGTTTGGCTAGGAGCTAGCGGCTAGAGGCTAAAAAAGCTGGGACCGGCAGAAGGATAAAAAGTTTATGGCACGTATCGCAGGCGTCGATCTTCCGCGTAACAAGTACGTGAATATCGCGCTCACCTACATCTACGGCATCGGCAATCCGCGCGCCGCGCGCATCCTCGACGCAGCCAAAGTGGAAGCCCGCAAGAAGGTCCAGGACCTGAGCGAAGAAGAAGTCAACCGGATCCGCCAGGTGATCGAGGCCGAAGGCCTGGTCGAAGGCGATCTGCGCAAGGAAGTTTCGATGAACATCAAGCGGCTCATCGAAATCGGTTCTTATCGCGGATACCGTCATCGCCGCAACCTGCCGGTTCGCGGACAGCGCACGCACACCAACGCGCGCACCCGCAAAGGCCCGCGCAAGGGCACCGTCGCCAACAAGAAGAAGGCGGCCGCAAAAACCTAGGAATCAGCTCTTAGCGGTTAGCTCTTAGCCGTTAGCTCAAGCGCGGCAAGGTTCAAGCTAACCGCTAAAGGCCAGGAGCTAAAGGCTACTATGGCAAAACCAGCAGCAGCGGGCGGCGCAGCCGCACCGGATAAAAAAGGCAAGAAGAAGACGTTTAAGAAGAAAGAACGCAAGCACGTTCCGCACGGCCTGGTGCATGTGCAGGCATCTTTCAACAACACCATCGTGACCATCTCGGATATGGCCGGGAACACGATCTCGTGGAAGAGTTCGGGCTCGCTCGGCTTTCGCGGATCGCGCAAGGGAACGCCCTTCGCCGCGCAACAGGCTGCGATGAACGCCGCCAACTTGGCGCGCGATCACGGGGTGCGCAGCGTGGACGTGCGCGTCAGTGGCCCGGGATCTGGCCGTGAGTCGGCCATCCGCGCGCTGGCTGCGGCCGGCATCGAAGTCCGCTCGATCAAGGACTTCACCCCGATTCCGCATAACGGCTGCCGTCCGCCGAAGCGCCGTAGAGTCTGATTGGTGAGGAGCGCGTTGCCGCTCCCCCAATCATTGCGTCGTTGGTTTGTCGTTGGCCAACGACCAAGGACGAACGACCAACAACAGTTTTACCGTCCGGGACGAAGGGTTCGCCAAGCGCTCTAGCCATGCGTGCTTTCGCTGGTTGAAGCCAAACCTGTAAACCGGTCATCTAACAAGGAGAACAACTTGGCACGTTACACCGATGCTGTCTGCCGCCTTTGCCGTCGCGAAGGCATCAAACTCTTCCTCAAGGGCTCGAAGTGCTTTACCGACAAGTGCCCGATTGAGAAGCGCAACTTCGCTCCTGGACAACATGGCAAGGACCGTAAGGCCAAGATCGTAGGCTATGGTCTGCAGTTGCGCGAGAAGCAGAAGACCAAGCGCATTTACTTCACGCAAGAAGGCCAGTTCCGCAACTATTTCGAGAAGGCGGCCCGCACGCGCGGCGTCACCGGCGAATTGTTGCTGCAGCAACTCGAACGGCGCCTCGACAATGTGGTCTACCGCATGGGCTTCGCGATGTCCCGCCGCCAGGCGCGCCAACTGGTCCGTCACGGCCACATCGCAGTAAATGGCCGCAAGGTGAACATTCCGTCGTTCGAAGTGAATGCCGGGCAGGAAATCACCGTGCGCGAGGGCAGCCACAAGCTTCCGATTCTGGAGCAGGCAAAAGAATTTGCCAGCCACCAGACCGTGCCCAACTGGTTGGAGATCGATCGCGACGCCTACAAGGGCCGCATCCTCCAGCTACCGAGGCGCGAAGACATTCAGTTGCCGGTTAATGAGCAGCTGATCGTGGAACTCTATAGCAAGTAGTCGCTAAGCTTTGGTCGCGGCTTCGCCAACGACCAAGGACAAACGACCAACGACTTTTCACCGGTCCACTTTTCGAGCCAGATCAGCCTTTGCTGACTTTGAACTCGGCCTGGACCAGCCGAGGGAGTCAGCGCTGAGCTACATGGCCGAAGGAGAAACACATGCTTTGGAAGGGTTTTCAAAAACCAAAACGTCTCGCCACCGATGCACAGACACTCACCGACAAGTACGGCATGTTTTGGGCGCAGCCGTTTGAGCGCGGCTTCGGCACCACCGTGGGCAATGCCCTGCGGCGCGTGCTGCTGAGCTCGATTGAAGGCGCGGCCGTTACCGCCGTGAAGATCGAAGGAGTGCTGCACGAGTTCCAGTCGATCCCTGGCATCGTCGAAGACGCGACCGACATCATCCTCAACCTGAAGCAGATTCCGTTCAAGCTTGCGGGTGACGCGCCGAAGGCGATTTACCTTCGCGCAGATTCCCCCGGAGTGGTCACTTCCGGAATGATTGAGGCGGATGCCGATGTCGAAGTGCTCGACAAGGACGTCTACATTGCCACCGTCAGCGAGGGCGGCAAGCTCGATATGGAAATGCGCTTGAAGCGCGGCCGCGGCTACGTCTCTGCCGATAAGAATTTCGACGAGGACCTCGGCATCGGCTTCATTCCGATCGACTCCGTGCATTCGCCGGTGCGCAAGTGTAACTACACGGTCGAAGCCGCGCGTCTCGGCCAGATCACCGACTACGACAAGTTGACCCTCGAAGTGTGGACCAACGGCTCCATCACGCCGGCCGACTCGCTCGGCTTGGCGGCCAAGCTGCTGAAGGACCACATGAACATCTTTATCAACTTCGAGGAAGAGATCGAAACCGCCTCTTCCGGCGACGACCGCAAGCCCGAGATCAAGAACGAGAACCTTAACCGTTCCGTGGAAGAGCTCGAGCTCAGCGTGCGAAGCTACAACTGCCTGAAGAACGCGAATATCCAGACCATCGGTGAGCTCGTGCAGAAGACTGAAGCCGAAATGCTCAAGACCAAGAACTTCGGCCGCAAGTCACTGAACGAGATCAAAGAGATTCTCTCTTCGATGGGCCTGAGCCTGGGGATGAAGATCGACGAGCACGGTAACGCCGTGCCCGGACCGACTTCGAACCAGATTCTGCCCGCCTCCGCCTACGGCGGTTTGGACGACGAACTGTAAACAGCAGGCGCGGGGTGCACAGGCCCGCGCCGCTGATTTTGCTCTCTGATATTCCAGATCAGCTTGTCATTCTGAGCGTAGCGAAGGACATGCTGCTTGATGGCCCGCTAACTAAGGAGCCGCCGCGGTAGGGTCGGCACGGCAAGCAATCGAACTGAAGGACACTTATGCGTCACAAAGTAGCTGGATGGAAACTCGGCCGTAACACCGCGCACCGGCGCTCGTTGCTGCGCAACCTGGTCACTTCGCTGATTCTCGAAGACCGCATCGAGACCACGATTCCCAAGGCGAAGGCGATGCGCCCGCACGTCGAGAAGATGATTACGCTCGGAAAGCGGGGCGATCTCGCTGCGCGCCGTCTGGCGCAGGCTTACCTCATGACCGACGAGGCTGTGAAGGTTCTCTTCGACAAGGTCGCTCCCCGTTACGGCGATCGTCAGGGCGGCTACCTGCGCATCGTGCGCACCGGCTGGCAGAAGGGTGATGGCGCCGATAAGGCCTTCGTTGAACTGCTAGGTGCTGAGAAAGAACTCGACGAGAAGCGCCAGAAGCGCGCCGAAGCCCGCGCCAAGCGCGTCGCCGAAGCCCGCAAGGCCATGGACGAGGCGGAAGCGCAGGCTCAGCAGGCTAGCGCCGAAGGCGGCGAAAAGAAAGAAGAATAGTTTAGCCCTCCCCGTCGGAGGACGAGGGACGCTCGTCCTCCTCAGTTTTCTTGTGCCGATTCTTCTTTCAACCAACAAATACACTCTGCCCCCGTTGATCCGATCCCCACTCGCCAGCGCGTCGTCCCTCGCCCAGCGCATTCGGTGGTACACTCTCGCCCGGCGTTCAATCTCTCTTCCTTATTCAACTCCAAGCCACCTATGAAGCTTTCGACCGTTCGTTTGTCCCTGGTTGTTCTTTTACTCTTCCTCGGCCTTGCCCCCGCCCAACAAGTCCGCAACGGCGAAGACGTACTGCGCGCCATGCATGATCGCTATGCGAAGACGTGGTACAAGACCCTGACCTTCACCCAGAAGAGCACAACCTACAATCCCGATGGCACGACCAAAGTCGAGACCTGGTACGAAGCGCTCGACCTTCCCGCCAAGCTGCGCATCGACGTCGGGCCTCCCGCCGATGGCAAAGGGCTTTTGCTGGTGGATGGCGTCGTTACGATCTTGCGCGATGGCAAGCAGGTTGGCACGCGCAACCAGGTCAACCTGCTGCTCGTCCTGGGCTTTGATGTCTACGGTCAGGCGCCCGAGCAGACCATCAAGGTCGTGAAGGGTGAGGGCTACGACCTGCAGAAGTTTCATGAAGACACGTGGCAAGGCAAGGCGATGTACGTAGTTGGCGCTGACAAAGGCGATCTGAAGGCGAAGCAATTCTGGATCGAGAAAGATACTCTTCTCTTTGTGCGCATTTTCGAGCCATCCCAATCCGATCCGACTCGGGCGCAGGAGATTCGTTTCGAAGACTATCGCCAGTTAGCCGGCGGTTGGGTGGCGGCGCGCGTCGAAGTTTATGTGGAAGACAAGAAGGTCTTCAGCGAGGAGTACTCCGACATTCAGGCGAACCCTAAGCTTGACCCAGGCACCTTCGACCCTGCAACCTTCAACGCGACTCACTGGGAGAAGCAATAACCGCGAAGGGGTCGATCATGCGTACCGCGCGATTCGTCGTAATGTTGATGCTCGGCCTGTCGTGCCTCTACTTGCAGGCGCAGACAAAAGAACAAAAGCTCACCGTGAGCGGCAAGCTCACCCGCGCCATGGCGATCGGCGCCGAAACCACAGGCTGGACCGTTGATCTCGATTCCGAGACCACCATCGCCGGCAAACCCGTGCACTCGATCGAAGTCGCCTACCCGAAAGCAGATAAGCTTGAGAAGCTGGCGAACCAACACGTCCGCG
>Ga0306921_10009595_pt1 | contig 10275 bp, 6 predicted proteins | sample sta12Cox44000080_FD_203760 | JGI IMG/M metagenome (GOLD analysis project Ga0306921, IMG submission 203760) | Lab enrichment of tropical soil microbial communities from Luquillo Experimental Forest, Puerto Rico - statoxic.12C.oxic.44.000.080 (v2)... | ecosystem: Environmental > Terrestrial > Soil...
AAAGCTGAAGATGTCCGTACTCGCGTCAAGCTTCTCGCCCCGCGCCTGTTCCGGCGACTTGTGGGACGGCGGAGAAGGGGGCTCCGCCTATTTCATGGCGGGAGGATCTGCTTTTCGCCTTTTTTCAATGAGATAAAGCAGATGCTTCTCCCGCATGCGGGATCATCTTGACAGATACCCTTTTTCAGCAGCCTGTCAAAGTTCATCCCTCCCTACAGTGGCATTCTGACGTCCCGACTTGCGATGGTCCCACCAACGGGATATATAGCAATCATCGTTGAGGCATTCTGACGCAAGTACGTTAAGACGGGCCTGTGCTCGTCCCGAGGAGGCTACGATGAGACGGTCGATGCTCGTTCTGTTTCTCTTACTCAGTGTTTCTCTTTTCGCTCAACAGCCGCCGAAGATCCGCTACCAATCTGTTCCCGATTTTCTGAAACTCGCGCCCGATATGTATTTTGGCGAAGTCGCCGGCGTGGCGTTGAACTCCAAGGGACACCTGTTTGTCTTTTCGCGTGGTGACACGACCGGGCCCGCCTATGGGGCGGCCGCCGCACAACTTCTGGAGTTCAGCGCCGATGGCAAGTTCATTCGCGAGATCGGACATCATTTGTATGCCTGGTCGTTCGCGCACTCCGTGAAGGTCGACAAGGATGGCAACGTTTGGGTGGCTGACAAAGGCTCGGACATGGTGATCAAGTTCAACCCTGAAGGCCGCGTGGCGATGGTCTTTGGGCGCAAACAGGAAGCCTCGGACGAGGGCACAGAGCCGCTGCGCCATCCCAAGCCACCCCTGCCTCCGGTGGACGGGATGTTCAGGCAAGTAACCGACATGGCCTGGGATGCGGCCGGAAACACGTATATCAGCGACGGCTATATCAACTCTCGCGTCGCGAAGATCGATAAAGACGGCAATTGGCTGAAGTCGTGGGGGGAGCCCGGCGACGGCCCCGGACAGTTCAACACTCCGCATAGCATTGCGGTGGACGCCGAGGGGCGCGTCTACGTGGCCGACCGTGGCAATCGCCGCATCCAGGTGTTCGACGGCGAGGGCAAGTTCTTGCGCCAGATCACCGTCGACGTGCCAGTTGATCCGGACGCCCGTCCGGCAATCGGCAACAAGCCGGGCGCGACCACGGGGGCGATGGCGCCCGGCGCGCCCTGGACGGTTTGCATCACGCCGGGGCCCCATGAAGTGCTGTTCACCTCCGATGGATTCCCAGGCCGGATCTACAAGCTCACCTTGGATGGCAAGGTTTTGGGCGTGCTCGGAGAATCCGGCAAACAACTTAAGCAGTTCGGTTGGATCCACGAAATCGCGTGCCCCTCGGAAACTGAACTCTACGTGGCTGAATTGTTGAATTGGCGGGTACAAAAGTTGATTCTCGAAGCGGGTCGTTAGTTCACAATGCCTTGATCGTTCCAAGGAGACGTAAGGGCAGGGCTTCAGAGTCTGTGTGAAAACCGAGTTCGCCTCTCGTAGAGGCCAGCTTCAGCCGGGCATCTTGTTGAAAAGAGTGTGCCGGCCTGAAGGCCGCCGCTACGAAGAACGCCCAGGGCGTAGGTTTTCACACAACTCGTCGGCCCCGCCCCGGCACGACTGAAGTGGTGCCCCTGGAGTGCTAAGTGCCTGATCTAACATCTGCCGCCAAGCTCTCCGGCTTTCGAGGTTTTTTTGTCTCGCCCCGCAATCCCAACGAAAAGGTTGCCTCTTTTTCCGCGGCGTGGTGGGTGTGGAAAAATCACGGGCCTCACGGTAGATCAAACACTCTGAACTGCGCTCCGGTAGACCTCCAGAACTCGTTCCGCCACGCTCTCTATCGAGAGCTGTGCCATCCGTTCCCGGCTACGGGCGCGAGTGCTGCGGCGGCAAACCTGGACGATAGTGGAGGCGATCGCCCCCACCTCACGTGGCACCAGATGGTTGCCTTCCGTCCGCTCGATCAGTTCGGCGGCATCTCCCACATCGACCGTGACAACCGGCAAGTTGCAAGCAAGGGCCTCCTTGACGGCATTGGGAGAGCCTTCAATCGTCGAGGCCATAACCATGAGGTCCGCAGCGTTAACGTAAAGGGGCATCTGTTCCTGGGGAACACGATAAATGTGCAGGATCTCGAGCTCCGGGACTTGCTCACGGGCGCGCGCGACCGCCGATTCCACCAGATCGTAACGCTTGCGTAGTTCGGCGCGGTTATAAGCAAAAAGAACGATTTTCCTAGTCGGGTCGAGGCCGAGGGCGCGGCGTGCCGCGCCGCGGTCCATGGGGCGAAACAGGTTCAAGTCGACGCCGTTAGGAATGACGTGCGCCGAATCCAGGCCCAGCCGCCGCTTCATCTCGTTGCTTTTGATGATGACGGATCGAACCAGACGCGCCAGGATGTAACTGGAAGCTTTGAGAAGCCGGCCGTAGAACGTGAGACGGCCACGGCTATCAAACTTGCCCAGAACGTCGTCCCCCAGGAACGAGACCACTACGGGAACGGGCATCTGGCAGCGAGCCACCCACCCTGATAGACCCATGTGGGCGTGGATGAGATCATAGTGGGCGGCTCGCAAGCGCCGCCTCAGTTGACGAACCGAACGGAAGTAGTTCCAGCGTGACTCGCGGCCGTTGATAAAAAGGAGGTCGTACTCCACCCCCAGAGGCCGGAGAGACTCCATCTGGGCCTTGACGAAGCTACCATAACCAGGGTCGTCCGGGTAGGGCCAGAGGTTGGTCACCACCAGGACACGACAAACAGCCATGCAAGACACACTCTACTACCAATCGGAGACTGACTGAAGGCCGCCCGATCGGTAAATCGCAGCTCCTGATCAACGGTCTCGAGGTCGGGACAGGAGTCTCCGGTGACTGCTGAGGCGACCGACACGGAGAACCCGCCAACGCGACGTGCAATTGTCCTCGGACCCAGGGCAGGTGTATGTTTATCGTTCGCAGGTTTGAAGAGGGAATCCTGGATGAAACGAGCTGAACGGAGTTTTCTTGTCTCGATCCTGCTTGTTTTAGTGACCAGCTCTGCCTGGACGCAGATCCGCCCGTCGTTCCCGCCAAAACACATCGTAATTCGTGCGGGGAGCGTTTTGGATGTGAAGACCGGCAAGGCGCTGCGGGATACGGCGATTGTCATCGAGGGTGAGAAGATCGTGAGTGTGGGTCCGGCTTCCGCAGTGCCTGCCACCGCCGACGCAACGGTCATAAACCTGCCGAACGCTACCGTGCTGCCCGGCCTGATCGATGCTCACACCCACCTCACCTTTAATCCCAGTTTCGGCTACGAGATGCTGGGGATCTCAGTGCCCCGCGAGGCGCTGACTGGCGCGCACAACGCGCGAGTCACGCTGGAGGCGGGGTTCACTACCGTACGAAACGTAGGTGCTCATGCCTATTGCGACGTCGCTTTGCGCGACGCGATCAATGCTGGCGACGTTCCGGGACCGCGCATGCTGGTCAGCGGCCCAGCACTGAGCATCACCGGCGGCCATTGCGATAATGACCTGCTGCCCTTCGAGTATCACGCGACATACGACGGCGTTGCGGACGGAGTGGAAAGCGTGCAGCACAAGACCCGCGAGATCATCAAGTATGGCACCGATTTGATCAAGGTCTGTGCTACAGGGGGAGTGCTTTCGAAAGGTGATGATCCGAACGCTTCGCAATACACACTCGAAGAAATGAAAGCCATTGTGGCCGATGCACACCGGCTGGGCAGAAAGGTTGCGGCGCACGCCCACGGGGCGCAGGGCGTGATGTGGGCGTCGGAGGCAGGCGTGGACTCCGTCGAGCACGGACATTTGATGAACGACGCTGCCATCGCTGCCCTCAAGAAGAACGGCACCTACCTGGTGCCTACACTTTACCTGATGGATTGGCAAAGGGAAAACGCTGCGAAAGCGAACCTACCGGATTTTGCAAAGCGCAAGATGGAAATGGTTTCGGAAATGGGAAAGACCAACGCCAAAAAGGCCTTCGAGGCTGGCGTGAAGATCGGGCTAGGAACCGACGCTGCCGTCTATCCCCACGGCCTGAACGCCCATGAGCTGGCTGTCTACGTGAACCTGGGCATGAGCTCCCTTCAGGCGATTCAAACGGCAACCGTCAACGACGCCGATCTATTGGGGTGGTCTGACAAGATCGGAACCCTTGAGCCCGGCAAGTGGGCTGACATTATTGCGGTGGAGGGCGACCCCCTCCAAGACATCACCGTACTCCAGCATGTCAAGTTCGTGATGAAGGGAGGAGAGGTGGTGAAGAACGACTACGCAAAATGATCCGCCGTTCGGATTCTCTGCTCTGCCAAGAACACCCGCCATCGCGCGGCGCCCCAGCGCTTTCCTTCTTCCTTTGACGTCCTCAGTTCTCCTTCGATCGTCTGGCATTCCATGATCGGCGATAACGAACAAAAGCAGATCCCTCGCTCCGCCCCGGCGCCCGAAGCGGCTCCGCGGCTCGGAGCTCTGGAGCGCAGAGCGGGCTCTGGGGCGCAGGGCGCTCGGCATGACATGGTCGGGGCCCCTTCACCAGCCTGTTAGATTAAGCAGGTGTAAAGCGATTTTTGTTTCGGAGTCAGCTCGTTGTCAGACAACCCAGCGTGGCCAGAGTGGCTCTATATAGTCTGCGTGATAATCCGCCTGAGTTGAGAACAGGCACGCCGGCAGCGGAAGGTAGTCCTACCCGCCCGCCGCCAAAGTTGATGTATAATGGGCGATTCGTCGCGAGCGTGCAGTGGCACATGTGAGACTGCCACTGCCCGGGGATGCGACGTTCCTGCTGACCTCCCGGAAAGCGAATTGCTTACGGGTTGGGGTGAGTTCCGGCGTGGTCGTTCTTGCTCATAGAGCAGCCGGATCCTGCGACGCCTGCCAGTTCACCACCTGAACCGGTGAGAGGAGGACCGATTGAGATCGTTCTGTGCCACGGTGCTTATCACGCTCCTTATGCCAGTCTTGAGCGCCGCCCAAACGAAGACCCAGCCCGCAACGCCACCCCAGCCTGCCGCGCCGGCGCAGGACACCACCCCGACCTCCACCGATTCGGACCAAACGCAGCCCCAGTCCACAACCCCGGCCGAGCCTACCTCGTCGAAGCATTGGTGGGAAATATGGAAGCACGGGCATAAAGCGCCAAAAACCCCGCCTCAGCCTGCCACCCCGGCCCCCACTGTTTCGGACCAAACGCAGACCGAGGCCCCAACGCCGCCCGAGCCGGCCAAGCCCGCGCTGTCCACCACGGCGGGCGCGAGTGATTCGGAATCCCAGGGCTGGACGGGATACATGCAATTCCAGGGCAGTTACAACAAGGTGAGCATCGTACTGACTGAAGCTCTGAGCTTGGGCTACAACCTCACCCCTCACCTTGGATTTAGTGGCGGGATCCCGCTCATCACGACTCGAAGTCCCTTTTCCCCGGTCGCCACGACCTTCTGGTTGTGGACTACGCTAATGGGTGAACCGTGGGTGGACCTGCACTATATCAACACGCGCCATGGGGTGCACTTCGTCTCTGTGCTGACGGGCACCATCCCGCCGACGGGTGAAACGAGGACTTTTACCACGGGTCGATTCAACGGGGACTGGTTCAACCACCTCGAACACAGCTATGGCAAATTCACTCCCTTCCTCAATCTGGAAGCTTCGAACGGGACGATCAATTTTTATTACATGCCGCGGCCGTTCAAGGAGGCACTGCCCTATCAAACCTTGGGTTTCATGTCCCAGTTTGAAGGAGGGGGAAGCTATCAGTTTCTCGGCAGGTTTAGCTTAGGTGGTTCGGGCTACGCGCTTGTGCCCGCCGGTCCGCAGAAAGTTTACAGCCGACTCGTGCCACCCAATTCTGCAATAGCGGGTACCCTAGAGCACAACCGTTATTACACCACCGGATTTCTGACGCAAGGCCCGCACTTCATTAGCGAGGACTACGGGGCCTCAGCGTGGTTTGAGGTAAACGGTCTGAAATACGTGAGTCGATACTTAAGCATACAAGCAGCGTATACCCGGAGTTTCTACCACGCTCTCAACATCTACACATTAACGATAAATTTCAACGGGACTGCGTTGTTTAGAAAGATCACCGGAACCCAGTAGTGGGGTGAAGCTTTGCATTCTTTTAGACGTTCCCAGCGGTGGAGGCGGGAACAGATCGGAATAATTTCTTCATTGATCGCGCTGGCTCTGGCCGCCTTGTGGCCGCAGGAGGTAAGTGCAGGAGGCGAGACGCCGACGCGCACAGAGGCTGCTTCTCCGCCTCGCGTGGCGGCCTTCTATGCCGACCTGCGACTCAGCTTTGAGGTCAACCAGGGACAGACAGACCCGAGCGTGAAGTATCTGGCTCACGGCCCGGGCTACACGCTGTGGCTCACCGCTGACCAGGCGGTGCTCGCCCTGGGTTCCTCCGCCCAGCCCTCCACCACTTCTTTGCCCGTAGTGCGCCTGGAACTGGTGGGTTCCGACGCCGCTCCCCGCGTCTCAGGCGAGCAGCCGCTGCCCGGCGAGAGCAACTACTTCCTGGGCAACAACCCTCAGGCTTGGCACACCAGGATCCCGACCTTCGCCCAAGTGCGCTACAGGAACGTGTATCGCGGTGTGGACCTGATCTATTACGGCCGCCAGGGGCAACTGGAATACGATTTCGTGGTTCAGCCGGGAGCCGACCCTAGCTCCATCCAGTTCGCGATCAATTCGGATGAAAAAGTAGGCAATCGGCAGAAGCCAGTCGGCGGTGCGATGGAAGGGCAAGATCCCGCGCCTGCAGGTCAATCGGCAATCGACAATCGCAAATCGTCAACCTCAGGGCCCCTACGGATCGACGGGAATGGAGATCTAGTCGTGGGTATCGAGGGGGGTGAAGTCATTTTCCACAAACCACTCGTGTATCAACCGGGAACGGACTACGAGCCAACAACCAACAACCGGAAACCAAGAAATAATCCCAAGAAAGTTATTGACGGCCACTACGTACTCAAAGGCCGCCGCGTAACCTTCGCAGTTGGCAGCTACGACCGCCGGCAGCCTTTGGTGATCGACCCGGTGCTGAGCTATTCCACTTATTTGGGTGGGTCGGGGCCGGACGTTGCCTACGGCATCGCTGTCGATAGCTCTGGCAACGCCTATATCACGGGTTCGACCTCATCCGTCAATTTCCCCATCGTATCCGCTGAGCAGCCAACCTATGCCGGCAACGGCGATGCGTTTGTGGTGAAGCTGAACGCTACCGGATCGGGGATACTCTACTCCACTTACCTTGGAGGCAGCGGCCCAGATACCGGATTCGCGATCGCCATCGATTCCTCCGGCGACGCTTACGTAGCCGGCAGCACCTCCTCAGTTGCCTTTCCAACGGTAAACGCGTTTCAGCTTGTTTATGGAGGCCCGGGCGCAACCCAAACCGGCTACGTTCCTCAGTCGAACGGATTCATTGCCAAGTTGAACCCTCAGGGTAATAAGCTGCTCTATTCCTCTTACCTGGGAGGTAGCACTTCACCCGGAGGCAGGCCTGCCGACTCCATTCAGGCGATAGCAATAGATTCCTCCGGCGCTGCTTATGTGACGGGTTCAGAACAGTCCACGGATTTCCCTACCGTCAATCCTCTTCAAATTGGAAATAACGGCGCTTCAGACGCCTTCGTAACCAAGGTCAACCCATCCGGCAATGCTCTGGACTATTCCACTTTCTTGGGAGGCTCGGGCGCCGACGTCGGCAGGGCCATCGCGGTAGACGGGTCCGGCGACGCATTCCTGGCTGGGTACACGCTCTCCAGCAACTTTCCGACTCAAAATGCCTTCCAAGGCACGAATCCAGCGGCCACCAACGCCCACTGCTTTGTGACGGAACTCAACCCTGCCGGCACGTCGCTCGTGTTCTCCACGTATTTCGGGGGCACCGGGCAGGACCGGGCGTTCGGGATTGCCCTGGATTCCCAGGGCAACATCTACCTGGCCGGCGACACAACCTCAACGGATTTTCCGATTACTGCCAACGCGTTTCAGAGCATGAATCAGGGCCAAGGTGATGCCTTCGTGAGTAAGCTGAACCCTTTAACAAGCCCCCTCTCCGTGGTTTACTCGACGTTCCTGGGAGGGAGCGCGGCAGACCAGGCAACTTCGATTGCCGTTGACGCCAAAAATAACGCATACCTAGCTGGCTTCACCTCGTCTCCCAACTTCCCGACCCTGGACCCGCTTCAGGCCAGGCTGGGGATCTCCGGCGCAAGCGCTTGCACCTCAGGTATTTGCCCTGACGCATTCGTCAGCGCCTTTAACACTTCCGGAACTGCCCTGTACTCGACATACTTAGGGGGAAGCGGTGCGGACCTCGGTCAGGCGATCGCCGTTGACTCTAGCGGGGACGCGTATGTCGCCGGTAGTACCACTTCTTTGAACTTTCCTGCCATTCTCGGCGCGTTGCAGGGAACCCTCGTAGCGACGGGCACAAACAGCAACGCCTTCGTTGCCAAGGTCAGCCCGGTCGACGACCCTGGGGTTGCGATCACGCCCCAGCAGCTCAACTTCGGCAATCAGGCTCTCAACACCACTAGCAATCCCCAAACGATGATTCTCATCAACGCCGGTAGCGCGGCATTGTCCATCACGAGCATCGAGGCGGGACCGAATTTCGGCGCTACGGACGATTGTGGCACGCTGTTGCCGCCCGAGGGCGGGAACTGCACCATTCAGGTTACTTTCACACCTACCACACTGGGCAGCACAACCGATCAGATCACCATCAATGACAGTGCCGCCGGCAGCCCCCATCGTGTCGTTGTGACCGGAACCGGAGTCGCCTCAGCGGCAGGGTCCTTGACGCTGTCACCCAGCAGCGTGTCCTTTCCCCCGCAGGTGGTGGGCGTGACCAGCCCTCCGCAGGTCGTCCGGCTCTCCAACACCAGCTCGGCTGCCGTGACCCTTACGGCGCCCATCAGCGTGAGCGGGGACTTCTTCCAAACTAACAACTGCGGCTCAACTCCGAGCGTGCTCGAGGTGGGAGCTAGTTGCGCGATTACTGTCTTTTTCACTCCCACGACGTCGGGAAGCCGCTCGGGCACGTTGAGTATCACCGCCAACACCGGCGCGCAGAGCGTTGCCCTCGCGGGAGCTGGAAACCCTGTCTTTACGCTCTCAGCCAGCGCCAGATCTACAACCATTATAGTCGGAACCACCACTGCCACTTTCACGGTCAGCGCATCGGCGCCAAGCTCCTTCACGAGCTATATCGTCCTTTCCTGTGCCTCGGGCGCGACCTGCACCTTCAATCCCACGTCAATTGTGGCCGGCCAAAGTAGCACTATGACCGTTACCGGTCTCTCCGCCGCCACCACCAATCCCTTTAACTTCACAGTAACCGGAACGGCGCAGACGCAGACCTCAAGCGTAGCGCTCACCGTGTTTCTCGAGGACTTCTCGGTTAGAGTGACACCTGTTCTCGCTAATGTTGTCGCCGGCCAGTCGGTTACCTATACGATTACAGTAACTCCGATCAACGGATTCAACCAGGTGGTGCAACTTGGCGTCAGCGGTATGCCCCAGGCGACGACCGCCACGTTGTCACCTCCGGCGGTGACGGTGCCCGGAACCGCACCGGTCACCGCCTTGGCGACGTTGACCACAACAGTGCAGACTACGCGGCTCTGGTGGCCTTTCTCCAATGGTCGTGTGCACCCACGTTCGCCCGTCTTCGGGATTCTTCCTTGGGTGCTCTCTCTGGCAGCTCTTCTGGGAGTGTTGGTTGTGTCCGCTACCGGGTGGATGCCAACTCGCAAACGCGCTGCGGCTGCCGCGTGCCTGGCGATGCTGCTTTTCTTCGCAGCCCTGCAGATCTCCTGCAACAATTATCCTACCCAATCCCCCGTGACCCAAGCGATCACCGGGACCCCCTACGGAACTTTTACGCTCACGGTATCGGGTCAGCTGGGTATCAACCACAGCGTGTTACATACAACTACGATGAATCTTTCGGTTGGGCCTTAGGAGGAGATGCGAGTGACTCATTCAGCCAGCTTTCCAGACCCCGCGCTCAGAAAAGCCCGGCGTACCCGGGCCACAGAAGGCGTGAAAAAATCGCGGCCTGACCGTCGGCGATGGGTGGAGCGGCTTTGCCGCCTGCTGTGCGGAAAGCCTCCGGCTTTCCGGGAAGCTGCCGGGCCTGAAGAACTTACGGTTTTTCTCTTGTTGGCCGCTGGGCCGGAAAGGCTGAGCCTTTCCGCACAGCAGGCGGCAAAGCCGCGATTTTTTCACACCTTCACAGGTGCTGAGCTCCAGACCATGAACCTGCGGGGAGGTAGC
>Ga0306921_10009597_pt1 | contig 10274 bp, 9 predicted proteins | sample sta12Cox44000080_FD_203760 | JGI IMG/M metagenome (GOLD analysis project Ga0306921, IMG submission 203760) | Lab enrichment of tropical soil microbial communities from Luquillo Experimental Forest, Puerto Rico - statoxic.12C.oxic.44.000.080 (v2)... | ecosystem: Environmental > Terrestrial > Soil...
GATTCCGACTGGGGACCGTCGTTTCTGAAGACCAACGCGTACGCCCCCTACCCGGTATGGGTCTATCTGAATGGGCACGAGTGGTCCAAGCGGCAAGCGATCAAGGCCGGGATCGAGTTTGCGCCGTTGGACAACGGATTCCGAGCCTGCGATCAGGCCGAGCGGCTCGCCGGGATCTGCGACTCGCTATCCGAGCAAGACATCCAGCAGTTCGCCGATCGCTGGTTGCGGGTCCTACCCTCGCCGTTCACCGCGACCGAGAGGGGCCGTTATCGCTATCGGCCCTCGGTCCGCCAGATCGAGATGTCCGATACGCGCGTGTTTGACCGTCCCGCGGCGGGCCGGGCGTGGTTTGAGCAGACGATCCGCGATCAGCTCGACCTCGGCCGCCCCGACAAGGTCCAGATCATCTTCGACCGCAAGATCACCCGCTGCACCCCCGGCCGGTTCCAAACCAAGGTCATCACCAAAGGCGTCGAGCCGGTCATCCAGGCGCACTACAAGCACTCAAAGGTCAAGCAGTACTTCAAAGAAGGCCGCGCGCTCAGAACCGAGACGACCGTCAATGACCCCTACGACTTCGCCATCAACCGCACGCTGACCGCCGACACCTTCAAGCAGCTACGCACGATCGGCGATGAGGTCAACGACCGGCTCCTCGACGCCCAGCTAAAGGCGTGCTCCTGCGCGCCGGACCCCACGACGCTCCAGCGTCTGGTGTCGCCATCCATCGAGGATGGCCAACCCGCGCCCGCCCTGCACTTCGGCGACCCCAGGGTGATGGCGCTGTTCGCCTGCCTGTGCTCCTTCCAGCACCTGTTCGCAGGCCTGACCAACCGCACCCTACGCCCGCAGATCGCCGAGATCATCCCCGGCTACACCCGCGGGCAGATGACCTACGACCTGCGCCGGCTCAGGCGCAAAGGCCTGATCCGCCGGCTCCCCCGAAGCCAACGCTACGAACTGACCAGCCTCGGGCGGCGGACCGCCGTCTTCTTCACCAAGACCCACGTGCGGATCGTCAACCCCTCACTCGCCGAACTCGACCCCCACCTCCCCGAGGACATCGCCAACCACCACCCCCTCGCCCGCGCATGGCGCGCCTTCGAGCACGCGCTCGACCACCGAATACAACAGGCCGCTATCGCGGCCTGAAAAGATGACAGTCCCGTGAAGGTCTCACCGACCGAGCGGAGCTAGTTGAACCCGGGCTTCTGGATCCACGCCAGGATGCCGAACGCCAGGCCCTGATCGAGACCTGTTCCCGTCCCGCCACGGTGGTGGGCGCATACCCGGACCAAGCGCTCCTCGCGCAAAAGGGAAGAACCCGGACGGCAGGCCGCCCCGGCAGCCCGGGTCTCTAACAGCAGAGTCGGAAAAGTGCGCCAGTTTCAAGAACCGAAAGCGCAACACGGGCCGCTTGAAACCACGCCACTGGAGAGTTTGCGGGGCTTCTCGCGAAACCGAGCCCGTAACGCGAGGCAGAGCCACATGCCGCCGACTTGGGTGCTGCGGGGAGCGATCACTTCTGGACCGGCGTGGATCCTGGTGCGGGGGTGGTGGCGGAATAGCGCAGACGGACCGAAGCGGGTGTCTCGGCGGAGGCGGCCATCCACCTGCTCCTCGCCATCAGCGCGTCTCGCCACGTCGCCGATCCGCTGGTCGTGGCGATCGTCGGCCGGGATTACCGCGATCTCATGAATGCAGGGAAGGCGCGGCTGAGACTCGCAAAATTCGAAAGCGAGTCTCAGTCCGCTGAGAGGGGCACACCCCCTATGCGCGGCAAGCGGGCGCTTGAGAAGGCGAGCGTAGGTCACCGTCTGCATCGGACCCGCGAGATGCGCGAGATCCGCGCTAAGGAGGGAAGGGGCGCGCCTGCCCTGCTGTCGGCGGAAACCGGGGAAACGCCGAATCTGCCCTGCTTGGCCTGAGAGCAGGGCAACGAGCTGACCGCCGCCGACGCCCCATCGGTGACGAGCTCGAGGGTTGCGAGATTGGCGAAACCCAGGGCGGCCCCCGCCCTCTGACGACGTCGGCGTCTTCCCTCGTGTCGCCGCGAAGCGGGTCTGCGGATCGGCCCCGTGCCGCCTGGCTGCGCGTACCCGCGGGCGGCGAAAAGCAGGGACGTCAGACCGATCTGGGGCGGCACCCGGCGCACGACGACGCCGTGCGCCTCCCTGTGGCGAAGAGCGGGGCCGGGCCGATCTGAGCCGACAAACGTCTCGCCCTACGAATGCAAGGCCGTGGATCCGCGGAATCGCAGCCACCAGTCATATGCCACGCGGACGGAAAGCAGGTCTTCAGGGCCGACGCTCCTTGGACCGTCGCGCCGACGACGACCCCGAGACGCGCGGGGTTCGCGGTTGTGAGAGCGCCTGAGCGTGGCTCGCCGCGCCCTGCTTGCGCGCCGTGACGCCGGATGTCGATGCTTCTGCTCCCGCTGCGAGGACCAGTGGGGCGGCTGACCGTCGAGCACTCATCGCATCGTGTGGAGGGAGAGGTAGAGCCGCGCGGATTGTCGGCTCCGCAGCGCTCGGGTCTGCGCGTCGCGACATGTGAAGCGGTCTCTCTTGGGTGGTGAAGCCGCCGCTGTCGGCCCTCAACCGTCGAGCTCTCGGACCGACTAGGCGGTTTGGAGGTGGGGTTCGAAGATGTCGGTGGCGAGTTCTCGGCGGCTGCGTACCCCGACTTTTTCGAAGATCGACTTGAGGTGGTCTTGGACTGTGTATGGGGAGATGAACAGCTCGGCGGCGATCTCGCTGGTACTGAGGCCGCGCAGGACGAGTAGCGCGATCTGTGTCTCGCGTTGGCTGAGGTGGTGGGCGCGCGCGATCAGCGGGGCGATCTGGCCATCGCTGGCGCGCTCAAGCACGATCGCGGTATGGTGTTGGTGGTCACTGCGGGTGAGAGGGGTGGCGCGCACGTGCAACCAAGTTCCGGTCGGGAGCCGCACGCGTGCGCTGGGAATGGTCGTGTCGTGGCTGCGGTTGGGGCGGGCACGGGCGGCGCCAACCACGGCTGCGATCGCCGAGGGCGGGATCTTGAGATCGGTGTACCCCCATTCGCTGAGCCAGTGCTCGGCCTCGGGACTGATCGAGTCGATCTCGTTGTCACGGTCGAGGACGATCAGACCGGGTATCTCCGGGGGTCGCGGGCTGGCGGAATGGTTTGCGTCGGCGAGGATCCAACGGCGCAACGCGTGCGCGAGGTGAGGGACAAGCGAGTCGACGAGCGCGACCTCACCCGAGCTGAAACCCGGGTGGCGCCGCTCGAGATGCAGCGATCCCCAGTGCATGCCGTCGGCCACCAGGGCAGCACGAAGCTGATGCTCGGGCCCGTTTGGCGCCAGCACCCGCTGATAGACGCGATGGTGTTCGCTGCGCTCGTCGACGATCTCCCCTACCCGCGCGACGTGGCGGCCTGACCGAACGACCCGGCGGACGTCGCGCGGCACGACCCCCCGTGCGACCAGCTCGTGAGCCTCCCAGATCAGCGGAGTTGTGTGCGGAATCGTGGTGCCGGCCGCGCGGGTCGGCAGCAGCGACGCTGGGTCGACCGCACCCCAGCAGAACGCGTCGAACGGAACAACACGCGCGAGCGCTTCGATGAGCCCGTTGGGGAGCGTTCTCGGGTCCATTGGGGCGTTCGCCAGGCGCTCAAATCGCCGGGCATGCGTGATGTGGTTCATGGGTCCCAGAACCAAATGTACGCCCCACCCGTAGGTCGCGAAATCCCAGCATTGCTGGGATAGGCGTGGACTCGATCGCGACCTACCCTCGCCGCGGAGCTACCCCGAACGAAGTCACCACGAGCAACAGGAGACGAACATGACAACTGCCGAGATCGGTACCGCGCTGGTAGGCGCATGGCACGTGCACCTGACATTCACCGACGGGCCACAGCTAGGCAAGCACGAACGGCTCCGCTGGACCTTCCTCCCCGACGGGCTGATCGTCGGCAAAGATGCCGAGGGCGGGCAGCTCCCTCCCGCGATCGGAGAATGGACTGCGGAGGACGATCGCTTCTCCTACTGGCTCAACGCAGTCCGGACCGACCTCGCCGGACGCCCGGCCACGATCGTCCACGGCCACGCTGAGGGGACGCTCGCAGCCGACGGGCAAACGCTGACAGTGACCGGCGGAAGCGAGGTCTATGGCAGCAACGGACAGCTGCTTGCAACCAATCGAGCCGACGCCCACGGGACCCGGATCCGAGCGTGATGAGCTCGACGAGCGACGACAGCTCTCTCGGTTTGGCATCCGAGAAAGGCGCGACCCCGACTCGAAAGTGCCGGATTGCACGGGCCCGTGGGTCGGGTCGAGCCACGCAAGCAAGCGGAAGTGACGCTCTGCTCGGGATCGATGGCCGCGTGAGCAATCCAGCGCCGCCGCTGCTCGTGCTGCACTGCCGCCGCGACGACGGGTGGGGTATGGACGCCGCAACTCCGCGGTCTGCGCCCGCGGACCGGGCTGTGCCATTGCCGCCGATGCGGCGGCGCGGCGCACCGGATGGGTCGAAGGCGCTGGCCGAGCATCAGCACAACGGCCGCGGACGCACTGAGGTCCTGACATGAGCCCAGCGCTGTTGCGCGCGCTCACCAGCGCACCCATCACGGATCCACGACGTCGTCCCGCTAGGAGGCGGTACGGCACCACCAAGGAGAGTCCAACGCGATGAACACGCGGAGCTCAGCTGCACCGAGGTACACGCTCAACAGCAGCCCAGCCGAGCACCACCGGCTGCGAACCCAGTCCGAGAACCTTCGGGGGCACAGCGCCGCCCTGCTAGCGCGCGTTGAGCTGCCGCCCTGCTCCAGCGCGATCGACCTTGGTTGCGGCCCAGGCGGGATTGTGGACCTATTAGCCGAGAAAGTCGGAGCGCACGGCCGCGTGATCGGCGTGGAGATCGACGAGGCGAGCGTCGCTCGGGCTCGTGCGTTCGCTCGAGAGCACCGGCTCGCCAACGTCGAAATCATGATCGCCGACGCGGAACACACCGGGCTCCCGGCGTCGTCGTTTGACCTCGTCCACGCGCGGCTCCTGCTCGCCAACATCACAGCGCCGGAGCAAGTCGTCGCCGAAATGGCCAGACTGGTCAGACCCGGCGGCTGGGTCGCACTACTGGAGCCGGACATCGCGCTTAGCGTCTGCTATCCGCCACATTCGGGGCTCGAGCAGCTGACCGAACTTCTCACCAGGGCATACCGGCAGGAGGGCGCAGATCCCCACATCGGACGCCGACTGTCGCGTCTGCTCGCACGCGCCGGCCTGGGCGAGATCGCGATTCAGGCCCACGCCGAGGTATGCCCACCGAACCACGCCCAACGAGTAGTCATCCTCGACCTCGCCAAGAACATGCGAGCGAAGATCCTCGAGCGCGGGCTCATCGGCGAGCCCGAGCTCGAGCAGCTAGACAGGGAAGCACGCCGGCATCTGGACGACCCCGCGACCCTGTCCCTGCCTGTCACCTACTTCCTAGCCTGGGCACGCAAGGTTCGTTGAGCCTCACCGACGCTCGCCCTGAAAGTCAAGACCGGGTACGTGACGCCGTTTCGGCCGGCCGTCTGTTCGCGCGGCCCTGAAACTCGAGCAATCACGTCCGCGACACCCCGGCTCAGCTACGCAGCGCTCACGACAAGCGACCAGCAGCAGCTGGGCGCGCGTCTACCGCGAGCTGCTCGACCTAGAGATCGTCCGCGAGACCGAGCACCCTCTTGCCGGGTTGCCAGTCTGCGGGGTGCACGCGCAGCCGCGTACGACTAGAACGACCCAGCCCCGCATTCACGCGGCAAGAGGTATCTCGGCCGAAATCGCCCCGGACCTGCTCATCACCACCTGCGAGACGCGGCGCGCGATCGGTCGATCGGCCGACCGGCGGGCCAGTTCCAAGTTACCCTGTTGACGCGAATGCAGGTCCGGGCGCTCGGCTGCCGCCAGACTGATCGGGCGGCCAGAAGAAATCTGGAAGCGGACCGCCCTGGTTTCGGTGGAGCGTCCTGCCTTGCGCGGATCTCGCGCAGTCGGCGGCGCCGGTGCCAGCCGCGGCGCGCGCGCCGGCCCGCTGGGCCTTGCTGACCGCGCAAACCAGGGTGCGCACCCCAGTGCCCTCGTAATCATCAAACCAGGGAAGAGGCACTTCTGCCCCGCTTCGCGAAAGAACGAGGGCCTGGGGCGACCGCGGCGGCCAGCCCAGCCGTCGACGACGCCTTAAGGCTCGAGACTGGCGACAAGGAGGTAAGTCGGCCGATTCAGCGTGAGACCTGCCTTTGTGGCGGCGCGCAACTCGGGCGGCGCGCGGAGGAGCAGCGGCAACTGCCGGGGGGCACACGCTGCCGCAACGGGTTCTACTTGGGGCCTGTCGATTTCTGGCTTGCTCGTTCGACGCAGAGGTAGAAGCAACTCAACCGATAGGAGGCATCGCGGATGCGAGTTATGGTGCTTATCAAGGCGACGGAGCAGAGCGAGGCGGGCGAGATGCCGAGCCAGGAGCTGCTCGAGCAGATGACAGACTTCAACGAGGATCTCGTCAGGGCGGGAGTGATGCTCGCCGGGGACGGTCTTCACCCCAGCTCGAAGGGCGTGCGCGTCGAGTTCTCGGGCAGGGAGCGCAAGGTGATCGACGGCCCGTTCGCCGAGACCAAGGAGCTCCTCGCCGGCTACTGGCTGTGGCAGGTGAAGTCCCTTGACGAGGCGATCGAGTGGACGAAACGGATCCCGAACCCCACGGGCGAGCACGGCGTCGTAGAGATCCGACCCGTGTTCGAGGCAGACGACTTCGGGGAGGAGTTCACGCCGGAGCTGCGCGAGCGAGAGGCGCAGCTGCGCGCGCAGGCCGAGACGAGCGCGTAGCCTCCGGCCGTGGCGAGCGCCCAGGTGAAGCGGACCATCGAAGCCGTTTGGCGGATTGAGTCCGTGCGGCTGATCGCCGGCATTGCCCACCTGACTCGCGATGTCGGGCTCGCCGAGGACCTCGCCCAGGAGGCGCTCGTCGCCGCGCTCGAGCAGTGGCCCGAGTCGGGCGTCCCGGAGAACCCGGGCGCCTGGCTCATGGCCACCGCCAAGCATCGCGCCATCGACCGGCTGCGGCGCGCGGAGGTCCACCAGCGCAAGACGGAGGAGCTCGCGCGCGACGCGGAACTCCGCTCGCCCCCCGGCGACGAGGAGCTCGCGGCCGCGGCCGACGACCCGTTCGACGACGACCTGCTGCGGCTCATCTTCACTGCCTGCCACCCGGTGCTCTCGACCGACGCGCGCGTGGCGCTCACCCTACGGCTCCTCTGCGGGCTAACGACGCGCGAGATCGCTCCGGCCTACCTGACGACCGAGTCGGCCGTAGCGCAGCGCATCGTCCGGGCGAAGCGCACGCTGTCGGCAACGTGCGTACCTTTCGCGGTGCCGGAGCACCGGGAACTCCACGAGCGACTCGCCTCGGTGCTGGAGGTCATCTATCTCATCTTCAATGAGGGCTACTCGGCCAGCGCGGGGGAGCGGCCGATCCGCCCCGAGCTGATGGAGGAGGCGCTGCGCCTCGGGCGGATCCTGGCGGAGCTGCTCCCGCGCGAGGCGGAGGTGCACGGACTCGTCGCGCTGATGGAGCTGCAGGCGTCGCGGACGCGGGCGCGGAGCTCGCCTTCGGGGGATCAGGTGCTGCTTCTGGACCAGGACCGCTCGCGTTGGGACTGGCTCCTCGTGGGGCGAGGGCTGGCGGCGCTTGAGCGCGCATACGCCACCGGGGGCGCGGTCGGGCCGTACACGCTGCAGGCCGGCATCGCCGCCTGCCACGCGCGCGCACGCACGGCCGAGGACACAGATTGGGAGCGGCTCGTGGCCATCTACGACGGGCTGGCCCAGCTGATGCCCTCCCCCGTCGTCGAACTCAACCGCGCCGTGGCCGTCGGGATGGCGCACAGCCCGCACGCGGCGCTCGAGATCGTCAACCGGCTGCGAGAGGAGCCCGCCCTCGATAGCTATCACCTGCTGCCCAGCGTGCGCGGCGACCTGCTGGACAAACTGGGCCGCTTCGATGAGGCCCGGGCCGAGTTCGAGCGGGCCGCGCTACTCACAGCGAACTCACGCCAGCAGGCCGCGCTGCTCGAGCGGGCGGCCGCCTGTGCCGCCCGGCGTTGACGCTGCAGCCCGCGCCAGCAGGCGGACATGACGTGGGTCCCGCTTCTGTCTCAGCGCGACCGGCACGCCCGTCGCAGACCCGAGTTGCACGGCGAGCAGGGTCCGTCGACGCTGGGGCGTGGTGGTCGGGTCGGTTGAGATCGCTGCGTCAAGCCGGGCGAGGTCGGCTCAAATTGATGGCTTGCGAGCGATTCCGACGATCATTGGCTTCTCCCAGGGGAGGCTGCCCTTCGGCTGCTCTCCCCAGCGGACGTGTTCGAGCTCGAGCGGCGAGGCCTCGATCGTGGCGAGGGTCCTGCGGTTCGGCCGGCAACCACAGATCGCTCGTCGCACGAGCGGCGTCACTCGGTCTTGCCGGCGCGCCGTTCGCTCGCTGTCCTCTGAACGAACGTGCTCCAAGAACAGGAAACGCCCGCCCGTGTCGAGTACGCGCGCGACCTCCGCCAGGACCGCGTCGGGGTCATCGACAGTGCAGAGGGTCCAGGTCGAGACCACGGTGTCGATGGCACCGGCATCGAACGGAAGTTGCTCGGCTTGCGCTTGGATGATCGTGGCGTCGCGGCCCGACTCTTCGAGTCGGCATCGCAGGCGCTTGACCATGTGGGGATCGGGTTCGGTGAGCGTGAGCTCGGTGACGGCCTCTGGGTAGTGCTCGAGGTTGAGTCCGGTCCCGGCGCCAAGCTCGAGGGTGCGTCCGCTCGCGTGTGCGAGGAGGTTGTGTCGCAGTTCCGCGCCGCCCTCGCGCTCCAACTGCTTCATCGCGCCGTCATAGAAACGGGCGAACAATCTTCCGTAGATCGTTCCGCGGCTGGGTCTAGCCTCAGGACGTTCAGTCGAGCCGGCATTCGTCGGGGACGCGCTCACCCTGGGCCATGGTGCGGGAGCGCTTCCGATCGCGGCGGTGGCGCCGCCGGTGGGCTGCTTGGCCTTCGTCTTCATTGGGTGCCTCCTGTGGTTGCTTATTTCGCTGCTTGTGCTGTGGCCTCGATCGGCTGGGCACCGCCTACGCGTCCCATGCTTGGACGCCTGACCAGCGGGCGACCTTGCCGTCGCGGAGGGTCAGCAGGGTGTGCTCGACGACCTGGTTGCCCTCGGGGTAGGTGCAGACGATTCGCAGCGCGCCGCGGTCCTCGGCGATGAAGCCGTCGTCGACTCGCATCCGGATGCCGCGACGCTCGAGGTCCTCGGCGAGCGCGACCAGCGCGTCACGCCCGGTGTGTCGCGCTGGCGTGGCCGATGGTGTGCGCTGGTCGATCTGCGTGAACTCGATGTCGTCGGTGACGTACTCGGTGAGACCGGCCGCGCCGCCCTTGTGCACGGCGTTCTTGATCGCTTCGAGGTCGAGAACGGCGTAGGTGCTCATGGCACTCCTCTCGTTTGGTTGACGGGCGGACTGTCGCGCGCGAGTGTTGTTGCAGCGCAAGCCGAGCGCAAATCCGAGTTTGGGCGCGTCTAGGCTGTGCGCGGATGGTGCGGTTTTGGGTGCTCGGCCGGTTCGCGATCGAGGCGGACCGCGTGGTGGTGGAGCCGCCACGGTCCAGTCGCGCGCGTTCGCTGTTGGCCTGGCTGGTGCTCCATCCCGGGCCGCACCCGCGCTCCCGACTGGCGGCGCGGTTCTGGCCGGAGGTGCTGGATTCCAGCGCGCGAGCGAGCCTGCGCGTCGCGCTGTCGGAGCTCCGGGCGGCGCTGGGCTCGACCGCGGATTGCTTTACCGCCGATCGAAGTCAGGTGGGCCTGGTGGCCGATCGCGTCTGGGTCGACGCGTCAGTGTTTGCGGAGCTAGCGGCCCGCGGTGAGCTCGAGGCGGCGCTCGAGCTGAGCCGGGGGGAGCTCTTGCCCGAGCTCGACGATGACTGGGTGCTCGAGGCACGGGACGATCACAATGCCGCCGTCGTGGACGTACTGGGCCGGCTGGCGTCGCAGCGCGAGGCCAGTGGAGATTTGGAGGCGGCGATCTCGCTGAGCAGGCGAATGGTGGCGATCGACCCGCTTGGCGAGGCGGCCACCCGCGACCTGATGCGTCGCCTGGCTGAGGCGGGCGAGCGAGGCAGCGCGATCGCGGCTTATCAGCGTCTGGCCGAGCGGCTGCAGAGCCAGCTCCGGCTCGCGCCCAGCGCCGCAACGCGTGCTCTCGCCGACCAGCTGCGC
>Ga0306921_10009600_pt1 | contig 10271 bp, 12 predicted proteins | sample sta12Cox44000080_FD_203760 | JGI IMG/M metagenome (GOLD analysis project Ga0306921, IMG submission 203760) | Lab enrichment of tropical soil microbial communities from Luquillo Experimental Forest, Puerto Rico - statoxic.12C.oxic.44.000.080 (v2)... | ecosystem: Environmental > Terrestrial >...
GAGTAATCGCTACACCATCGGTCGCTGACTTGCAGATAACGCATGTCACGGTCGAGCATCGCGACTGCTGCTGGCACGTTCTTAACGAAGACTCTCAGCAGCTCCTCCCGTGATCGCAGTAATGAACCCTGCGCTTCTAACGTGCGGTTCATTTCCAAAAGCGCTTCTTCTGCCCGCTTGCGATCAGTGATGTCGTGCAGAATACAGGCGACTCGATCAACCCCGCTAACACCTTGGATCGGAAAGTATGAGAGCAATAAGTCCCTCTCCCCAACCGTAGGATACGAGAATTTCATTTCGTACCTGACCACCTTACCTTGAAAACATTCATCCAGTTTGGGCTTGATGACACTCTCGAATATTTCCTTGTTCAATACCTCAGTGACGAAATGCCCCAAAACTTGCTCCCTCGTCAGATTCCGCATCTTCAAATACTGACGGTTCGCAAGTAGGATGCGGTACTGTCGGTCGATGACCCCGATCATCGCCTCCGCACCTTCCACCGCCTCCTCGTACTCTCGCAACCTGTCTTCAGCCATCTTGCGCTCGGTAATGTCAAGCGATATGCCTAGCGACCGCTCTGCTTCTCCGTTTGCGGCGTACTGGAACCTTCCTCGTGAACGCAACCAGTGAGTCGTCCCGTCCCGCCAAACAACCCGAACATCCACGTCAAAGTCTTCGCGTTTCTCTTTGGCTACCTGTAGTGCGTGCTCCACGCGTTCGCGGTCCTCCTCGTGTACGCGATCCCAAAATTCCTTACGCGACCCCGAGGTCTCATCGGGTGTCATCCCGAGTTGCGCATGCGCGTTGCCGAACCAGACATCCTTACCAGTTTTAAGATCGTAATCCCAACCTCCGGCTGAGCCTGCTTCAAGCGCGAGACGAAGCCTCTCGTTTGCTTTGCTGAGTTCCTGTTCTGCTCGCTTGCGGTCGGTGATGTCTATATTTATGCCGACCATTCGTGAAGGCTCGCCGGACTCCTTCATAAAAACCTGCCAGCGTCCAGCTATCCAATGAACACTGCCGTCAGCCCAGACCACGCGCCATTCTCCCGCGGTAGGTTGTCCCGTTTTCAACGCCCAGTTATCCAACTCGATCACTCTTGCCCGATCATCGGGGTGAACCAGATTTTCGAAGGCGGTCTGTGTTCCTCCAAATCCTCCCGGTGGCAAGCTGTACATCGCCTCAAGTTCCGGCGTCCAACTATTCACCCCCGTTTGAATATCCCATTCAAAAGTTCCTAAGCGAGCGGCTTGCTGCGCTAATCGCAGCCGTTCCTCGCTGGCACGTAGAGCCTCTTCTGCATGTTGACGTTCGGTAATGTCTCGAATAACGACGGTGAAGAACCTCTTGCCGCCAGACTCAACCTTGGAGATGGAAGCCTCTATTGGGAATTCTTCCCCAGTAGCTCGCAGCCCCCAGAGTGTGCCCAGACCGTGCAACGTGCGATTGGTGATCCCACTCTCGGCAAAGCGATGGACACGCGTGCTGTGTCCGGCGCGGAAGCGTTCGGGGATGAAGCGTTCGACGGAAACCCCGACTGCTTCATTCGCCGGACACGCGAATATTTTTTCCGCTGCTGCATTGAACAATATGATCCGCTGAGAATCATCGATCGCGATGATCGCGTCCATAGCCGACCCGATGATGCCCGCCAACAGATTGGGGCTGTCTCGTAATCTTTGCGCTGATTCGTCAGAATCGTTTGGTTCCATCACCATGCTCAACACCCATGACAGGTCGCTGCAAGCGAACGCACTTATGCTCGCTCGCTAAAGATAGGAATCATCACCGAGTTGGGCGCTCGTTTCCAAGCACAACATTATAGAGACCACAACTTCCAAGTCCAGTGTGACATGCGAGCAGCACCGCTCGAACATCGGTCAACAGCAGGGAATCCAGTTGGCTCAGAAGGTATACCCGGCAGAACACCAAACCCGAAAATTCTGGGTCAATGGATTCACTCGCTTGCGGCGGTTGTGGTGGAAGCCTTTTTGACTGCTGGCGCAAGCTGTGAAGGGAATCTGGTCCCCACATCTAGGAAGGTCTGTGCCAGCTTGCGGCCACTCTCTGCCGAGGAAAGTATCCATCCTGCGAATATGCATCGAGGCGAAGTCGTGTTGTAACATTCCCGTCCACCATTATTGGTCCACAAATCTCGTCTTCCAGGTGAACTTGATGAAACGCTTCGCGCTGTTGTTTGCGACTCTGCTTCTCGCCGAACTGGTTCCGTCGCGCCATTCCCACGCTCAGACGCAACCTCCGCCCGTCGTCTCGCCTGAAGTCCACTCCGACAATCGCGTCACTTTCCGCCTCCGTGCTCCCAATGCAAAGGAAGTCTCCGTCTTCATCGAAGGCACCACCAAGCCAACGCCTATGCAAAAAGATGGTCAAGGCGTGTGGAGTTTCACCTCAGATCCTCTCGCTCCCGATTTCTACGGCTACAGCTTCATAGTGGACGGCGTCAACAACTTCGACCCTTCCAATCACGCCGTCAAACCCAACTTCCTCCACCGCGCCAGCGAAGTTCATGTTCCCGGTTCCGCCTCGCTCACCTGGGAAACAAACGATGTCTCGCATGGCGAAATTCATCATCATTTCTACAAGTCCGCCGTCATCGGCGATCATCGCGACTACTACGTGTACACCCCACCCGGCTACGATCCGACCGGCAGGCAAACCTATCCCGTCCTCTACCTTCTTCACGGCTATAGTGATGACGCGTCCGGCTGGACCGCCGTCGGCCGCGCCAACGTCATCCTCGACAACCTCCTCGCGCAAGGCAAAGCCAAGCCCATGCTCATCGTCATGACGCTCGGCTACGGCGAACCCAAAATCCTCGAGCCCAACTCCGGCGGCTTCCGCGATCGCTCCATGACCAACCGCAACTTCAGCAAATTCCGCGAAGCCCTGCTCACCGAAGTCATTCCGCGCATCGAATCCGAATACCTCGCACAAAAGGATCGCAACTCTCGCGCCATCGCCGGTCTCTCCATGGGCGGCGCAGAATCGCTCCTCACCGGCCTCAACACGCTCGACAAGTTCGCCTGGATTGGCGCCTTCAGCGCCGGCGGCTTCAGTCCCGAATTCGACAAGGAATTCCCCGCACTCGACGCCAACTCCGGCAAGCAAATCAAACTGCTCTGGATCGCCTGCGGCACCGAAGACCATCTCATCGACATCAACCGCGACTTGCGCAAATGGCTCGCCTCCAAATCCATCCCCCACACCGACATCGAAACACCTGGCATGCACACCTGGATGGTCTGGCGCCGCAACTTGACCGACTTCGCTCAACTCCTCTTCCGCTGACTTTGAGCGTGACTATGCGGGTGAAACACGAGGTGGAAGATATTCGCCGGCTTGATGTCTCGATGAATGATATCTTTGGAATGAGTCCCGTCCAGAGCGTCCGAAATTTCAATGAAGCGACAGTTGCGTTTCTGTCTCCGACGGTCGTCCCGGGATGCGATGTTTCAGGGTGGACCCTTCCAGCAGCTCCACAGCGATGAAGCGCTTGCCGTCATACTCAGTTTGAAATGGAAACGTTCGCGAAGTTCACGCCCGCTGAGAATCCGCCGTCCAGCCTATGGGCCAGTTCCGATACTGATCTCTCGTTAGTTCACGTACATTTGCCAGACCTGTCCTGCTGTTCGCCAACTCCCGCGTAAGAACCGAAGAGTTGCTAGGTAAGGCTAGAACCGAGATTTCGGTTATTTCTTTAGGAACATGCCGTTCCGCTCGTCTCCCATTTCCGCAAAGGTGCTCTCGGAACTCGCGCTCCCAGTGAAAGAGAATCCCAGTTCCGAGCCCGAGAAAGTTCCCGTAGCCGTAGCTGGCCGGAACTCTCCCTCAAAATTCGTTGGGTCCGTGGGGTGTGAAGATCCCGGTTCGTGGTGGTGTACGTCTCCCGAGGCTGTCCACTTCATGTGGATGCTAACTGTACCAGGCACGCCGCCCGGCGCGAAGAATTGAAAATCATCGATCACCGAGGCGTGCTCCACGTTAAGCTCTGCCGTCTGACCTTCGATCTCAAGCGCATCGTCTGGGACCTGCACGATCCAAAATAAACCGGAGGGCTGGATACCGCCGTTGAAGTCGTGTAATTGCACAGTGAAGCCCGAACCGGGCTGGTAGAGGTCAATTCAAATGAAAACGAACGTGCCTCGATGATGCGAGCCATCTGCAGCAACGTATTCGCCCTGAAACACTCTCATGTCGTTCGATACATCGTAGAAATTCCCATTATTGTCCCGCGCGGCGTTTGTGCCGGTTGGAAAGGCGAGCGCTGAGAAACCCTTGAAGTTGGTGATCACCGTCGGCTCCGTATCGAGATCCGAAGGCGCAAACACGTGAATCACCGGTGGCAGATTGATCCCTCCCGGGATTGGGACAGGTTGCGGCAGAATCGATACATGGTGTTCTTCTGAATTTTTCCCTTCGTCCGAATTTAACCATCGTGCCGCTCCTACTGAAGCGACGCTTACGAAGTGGCCGTGAAACGCGAACGCATGGTTCCGGCCAGTGGGTTGTCCAGCGCCAATCAGCGGCGTATACAGCAACGACGCCAGCGCCAATAGGCAGAGCGGAAAAAAGATCCAACGTTGGGCGACACTTCTCCTGCCTGAATGGTGATGATTCATGTTGTACTCGACTGGGAGACCGTCAAATTGTGGTCCCCTGAAAACTCCGACCGACTTCAGAACCAACAAGACACGGTGAGGCTGTGAACGTCGTTACATGGACGCACAACAGGCCCGAAAACATGCGCTGGGACGAACCTCGCGATCCCCGCGCTTAATCGGTTTCCCGATGAACCTACCCGCCGTGTTCAATTTGACCTGGTTCGGCCGTTAAGACTGCCGCGCGCGATAACTGTTAATCGTTCGGTACTCACAAGTCAATACAGTTTTAATTGAAATCAACAGACAGAGGTGAGATTTTACAATCGCAGAGAAAGCGACGCAGTGCACTAGCATTGTGAAAAAGTCCAGCCCGTTGTAAAAATCGTTTGCAACCACAACTCTCGGATGCTGCTTTCGCTTTCGTAATCCAACGCATAAAAGGCATTGGTTGCGTCACTCAAGACGAGGAGAAGGAATTGGTCGATGCAGTAATGGAGGTTGGGATCAGACTCGACTTTCAGGACCGGGGATACTTCAAAGTTTTCGCTCACGACCTAGTGGTTCGGTTTCTGGACCTTAGTGACGCGAAGCAACGCGTCCTTATCGCTGCTTCGCTTACGGAAGTCCCTCAGTTTCCACTTGGGACCCTGATTTTCCAAAACGCCGCCACGGGCCACTCGCTGACAATTCCGGCCGCAGCCCTTCGGGACCAATTTCACATTCCAGCGGGTCTAGCCGACCAGGAGCTTTTTCGCCCGTCTCACTTCTGTGCCCGGCGAAATGATAAATTGCGCGTCTTATCAAATGAAAGTGCGAGTTCAAGCTCACAATGCCTTCTCATGGCAGGAGCTGCGAATATTTCTGCCACTGCCGCTCGCGTGTGAAGACGCCAACGATCGGCACCCTATGGACCTAGGCTGATTTTAAAGGCTTTCTGTCGCTGTGATCTACTGACGAAACTGCAAAGCGCTCTTGCGGTGCCATCAGCCACTGTTACGCTCGATGGCACACGCGTTAGACTATACTAGGTTCTCCCAGCAGACGGGTCACAGTGTTGCACACCCTCATCAATCCCTGACAGGTTCGTGGCTTCAGAGGCGCCCTCATTAGCGAGTTTATTGGGGACGTCGCAAAGGAGACATCCGATGATTAGAGACCTAGTAATAATTATGGCCTCTTTTTTGCCATCACAACTTCTGGCCCAGTCCCCGCCAACAACGGCTCCCGCGGCACAACAAGCCGGTGCCGCATCGTCCCCGGCCAAAAGCATTGGCATGTTCGCATACCCGAAGAACGAACAGAGTGCGGATCAACAGCTCAAGGATGAAAACGAGTGCTTCGCTTCAGCAAAACAACAATCGGGAATTGACCCCCAGGCCCCACCTCCAGCAACCAAGACCGAGGAACAGAAGAAAGCAGAGCAACAGGCGGCTGCGGATAATGCCAAGCAGGCGAAAGGAGGTCGTGTAAAGGGTGCAGCCAGAGGCGCTGCTGGAGGCGCCGCGGTAGGAGCGATTGCCGACGACGACGCAGGCACAGGAGCGGCTGCAGGAGCAACTGCTGGAACTATGGTCGGTGGAGCAAAGCAAAGACGAGCCAACAAAGCAGCCAAGCAACAGGCGGCGCAGGCCACCGCACAACAACAGCAACAGGAAGAAGCACAAGCAAAGGCCACCTACCAACAGGGTATCGACACCTTCAAGCGAGCATTCTCTGCTTGCATGGACGCTCGCGGATACTCCATTAAGTGACAATCTTCCTCTAGGTCCCGACGAACGGCCTAATCGCCAAAGTTGGTTCCCGTATGCAAGAATGCCTCATTGCTTAGGTCACACGAGGCCCGTTCCTCCCAGCTGTTTTCGGAGTCCTGGCCGAAAATTGCATCGCCATCTCGCACCAGGTAGCGTGCGAGTTGGTCAAAGGGAAAGGCTTCTCGTAGCTGCTGTCCGGTCCATTCTACCGTTGGATGGGCGGTCACATTGAAATGGAGAATGCGCCGACGGTCGTGAGGCAGCACCAGAAACACGTAGAGGAGCTGGAAACGAATTGTGGGTACGGTGAAGAAATCAACGGAGACGATCTGCGGGACGTGGTTGTCTAGGAAAGTGCGCCAGGTTTGGGAAGGTGGCTTGCGGCAGCGCCGCATGTACTTGGTGACACTGCTCTCCCCGATGTTGATGCCGAGTTTCAGCAACTCGCCGTGAATGCGGGGTGCACCCCAAGTAAGATTCTCCCGCGACATCCTGAGGATCAGGTCGCGAGTTTCGCGGGCCACCCAGGTTGTCCCCGTCGAACCTTCCAAGTCCAAAACAAGCGAAAGCCCATGCGATGCCAAGCCACAACCGTTTGCGGCTTGACGATGACCAATGCCGAGCGCCAATCATACACGCGACAGAGAAGCGGAGAGGAGGCGGTCCGTTGCGATTATTTTCGGGCGTTTCTTCAGCGAGCGTTGAAGCACGCCGATTTGATGGCGCAGAACCAAATTTCCAGTTGAAGGCCTAAACGTGAACGGATGAGCGAACGCAAGAGGGCAAGAAGTGCGACCAGAAGTAGCCATCGAATGAAAAGGACAGGACTGGCAAAGAAGTATAATTCCCTTTGGCTCAGATCTTTCCGAATTGTCGAGAGGGACAAGCGGCTCATTCCTTCTGGTGCATGCGCTCGACCAGATTTCGCACGCTGTCCGCGAGTTGGGCTACTTCTCCCTTCCCCTGGATGTCGAAATCGATTGCGCAGTCACCCGCGGCGGCGCGATCAACTGCTTCTTTCAGGTTCAACAGCGGTTTTACAACCTGACGAGGCAGGATGAAACTGATCCACACGCTAAGCAGAAAGGTGAGGACCGAAACAATACCGAGCGCCCATTCGGCTTCATGGATTAGGTGGCGCGCCTGTCGATGATCCTCTTGAACGCGTTTCCAGCTGCGAGATTCCAATTCCGAAGTCCGGCTCAAGATCTCTTGGCTCGAGTCCTCAAGATCCACCGTGGCCTGTTGCAATTCAGGGTCCTGCTCTTGCACTGTCCTCGATATTTGATTGTCAAAAGAATCCACGCGGCTGCGCAACTCGTCTACAAGTTGCGCGCGCTTCCTAAGTCTGGCCTGGGCAAGTAGCTCATTCAAATCGTTCTCATAGGCGCGGACAACCGCCTGAATGCGGTCGGTGGGTGCCTGGCCTGGTGCTCCCAAGATCGAAACTGCAGCCTCAAAGCGCTGTTGGTACCGCTGCAGTTCATCCAAAACTTTTTGAGCGTCTGGCTGCTCTGACGGCACGAGATTTTGAATTTCCATAAGCGTTTCTCGCATATTCGCGATTGAGCCGCGGTTTGCTTCAAGGTAGGCAGGGTCACGAAGTAAGAGGTAGTTTCGTTCGGCCCGTCGGGCTTCGAGCATTTCCACCGATACCTGTTCCGACATAGTTGTCGCGGGTGCGTCCACACTGACGATGCGATCCACAATCCGACCCATTGCGAACAGGTAATAGACGGCCAAGAATATGACCGGGACAAGGATTAACCGGACGATGACTAGACTGTAGGCAACTCTGCGACGCAGCGCGCCGCCAGGTGCAAGAATCTTGAACGATTGCCGGATTCCCAGCGTCATGACTCTAACTCCATCGCGAGGCTGGGTTCGCGTTGGCCACATTGTATCGAAAGCCCGCTTCGGACAACGTTTCAGCCATCCGTGTTTCAATCGCAGCCGGTCTCAGTTCTCTCTGCACGGTCTCTTAATCAGTGGGTTGGAGGCTTGAGCCGCCTCCTCTTCGATCATGAAGTCGGTTTTGTAGCCCAATATGTAGCCCGATTAATTAAGCGACCCTACCACGCGATTCCAAGTCTGTTCTTCAGCGCTCACATAATATCGGCCGGGCGCCAAGCCAAAAATTCTGTATTCGCCAAGGTCATTGGAGCGGTCAAAAGCGCTCGATTGAAATTCTCTTTTGCCCTCCCGATACACCTGGCGAACGGCGTTCAGCATTACATTGGGCATGGGCTCCCCATCCGCGTTAAAAACATGCCCGATAATCACGCCGGCGCGCCCCAGCTTAAAAATCAGATCTGACATCTTCTGACTCGGCCTCAACGCGAACATCGCTCCAGGGTCGGTGGGGCTTCTTCTGTCCGAACTCCTGCTCAACATATCCGTCGCGGCTTACCTTCAGGCGGTACCGCCCTGAAGGAACGTTCCGTAACTCAAAGTGGCCATCGGACATGGTTCTGGTCGCGATCGTATGCTCGCGATCTTCGCCGCTGACCAGCTGGACCGTAGCATTCTTCAACGGCGCACTGTCCAAAACCCGGATCACCATACCCGAAACAACACACGTTTCCTCGCCCGCCTTGCCTTTTACATTGGAGGCAGGATTTGGGCCAAGAGTACTGCGCTCGGAAATAAGCTCAGCGCGAAGGCGAGAAGTGTTCTGTGCACCGCGGCCACCTATTCGCGAAGTGCAATTCTTTTGTATCACACAGCGGTAGTTCCCGAAATGCCTTCCGTTCTTCCGTTACGGGAGTCTCACGCAGATGGGTTGCGGGTAGAGGCGGGAATTAGATTCTAGCAGCGGATCGAGAGGCGATGGCGCCTCCTAGGCCGCGCAAGCAAGAATGACCGAGGGGATGGAAAATGTTCGCGCATGGAAGGGATGGGATGCGCGAGGGGGCGGAAGTGTGTCAGGGGCAATAAGTCAAGCGAAAAGAAAGGCATGCCGGGATTCAGGAAAACGGGGCGAAAGTGGTGAGGATAGTGCTCGCTCAAGGGGACCGGCCAAATCAAGAGGAGAGGAGTGTACGATGTTGATTCGGAAAATACTTGTGACCGCATCCTTAGGCGGATTGTTGTCCATTGGAGCGCCAGGAGTGTTGTTAGGACAGCAGCCCAAGGCACCGCCGGGCAAGCCCAGCCAGCCAGGTCAACAGCCCAGCCAGCCAGGTCAACAAAGACAGCAGCAGGCGACAAAATCGATCAGCGGAAAAGTGACGGATATTGGAGATCAGGGCCACTCCTTCACCTTGGAAGCGGATACCGGTGGGAGCATGAAGTTTGTGGTCGATAGGAACACGCAAGTGCAGGGACAAGTGAAGGTGGGCATGTTGGTGGCGGTGGATTACCAGGCGACAGAAGACGGACAGTTGTTGTGCGTACGAGTCGCGCCGCAAAAGGGCTAAGAGAAATCTGGACTTCGTAGGAGGCGCCGGGCAGGGGTCCCAGTCACATTTTTCACTCGGAGTTGCTCATGGCCACACCGCGGCCTATTCTGGCAAGAGTTAGAGGTGTGTTCTGCCGGTATCTTTGGAAAACCGATCCATTTGTCGGCCTCATTCATTTAAGAGAGAAACGAAAAATCAAACAGACTCAAACGGAATGAATCGGCGTTGAGAGAAGAGTTGTATTCAAGGATATTCCCCGCAAGATGCAGGCCTTGCCACAGGGAAGCCATTTACTCCTTTGTTTAAATTGTTGATCTTCCGCGAGGGCACTTCCGATTAGTTGGGACGTGAATTAAAACACTAAGGTTGTACGGACTTTTTCGTGGCGTCAATCTTGGCCCACTCTGCTTTCTTTTCTTCGATGGCCTTAGCTGCGGGAGGATAGCTTTTGAACGCCTTTTTTATGTTGCTGTCCGCCGTCTTCCAGATCTTGT
>Ga0306921_10009601_pt1 | contig 10270 bp, 10 predicted proteins | sample sta12Cox44000080_FD_203760 | JGI IMG/M metagenome (GOLD analysis project Ga0306921, IMG submission 203760) | Lab enrichment of tropical soil microbial communities from Luquillo Experimental Forest, Puerto Rico - statoxic.12C.oxic.44.000.080 (v2)... | ecosystem: Environmental > Terrestrial >...
TAATAGCGAAACCAGGGGAGATCCTGACATGTGGCGCACCCCTCTGCCGTCAGCGGCGTTTCTGCTGGCCTCGCTGGCAACACTGAGCCTCGGTTGCTGGGCGCAAAGTGCAACGGCGCACTCTTCCAACGAGGGCTGTTCAGCTGCTGCGTTGCGCGGTACCTACGTCGTGCAATTCGACGGGTACGGTACGACGTCGACGCCGCCGCAATTCTCGACGAGCGCGTTCTTCCCGATCAGCGTGCTTGGCACCTATACCTTCAGCGGTAACGGCACCTTAAGCCGAGACTTGACGGTAAGCGCCGCCGCAGTGCCTCCCTTCCCGGTGTCTGGCACGGGCAGTTACCAGGTCGCTTCCGACTGCAGCGGGACCATCGAATTTCCCGCGACTTTTGAAACATTCACCATTTACATCGTTGACGAGCACCGCGTCGAAGTTACCAACACCACCGATGGCCGGGTCGGCGCGGGCGTCCTGCTCAAACAGGACATCGATCATTGCTCCAATGAAAGCCTTCGCGGCACTTTCGTTTTCACCGTCAACGGTCTCGCTGCAAGTGCCCTCTTTGGAATCGGCAACGGGCCGAGCACCAGTCTCGATGCTTACTTTCCGGCCGCCATCGTCGGCAACTGGTATGTCGACGGGTCGGGAGGCGTGACGCGTTCCCTCATGCTGAACTTTGGCGGCAGCGCCTTTCCGTACGACGATCAAGGGACGTATGACATCGCCAGCGACTGCACCGGCTCGGCTCACTTCCCTAACGACGACGAGCCCTTCAAACTGATCTTCGTTGATTCAAAAACGATCGTGTTGGGAGTCGTATCGACGGACGCTCCCGGCAGACACGGGATCGCTACGCTACGCAGGCGCGAGAGATGAGGAACGGGCCGCGGCACGTGCAGTCCGCTGAGCCCCGGATTAGGCCACTTACTATCGAGGTGCCTCAGGCAAGTCGCGTTAGCTCTTCTGCTGGAAAGTCGCGGTAACTTCGTAAGAAACCCGCAACTGGCAGGGGCGCCTTGACGCGCGATCGCCAATCCGTGAGCCCCGGCACTCGAGCACTCCCTCCGTGCGGTGCGTTGCATCAGCCAACGCCGACCTGACGGCGCCACCGAGGTCGAACCGTCCGTCACAGTCCCAATACGGACAGGGAAACTCAAAAAAAGCACGCGCCGGCGGATAGAGCTCATGCGACTGCGGGGTCGGTGCGGCCGTATTCGGCGCTTCGAACTTCAACTCGATACGAAGCTGCTCGAGCGTTGGAAATTTCGCTCGCAGGACCGGCGCCGTGACCCGTTCGCGACGTAACTGATCGATTCGCTCTTGGCGCAAGGCGGCCGGAGGAGCGAGTCTCATGTCCGGTTCCCGGTGGGCAGATCGCAGTTCCGGGTGGTATCAGTGGGCCACATGCTCTTCGTGTGCTCAGCTCCCTCTTCTGCCCGTAGATCGCGCGGCGCGCGTCCGCTGCTCTTCCTGCACCTCCGCAAGCGTCAGCCGTGTGCTGACGGCGATTACATCGAGGATGGGATGGGTTGGGTCGGACGGCAGGCGCAGCTGGTGAATCTTCTCCCACGCGCGAATGCGGACGTCCGGCGGATTGAGGTCGGAGCGCTGCTCGGCCAGGTCCTGGCGTCTCTTTTCGGCACGCTCAGACTCTTCATGCGCCAGGCGCTCACCGGGAGTCCTGACCAGTTCGCCTCGTTGGGGTAGTGTCATATGTCAGACAGGCTCAGTAGCGGCGCGGGCCGCCCCCCCGGCGCCCTCCACCACCTGATCGATCGCGATCCTGCGCCTCGTTGACCTTAAGAGCGCGACCTTCGAAGTCCTTGCCATTGAGCGCCTGCATAGCCCGGGTGGCATCGGCATTCGACATCTCCACAAAGCCGAACCCGCGCGGCCGGCCTGTGTCGCGATCGACGATCAAGGAGACCTTCTCAACGGTTCCATGCGCTGAGAATAACGTGCGCACACTGTCCTCAGTCGCCGTGAAGGGAAGATTTCCCACGTAGAGTTTGGTCATTGCACATCACTCACAAGGCAGAAGCCAGTTAGGAAGCGTAACAGGTTCAGGAGCAGCACGGGTCTTTTGGGGGTGAAATGATCGCCGCAGCGCCTCGGTGCGCGAAGCCGACGATTCGCCCCGGCCCTGCACAAACCGGGCAACCTGCCCTCTATGTCCTTGATAATCAAGCCGCCAGAGAGAGTCGCACAAGCGTAGACGCAAGCGTAATAACACTGCCGGTACCGTCTCAACCGATCGTCGAAATGGCCGGCAACTCCCCGATCAGAGCACTGCTCGTCGGTTTAGCCGTTGTGCTTACACAGACTCGAGTTCTTTGACCGCACGCTGTGATCGATCGCCTCGTGTGTGTAAGCGTCGCAGGCGGCATCGGCTCGTCGGGCCGACGCGGATGGCGCTACCCGCCAAGTGACACGGGGTGATCGGGCTTGGCGAACGGCGACGTTGGCGTTCGAGGTCGGTTCGGAAGGCAGTGTTGACTAATTAGCCCAGCAGTATTTGGTCTGGTCGTTGCCGTTGCTGTCCACCGCGTACTGCTGACCGGCGGCGTCGACCGCGAACAGCTGGCACTGTAGATCCTTGACCTGGCTCTGTCCTGGGACCGGGCTCGCGACGATCGTGTAGGACGGGGCAGCGGGCGGACTAGGCATGTTCAGCCCGGGCACGCAGGTGGCGGTTGCAGGCGAGCACACGGTCAGATAGTAGTAGCCGTTGCCGATCGGGTTGCCGACGCCGAAGCCGACATAGCCCAGGGACGCAGGCGTGTTCGTGTAACCTGCCGGGTTGGTGCTGAGATATCGCTCCTCGCGCCCCGACAGATCCAGGATCGCAGTCTTTGCCTCGGTTCGGCGGGACTGGCGTATCTGGCTCATGTAGGAGGGCACCGCGATCGACAGCAGGATCGTGGCGATCACGACCACCACCATGAGCTCGATCAGGGTAAAGCCCCGGGAGGAACTGGCCGCGGGCTGCAATGGCATGGTGCCTCTCAGTTCATAGTGGTCAACGGCGCTCGATCCAGCTGATGCGACGGCCGATCGTGTTCGGTGGAATGTTGAGACCCAGGGCTCCGCCCTGAATGTTGCTGCTGCCGCTCGCGACGCGGTTGGTCTCGTAGACGAGGAACGCGGTGCCGCCGCCGTTGCTCGTGATGAAGGAGCTGCCGGTGGCATTGGTCTGAATGCCAATCGCCTGCGTGTCGGCATACGCCGGATTGGTGCCCAGACCCGCGGCCGCTTCGCTCGGCGGCAGAAACACCTCGTTGAACGCCCCGCCGGTCAAGGCCGAGAGCACGTAGGTGAACCCGCTGTCGATGGGACTCGCGCACGAGGTCGGCGAATTGACCGCCGGGACGACCGAGTTGACCGTCAGTGCCTGCGCCACGAGCTGTGGGTTGAAGAGGATCTGCTCGAGGTTGCCCGGCAGATTCAGATACCAGCCGTACTTCGCCGCGCTGCCACTGCAGGTGCTCTGACCCGCCCAGCAGATAGTCGCGTTGGTCGCGATGTCGCGGTTCTGCGTGCTCGTGTTGATGGTGACGGTCTGCGCCTGCAGGTTGGCGGGCGAAAGCGTGCCGTTGCCGGACAGCCCGGTGCTTGCCGGCTTCAACGCTGCGTACTGGGCGACCGCCACGGAATTCCAGGCCGTCAGGTTCCAGTCCCACACGCCGTAGAGGCTTTGCGTACCAGCGGCGTAGGTGCCCGCGCTGGTGTTGGTGACCGGGGTCTTCTGGCCCGTGCCGAAGAGAATCATCAGCTGCTGCTGCAACCCGGGGCTCGCTGCGCCCGAGGCAACGACCGGCGCCGTCGTGATCGGTTGACCCGCGGGGGTCTTGAACAGCGGGCCCGGAGTCACCACCCAGTTCGCCTCGCTGCTGCTGGTCAGATCAAAGCGCCACAGGTTGCCCTGCAGGTCGCCGGCATACACGTAGTCCGTCATGTGATCGCCGTCGAGGTCGGCGGGCGTGGTGTAGGCAATGCCGTTCGGGCTGCCGGTACTGCCGGTAGCGGTGCTCAGGTAGTAGAAGGTCGGCGTCCCCGCCGCCGGGTCGATGACCCCGACGAAGATACCGGCATCCCCGGTGGCGCTACCGTAGCCGTTACCAAAGATGATGCCCCACTTGCCATCATGCAGGCGCCGGATCTGGGGCGTGCCGTAGGTGTTGCCCAGGTTCGTGCCGCAAGCGGCTACATTCGCGCACGCAATGGTGGCGCTCGTCCACTCGCCCTTCACCAGGTTCGCGGCATTGGACTCGGTGAAGCTGGCAGGGCTCGGGTCCGTGACATCGAGCGCGTAGATCGCTCCCACGGTAACGACGGCATCGGTTGTTGGGGACCCCGTCAGAGATCCAGACCAACTAACGCTGGTCGAGTTATTGGTGAAGGTCGCGGCGCGGGACTCGGTGTCACTGAAGGTGAGACCGTAGGTTCCCGTCGTACCGGTAAAGGGGCTTGTGAGAGTTGCGGAGGTGCCCGAAGGCGCACCAGTGAAGCTGACCGCGAGGTTGCCACCTGGCCCCAGGCCGCCGACCAGCCACGAGTGCCAGCCGCCGTTGTAGTAGAGATCGCCAGCCCCGGGAGTCGCATCCACGAAATAGGTGTGTCCGTACTGGGCATTCGAGAAGTCGAGCGCGGCGAGAGCGTTGGCCGGGTTGCTGGCACTCGCTGCCCGGTACTGATGGATCATCTGGACGACTGCGCCCGGCATGTACGCCAGCAGTTCCTTGCCGTCATTGTTGGTGAAGCAGCCGGGAGCGGGGTTCGAGGCACACGGGCCGGCGGCGGTGCTGGCGCTCGCGTTGAAAGTGCCGCTGCGGAAACCATGGAGCAGGCCATCGTCGGCGCCGACGTACACCACCTGCTGGCGGTTCTGTTGGGCAGTGGCGTAGCTCGCATAACTCGCCGACGGTGAGGAATTCTCCGGCAGGGGATCCAAGCTGTTGAGCCGGTCGTTCCACATCGCGCTATAGGGGGCATTCGGCGCGCCCACCCAGACCGGGCTCGAGTCCACGATGTCCGCCAGCAGGTCGGTGCGCCGGCGGAATTCGCCGACGCCCGTGGTGCTGATCTCGCAGCTCTGGTCGCCGCGCAGGTAGTTGACGCGGTCCGCGGTCGAGTACGCCGCGGTCGTACTGCAGGCGGAGGTCGTGACATCGCCCGTATCGATGACCGCCTGCTGTGCGCTGGCGAGGTTGTTGTACTGGAACGGGATGCCGCTGCTGCCGTTCCACGTGATGATCGCGCGGTTGGCCGCGCCCTGGGGGCTCATGCCGGTCACGCCGGTGCTGAGGCAGTTACCGCCCGACAGGTAGCACGAGGCGTCCCAGTTGGGAGTCGGCGCGAGGACGATATTGCCGAAGGAATCGAACCCGAGGCTGTTCGCCGTGACCCGGCCGGTCCACCCGGGTTGCGGGTTGTAGTAGGCGAAGTAGGCCTGGACACCGGTTTCGAGCTTGGCGGACTGCTTTTCGCCCGCGCCCGCGGAACTGGAGGCGGTGGTGTCCGGATCGGCGTTGAAACACAGAATCTCGTGGATGTTCGTGCTGCCACCGGTGGAGCCGGCGAACCCGAACAGGAAGTTGCCAGGCAGGGGGCCATTGGCAGCGGTGATGTCCTGCGCGTTGATCACGGAGATATAGGCGCCACAGCCGGCGGGTGGGCAGGTGGCATAGGCGAGACTCAGCAGTCCGTTCTGCGTGATCTTCAGCTGATAGCTGATGGGTGTTGCCGCGCCGCGAGTCGCCGCGCTCTCGTTGGCGATTTGGGTGCCGGAGCCCAGCTCGATGAAAGCGTTGGGGATCGGTGCGTAGTCGGCGAGCGGATACGCGGGGCCGGTGCCGGTTCCCGTAGTGCTGGCAGTGGTGACCACGGCATTGCCGCTGGTGGCATTGACGACGGCGCCGGCGGCGCAGGTCGCCTCGACGGCGGCATTTTGCGCCGCGGTGCTGAGACCGGAGGGATAGAACTGCGGATAGTTCGCATTCAGCCAGTTCCAGGCAATGTTGCCCGCGCCGCGCAGCCCGATGCGATTGGGCTTGTAACCGTAGCCGAGCTGAGTGTTGTCGCCGGTCGCCGCATTCGGCCCCGTGTAGCCTGGCATCCACTGGCTGCCGTTCAGAAAGTTGCCGTACTCGTCGACGCCCAGGCCCAGGTATCCCCCGATCAGGCCGTTATAGGGCGAGTTGGCGTTCGAGCACGTGTACCCCAGGCTTCCGCCCCAGGCGCCGAGGCCGTTGCCGTCGCCGCTGCTGGTGCCGGTGATGGTGCTGGTGTTCAGCTTGCTGGCGTCCATCAGGTAGAAACTGATGCCGTCCGCGCCGTCCCCACCCGCGCCGCCGGAGTTGCCGAGGTAGGTGACGGTCTTGAACGTGATGGCGACGCCCGCCCCGGTGTTGAAGGGCACAGAATAGATAACGCCACCATTCTCGCTGTAGCCGTAGGGGTAGCCGTTGGTGAAGCGCAGGGCGCCGGAACCGCTCGGGTCGGGGAAGTTTCCGGTGCCTTTCGCGCCGCCGGTGAGAACTTCGCCGGCGCTCTTGTTGTAGTAGCTGCCGGCAATGCTGGTGCAACCCGGGATCTGCCCCGTCAGCTGCCCGCTCGTGCCAAGCTTCGGTTCAACTCCGCTGGCCGTTGATGCCGTCAGGCACGCGCCATTGAAAAAGTACCAGACGTTGTTGGTCGTGGCCTTGGTGAAGTCTTCACTCACCGACACTTGCGCCTCGACAGCCCAGGGTGTTGCGGCCGCCAGCAGTGTCGTGAGTATTGCGATGAGACTGTTGCGGTTGATCACAAGCCACCTCTGTTGACGACGCCCTGCTGGACCTCGTAGGTGCTCTCGACGACCGCGACCGTGCCGGTCGTGCCGCCGGAGCTGAACGCAGTGACCTGATAGGCCTCGCCGGCGGCATCCGCCGCGAGGCCGAGGTCGACGATGTAAAAGCCGGGAGTCCAGACGTACGGCGGATCATTGACGTTGGTTCCCGCCTGCGCCGGTGTCGCCATGCCGGCGGGTGAGTACTGCACGTACGTTGCCGGCCACGGCAGTTGCTGCGTCTCTTTGATGCCCAGGTTCGCGAGCGAGCTCGCGCTCGTGCAGATCTGACCCTGGCCGGCGTTGGCGCTGAGCGGCGCTCCAACAGTGCAGGTCACCGGGGCGCTGGCAGCGATGGTGCCCGCGGGCTGCGTGAGCCACCATTCGGCGTACTGCTGGACGCTGACCGCAGCGTGCAGGGCGCGATCCTTCTCGCGCATATTGCCCGCGATCCGCTCCAGGGTGCCGAAACTGCGGAACATGCTCACGGCAAGAATCGTGATGATCAGCAGCAGCAGCATGCTGCTGACGAGCGCCATGCCCCGCTCGCTGCCGGTTGGGGCGCCGCGCGGGCTCACGTGTGTACCCCACCGCGCGCCATCACTTCGATGACGCGCTCGAACTGAATGGTGGGCGGCTGCCCCGGTCGCGCGGCGAGCGGATTGCTGAAGGTGAGGATTACCCGCACCGAGCTCACGTTCGACCAGTCGTCACCGCCGCAGGGGTTGAACAGCGGGGAGCACATCTGATTAGCCGGCAGATAGGTGTCGACGTTGTAATCGGCGAAGGCCAAGTCGCGCTTTACCCCGAAGTACACCTTCATGCCGACGACGCCTGGAACGATCAGCACACCCGCCGGCGCAACCGCGGAGGCCCCGAGGTTATCCACCTGGCAGTACAACCCGCCCAGCACCGGGGGTATGGCGGTGGGCGCGGCGGGCTGGACGCTGAACGTGTTGGTGAAGGCATGGCTCGGGCCCTGGGCGGTGTTGGTGCTGCCGTCACAGAGCAACACGCCATCGTTGAGGGCCGTGCGAAAGCGCACGCTCAGGGTGTCGGCAGCCCCCCCTGCTCCGGGGGTTCCCAGAACTGCCTGCCCCGCCTCCCAGTTGCCGCTCTGCAGCAGCGAGCTTGCCGGCGTCCAGATCACCGAATCCGGGAAGTAGCCGCCAGCCTGCACGACATCGGTGATCACGGTGAGCGCAAAGCGCTCCTGGTCCTGCAACTGCGCGAGCGCCCGCTGGTTGACATCGGCCTCGCGTACGTTGCCGACGATTGTGACGAGACCACCGAGGAGAAATAACGCGATGGCCACGGTGACCATCAGCTCGACCAGGGTAAAGCCGCGCACAGCGCGCGCGGCGTGCAGGACGCTTCGGGCAGGCATGGTGCTCATGGCTCCACGTACAGGAGGTAAGACGGCTGTTCGATATTCGAAGGGCCGTTGGCAGCCTCGGCCACGGCTTCCTGCTGGTTCATCGCCACCGCTCTCTCGCTCCAGGAAATCACGATCGTGCAGCTGGGTGGTGCAGCCGCGCCGGCGACGACGGCGCAACTGATAGTGGATTGCGGATTCGGCAACAGCGCGTTGAGCGATGCGGCCCAGCGGGCGAGGTCGAACGCCGCGAGGTTCACCACGCCGGTGGCGCCCCCGCAGACTGCCGCGGCGTTCGCGGTGCCGACGCAGGTCTGGATGGCGTCCGGGGTACTGAGGCCAGCGGGAAGGGCTGTGTTGGCTGCGGCCTGCAGCGCGGCATCGGTCGAGACGAATTGCCCGGTCGCATTGGCATTGAACGTCGTCGTCACGGGCGGCGTGGCGCCGGCCCAGTATTCGCGATTGGAGTGCATGGCGGCGGCCAGTCCCGCGGCCTGGATAGCCGCCAGGGCGCGCAGCCGCGAGGTGCTCGTATTCGACAATGCCAGCGCCTGCATTTTTGCAATACCGAGGAGGCCGACGCAGATGACGATCACCGCCACCATGACTTCGACGAGACTGAAGCCGCCGGCGCGAACGCGAGCCCTGAGGTGTCTCATCAGGTACACGTCCCGGAAGGGTTGTTGACGGTTGTCTCGACCGTGAGCATGCCCTGCGGGGTGATCCAGAGGCAGCGCGTCCAGGCCGGATTCGCGGTCGGATCGTGCAGCGTAATCGTCGCGTTCGGGAAACCCGCGGCGGTGGTGGCAAAGCCCTCGCGGTTGTAGGTCACCGAGCTCACGCCGTTGTCGGCTTTGAATGAATCCGGTGTCCTTCCGTTGAATTTCTGCTGCAAACGCAGGATCGGACCTGGAGGCTGAGGGGCATTGTTCGGGTTGGAGAAGACGAGCCAGCCCCGGTCCCAGGACGTATTGCCCGAGCAGTTCTTGCCATTCACCGTGACGCACACGGTGACGAACTGACCCTCCTTGACCGCCTCGGAGCGCGCGAACATCAGGTCCCCGAGCAGCCCATTGACTTCCGAGGACATGCGGTAGGAGGTGGTGATGTAGCGGTACGACGGAGTGCCAATACTGAGCAGGATGGCGACGATTGCCACCACCACGACCAGCTCCACGAGCGTGAATCCTCTCTGTTTTGACATGAGGACTCCTCCCTGTCGTCTCTCGACGACGTCACGTTCTAACGACGACCAAACGACCTGCGTCACAATCTAACGAGGGCAGAAGCGGCGAAAGCACGACGCCGTCACACTTCCCGATGTCGACCCGACAAACGGTTGGCGTGAGGACGTGAGCGGCAAGGCGCGACAGGATTCGTTCAGCCGCGCGGGGACGCCTGTCGGAGGTTGGCGACACGCGCGCGGCAAATGACAAATTCTCTCGTCGTCGCGCGGTCGGAGGCAATGAAGCGGGATGACCCGGCAGCCATATCCGGGATGCACTCAACGATGTGGCGCGACGCGCCGATACCTCACATTGGCAGGTGGCCGAAAGAAGCAACTATGCGCGTATGGGGAGAATGTCGCCTCATGGCGCAATCGACGCACGGCAAGTTCATCGCGGGTGCGCCGCGCAGGCCCGCAACGTGCACTGTCCGGCACCAAAGAGGAGCGCGCGCACGATTCGTGCCGCGCGCTCCCCAAATGGGTACCAATGTAGTCGTCTACCGCGTCGTTTTACATCGGATCGGCGCGCTGTCAGTCCCCCTCCTCCGAGGATTTGACGAGGACCAGCAGGGGGTCCGAGGCGATGCCGTCCGCGACCACCTCCAGCTTGCTCAGCCCGGATTCCTGACTGGTCGGCACGGCGAAATGCGTCGACACGACATCATCAGAGGCAACCGCCATGCTGCTGTGGTTATGCGTTCGACTGTAGAGCACGTGCCCGGTGCGCAGGTTCGTGATGCGCACCAGCGGATAGTTGGTCGCGCTCTGGCCTTCGTCGCCGTACATTGACGCCTGCGACATGCCATTGAAGCGAATTCCCCGCAGTTCATATGACTT
>Ga0306921_10009602_pt1 | contig 10270 bp, 7 predicted proteins | sample sta12Cox44000080_FD_203760 | JGI IMG/M metagenome (GOLD analysis project Ga0306921, IMG submission 203760) | Lab enrichment of tropical soil microbial communities from Luquillo Experimental Forest, Puerto Rico - statoxic.12C.oxic.44.000.080 (v2)... | ecosystem: Environmental > Terrestrial > Soil...
CTGTCTTCAATCCACCCAACGAAGCGACTCCGGACATCTTCGACCCTAGATCGAAACCTGCAAGCTTCCCGCTGAACAAACCCACGTTCCCATCGGTGACCAGTTTGTTTGTCGGACCCGTCACGTGCAGATCGGCATTCATCGTTCCCGCCGTCAGTTTCGACTTTTCCGGAAGGTTTACGCCCAGCGCCGGTAGAAACGTCTCGAGGTCGGTTGCCGGCAAACCGTTACCCACGATCTTCAAATCCACAACGGAATCATCCCCTTGCGATTTGTAGGTTCCGTTCAGATTTGTCTTTGCGTTTCCGATACTGAGCGTCGAAGGGTTCAACACACCGGCGCTCTTTTCGATGTTGTACTTGGTGTCAAAATTTACGACCGCCGGAATTCCCGAAGGGCTCCCGCCAGCCACAAGAACTGCCTTCGAAAGCTTCAATTGACCCTTAATGGCCATCTCGCCCCCCTGACTCACAAGGTTGGCGTCCATGTCGGCGATGCCGCCGAGCCCAAGCGACGGATCGAGGAACCCGGTTTTCGCGAGGTCCAATCCGTTGACCGTAATTTTCACATTTTGTGGCGTCCGCGCGGCGTCATTGGGATCTACTGGGCCCACTTTTCCATTGATCTTCATACTTCCACCGCCCGGTAATTCCATAGAGAAGTCGACCGGGAAATTGTTCTTCATGGCCACATCGGTGGCCGTAAGATTCACCTTGTTGTACACACTGCGCTTCTTCGAGTCGGTATTCCCCAACGTGATCTGCCCATCCTCCAGCTTTAACTCCGCGATCGAAACCGACTCTGCCGAGCTGCCGGCGGAACTGCTGTTGCTGCTTGCTTTTGCGGGACTGCCCTTGGCGGAGCTCGCGCCAATCGAAGAAAAGTTCCAGCGCCCGCTGGGATCCTTCAACATCGTCACTTGCGGATCCACAACGGTAATTTCCTTCACGTTGAGCTGCTGCGAAAAAATCAGGGGAATCAACTCCACGCCGACCTTCACCGATTTTGCGGTCAGGAACGGTCCCGAATTGAATTTCGGATCATCGCTGACAGAGACGTTGTCAATCCCCACCGACCCAGTCAAGAGCGACAGGCTCAAATCGCCAAGCTGCACCTTGCGGCCTAGGGCGTCGGACGCTTTCGATTCAATCGTCGGCTTGAATTTGTTCACCGGGATCAGGAACGGTAGGACAACCAGGATCAGAAAAATCGCCACAATGGCGATACCGATCCACTTCAGCTTGCTGCTCATGAAAACCTCCAGAGGTTGGCCAGGCAGGCGTAGGCGGGCGCCACAAGGATTACGGCTGGATAGTACCATAGTGCTGGACTTAGGAACGCAAGTGGCTGCCAGTCCTGCTGTTGGGGCTGCAGCTAGCTCACCGCGGGCCACGAATGCCCGGACAAGAAACTCTATTCTCCATCCATGTATCTTGCCAGCGGCTGCCAATAGTTGGCCTTCCAGCCTGCGGCCAAATGCGCTCCCGTTCCTACTGGAAAACCGGTGTGGTCGAAAACAAGCTTTGTTCCGGAGCCTTGCTCGGTCAGCTCGAATCTCGCGATCGAGTAGACACCTGGACTCCAATTCCTTGTCCGCCATGCCTGCACGATGCGCTGATGGAGCAGCAGCTCAACCTGCCGGCCGACGATATACGCTCCGAATAAAGAGAATTCTCCGCCGGGCTGCCGGTTGATGGCCGCGGGCTTTGCCGCCAAGTCCATCGCCTTGGTCGCTTCGCTCAACATTTCCACCTTCTGAAATTCCTTAGCGTCCAGAAGCACCTCATAAATGCGCTTTGGGCTGGCCTTGAAGTCCACCTCTTGGTGAATCGCCTCGGCGCCATGCGACAGTTCTTCCTCGCGAAACGTCAGGGAACCGGCCACGCCAGAAAAAAAACCGCCGCTCCCGAGCGCAGCTCCCAGGATCCATTGGCGCCGGTTGCCTGTCAGCCACGGGCCGATCTGCTTCTTTGCCGTGAACATTGATGCCTCCATGGTTTAGCCTTGCGCGGTATCGGCGTGTTTCCTACACCGGCATAAAAACACCCGCTCAAAATATGTTCAACATAATATTATTCCCAGCAGCAGAGTCCCCGAACCAATGATCGTCGTCGCATCAGGAGCACTCCATGCCTTACCCTCCGGGCCACCGCAAGACAATTAAGAGAAAGATCGTCGACAGCGCAAGGCGCCTGTTCAATCGCTCCGGATTCGAAAACGTCTCCATCACCCAAATCATGGCCGGCGCCGGACTCACCCACGGAGGTTTCTACACCTATTTCCGGAGCAAGAGCGATCTCTATGCCGAAGTGATGAACTGCTTTTTCACCGACCCGGAATGGAAGAATTGCTGGGAAGGAGTGTGCCTAGATTTGTCTTCATCGGAAGTGGGCGCGCAGATCATCCGCGCCTATTTGTCGCACCAGCATTTTGAGGACGTCGAGAACTCTTGCCCGATGGTTGCCCTTCCCACCGATATAGCGCGCAGCAATGCCGCGGCGAAACAAGCCTTCGAAACCGTGTTCCGAGCCATGGTCAGTGTGCTTGAACGAAGTCTTCCCCCGAACCAGCGTCATCCCCACAAAAGAGCGCAGGCCATCGCCGCCCTCAGCATTGGAGGAATGGTTGTCGCCCGGGCTCTGATGGACCGCGCCCACGCCGACGAACTGCGCGCCTCGTGCCTCGACGCAGCGCTCGACCTGGGGGGATGGCAAAGGATTTGAAATCCAATCAGTTCGGAATGTGCCTCAAAACCGCACACCGTCGCCCGCCAACTCCAAGCTGCGGCTGCCCCACCTGATCGAACGCGCTCGAGAAGGGTGTGGTGGAAGCTAGGCAGAGAGCGCGTTCGCAATTTCCGGATCGTTGCTCGCACCTCAGCGCGCGTGTCCGGGACTACAAGTATCCCATCCCCCACAACCAATCGGAGCAAGAACACCGTTGCAGCGGGATGACCTGAGACGGAAACAACGAAAACAGTAGATGAAGTCCTAGGAAGGTATGTAGGAATGGTGGGGCGGGCGGGAGTCCAACCCGCGACCTAGGCGTTAGGAGTGCCTCGCTCTATGCATCTGAGCTACCGCCCCGCAGTTTGATTTTATCACCACAAATCTTGTAACCAAATGTAACCATTTTCGCGGCCCGACTGACCAAACAGCACCGCAAATACCCGCGTATCTGCGCCCTAAGACACTGAAAACACGCAGCACGGGATCGATTGTGATCCATTCCCTAACTGCGTGCTCGAAACCGCCCAGCCCACTATTTTTGAAAAATTAACTAAGCCTCCGAAGTTCCGGAATCCGGAACCTCCGGCTTGGCTCCGATTTTGTCTGAAGGTTTTGCCTGCACTCGTCGTCGCGGTTGGGTCAATAATGCCCAAGATTAAACCCTCCAGACAAGACACCCAACCTTAAGCAAGCGGCAAAAAAAGGAAGAGGCGATCCACCACTCAGGTAAAGCGCCTCCCGGAACCTACGAAACAACCGCGGATCTTAATCGGCTTGCCGGGCTAACTAAGCTCCGGCAGCTGCCGCTTTGTGCCCATGGTGTTCCGCGTGGAGCTTGGCCGCTTCCGCCGCATGATGGGTTGCGTGGTGCATGTGACCTTGCGCCGTGTGAGCATGATGAGCCGCTTCTTGATGGTTGGCAGCTTCATGGTGTTTCGCCGCTTCATGATGATGCTTGGCGGCATGTTCGTGGTGTTGTGCTGCTTTGCGATGGTGTTCTGCTGCTTCTTTGGACATATAGCCTTCTCCTTCCGAAGATCTGCCGGCCCAGAGGAGCGGTAGGCCCAGAGGAGCCTGCGCTCCTGTGGTTACGCTTCGATGAAGCCTCTGTGAACACACAGGCCGGCCGCGCTTACGCTCTGGTATCGGCGGCACCATTGCCCAATCTTCAGGCGGGCGACATTTGAATTAATTTCGCGCGGAAAGACGCATGCTCCTGGCGCATCCGTGTTGCTGGCCGCCGGGGAAACTGAGTTTCGTGCCGATTTGCAGTTTTTTGTAGTTTTTAACTTGAGGATTTGCGGTAGCCAGTGCTGGCCAACTTTGTGCACAGCCGAGCTGCTCGCGGGCTAGGGACCACAGCGTATCCCCTGCCTGCACAGTAATTCGCGGGCCGGGTGGGGCAGCGCGGGCAGGTGTGAGCTCGGGTACAAAGACCGTTGCTCCGGCGGCCAACCAGTTCGGATCCCGGTTGAGGCCCGGGTTCAGACTCCAAAGCTCCTGCCACCTCGAGCCGTGGCCCAGACACCTTTGTGCCAGCTTCCACCAACTGTCACCTGGCAGTACTCGCTCTTTGCGAACTGAACCTGCCACGACGACCAGAGGACGCACCGGCTGAACGTCCGCCGGCGCCACCAGATTCCGAGGTGCAAACGGAGAAATCCGCAAATGCGAACTGGCCATCGGCGCGACAGATGAAGTCCGCTTCCCCGTTCGCAACTCATCTTCACGCAGCGAGCCAATCTTTGGTTGCACCACCGGCTTAGGTGCCGCCAGTGTCAGCCCCGGAAGCTCCAGCGGATAGCGCGACTTCTCTTCTTTTGTCTTCTTCGCCACCTGTTCAACTTGAGGCGCGGCCTGCTGTTCGTGATACCGCTGCGAAACTTCTCCGAGAGAAGGATTCTGGTCCTCGGCCATTTGCGGCTGCTGTCCTGCCTCCTGCGGAACCGGAGTCCCCGCTTTGCGGGAAACGACGCGCGCATCATCTTCAGGAGTCAGAATCTTCGCGCGCTTGAGGTCTTCTTCGGTGTAAATGTGTTGGGGATTCTTCGCCCGCGCGGCCTTACGTTCGCGTTCCTGGCGTGCCGCTTCGGCAACGTCCTGCGAACGCGCCGATGAGACGCCCAACGCCACGCACAGCAGCGTCAGACCGACCATTCTTCGTGAAACTTGCGCCATGGACCGGTTTCCCACTCCCACGCCAGCATTCCAGTGCTGGACGAGTGAATCACCGGGGGGACAGGGCCGTGTCTTACTCTGCCGAGATTCTGAGCCCTTTCGGCTCTAACTAGCAATAGCTTGTTGTCGAAAGAATACCCGTTCCCCGGATGCGCTATAGGACCCGTGGCAAGCCTATTTGGCCCGGTTTGAGTACAATCTCTCGCATACCGCCCGCGCCTCACAACGCTCCTTCCGGAGCCAGGAGCTTTTCTTGCTGCGCCTGATCCGTAGTCTGATCCAGCCTTATGGCGGCACCTTGGCGATCATTCTTTGCGCCATGCTGGTCGAGGCAGCAATGAGCGTGGCCGCGCCATGGCCGCTGAAAGTCGTCCTTGATAACGTTGTCGGCGATCACAAGCTGCGGCCGTGGCTTGAGCATCTGCTGCAGCCGCTGCTAGCCGGTGAAAATAAGATGCAAATCGCTGCTGCAGCTGCCCTTGCGGTCATCGTGATCGCTCTAGTTGGCGCGGCGGCCTCCTACGTTGCCAACTACTACACGACCAGCGTCGGCCAGTGGGTAGCTAACGACCTGCGCCTTCGCACTTACCATCATCTGCAAAAACTCTCCCTGCACTACTACGACACGCATCAGACCGCTTCGGTCCTCAGCACGCTTACTTCCGACGTACAGACCATCCAGGCCTTCGCGTCTTCCTCGACGCTCGGCATTCTCGTCGACTTGCTGACCATCGTTGCGATGCTCGGCATCATGTTCTGGCTGAATTGGGACTTCGCCCTGATCGCCGTGGCCGTTACACCGTTTATGCTTCTGCTTGTGTCGCGCCTGAAAAAAGCCGTTAAGAAAGCCACACACGAAGTGCGCAAGCAGCAAAGTGACATGGTCGCGGTCGTCGAGCAGGGCCTCGAATCTATGCGCGTAGTCAAGGCGTTTGGCCGGCAAGACCTCGAGCAGCAAGAACTCAGCGAAGTGAGCCAGGCCACCGTCGATGCGGCCTTGAAAGCCCGGCGCGTAAAGGCCTTGCTATCGCCGATCGTCACTGTCACGGTGGCCATTTGCACCGCCGTGGTACTTTGGCGCGGCTCTTCCCTGATTCTCTCCGGCGCGATGACCGCCGGCGCCCTCACTGTTTTTCTCTCCTATCTCGCGCAGTTCTTCAAGCCCGTGCAGGACCTGGCCAAAATGACCAACACCATCGCCCAGACCGCCGTGGGGGTCGACAGGGTTCGCGCCATCCTCGATGCCGACGACATCGTCCCGCAATCTCCCGATGCCCGCGAGCCGGGCCCACTGAAAGGCAACGTCGCTTTTCAAAACGTCGCGTTTGCCTACGACAAGGATGCCCCGGTTCTCAGAGATGTGAGTTTCGAGATTGAGGCCGGTCAAATGGTGGGAATTGTCGGTCCCACCGGGGGAGGAAAATCCACCATCGTCAGCATGATTCCGCGCTTCTATGATCCTTCGGAGGGAAAAGTCTCCGTGGATGGCATGAACGTCCGCGAACTGAAACTGCAAGGCCTGCGCGATCAGATCGGCTACGTGTTGCAGGAAACCATCCTGTTCCGTGGCACCGTCGCCGAAAACGTCGCCTATGGCCGCGCCGGCGCCACCCGCAACGAAATCGTAGCCGCCGCGAAGCTCGCAAACGCCGACGAGTTCATCGAGCGCATGCCCCACGGTTACGACTCCATGGTCGGCGACCGTGGCGAAACGCTCTCCGGCGGCCAACGCCAGCGCATCGGCATCGCCCGTGCGCTCATCCGCAACAATCCCATTCTAATCCTCGACGAACCCACGGCCGCGCTCGACACGGAGTCCGAAAAATCCGTGATCGAAGCGCTCGCGCGACTGATGGAGGGACGGACGGTGATTACCATCGCTCACCGGTTGAGCAGCATCCGCGACGCCAATAAAATCATTGTCCTCAAGGGCGGTGTCGTCGCCGAACAAGGCACCCACGAGGAATTGATAGCCAAACACGGCGTCTACGCCGATCTGTACGAAGCCCAGTTTTCCGCCGACAGCGCGGCTGCCGCGCCGTCCCCCGTCAAGCCACCTGCAACCCGGGCCGCAGAAACCATCGCACTGCAGGAGGAAGAATGAGTCATTCGTTAATCACCCTGCCCGACGACACGGCCGAGCCCATCATCGAGGCTATCAACAACGCAAAGCGATCGCTTCGTGTGAAAATGTTTCTCTTTACCGATCCCACGATGCTCGAGACCGTAATCGATGCCCGCAAGCGCGGCGTGCGCGTGCAGATCATGCTTAATCCAGCGCGGCGCAGTGGCCAGACAGAAAATCAGGCCACGCGCAGGTGCTTGTTGGCCGCCAAAATTGAGGTTAGAGACGGCAACCCCGTCTTTGATGTTACCCATGAAAAATCCATGATCGTGGACGATTCGGTCGCCTACATCAAATCCTTGAACTGGGACACGAAGAATCTCACCGAAACCCGCGACTATGCTGTCATCACCACCCGCAAGGCGGAAGTAGCGGAAGCCCTGGAGTGTTTTGAGGCCGACTGGAAGCGCACGAAATTCAAGGTGGACGAATCGCGCCACCTCATCTGGTGCAGCGGAAACGGCCGCGACCGCATCGCCCGCTTCATTGACGGCGCCAAGCATTCCCTCTACGTCCAGAACGAACGCTACCAGGACGCCGTTATCATCGAGCGGCTCGTGCGCGCCAAGCGTCGCGGCGTGAAAGTCCGCGTCCTCGCCCGTCCGCCTCACAAACTAAAGAGGGAAAAACTCATCGAAGGTGTCGGCGGCCTGCGCATCATGGACGATGTCGGCATTAAGGTTCACCACCTCGAGCATCTTAAGCTGCACGGCAAGATGCTCCTCGCCGATCATTCCCGCGCCATTATCGGGTCCATCAATCTCACCCCGGGAAGCTTTGACAGCCGCCGCGAACTGGCCATCGAGGTCCATAACAGCGACCTTGTCGAGCGGCTTTTCAAAATCGTCCACCACGATTGGAAACATTCGCGTCCGATGGACCTGTCGGATGAAGGGCTCCTTGAAGAACTCGAGGACTCGCACATGGACGCCGCACACCAGTTGGCGCTTGAGGAAAAACCTTCAAGAGGAAAGAAAAAGTAGACTGGCCGCGAAACACTCAGCTTTTGGTCTGAGGCTTCAGCGATTCAATCGGAGGCACGGAAACAGGCTGGGTTAACGCCCGCTGCGGCTGCGGTTTCCCGTTCCGCATGGCGTCTACCAGCATATCAACCGCCTGCCCAGTATTCGGCGGACTGTAAATCGTCGCGCGCAGCAACCCACTACGTACCCAGGCCTGGCCCGTCTTCGGCAGTCCGTCAATCCCCAGAAACGGCGCCGAAAGCCACCGCTCGCGCTCCATTTCGCTCGGAAGTTCCTGAAATGCCTTGCGCGCTCCGATAGCCATGGAATCGTCCTGCGCCGCCACCAGATCAATCGTTGTTTTTTTCGAAGTCGTCAGCTTTAGCCAGGAACGCACCGCCTTGAGTGCGCTTTCTTCAGTCCATTGTCCCTTCAAGGTGATCAAGTGAAGGTTCGACGGAAGGCGCTCGGTCATTCCCCGCGAGCGGTCTTTCGCTGCGGAATTCTCCGAGGGCCCTTGCACGTACAGAATCGTCCCGCCCGTCGGCAGCATCGCTGCGCACTGCTTCGCTTGAATGCGGCCAATATCCACGTGGTCCACAGTGACGACAAAAACCGGGGCCTTGCCGAGGTGGCGCAACTCCGACACGTATGTTGCTTCGCGGTTCAGCACCACCCATCCCATACCTGCACTTACTGCCGCCTTCGCCACCTGTGGCAGCGCCGTTCCTCCAACGGGCTCAAAAATGATCGCGTGCGGACGCTCTGCTTCGGCCGCTTGCACCGCCTTCAAAAGCTGCGTGCTCTGATTGATCGCATCATTGCCCGCGTAAAGAAGCTGCAACTCGATTCCGTGCTTCCGTGCCGCTTCTTCGGCTGCGTTGGCTTGCTCGACCTGGTAATCGTTGTCGCTCGTGGTCAGGGAAACCAGAATTCTCAGTTTGCTCATGAGTCCGCCAAGTCGGATGATTCTCTTTTACGATACACGGTTGGAGCCCGCCCGGCACAACGAGCTCCACTACAGTTTCCCACCAGAAACCGCGAATCGGTCAATCAATCATTTGCGGGAACTGGATAAACCAATACCTGAGTCTGGCCGCACAGTCTTGTCTGGCAAATTGGGTTAAATGTCACATCCCCCTGTGCAACCGTCACCAAGCAGAATCTAAACTGCTCGCTTGCAATAGCTTGCAAATTTCATAAAAACAGATCTCTTGGCACTCAGATTGCTCCCACCCTAACCGGATACCGCTCGCCGAGAACTTTTCAGGAGCCTCCATGAGCTGGCAGGAAGAATATCGCCGTAAAGTCGTCAGTCCACAGGAAGCCTTGCTGTGTGTCCGGTCCAAGATGCGCGTTTACATTCACCCGGGTTGTGCCGAGCCGGAAACTCTGGTCGAAGCCCTGATGGCCCGCGGGCCCCATGTCAAAAACGTCGAGATCGTACACATCCTCACGCTTGGTTGCGCGGACTACATCTCCCCTCAGTTTGAAGGTCATTTTCGCCACAACGCCATGTTCATCGGCGGCAACGTGCGGCAAGCGGTCAACGAAGGTCGCGCAGACTACACTCCGGTCTTCCTCAGCCAGATTGAGAATTTGTTCGAGTCGGGCCAGATGCCCATTGACGCAGCTCTCATTCAAGTCTCCCCCCCGGATGCTCACGGCTTCTGCAGCTTTGGCGTCGGCGTAGACACCACCCTCACCGCCGCGCGCCAGGCCAAAATCGTTGTCGCCCAGGTGAATGACCAGATGCCACGCACCTACGGCGACAGCTTCATCCATGTCAGCGACATTGATGTTGTCGTCGAAAGCTCGCGCCCCCTTTGCCAGCTTCACCCCATCGAAATCACCGACATGCACCGCGCCATCGGCCGTAACGTCGCGTCGCTCATCGAAGATGGCGCAACCCTGCAACTTGGCATCGGCGGCATCCCCGACGCCGTGTTGTTGCAGCTAACCGGCCATAAAAATCTTGGTATCCACACCGAAATGCTCAGCGACAGCGTGATCCCCCTGATCGAATCCGGCGTCATCAATGGAAGCTGCAAGACCATCCATCGCGGGAAGATCGTTACCGGCTTTGTTCTCGGCTCGAAAAAACTATTCGACTATGTGGACAACAATCCCGCGTTTGAATTTCACCCGAATTCCTACACCAATGATCCCTGGGTCATTTCGCAGAATCACAAAATGGTCGCGATTAACTCAGCCCTGCAAGTCGATATCACCGGGCAGGTCTGCGCCGATTCCATAGGCACTTATTTTTATAGCGG
>Ga0306921_10009603_pt1 | contig 10270 bp, 11 predicted proteins | sample sta12Cox44000080_FD_203760 | JGI IMG/M metagenome (GOLD analysis project Ga0306921, IMG submission 203760) | Lab enrichment of tropical soil microbial communities from Luquillo Experimental Forest, Puerto Rico - statoxic.12C.oxic.44.000.080 (v2)... | ecosystem: Environmental > Terrestrial >...
GCTTAACGTGGGGATCCGCATCCTCGACTCGTTTGCGTCCACCGCCCAATGTGCGAATGCGCCCCGTTTCCGGACGCGAGGGCAAACGGCCGGTTTCTAACTCCGCCATGCCCTTTAAAATGGTGGGCCGCGACATGCTCGTCAGTCGCGCCAAGCGACTAACCGCTCCGCGTCCTTGTTCGAGCGCCTTCTGGGCGACAAAGACACGCGCTTGCGCTTCATTCAACGTGCCTAACACGCGAAGCCAGTGTCCCTCGGCTGCCGGAAGTTTCGCCTTCGTCGCCATCGCCGTATAGTCTCGCACTGACGACAGAATAGCGAGCAGAGCCCGGTTTGTAAACTTTATTGTTTAACAGTCCCTTAACCTACGGGAGCGGAAGATGCTCGGCGCTCCTTTGCAGTGGGTACGGAGGCTGGTTGTTCCTCCCTCATGGGCAATAAATCACTGCCGGCGTAGAGAGGGCACCTACTTTATCGAGTCACTTAGTAAGAGCCTGTCGCCAAGAAAAGAGCCTGGAAAGCAAAACCAGGGTCAACTTGGCAGCTGCGCTGGGTCGCCGAGGCTCGACTTGGCCCTCAGATACAGAGCTAACTGTTTGCGAAGGAAAAGATTCTCGGCCGCCAGAGTACAGCGCGGTTGAGGGCTAAGTCGGATGAACCTTAAGGCATCGAGCAATAGATCAAATATGGTCAGCAGCAGGCTGAAGAGACGATCGACTTTCGGCATCCATGACAGGATCCCACACCTGAGGGATTATCGTCATTGGACGGAGGGCGTGAATCGCGGCGGTACATAATTTTTGCGGGCCACAGGAGTAGGAGGAGACATCCGCCTTCGGGTAACTCTCAGTGAGAAGTTGTGCTGTCGTCCCACGCTCAGGTAGATTGCCCGCATGCCCCCCGCAAAGAATCCAGATGACCGACAGTTCAAGGTAGGCGACAAAATCCGCGTGAACCTGCACCACGGCAAAATCGAGGATGCCGTCGTTCGCGCCGTGGTTCAGGACGAAGATGGAATCAAATTACAGGTGGATGTTGTCGGCCTTGACCTCACGGCGTTGATTGATACGCGGCAGGTTGTCGAGTGAAGTTGCCCTGGGCCTTCTGCTATCCAACCAAGCGATAACGCGCTATTTTTCATCGGTTCGTTCAACAGTTTTACCGGTTTCCGCTTGCGCCGTATTCACAATGTCGCTGGCATTGCTCTTATCCATATGAATCATACAGAAAGCGCCCGCCCCAGCCGGATCGGTGTACTGGATCGTTAAGAAATGCTTTTTGGTCTTGCTGAACAAAAAAAAGGGTGAAATGAGAATTGCCTCTGTGTAACGAGGCCTCGAAGTCTTTTCGTAGAGCAGGCTCTTGATCTTGTCGTAGGGGACGGTGACGATCATTTGAGCCTTACTATCCTGAAACTCAATCACTTTTTTTTCCTTGTCGAAGATCACGTGACCCTTAACCGGTTCCGCGCTTTTTTTCTGGCCTTCTGCCTTCGGTGGAAAGTACTCCACCTTGTCGAATTTAACTTCCGCCGCACTCACAGTCGAGACTGTAACGAATGTGAGACAAACGACAGCACACAGAGCTATCCATGTGATTGATCGCATTTGCCGCTCCTGGTCTTTCTATGGTGGATCTGTTGCACCGAATCATATGTCCGCTGAGAGGAAAGGTATACTGTCCGTTCGTTCAAGGCCGCTTATCGGTAACTTGGGCGGCAAAATCGAGGATGCTGTTGTGCGCGCGGTGATTCAGGACGATGATGGAATCAAACTACAGGTGGATGTTGTCGGTCTCGACCTAACGGCCCTGATTGATAAGAGGCAGGTTGCCGAGTGAACGTGGCGACGAACGTAAACCTCCAATGAGTTCCGCTGCACTCACGCTTGACCAGGACATTTGGAAGCCCAAATACAATCCCTGGCTGATTGCTGTGGTTGTGTCCCTGGCGGCATTCATGGAGGTGCTCGACACGAGTATCGCGAATGTGGCCTTGCCCTACATCGCCGGGGACCTGGCGTCGAGCAACGACGAAAGTACCTGGGTGCTGACCTCTTACCTGGTCTCCAATGCAATCGTACTGCCCATCAGCGGCTGGCTCGCAGGCACCTTTGGACGGAAGCGCTTTTTCATGATTTGCCTGTTTCTGTTTACCGTGAGCTCGCTGCTTTGCGGGGTCGCGAGCAGTCTCGGCCTTTTGCTTTTCTACCGGGTGCTGCAAGGCGCCGGTGGCGGCGGTCTCCAGCCCATGGCCCAGGCCATTCTGGCAGACACGTTTCCGCCGCAACAAAGGGGCACGGCGTTTGCGCTCTACGGAATCACGGCGGTGGTGGCGCCCACCATTGGCCCGACGCTGGGCGGATGGATTACATTCAATTATTCCTGGCGCTGGATCTTTTTCATTAATCTTCCGGTGGGCTTGCTGACGTTGCTTCTCGTGCGTCGCTTCGTTGAGGATCCTCCTTATTTGAGCCGGCTCAAGGCCGCGGGGATCAAGTTGGACTACATCGGCATCGCTTTGCTGACGCTCGGCGTCGGGGCGTTGCAGGTGCTGCTCGACAGGGGCCAGGAAGACGACTGGTTCGGGTCGAGCTTTATCACGACTATGGCCGTCATCGCTGTCGTATGCCTGGTCTCGCTGGTGATCTGGGAGTGGTTTCAGAAGGCGCCGATCATTGACGTTCGCCTGTTCAAGAATTTCAACTTCGCGAACGCGAACTTGACGATGTTCATGTTAGGGTTCGCGTATTTCAGCAGCCTGGTGATGATGCCGCTGTTTCTCCAAACCCTCCTGGGATACACCGCCCAGCTTGCCGGCTTTGCCATCTCTCCCGGTGGCCTTGCCTTGCTGCTCTCGATGCCCCTTGTGGGCGTACTGACCACCAAGTTCCAGGCGCGCTACCTGATTGCATTTGGCTGGCTGTACCTGGCTGGCATGATGCTTTTCTCTACGGTGCAGATGGACTTGCTGATTAGCTTCAATGCCGCGGTATGGTTGCGGGTGGGCCAGGTGGCCGGCTTGGGGTTCCTGTTCGTGCCCACCAACTTGGTGGCCTTCGTCGGCATTTCGCCGGACAAGAACAATGCCGTCGCCGGCCTCATCAATTTCATGCGCAATATAGGAAGCAGTGTGGGAACCTCGTTCGTGACCACCATGATCGCGCGTCGCTCCCAGTACCATCAGGAAATTTTGGTTAATTACACCACACCCGGGAATCCCAATTTCCAGAACTCCGTAAGCGCCCTGGCGCAACACCTGGCTCGCTCCGGATTGGGCGCCCAGGAAGCGCACAACCAGGCCTATGCTAGGATCTATCAATTGGTTCAGGTGCAAGCAGCCACCTTGGCGTACGTGGATACGTTCAAGGTCCTCGCTGTGGCCTCAGCGATCATGTTCCTCCTGGCATTCACCTTGAAGAGGAACGAGCCGGGCGGCGGCGCTGATCTGGCAGTGGGTTGAGTCCGGTTTTTTCACCCGCACATGCACAGGCCCGAGGGGTTTGGCCCTATCGCGAATAGACCCCTTTGTTTGCGGCGAGCGTTTCTGCATTCTTAATCCAAGCCTATATCGCGCTTACGTTGAGCGCGTCATTTCAAGACTTCCTCGTTTCTCGGCCACTTCCTATCAATCCACTCGTTGCAACTCTTGAAACCCTTTAGTGGTCACAGCTCTGCTCCTTACATTCCGTGCTACTCTCGGCCTCAGGAGGCCCTCAAAGTGAAGATCCCCGCCTTCGCTTGCTTTCTAATCTGTGTTTTTGCGGTGCCTGATTCAACGCCTGCCCCTGACCAACCTCCGACCTTTCACAGCATCAAGCTAGGTCTTTCGCTTGCGTCACAATTCCAGGAATGCCCTTGGAATCCGCCGAAGAAAGGTGATATTCCGCAGTACCTCAGCAGCCCGTACAAGGATGAGAGAGGGAACACCATTCCTTGCTTTCACTATGCGCCCTATACGCTTGGGTTCACACCCCCACCCGCTGCGTATACGCAAGAGGTGTCCGTTGAACTCATTGAACACATTACTCCACTAAAAGACGACGCAGGCAACGTTCTGGCTCGCAAGCCCTTTCCAGGCGCTCCAACGGTCGACATAACGCTGCTAGTCCCGCCCTCGGCACAACTCGGCGACGGAACTATCGAAGAAGTGACGTTGTCCTACGACCCGAGGGAATCTGACCGTGTTAGAGATGCTCTCGTCGAAAAATACGGAACCAGTCAGCCTGACAAGAAGACCAGCAGCGATAAGATGATCGAGAAATACTTTGAGATCAAAATTATCTCACGGGACGTTTGGAAAACGGGCTGGGGCGAACCGATGCTTCTGGTTGCGGACAAGGATGTCCACGTCTACGCAAAGACCCAAAAGCTAATTAGCTTTGAGCAGGAGCATAGGAAGGACGAGTTTTAACCATGAAGGTTGCGGATGCTGGGCGATTGTCGTCAGAAAAGTATCGACTGCGAGTTGCGATATGGTATTTAAGAGCCAGCAATTCCCTCTTCTTGGGTCTCAAGAGCCAACAGGGGAAGAACGACTTCCATTTCGTGGTGACACTGCGCAGCTTCGTTGAGTACACCAGAAGGGGTGTTTGGTTTCTAGCATGGGCCACGGACGAGCAAGTGGAAGCCGTAAAGAAACTCACTTTCGACAAATCGGGCAGCCCAGGACTGGCTGCAATGGACCAGATGATTAACGAAGCGCTGGGACGCGGGAAGTTGTGTCCTTTGAAGAATCCGATAAGTGGAATCAACGAACCATTTATCAACTGTCTTCATGCCCTTACACACGGCAACCCAATCTCTGTCCGTGTGCTCGGCTTTGGCTTAGAGAAGATATTTCAGACGGACAAATTGTTGCAGAAAGCCGAGGCTGATCTGAATCTATTCCGTGTCCTAATCTATCGTCGGCTGCTTGGTGAAGAACTCAAAGACATTTGGAAAATGCTGGGCACAATCTACCATGACCCCGCAGTCCTGAGAGAGGGCGCGAGAACTGCGGTAATCCAGTTGAAAGATTCTGGAATATTGGAGGCATTGGAGGCCCTTCAACGGCAGAAAAGTATTTGAGACAAGCCCCTGCCGGGCTTGGTGCGGGAGAATTCTCTTGGTAGGTGCGGGATTAAAAAACTGCAGGTAGCGGCACTCGAACCCGCTAACTGGTTTTGCAGGCCAGACGGGCCTTCTAGTGTTTGGACGGATGCCTTCGCCTCCACTCCGCAACTGCCTCTTCCAACTGGCGCTTGAACGTCTCAGGACATCTTGAATCCCGGCACAAACTTCTCGCGGCTTTGCCGAAACTCACTAACTGAGCGTCGGTCATTTTGCGCAAGCGGGTGCGTAGTTGTTCGAGTTCGTCGCTGGACTCGATTGCGGTGGACATGCCGGTCTCCCCGGCAGAGGTGGGAACGTAGGGTATGAGGACAGTCTAACTTACCGGCAGGTTGCGAGCCGGTCCCCCTACATCTCGGTGAAAGTTGATCTAGCGCCCTCGTCCTTGCAAACGGCTGCAGATTAGCGACGGCCAAACTAGATTTCGCTTGCGGCCCGGAGAGTCCAACGACACCGAGCTGCATTTTGTTGCGGGCTGTTCCATCGAGGAAAATAATAATGTTGAAAATCGAGTCCCCCCAAAAACAGGGCTGCGGAAAGTACACCGGTGGTACACCTAGAAGTTTTTCGAGTACACCTCGACTCTACTCCGTTTCGGAATCGCCTGTGTTTCATTGGGAGAAGTGGCGCGCCCTGAGAGATTCGAACTCCCGGCCTTCTGGTTCGTAGATAGATCGTCAAAAACTTCTAAATGCCGCTACTGGTATCGCTTACGAGCCACACGCGCCACTTAATTCTGCCCTTAGTTGGACGGAAGTTGGACGGAAAATCTGAGGTGAACCCCTAAGGTGGCACAAATTCTTTAGGACAAATCTGTTTTAGACAAGGCCCGTTGCAGCAAGCAGTTGCGGCGGGCCATTTTTTAGTGTTTCGAGTGCGTGATGTACGAACGTTTGGGACGCGCGCCGACCATAAAAAGCACTCGACAACAATCCGCCAGGTGTCATCGAGTGCCCGCCGAAAGCCAGCGCGGAGAAGGGTGCACGCTGGTCTCTCGACAGTCAACACCGTATCGCTGCTGTCTTGCCTCAGCTGGAACTGGAGAGAGCGTTCTTCCGTTAAGATAACGGAGAGGGCGCATGCGAAAAGAGCGAAAGCACTACACTGGGGAAGAGAAGGTTGCCATCCTCAGGCGGCACTTGCTGGATAAAGTGCCGGTTTCCGATCTGTGTGAGGAACATGGGCTGCAGCCAACGGTGTTCTACCGTTGGCAACGAGACTTGAAATCCATACGCCTGAATCTGCAAAGGAGCCACGGGTTTGGGTAGAGCATCAGCCGATGCTCGGTCTGGCATTGTACCCCGGCTCGGTCTGACTCCTCGTATAGAGAAGTGGTTTCGAATAGACGACCTTTATTTCTTGTCGATCACAATTTCGGACACTGCGCTAGCGGCAGCCTGTGAGGGAACAAACGGCCTTGTTGAATTGCGCGGCGCAGACACCGTGCTTGACACACGAGTCAGCGCGCTTGCAGCAGCCCTGAATGCGGAGAGGCCCCCTCGTGGGCGGAGGCCATGGGCCGTGTCAATCGCTACGTCATGAACGACTTGGGCGGTGGTCAATGCGTTTTGAAGCTCGCTTGGGTGATCAATTTCCAAAAGCCGACGACGATTCCCCTTCTCGGTTTCTTCATCGGCTGGTACCACAACACCAGCCCCGAAGCTTGGATTTATTTTGGCGATGCAGAGCACCTACGGGCTGGTCTGGATAGTCAAGGACTTCGCCTTTCCAGATTCGAATTTTCACAAGCGCATCACTATTGGCGCAGGTATCGCGAGCTTTCTTACGGTCTTGGGCTGGTATTGGTTATTCGGCTGGCTGCTCATCTCGGCCGGCGCACCGCCCGCGTACCCGCTGCCGGACTACGCTTGGTTCAGCCTATGCATCAGCCTATGCATTTGGGGGTGCGTGATCATGATCGCCGCCGACGCCGAGAAGTACTTCACGCTGCGTCTCAAAAGCGGCCTCATTACCGACGGCATGTACCGTTTCATCCGGCACCCCAACTACCTCGGTGAAATGACGATCTACAGCAGCTTCGCCCTGATGGTGTGGCAATGGCTGCCGGTCGTCGTACTGGCCTGGATTTGGGGAGGCCTATTCGCGATAAACATGAGCCTCAAGGAAGTCAGCATGTCGCGCTACCCCGAGTGGGAACAGTACAAGAAACACTCATGGCGGCTGCTGCCTCCGATCCTGTAAGCAATCTCAACTTTGAGCAAAAGCCGCGACTACACCGATCGGACCTGCCACTTTAAATACCTACTGCAGCACTCCAAGTGCCACTGCAGCGCTTTGTCGACACGCTCCGGTGGAGAAAATCCCAAGCATTCGACCCTTAGGCAGACATATAGACACAACTCCACGGTCACCATGGAGTATCAATTGAGACGTCGAGCGAAGGTTGAATTCGAGGAAAGCGTCCGTGATTACAGAAAAGAACCTAATAAAAAGAGAGAACCAGAAAATGCGAAATCAACCCGCGATACCAGGCCTTGCAGCTAAGAAAACGGCGATATCCGAAACGGTCCTGGACCAGCTATTCCGTCAGGCACGGACACACTCGGCGTGGCAACAAAAGCCTGTACGCGCTGAAGTTCTCCGCGAGGCATATGGGCTGGCACGTCTTGGCTCCACAAGTGCCAATGGCTCGTCGGCGAGATTTGTCTTTCTGACGACGACCGAGGCAAGGCTCGTCTTAAGCCGACACAACGAAGTATAACCAATTGTGCTGTTGAACATCACATATTGCCACAGGGAGAAAGTATGTCAGTAAAAAGCGTCCAATTTACGGTTGCCGCGCACATTATGGCTGCCCTGGCTTACCACCACGGCGAGGAAATCTCTTCCGCGACCCTAGCGGACAGTGTGAACGCCGACCCTACCTTCGTTCGGAAATCGCTCTCGAAGCTTTCGAAAGCGGGCATGGTCGTAACAAAGCGGGGCAAAACCGGAGCGAGCGTGCTTGCGCGTCATCCTCGACAGATCACGCTGTTGGACATATACCGTGCCAGTGCGGCACCCCCGGCGTTTGCGATTCATTCCTATCCAGTAGACAAGAGATGTCCGGTCAGCTGTCACCTTAAGGAATGCATGTCGGACGTTCTTTCTCAAGCCCAGTATAGCTTCGAGCGATCGCTGGCGAAGATGACCCTGGCCAATCTGGTTGTTCAGATCCGGCAAAAGACGCATTGACTTCTTTTGATTTAAATTGTGCAGATAACAAGAACAATAACTCGGGAGAACTAGAGGAAATGGCAACGGAAACAGAACTGGCGTCCGACGGGCGGGCGGAGCGCATGGGACGACGAACCAGCGGGCGAGCATCAGCGAGGCTGTGGGTGGCCGTTGGCCTAGCAGGGATAGCGCTTGTGGGTGGATGGCGCAGATATTCCCTTGGCGCAAGTCGAAGTTCTGCCGATACCCGTCCAGCGGCACTGCCGGAAGTAGTGGTGAGCAAACCGTTGGTACAGGACCTTGACAAACAGTTGGGCTTCCTTGGTCAATTTTCGGCGGTCTCGCAGGTGGAGCTGCGCGCGCAGGTAGGCGGCACGCTCACCGGGATATTTTTCAAGGACGGCGACATCGTGCGGAAGGGTGATCTCCTTTTCACGATTGATCCGCGCCCCTACGAAATCACGCTCGCCGAAGCGAACGCCCAGCTTGAGGTTGCGGCGGCTCGACTGGAACTGGCTGACCGGCAACTCGACCGTGCCAAAGATCTGGAGCGGAGCAACGCTGGATCGGTCGAAAACGTGGACCAGCGCAGATCCGATGAGCGATCCGCGCGCGCTGCGGTCGAAGACGCGAAGGCCCGGATCCGGGATGCCCAGTTCGACCTCGACCATTGCCGGATTACGGCGCCGTTCACTGGGCGCATGGGCACGCATCTCGTTTCCGTGGGAAATCTGATCGCTGGCAGTCGCACAGCGACGAGTCCAACGACGTTGCTTGCGACGCTTGTGTCGCTTGATCCGATTTACCTCGATTTTGATATGAGTGAGTCCGATTTCCTGACTTATTCCAAGTACGGCAAACACCTCAAAGGAGCGCATGTCCAAAAAGTTGAGGTGGCGCTGGGCGATGACAAACAGTACGAGCGGAGCGGCGTATTCGATTTCTTGGATAATATGCTTGATCGCTCGAGCGGCACGATTCGCGCCCGAGCCACTGTTCCGAATTCAGATCTTGTCTTGACGCCAGGGCAGTTCGCTCGTGTTCGAGTGGTCGTCGCGCCTCCCTCGCCGACACTTCTTGTCCCCGACAGCGCAGTCCTGCCCGATCAATCGCAACACATGGTTATGACGGTCTCGACGGACGGAACGGTAGCGCCAAAGCAAGTGGAGGTAGGGGATATACGCGGCGGTTTGAGAGTGATCCAGTCGGGGCTCTCACCGAGCGACCGAGTGATCGTGGACGGGCTACTGCACGCCGCGCCCAGAAGCAAAGTCGCGACACGGGACGGCACGATCCGCTATGCCGGTAATCGGGACTAGAGGCGAGGCAAGAACATGCGCCTGGCACATTTCTTTATCGAACGTCCTCGTTTCGCGACCGTACTCAGCGCTTTCGTGACGCTCCTCGGGCTCGGAGCGCTCGCAATCCTGCCGGTCGCGCAGTATCCGGAAATCGTCCCACCCACAGTGCAGATTACCACGGTGTATCCAGGTGCCTCTGCGGACACCGTGGCGCGCACCGTGGCCACGCCGCTCGAACAGCAAATTAATGGCGTCGAGAACATGCTCTACATGGGTAGCCAGTCAACCGGCGACGGCAAGCTCACAATCACCGTTACCTTCCGCATCGGCACCGACTTGAATGTGGCACAGATGTTGACGCAGAACCGCGTCCAGGACGCTTTGCCGAGGTTGCCGGAAGACGTGCAGCGGCTCGGTGTGCAAGTCAGGAAGGCGACACCGAACATACTGCTGGCCATTCATCTCTATTCGCCCGACAAGTCCCGCGACAACCTGTACCTGTCCAACTACGCGACATTGCACGTAAAGGACATTCTCGCGCGCCTCGAAGGTGTGGGAGACGTGCAGTTCCTGGGCGGTCGCGAGTACGCGATGCGTATCTGGCTCGAACCCGACAAGGTTGCAGCGAACAATCTCAACGGCAGTGAGGTGCTCACGGCACTGCGCGCCCAGAACCTGCAGGT
>Ga0306921_10009609_pt1 | contig 10267 bp, 3 predicted proteins | sample sta12Cox44000080_FD_203760 | JGI IMG/M metagenome (GOLD analysis project Ga0306921, IMG submission 203760) | Lab enrichment of tropical soil microbial communities from Luquillo Experimental Forest, Puerto Rico - statoxic.12C.oxic.44.000.080 (v2)... | ecosystem: Environmental > Terrestrial > Soil...
CCCCAGGCGTAACGGCCCTTGACGCACGTGTGGCCGAGGTTCGAGCGGCCCTCGGGCGAGGGCGTGATCTGGACGAGCTTGCCGTCCTTCGTGCCCGCCATGATCTCGCAGCCCACGCCGCAGTAGCTGCACACCGTCTTCGTCCATTCGGTGGGCCGGCCCTTCTCCAGGACGCTCCTGTCGAGGATGGCGCCGGTCGGGCAGACATCGGCGCAGGCGCCGCACGAGACGCACGAGCTCTCGAGCATGCTCGGCCCGTCCGGGTGCACCCACGTGCGCCAGCCGCGCTGCGCCACCTTCCACACCGACTCGCCCTGGATCTCGTCGCACACGCGCACGCAGCGCATGCACGCGATGCACTGGTTCATGTCCACGTGCAGGTAGGGATGCGAGTCGTCCACGAGCGTGGGGTCGGGCACGTGCCCGTTCGTGGACACGCCGTACTCGTTCAGGAGCGCGTGGAACGTGGCCTTGGGGTCGTGCTGCACGGCAACGCCCGGGTAGCGGTGCGCGTGCATCTCGAGCACGAACTTCCGCGCTTCGTGGAGCTTCTCGTCCTCGGTCACGATGGTCATGCCATCGGCGAGCGGCGTGACGCAGGCGGCCACCGGCGTGCCGCGGCCATCCAGACGCACGAGGCACATGCGGCAGGCGCCGACGTTGGAGAGCCGGTCGTGCTGGCAGATGGTGGGCACGTCCGCGCCCGCGGCCCGCACGGCGTCGAGGATGGTGGCGCCATCGCTCTCGATGGGGCGGCCATCCACGGTCACGCGCTTCATGTCTCGTCTCCCGGGAGGGGGTCACCCGTCGGGCCGTCCCCGTCGTCCCTGATGGGTCCCGGCCGAGCGGGCGGAGCCGGGACGCCGTGGGCGGACCAGCACCGACGACCCATTGTAGTGGAATTATCGGCCCTGGGAAGCGCCCCGTGCAGGGGGGACTCGCCCCAACGCGCGGCATCCGGCACGGTCCGGCGGCCTAGGGTTTAGCCCTGCCTGACCAGGCCATGACGCGCTGCTAGAGTTCGTCCCCTTCGCCCACCCGTTTTCATGTCGAGGACAGTAGGGAGGTTCCCCGATGCGTCCGCGCGCCGCTCACTGCGTCCTGCTCGCCACGCTGCTCGCTGCCGCTCCGTCGGCCGCGTTCGCCGCGTTCTCGCCCGCGCCGCCGCCCACGCGCGTCCAGGTGGTCACCGACACGCTCCACGGCGTGCCGGTCGCCGATCCCTATCGCTGGCTCGAGAACAAGGAGGCGCCGGAGACGCGCACCTGGGTGAAGTCGCAGATGGCGTACACGCTGGACCTGCTCGGCAAGGTGGCCGGCCGTGACCAGGTCGTGGCGGCGCTCGCCAGGTACAGCAAGGTCGACGCGCGCACGACGCCCACGCTGCGTGGCAAGAGATTGTTCTTCACGACGCGCAAGGCCGACCAGCAGCAGTCGGTGCTCGCCATGCGCGAGACGAGCGGCGGCCCCGACGTCGTGCTCGTCGATCCCAATCCGATGTCAGCCGACCACACCACGAGCGTTTCGCTCATCACCGCGTCCGAAGACGGCAAGATGATCGTTTACGGCATCCGCAAAGGCGGCGAGGACGAGGTCGAGCTGCACGTCTACGACGTCGACAAGAAGGCGGAGGCGCCGGGCGGGCTGCCGAAGGCGCGCTACTTCGGCGTCAGCTTCGACAAGGCGAAGCAGGGCTTCTGGTACTCGCGCTGGGCGCCCCAGGGCTCGCGCATCCGCTACCACAAGCTGTCCGACGACCCCGCGAAGGACGCGCTCGTCTACGGCGACGGCCTCGGGCCGACGGAGATCCCCTCAGCGGCACTCTCCGAGAACGGCCGCTGGCTCCTGATCGGCGTGTTCGTGGGCTCCTCCGGCGACGACACGCGCTACTACATCAAGAACGTGGAGACGAACGGCCCGATCGTCACCATCGCCGACTCGCTCCACAGCCTCCTCCGCATCGACATGGCCGACGACCAGATGGTGATCGAGACGAACTGGAAGGCGCCGCACCACCGCGTGCTCGTGGCCGACGCGAAGAAGCCGCAGCCGCAGTTCTGGAAGGTGATCGTGCCCGAGTCGCAGGACGCGACCATCGAGGACGTTACGGCGGCGGGCGGCAAGCTGTACGTGACCGTGCTGCAGAGCGTGTCGTCCAAGATGCACGTGTACGGGCTCGACGGCGCCGCCGCAGGCGACGTGCCGCTGCCCGGGATCGGCACGACGATGGGCATGCGCGGCCAGTGGACGAGCAAGGAGGGCTACTTCGAGTTCTCGTCGTTCAACCATCCGCCCACGATCTACCGCTACGACATCGCCGCCGGCAACGCGGCGCCGTGGTGGAAGTCGTCCGCGCCGTTCGACGCCGACGCCTACGAGGTGCGCCAGTTCACCACCCACAGCACGAATGACGCGAGCGTGCCGTTCTTCGTCGTGGCGAAGAAGGGCGTCGCGGTCGACGGCTCGAACAAGGTGCTCCTGGGCGGCTACGGCGGCTTCAACGTCAGCGTCTCGCCGCAGTTCTCGGCGTTCGTGGCCGCGTGGCTCGACCTTGGCGGCGTCTACGTGAGCGCCAACCTGCGCGGCGGCTCGGAGTTCGGCGAGGCGTGGCACAAGGACGGCATGCTCGCGAACAAGCAGCACGTTTTCGACGACTTCCTGAGCGTCTCGCAGTGGCTCCAGGCGAACGGCTACTGCAAGCGCGAGGGGCTCGGCATCAACGGCGGCAGCAACGGCGGCCTGCTCGTGGGTGCGGCCATGACGCAGCGGCCCGACCTCTACGGCGCCGTGCTCTGCCAGGTGCCGCTGCTCGACATGCTGCGCTACGACAAGTTCCTGGTCGCCAAGTTCTGGGTGCCGGAGTACGGCACGGCCGACAACGCCGAGCAGTTCGAGTGGCTGCGCGCGTACTCGCCCTACCAGCACGTGAAGACGGGCGTGAAGTACCCGGCGGTGATGTTCGTGAGCGGCGACTCCGACACGCGTGTGGACCCGCTGCACGCCCGCAAGATGGCGGCGCTCATGCAGTCGCTCAATGGCGACAACCCGGTGCTGCTCCACTACGACGTCTCGAGCGGTCACGCGGGTGGGAAGAGCGTGGATAAGAGTATCGAGGACAATGCGGACTTGATACAGTTCTTGCGCTGGCGGCTCGGGATGGTGCCGCCGACGCCGTAGGCACGCGGGCCGCGAGATCCGCCGGCCGGGCCCGGCGCCGTCACCGGGCCCGACCGGGCCGGAGTGGGTCGTGCGGAAGTTCCGTCGATTGGGGTTGGCGTCCTTGCTGGCGCTGTCCTGTGCGGGCGTGCTCGCCCCGGGACGCTCGGCGGCGTCGCCCATCCGCTTCAAGGGCGATGGGGTCGTGTACGCCACCGCGAGCTACACGGTGACCCAGGTCGCCTACGCCGACCTCGATCGCGACGGCCATCCGGACCTGATCGTGCTGAACGCCGATGGTAGCTACCACAGCTATTGGAACGACCTCACCGTACGGCGCGGCACTTCGACCGGGTTCGAGGGCACGTTCAGGAGCTGGAACGCGGGCGATAAGTCGGCCCCGTCCGTCTCGGACCCGTTCGCGATCGCGGACCTGGATGGGGATGGCTGGCTGGATGCGGTCGTCTTCGCCTCCAACCACCTGTTCGTCCTGCACAACGTCGCCGGAGCCTTCGAGGCCCCCGTGGGCATTCCTGTGGAGAGCAACGGCAACGGTCCGATCGCCGTGGCCGACGTGAACGGTGACGGGCATACCGACATCATCTACGCGCCCACGGCGGAGAACGTCGTGCACGTGATGCTAGGCTCGAGCGGGCTGGCGTTCACGCCCGGCCCCACGTTCCCGACCCGCGTCGGCCCGAACCGGCTCACCATCGCCGACCTGGACGGGAATCACGTGCCCGACATCGTGGTCGGCGCCAAGGATACCTCCACCGTCATCATGTGCTTCGCCGACGGGAGCATGGTCCCGCACGACTTCCTTGCTGGCGGCGCCTTCGTGGCCGGGGACCTCGACCACAATGGCGCCCCCGACATCCTCTCGAACCAGTTCGTGCACTTGAACCGGGGCGACGGTGTGTTCGTGACACCCGTTCCTCATGGCGTCGACACGCCGGTCTCTGCGGGCGACGTGGACGGCGACGGCAACCTGGACATCGTGGGCATGCCGCCTCAGGACATCGGCCGCTCGCAGGTACTGCAGGTCGCGCGCGGGCGCGGGAACGGCACGTTCCTCGCGCCGGTCTCCTCTCCCCGCATGGACTCCTCGCCGCAGGTCCCGATCGTGGCGGATCTCGACCACGACGGCCTCCCGGACGTGGCGTTCGCGTCCTATCACGACCAGTACGTGGACGTCATGATCGGCATCGGGCAGGAACGCTTCCAGCAGTCGCAGTTCATGAGCCTGCCCGAGACGCCGGAGAAGGTGGCCACGGGGCATTTCAATGATGACGCCGCCCCGGATCTCGTCGTGACCGCCGGCACGACGATCCGCGTGCTGCTCTCGACCCCGGGCGGCGGCTACGTGCCCTCCGCCCCGGTCACCGCCCCGGCCTCGATCGTCGGGCTCGCGTGTGCGGACTTCAACGCGGATGGACGGGACGACATCGTCGCCTACCCGGGCGACAACAGTTTCTGGATCTGGCTGACGCAACCGGATGGAACCCCGGGCGCGAGGATCGATAAAGCTCCCATTGCGGAACTGGCCCAGATATCCAGTCTCTCGGTCACCGACGTGGATCGCGACGGGCGGGCCGACCTCTTCCTCACCGGGTACACCACCGGCAACCTGCCCTTCAGCTACTACCTGCGCGGTCTTGGGGGATACCTCTTCCAGCCATACGTGCGGCTGCCGATAATCGACGAACCTTCCCTCGTGGACGTGACCGGTGACGGGATAGTGGATGCGATCGGGAAAGGATACGAGGAGGGCGACCTCAATTACGTCCTCAGACAGCTGCCAGCGGTCCCACCCGGCACGTTCAGCGCGAACGCGAAATCGGACACCCTCCTGGACCCGTATCTGTTCCTCGCGGTCGCACGCATCGACGACGACGCGTTCCCCGACGTCTTCGTGCACCACCGCGGTGACTGCAGCGCGTTGTGCTGCACCTGCTCCGACACACTCTTCTGGCGGCGGAACCTGGGCGACGGAAGGTTCGCGGCGCCGGTCCAGATCTCGACTCCCTGGCTCGGGCCCACGACCGACCTCGACGGCGACGGACATCCGGACCAGGTCGCATGTGGCGCTCCTGCTGCGTTCGTCGAGCGCGGCCACGGGGACGGGTCGTTCGATGGCGTCGAAGGATTCGGCCTCGTCCGCGGGAACGGCGGAGGGTTCGTCCTCGCCGACTTCAACGGCGACGGCCTCCTCGACATCTGCACCCCCGCGACCGGCGGACTCCTCTTCGTCATGAACCAGAGCCCCGGGGCGCTTGCCGTGGGCCCGCCAGGTCCACCCCGCCCGGGTCCGCCGATGGCGCTCGCCATCCGCGCCTGGCCCAATCCCGCGCGCGCCGGTGCGCGACTGCGGCTCGAACTTCCAGGCGCCGGACCCGCGACCCTCGAGCTGTTCGGCATCGACGGCCGTCGCTGGATCGAGCATTCGTTCGCGGCGACCGCCGGGCCGTTCGAGCTGCCACTCGCGAGCGCGGGGAGGCTCCCACCCGGCGTCTACCTCGCGCGCTTGAGGCAGGGCGCTGCCGAGGCGGTCACTCGTTTCTGTGTCTTGCGATGAAAGCGGGCGACCCCGGTCGCTGACGCTTGCGTTGCCTGACAGACCCGCGCGATGCTTCGCACGACATGCGCTGGTCTCGCCGCTCGTTCCTCCGCAACTCGCTCGCCGGCGCCACCGGGATCTTCACGCCCGGCGGGCTGGACCTCGCCCTGGCCGCCATCTCGACCGGGCCCAGGCTCGCGGCCGAGGGCTTCGGCCCGCTGCGCCGCGACCCCGCAGGCCTGCTCGACCTTCCCGCGGGCTTCAAGTACCGCGTGTTCTCTACCGGCGTCACCGAGAAGGACCTCAAGGACCGCGAGGCCGATGCGCGGTTCGCCTCTCAGCTGAGTGACGGCCAGCCCACGCCCGGGCTCCATGACGGCATGGCGGCGTTCGCCGGACCCGACGGGCACACCATCCTCGTGCGGAATCATGAGTTGAACACGTACGACAGCCCGTTCGTCGATGCGCGCCGCGCGCGCCCCTACGATCCGAAGACCGGCGGCGGCACCACGACGCTGTGGGTGGACCCCGAGCGCCGGCTCGTGAAGTCGTTCGCGAGCCTCTCGGGCACGCTCCGCAACTGCGCTGGCGGGCGAACGCCCTGGGGCTCCTGGCTCTCGGCCGAGGAGACGGTATCTGCGCCCGGGCCGGACGACACCGCGGATGCCGGCATGACGCCCGAGGTGTCGAAGCCGCACGGCTACGTGTTCGAAGTGGACTCGGCGAGCGAAGGACTGGTGGACCCCGTCCCGCTCAAAGCGATGGGGCGCTTCAGGCACGAGGCGGTCGCGATCGATCCCGAGACCGGCTTCGCGTACCTGAGCGAGGACATGGAGGACGGCCTCCTCTATCGCTTCCAGCCCGAAGCCATCCGCCGCGGCACCAAGCCATCTGCTTTGCGGGTGGGAGATTATGCGCTCGGCGGCGTGCTCGAGGCGCTGCGCGTCGCCGGCCGGCCGCAGTTGCGCACGCAGAACTGGAAGTCCGCGCCCGCGATCGCGTTGGGCGATTCGTTCGCGGTCGAGTGGGTGCGCATCGAGGACCCCGACCCCGCAATGGACCTGGAGCGCTCGTCGGGCTTCTCGAAGAGCACGCACGCCGCCCGAAGCTCCACGCGCGCACAGGGTTTCGCGCAGGGCTGCGCCCAGTTCGCGCGCACCGAGGGCATCGCGTACGCGAACGGCGCCGTCAATTTCTGCTGCACGAACGGCGGGCCCAGGCAGCTCGGCCAGGTGTTCCGCATCGGACTGCGGGAGCAGCGGTTGTCGCTCGTCGTGCAGCCGAGCGACAACGCGCTGCTCGATGGTCCCGACAACATCGTTGGCGCGCCGTGGGGCGACCTCGTCGTATGTGAGGACAACCTCTCGCAGCGCGAGAACTTCGTCGTCGGCGTGACGCCGCAGGGAAGCTGCTATCGCATCGCGCACAACGCGCACCCGAGCAAGCGTGAGTTCGCCGGCGCGTGCTTCTCTCCCGATGGGAGCACGCTGTTCGTGAACGTCCAGGATCCCGGGCTCACGTTCGCGATCTGGGGCCCGTGGAATTCGCGCCGCGCTTGAGAGATCGCGCGCGCGACCGCGCTGCGCGCGCACAATAATTGTCCGGCGCAGATTTCACCGCGACTTGTCGGATGAATTTTTCGCTTGTCGCGATGCACGCCGAGATGGGATAACCCAACCTCGCCGTCGAAGGCAGGCCGCCCCCCAAGCCGACCTCGGCGTGAACACTCGAAAACAATCCGCCATAAACTGACGCGTACACAGATCCTGTTCCTCCAGTCCCGCCGGGCCGACCTGATGCAGCGGCGTCGCTCAGCCCCGGAGGCCGCCCCGGCCGGACACAAAGCTGAAGCTGGGTTCATCCCGTTGCTTCGCGGACCAGGGAGGTCCTCATGTCGTCATTCGTGTCCACGGAGAAGTCCGGCCCCGCCACCAACGCACCGACGCTCGCAGGGATACACGTCGCAAGACGCTTCACGAGCCACGGACATCACCCGTTCGAACAGGTGAAGTGGGAGCGCCGGAAGACCGTCATCGCCAATCCTGACGGCTCGCCGGTCTTCGCCATGGAAGGCGTCGAGGTGCCCGCCGACTGGTCGCAGCTGGCCACGGACATCGTGGTCAGCAAGTACTTCCGCAAGGCCGGCGTGCCCGGCACGCCCGGCCACGAGACCAGCGTGCGCCAGGTCGTGCACCGGCTCGCGCACACGATCCGCAACGCCGGCGAGCAGCAGGGCGGCTACTTCGCGTCGCTCGAGGATGCGGACGCATTCGAAGCGGAGCTCGCGTACATGCTCGTGCACCAGATCGGCGCGTTCAACTCGCCGGTGTGGTTCAACTGCGGGCTCTACCACGAGTACGGCATCGGCGGTTCCGGCGGCAGCTACGCCGTGAACCCGTCGACGAACGACGTGCAGATGACCGCGGACTCGTACTCGCGTCCGCAGGTGTCGGCGTGCTTCATCCAGTCCGTCGGCGACGACCTGATGTCGATCTTCGAGCTGGTGAAGAACGAGGCGCGCGTCTTCAAGTACGGCTCGGGCACGGGCACGAACTTCTCGAAGCTGCGCGGGCGGATGGAGAAGCTTTCGGGCGGCGGTACGTCATCGGGGCTCATGAGCTTCCTCGAGGTGCTCGACCGCGGCGCGGGTGCCACCAAGTCCGGCGGCACGACGCGGCGCGCGGCGAAGATGGTCGTGCTCGACATGGACCATCCCGAGATCGTCGACTTCATCCACTGGAAGGTGCGCGAGGAGCGCAAGGTCGCAGCCCTCGTGGCCGCGGGCTACTCGTCGGACTTCAACGGCGAGGCCTACGCCACGGTGGCGGGGCAGAACTCGAACAACTCCGTGCGCGTGCCCGATGCGTTCATGGACGCCGTCGAGAAGGACGGCCCGTGGCAGACGCGGCTGCGCACGACCGGCGCGGTCTACGAGACGTTCCAAGCGCGCAAGCTCTGGCGCGACATCGCCGACGCCGCCTGGGCCTGCGCCGACCCCGGCGTGCAGTTCGACGACACGATCCAGAAGTGGCACACGTGCAAGGCCACGGACCGCATCAATGCGACGAATCCGTGCTCCGAGTACGTTCATCTGGACGACACGGCGTGCAATCTTGCCTCGGTGAATCTCCTGAAGTTCCGCCGGGACGATGGCTCGTTCGACATCGAGGGCTACCGGCACGCGAACCGCGTGTTCTTCCTCGCGCAGGAGATCCTGGTCTCGTTCGCGTCGTACCCGACCGAGAGGATCACGCGGAACTCGGAGGACTACCGGCCGCTGGGCCTGGGCTATGCGAACCTCGGCACACTGCTCATGGTCGAGGGCCTGCCCTACGACAGCGACTCCGCGCGCGCCTACGCCGCGTGCATCACCGCGATCATGACCGGCGAGGCCTACGCGCTCTCGGCGGAGATGGCGGCGAGCAAGGGCGCGTTCAACGGCTTCGAGAAGAACCGCGACAGCATGCTCGGCGTGATGCGCCTGCACCGCGAGGCCGCACGCGCCATCGATCCGGCGCTCGCGCCGCGCGACATGCGCACGGCGGCGATCGAGGCGTGGGACCGCGCCGTGGCGTTCGGCGGCCTGCACGGCTACCGGAACTCGCAGGCCACCGTGCTGGCGCCCACCGGCACGATCGGGCTCTTGATGGACTGCGACACCACCGGCGTCGAGCCCGACTTCGCGCTCGTCAAGTTCAAGAAGCTCGCCGGCGGCGGCTATTTCAAGATCGTGAACCAGTCCGTGCCCAAGGCGCTCCACCGCCTCGGCTACGACGACCAGGAGATGGAGCGCATCGTCCACTACGCGGTGGGCTACGGCACGCTGCAGGGCGCGCCGCACATCAACGACTCGACGCTCCACTTGAAGGGTTTCAGCGACCCCGAGTTGGCCGCCATCGAGAAGTCGCTCCCGAACGTGCTCGACATCCGCCAGGCGTTCGGCCGCGGGATGCTCTCGGACGAGATGCTCACGCGACTCGGCGTCAGCATGGCCGAGCGCGAGAAGCCCGGCTTCAACGTCCTCCCGTTCTTAGGGTTCACCGATCAGCAGATCGAGGAAGCGAACCTGTACGTGTGCGGTACGCAGACCGTGGAAGGGGCGCCGGGCCTGAAGACCGAGCACCTGCCGGTGTTCGACTGCGCCAACCGCTGCGGCCCGCACGGCACGCGCTTCATCCGCCCCATGGGCCACGTGCGCATGATGGGCGCGGTACAGCCGTTCATCTCCGGCGCCATCAGCAAGACCGTGAACCTGCCGAACGAGGCCACGGTCGAGGACGTGGAGAAGATCTATCGCGAGTCGTGGAAGCTGGGCTTGAAGGCCGTGGCGCTCTACCGCGACGGCTGCAAGCTGTCGCAGCCGCTCGCCACCGCGACGAAGAAGAAGGCCGAGGAGCCCGTGGCCACCGCGGACGGCGCGGCGCCGACCAAGCTCCACCGCCGCCGCCTGCCACGGCGCCGGCACGGCTTCACGCAGGAGGCGCGCATCGCCGGCCACAAGGTGTTCCTGCGCACCGGCGAGTACGAGGACGGCGGCCTGGGCGAGATCTTCAT
>Ga0306921_10009613_pt1 | contig 10264 bp, 6 predicted proteins | sample sta12Cox44000080_FD_203760 | JGI IMG/M metagenome (GOLD analysis project Ga0306921, IMG submission 203760) | Lab enrichment of tropical soil microbial communities from Luquillo Experimental Forest, Puerto Rico - statoxic.12C.oxic.44.000.080 (v2)... | ecosystem: Environmental > Terrestrial > Soil...
GACCTCACAGCTAAGAAGACGGGCTGAAGGAGCAGCGCGATGCGTCGCGTCGAGCAACCCGGCCCGCCAGCGCGAGAACGCATCCAGTGGGTGGAAGCGCGTGGACGCGCATTTACTTTCACGCTTGAAGCAGGCCTGCCGTTGCTGGAAGCCGCGCGCCGCGGCTTTGCGGCCGCAGGATTTACCGGTGGCACGCTCAACGCCAAGGGCGGTGCGCTTGGTCCGTTCGCCTATGTCATGCCGGCACTGTCGAAGACCGGCGAGAATGCGGCGTTTTACAGCGACACGTTTCGCCCCGATGGAGTGACGCGGCTCAGGCTTGCCACCATGACGCTGGGAGTGCGCGATCATGCGCCGTTCTTCCATTGTCATGGGTTGTGGCGGGAGGCCGATGGTCGCGAGAGCGGCGGCCATATGTTACCCGAAGAGACCTTCGTCGCCGAACCCTTTGAAGTCGAGGCCTTTGGCATCGTTGGCGCGACGTTTACGACGGAAGTGGACTCCGAGACCAATTTCAGGCTGTTCGGGCCGATTGCGCATGAGGCGAGGGGGGGCGATGCAATGAGCCGTGCCTTTGCGCTGCGGCTGCGTCCGAACCAGGATTTTGCCGAAAGCCTGGAAGGTTTTTGCCGCGCGCGGGGCGTCACGCACGCCAAAATTCGGGGGGGCGTGGGGTCGACCATCGGCGCCCGCTTCACTGGTGGCCGCGTCACCGAGCCGTTTGCGACCGAACTGGCTGTCACCTCTGGCACCATCATGTCGGGCGCTGACGGCGCGCTCGAAGCCACCCTCGATGTGGCGCTGGTCGACTACACCGGCGGTCTTGCGCAGGGCCGGTTGATCCGCGGCGATAATCCCGTGCTGATGACCATGGAGCTGGTGCTGGAGGCGCTGGCGTGAGTCTTGCTCCGAGCGAGGATTAAGTCGTGGATGCCCGGCACAGGCATAAGCCGGCGCGATTGCGGCGAAGCGAGTGCAAAGATCGTCATGCCCGCGCTTGTCGCGGGCATGACGAGCCAAGCGTTGGAAGCGGGGCGCCAGGACCACACGACTTCGCCGTCAGCATGCATGTCGCTCGTCTGGCGGCACCAACGCGTCCATCGCATTCCGCATCCCAACGTTCGTGACGACGCGTACGCCCCTCTGAGTGGGAACGGAACGGGGCGAGCTTGTAGAGATGATTTGCCCGACGGGCATAGCGAAATATTTTTTTGAAAAGGACTGGACCACCCAAATCAGCTTGAATTGCCTGGAGAAATTTCAATTTGGGCGCAGGTGATTTGCTGGGCCGCGCGAGGGTTCGAGACGGCGTGTTATAGTTCAGGTCAAGAATTTGGAGAGCAGCATGGAGCCAGAGCCGCCAATTGAGGGGGCGCGGAAGCCGGTCCTGATAGACCTCGCGTTGCAGGGCGGCGGCTCGCACGGCGCGTTCACCTGGGGCGTGCTTGATCGTCTCATTGAGGAGCCGTGGCTGAAGATCGAGGGAATCTCCGGCACCTCAGCCGGGGCGATGAACGCGGTTGTGCTGGCGGATGGATGGACAAAAGGCGGGGCGACAGGTGCAAAGGCCGCTCTTGACGCCTATTGGGAGCAGGTGTCGCGCGCAGCAGCATTCAGCCCGTTGCAACGCTCGCCGCTCGATCGCCTGTGGGGCCGCTGGACCCTCGACACCTCGCCTGCCTATGTCGCCTTCGATCTGGTGTCGCGGATGTTCTCCCCCTATGATCTCAATCCGCTCGGCTTCAACCCGCTGCGAACCATCCTCGCCGACAGTATCGATTTCGACGGCCTCAAGCAGGCCCCCATGAAGCTGTTCGTTACCGCAACCAGTGTGCGCACCGGTCGCGGCCGCATCTTCCGCAACGCTGAAATTACACCCGACGTGTTGCTCGCCTCGGCCTGCCTGCCAACGATGTTCCAGGCAATCGAGATCGACGGCGAGCTTTATTGGGACGGCGGCTATGCCGGCAATCCCACCATCACGCCGCTGGTTCGAGAAACGGACGGGCATGACACCATCCTGGTGCAGATCAATCCGCGCGAACGAACCGACTCGCCGCGATCCGCGGCCGACATCCTGAACCGCCTCAACGAGATTTCCTTCAATTCGCCGCTCATGAAGGAGCTGCGCATGATCGCGTTGCTGCGCCAGGTTGCCGATCCCGGCAGCGGCGAGGGTGCCCGCTGGGCCGGGATGCGCACGCACAGCATCAAAAGCGACCGGCTCGCGCAGTTTGGGGCGTCATCGAAGCTGAACGCCGAATGGAAGTTCATAGCGCTGCTGAAGGAGGAAGGACGCCGCTGCGCCGACGAATTCCTCATCGAGCATGGCGATGATCTCGGCCGACGTTCCACGGCCGACCTGGATGTCTTGCTGGCGGAGTGCTGAAACTGATGACGCTGATCGGACTTGCCGGTATGCTTGGCGGCCTCGGCCTTTTGATCGCGCTCGCGTTCCGGGGTTGGAGCATCCTGCTGCTCGCACCCGTTGCTGCGCTTGTGGCGGCATTATTCTCCCGCGAACCCCTTCTTGCGCACTGGACCCAAACCTTCATGGGGAGTGCCGCAGAGTTTCTGGCGCGGTTCTTCCCGTTGTTCCTGCTTGGCGCGCTGTTCGGCAAGTTGATGGAGGACTCAGGCTCGGTGGCCGCCATTGCGACCTTCATGACGCAACGGCTGGGGCCGCAGCGGGCGGTGCTGGCGGTCGTGCTTGCAGGCGCGCTGGTCACCTACGGGGGAGTAAGCCTGTTCGTCGCCTTTTTCGTCCTGGCGCCCATGGCGCAGGAGCTGTTTCGCGCCGCCGACATTCCGCGTCGGCTGATGCCGGCGGCAATCATGCTCGGCACTTCGACCTTCACCATGTCGGCGCTGCCCGGCACGCCGTCAATCCAGAATGCGATCCCGATGCCGTTCTTCGGCACCACGCCATTCGCCGCGCCGGGGCTCGGCGTTCTGGCCTCGCTGATCATGTTGGGCTTCGGCCTGTGGTGGCTCGGTCGCGAGGAGAGAACGGCAAGGAGGATCGGCGAAGGCTTTGGCGGCGGTGCGCCGATGCCACCTGACCGTCTCGCAACCGATGAAAAATTGCGGGAGCGCGCCACCACCGCGCGCGAGTTTGATCCGGCGGAAATTGCGCATGGCGAGCAAACCGACGTACCACCGCCAATCACGCTTGCTGCCTTTCCCCTTGTCGTGGTGGTGGCCGTCAATCTTGCGATGTCACAGTTCATCCTGCCCGCACTCGATACGCGCTATCTGGCGGAGGCTCGTTTCGGCGGCGTCTCGCTTGCCGACCTGGGCGGCGTCTGGGCAGTGATAACAGCGCTCACTTGCGCCATCCTCACTGTGCTCGCAGTCAGTCACCGGCGATTGCCGGCTCTCCGCGCGACCATGGACGCCGGCGCCAATGCGGCTGTGCTGCCGGCGCTGAGCGTTGCGAGCCTGGTCGGATTCGGAGCGGTGGTGGCTGCAATGCCGGCGTTCGCGGTGGTGCGTGATGCCGTTCTCGGTATCGGCGGCGGCCCCCTGGTGTCGCTGGCGGTCGCCACCAATTTACTTGCCGCTCTGACCGGATCGGCCTCCGGCGGGCTGACAATCGCACTCGACGCGCTAGGCGCGACTTACCTGGAGCGTGCGGCCTCGATAGGGCTCGATCCGGCTCTGCTGCATCGCGTCGCGGTGATCGGATCGGGTACCCTCGACAGTTTGCCGCACAACGGTGCGGTAGTTACGCTGCTCGCGGTTTGCGGCTCGACGCACCGCGAAAGCTATCGCGATATCGTCATCGCCGGAATCGTTGGTCCCGTCATTGCGCTCGTTGTCGTGATCGCGATCGGCTCAATGACGGGGTCCTTCTAGTGTCCCGATTCCGAAGTTCGTACCATTCTACAGCGCCCCTCGTTTGCGAACTCCGGAATCCAAGGACACTAGAAAACTATGATTCTAGTGTGGCTTTGGTTCAGAAGTCCGCATGGCGAACTCGCAGCAAGAATGATACGGACTTCGGAACCGCCACACTAGAGCCGGCTCGAATGCAGGAGTGCCGAACGCGCGGCCTCCTTCTGTGGTATATTGAGGGCTTAGTTGGGGAATCAACCGAATGAACCGGCGTGATCTGATAAGGACGGCGGCCGCAGGGGCGCTGGCCTGGCCGTTGGCTGCAAAGGCCGGGCCGAAGCGCGTCGGCGTCCTGATGAGCACGGCTGCCACCGATCGGCGCGAGCGTCAGAGCATCAGCATCTTCTTGCAGGCGCTGGCCAGCCTCGGCTGGGTCGATGGCCGCAACATTGAGTTCTCCTATGGTTGGGGGGCAGGCGATGCGCAACGCATGGAAGAGAAAGTGCGCGCCATGGTGATGCTCAACCCCGACGTGCTTCTTGTGAAAGGCGGTGCGCTGCCGGCGACGCTGGAGGCAACCTCGACAATCCCGATCGTATTCGTCATCACGAATGCGTCCGGCATCCAGCAGTTCGCCCCCAATTTCGCGCGCCCCGGCGGGAACGCGACCGGGTTCACGAGCAGTGAGGTCACGATGGCGGGAAAACGGCTTCAGCTTCTGCACGAAATGAGCCCCGGCCTTGCGCGCGCCCTCTATGTCACCAATTCGCATATCGGCGTAGGGACCACCGATATTTCGGAGCGCGTCATGCAGGACGCGCGAGTGATGAAGGTTTCGCTGACCGAGGGGTCGGTCGACAGTGTCGCTGAGTTGAATGCCGCCGTGGAGCGGTTTGTGCGGCAGGGCGGCGGCGGGCTGGTCGTGGCCTTCAACGCCTTCACCACCGTGCACCGGAGCGAGATTGTCGCGCTCGCCAACCGCCATCGCCTGGCGGCCGTCTACCCGCTGCGGGTATTTGCCGATGAGGGCGGGCTGTTTTCCTATGGTCTCAACCAGGACGACGAGTTCCGGCGCAGCGCCGCCTATGTCGACCGTATCCTCCGCGGCGAGAAACCGGGCGACCTGCCGATTCAGGAGCCGACTCGCTTCGAGCTCGTCATTAACACCAAGGCTGCGAAAGCACTCGGTTTAAAGGTACCACCGGAGCTATTGGCGCGGGCCGACGAGGTGATCGAATAGCCAAGGGGTTTCGGCCCTCAACATAGCCGGCTGGGCCAGGCCCTGGTGGAAGGCGGCGACCAAATCGCACCGCGTCTTCGGCGACTCCAATCACTGGCATGGTCGTTTGCTGCGTTCATGGAGCAGTCCTTCGGGCTCGAAGGCCGGCCCACCGCAGAGCTGTACTTACTTGCCAAAAGTCGGACGGGACGCTAAACTAGAAGTTGTTTTTTTACGAAATGCTGCTTTGTTTCGATTAGCTTGCGGGAGAGGCCATGACAGTCGTCGATCCGAACAATTCGATTGGGCCTTTAAGGAACATCCATCGCGAGTTTCGAACGGCGCTGCTCAACAAGAAATATTATGGTTGCCGTCTGGATTGGTATCAGACCGTAAATCGCTGGTTCGAAATCATAATTGCGTTGGGCGCAACGGGAGCGGGCGTTGCCGGCCTCGCAATCTGGAAGACCGGCGCGGGTGTAACTGCTTGGGCAATTATCTCGGGTGCTTCGGTTGTCCTTTCGACGGTAAAACCGATCATCGACTTGCCAAAACAGATTGAGCGTTACAGCAAATTGTCGGGCGCCTACGCAAAGATTTACGAATCGTTCCGAGTGATGGAACAGGAGTTTGACGAGAGCGGTTTAACGGCTGCTCACCTGGAAAAATTCAAACAACTTCGAAGTCAACTTGTCGACCTTGCAGCCGATGACGATCCGAATCCGAAAATGACGCTCATTAAGCGCTTTGAAGCCGACGTGAATAGAGAAATCCCGGTTTCCTCGCTTTGGATGCCGACCGTTCCTGTGGGAGGAAACAAAAAAGCCTGAAGCGCGATGGCTTAGGCCAAATCTCCATCGCGTTCGCGCCCGTGCGCCGCATTGGTCGCGAGCGGAGGCCGGGTAGCCATTTTTCCGGATCATGCGCCAGGCGAAGGGGCCGCGAATTACCGCAAGTCAAATGACCATTGCTAGGAGTGCAGGACATCATGATCAGGGAACGACAGCTGGGATCTCGCCCAAAGCCTCGAGAAGAGCCGACGCCGTTACCGGATTGGAAAAAGCCGGAACATAGTCCGGGCCATGATCTGCCGACCAGACGCATCGAGCCGACTATCCAGCCGACCGAACCCTGGAAAGACCCGGAACCTCGCAGACCGAGAGAATAGAGCCAGATTTCGGGCGTTCGGCGCGGCCGGCCAAGGAAAAACTGAAACCCAACTGCTGTCCCGGTGCGGGGTAGGTCGCCGACCGCGCTCCGGCGTCGCGCCTACTCCGCCGCCTCGCTCGTGCCGCCGCGTCCGCCCTTGCGTTTTCCCGCCTTTGTCAGCACAGGCCCCAGGAACTTGCCGGTGTAGCTGCGCGGAGCCTTGACGATGTCCTCCGGCGTGCCCCAGGCCACGATTTCGCCGCCGCCGTCGCCGCCCTCAGGGCCGAGATCGATCACCCAGTCGGCGGTCTTGATCACCTCGAGATTGTGCTCGATCACCACGACCGTATTGCCCTGTGCGACCAGTTCGTGCAGCACCTCGAGCAGCTTCTTGACGTCATGGAAGTGCAACCCCGTGGTCGGCTCGTCCAGGATGTAGAGCGTGCGGCCCGTGGCGCGCTTGGACAGCTCCTTCGCCAGCTTGACGCGCTGGGCTTCGCCGCCTGAAAGTGTAGTCGCCTGCTGGCCGACATGGATGTAGTCCAGCCCGACCCGATGCAGCGTGTTGAAGGTTTCTCGCACGCGTGGAACGGCCTTGAAGAAATCGGCGGCCTCTTCCACAGTCATGTCGAGCACGTCGGCGATCGACTTGCCCTTGAACAGCACTTCCAGCGTCTCGCGGTTGTAGCGCTTTCCCTTGCAGACGTCGCAGGTCACGTAGACGTCGGGCAGGAAGTGCATCTCGATCTTGATGACGCCGTCGCCCTGGCAGGCCTCGCAACGGCCGCCCTTGACGTTGAAGGAGAAACGGCCCGGCTCGTAACCGCGCGCCTTCGCTTCGGGGAGCCCTGCGAACCACTCGCGGATCGGCGTGAAAGCGCCGGTATAGGTGGCGGGGTTGGAACGCGGCGTACGCCCGATCGGCGATTGGTCGATATCGATGATCTTGTCGATATGCTCCAATCCCTCGATGCGGTCATGCGGCGCGGCGCCTTCGCTGGCGCCATTGAGCTTGCGGGCGATCGCACGATAAAGCGTATCGATCAGAAGCGTCGACTTGCCGCCGCCGGAGACGCCAGTCACGCAGGTGAACAGGCCGAGCGGAATTTCCGCTGTTACGTTCTTCAGATTATTGCCGCGGGCGTTGACGACCTTGATGGTCCGCCGATGGTTCGGCGGCTGGCGCTCGGGAACCGCAACCGACAGTTCGCCCGTAAGATATTTGCCGGTGAGTGAATCGGGATTGCGCATGATGTCGGCCGGCGTTCCCTGCGCGACAATTTCGCCTCCATGCATGCCGGCACCTAGGCCGATATCAAGCACGTGGTCGGCCTGGCGAATGGCGTCCTCGTCGTGCTCGACCACGATCACGGTGTTGCCGAGGTCGCGCAGCCGCTTCAACGTCTCAAGCAGTCTGGCGTTGTCGCGCTGGTGCAGCCCGATCGACGGTTCGTCCAGCACATAGAGCACGCCGGTCAGCCCCGAGCCGATCTGCGAGGCCAACCGAATGCGCTGGCTCTCGCCGCCGGACAGCGTGCCGGATGATCGCGACAGCGTCAGGTAATTCAACCCGACGTCGATCAGGAAGGTCAACCGCTCGCGGATTTCCTTCAGCACCCGCACGGCGATCTCGTTCTGCTGCGCGTTCAGCGACTTCGGCACGCCCTCGAACCATTCGTCGGCGCGTTTGACCGAGAGCTCGGCGATCTCGCCGATATGCTTGCCGCCGATCTTGACGCAAAGCGCCTCCGGCTTCAGGCGGAAACCATGGCATGCCGCGCAGGGTACGTCGGCAAAATATTTCGCAAGTTCTTCCCGCGCCCATTCGCTTTCGGTCTCGCGATAGCGCCGCTCGATATTCGTGATCACGCCCTCGAACGGTTTCTTGGTGTCGTAGGTGCGCACGCCGTCTTCGTAGGAGAACCTGATCTCATCCTCGCCGGAGCCGTGCAGGATGGCGGCCTGCGTCTTCTTCGGCAGGTCTTTCCATTTGGTGTCGAGCGTGAACTTGTAGAATTTGCCGAGCGCGGTCAGCGTCTGCACGTAATAGGGCGAGGAGGATTTCGCCCAGGGCGCGATCGCGCCCCGCCGCAAGGTCATCTCCTTGTCGGGAATGACCAGATCCTCGTCGACATGCTGCTCGACGCCAAGCCCACCGCAAGCGGGGCAGGCGCCATAGGGATTGTTGAAAGAAAACAGCCGCGGCTCGATTTCGGGAATGGTGAAGCCGGATACGGGGCAGGCAAATTTTTCCGAGAACAGGATGCGTTCGGGACCGCTCTTGTCGTGGATCTTTGCGACTTTTTTCTTTTCGTCGCCTTCAGCGCGGCCCGGTGACGACGAGCTGGGAGCGTCCGCATATTCGATCACCGCAAGCCCCTCGGCGAGTTTGAGCGCGGTCTCAAAACTCTCGGCCAGCCTCTGGCCGATATCGGGCCGCACCACGATGCGGTCGACCACGACATCGATGTCGTGGGGGAATTTCTTGTCCAGCGCCGGGGCTTCGGCGAGCTCATAAAACACGCCGTCGATCTTGACCCGCTGAAATCCCTTCTTCAGGTACTCGGCAAGCTCCTTCCGGTACTCGCCCTTGCGACCGCGCACGACCGGCGCAAGCAGATAGAGCCGCGTGCCTTCAGCGATCGCCAGCACGCGGTCAACCATCTGCGAAACCGTTTGGCTCTCGATCGGCAACCCGGTGGCTGGCGAATAGGGCACACCGACACGTGCCCACAACAGGCGCATGTAGTCGTAGATTTCCGTCACCGTGCCTACGGTGGAGCGCGGATTTTTGGATGTGGTCTTCTGCTCGATCGAGATGGCAGGCGACAGACCATCGATCTGGTCGACATCAGGCTTCTGCATCATCTCGAGAAACTGCCGCGCATAAGCCGACAGCGACTCGACATAGCGGCGCTGCCCCTCGGCATAGATGGTGTCGAAGGCAAGCGAGGATTTTCCCGAGCCCGACAGCCCCGTGAACACCACGAGCCTGTCGCGCGGAATCTCGACGTCGATGTTTTTCAGATTGTGCTCACGCGCCCCGCGAATGGTGATCGCGCGATGGCTCGACGGTGTCTGCTGGCGTCGTGCTTTCAGGACTTCGTCCATATCGGCATTCCCGGCGCTTTTCGCGCAAGCTTTGGGCGCGCCGCGCCGGAAGGGCCGATCGGACGCCACTGGGTCAGCTCGGAACGTAGGAAGAACGGGAAGATATTTCCAGTGTTCTGTTCAAGCCATCAACAAAGCGGCCGGGCTATGGCAGCAGCCGGCAGCAGCCGAAAACAAAAAGGCCGGCACGAGGCCGGCCTCGTTTCTCGTCTCAGCTACTGTCTGGCGGGATCAGTACTTCCCAATGACAGGGCCGCCCCAGCGATAGTTGACGCGGAGCGTGCCCATATCCACGTCCTGCTTGATGTTGTCGATCCGGCTCAACGTACCCGTCGTAACCAGGGGGAAGCTAACGGTGCGGCTGCCCATGAACAGGTGGTCATATTCGACGCCGACCGACCAGTTGGGAGCGAAGCCGAACTCCAATCCCGTTCCGATCGCGCCGCCCCAGCGTGACTCGCTGGCGTGGTCGACGAGCAGGCCGGTCACGGTTGTGATCCCCCTGTAGCTGTCGCCGGTGACCGCCGCGCCGCCCTTCACGTACCAGAGAACGTTGTTCCAGGCATAACCGACCTGGCCGGTGACAAGCCCGATCCCGTTGACCCTCGATTGGTTGGTCGCGCCTGCGATAAACTGGCTGGTGTTCGATCCCTTGAGATCGGCCCAATCACCCTGGCCTTCGACGCCAAATACAAAATTGGCCGACTGCCAGCGAAATCCGATCTGACCACCCACCAAGCCGCCCGTCGCGTTGTGGCAGCCCTCGGATATTTCGGTGGTGAACGGAGTGGGGCCAAAATCGGTGATGTTCCAGCATTTGTGTGCCGAGGCGCCGCCGCCGTTGACGCCGACATAGAAGCCGCTCCAATCATAGATGGCGGCAATCATCGCGGGCGTCTTGGTGTAGACAGGCAAATCGGCAGCGCCAGCCGGGGCCGCGGCACCCAG
>Ga0306921_10009614_pt1 | contig 10263 bp, 8 predicted proteins | sample sta12Cox44000080_FD_203760 | JGI IMG/M metagenome (GOLD analysis project Ga0306921, IMG submission 203760) | Lab enrichment of tropical soil microbial communities from Luquillo Experimental Forest, Puerto Rico - statoxic.12C.oxic.44.000.080 (v2)... | ecosystem: Environmental > Terrestrial > Soil...
TGAGTAACCCTCGAGCCGCTCCTGGCCCGCAGGGACATCAAACGCTACGCTAACCTCGCTGGAGGGGGGTGATGGAAAGCTGGCGGGATATCTGCCGTTCGCTGAGGATCTCGTCTATGACGGGCCGCCGTTCCGCTCGGACCCCGAGCATCGTGCGCTCATAAAGGGAGAACTCGGCGCCTACTTCGCCTACCTCTACGCCCTGTCGCGAGACTACATCGTCTCGACCAGCAATGGGTCGGGGAAGAGCCTCACATACCTTGTGCCGATCTTCGACGCGATCCTGCGCGACGATCTCGCGCGCCACAGCGTGCGGGCGCTGAACGCTTTCCGCGCCACTAACTGGCCGGCTTACCGGCGAGGAACCACCGTACTGGGCGGAGCGCTGCCCGGCCGCTTGCTACGACTGTCTTCTTAGTTACGCCAACCGGCTCGATCACGCCACCTCGGCCGCCATCGCGTCCGCGACTTCCTGGTACGATTGGCGCGATCGAGGCCAATCAAGGCGGGGGCGGCCGAACCTACGAGGAGCAAAATGCGTGGCTGCAGGAACGGAGGGACCCGGCATCGTCATTCGAGCGCGCGTTTCTCGACCACCTGTTCGAGAGAAAGCTCCGGCTTCCGAATTTCGCCCAACACACGCCGGCCGACGATGTTTTCCTCCAACCCGATTTCTATTACCGACGCGGTGCGATCCCTGGGATCTGTGTGTTCATCGACGGCTCAAACCACACCGGCTACAAGGCGCGGGATCGCACCGCTCGCGAAGCCGTTGAAGATCGAGGACACCACATCGTCGCGATCACCGAGCAGATCAAAGCCTGTTCCGAGATTTTCATCCCTGTGGCGAGCGGAAGTTGAGGCGGGATCGCCGACCGGCCTGTCATCTAACCCGTGCCGCGGACGCCGAAGATCGCGGTGCCGACCCGCACATGGGTGGCGCCAAACCGGATCGCCTTCTCGAAATCGGCGCTCATGCCCATGCTGAGGAGGCCGAGCCCGGTGCGCCGGGCGATCTCGCGCAACAGCGCGAAGTGCAATGCCGGCTCTTCGTCGAGTGGCGGCACGCACATCAGGCCCTCGATCGGCAAGCCAATCCGGTCGCGGCACTCGACAATGAATTCATCGGCCGCTTCCGGAAAAATCCCCGATTTCTGCGGCTCCTCACCGGTGTTGACCTCGATCAAGCAGCGCGGACGCCGACCGCTGCGTTCCATCTCCCGGGCCAGAGCCTCGGCGAGCCGCGGCCGGTCGACGGTTTCGATCATGTCGCAAAGCGCCACCGCATCGCGTACCTTGTTGGTCTGCAACGGTCCGATCAGGTGCAGAGCGAGGTCGGGAAACGCCTCGCGTAGCGCGGGATATTTGCTCAGCGCCTCCTGCACCCGGTTCTCGCCGAAGACGCGGTGACCGGCGGCAAGCGCGTCGCGCACGCTCGCCGCCGGATGGGTCTTGCTGACGGCGACGAGGGTGACGCTGTTGGCCGCCCGTCCGGCAGCCCGGGCTGCCGCTTCGATCCGGCTGCGGACGGTGGTGAGATTGGCGGCGATAACCCCTTCCATGGCGGCTCCATTCCTGGCACAAGACTCGTTCCCAGGCTCCGGCCGCGAGGACGCCGTTTCGCCGAGGATTGCGCGATGCCCGTCGCCCATTACCGCCCGTCGATCGCCTTTGCCGCAAGTCTTTCGTTGGCGACCGCGGCATGCGGTCTCGAGCCAGTTGGATGGAGCGAACAGCCGAACGCCGCGACCACCCAGCAGGCGTCGACGAGCGACCCGGGCGAAATCGATACCGAGGCGACAATCTGGACGGTGCTTGGGCTCGCCAAGAAGGAATCGCAAAGACAGATAGGCCCGCAGACCGGAAGCACCGTGAGCCCGATCCTATGGCAGGCGACCCTCGATACGCTGAATTTTGTTTCGTTCGCCTCGGAAGACCCTCTCGCTGGATCTTTGGTCACCGATTGGTATTCGCCGAGCGGCAAGCCGAACGAACGCTATAAGGTCAACGTTTTCATCCTGGCTCGATCATTGCGATCGGATGCGCTGGCGGTGACGGTAACGCGCCAGGCACGCCTCGGAGACGGAAACTGGCTCGAGACCACCATCGCGCGCCAAGTCGAGGATGATTTGGAAACCGCCATCCTGAACCGAGCACGCCAGCTCAAACGCGAGTGGATGGCGACGATGCAGAGCCAAAAATAGTCCTCCGGCGCATGCCGGCGTCCGGCGCGCGGGCGGGCAGAACCGAAGGAAGTCCCAAGCCATCATGTCACGCTACAATTTCCGGGAGAGCGAAGCGAAATGGCAGCGCCGCTGGCGTGAGCAGCGGCTCTTCGAAGTCAATGCCGAGCCTGGCCGGCCAAAATACTATGTCCTCGAAATGTATCCCTACCCGTCCGGCAAGCTCCATGTCGGCCATGTGCGCAACTACACGATTGGGGATCTCGTCGCCCGCTACCGAAGGGCGCAAGGGTTCAACGTCCTCCATCCAATGGGATGGGACGCTTTCGGGCTGCCTGCCGAGAACGCGGCGATCGCCGAAAACATCCATCCGGCGATCTGGACCCACGAGAACATTAGGACGATGCGGGTGCAACTCGAACGCATGGGGTTCGGTTACGACTGGTCGCGCGAGATCGCGACCTGCCACCCGGACTTTTACCGCCACCAGCAGAAGATGTTCCTCGATTTCCTCACGGCCGGGCTCGCCTACCGTAAGGAGTCTTGGGTCAATTGGGACCCGGTCGAGAACACTGTGCTTGCCAACGAGCAGGTGATCGACGGGCGCGGCTGGCGCTCGGATGCGGTCGTCGAAAAGCGCCTTCTGGCGCAGTGGTCCCTGCGCATCACCGCCTTTACCGAAGAGCTGCTCGACGCGATCGGCGGCCTGGATCGCTGGCCGGAGCGGGTGCGGCTGATGCAGGAGAAGTGGATAGGGCGCTCTGAGGGGGCTCGCGTTTTCTTCGCGATCGCCGGACAAGACGAGCGGATCGAGGTCTTCACGACCCGACAGGACACGCTCTTCGGCGCCTCGTTCCTGGCGCTTTCGCCGAACCATCCGCTGGCGCTGCGCCTTGCCGAAAAGGACCCGGCCCTTGCCACCTTCATCGCCGAGTGCAACCGCATGGGCACCAGCGAGGCGGTGATCGAGACGGCCGAAAAGCGCGGCTACTCGACCGGACTCGATGCGCTGCATCCGTTCGACGAGAGCCGACATGTCCCGATCTGGGTCGCCAATTTCGTGCTGATGGAGTACGGCACGGGCGCTATCTTCGGCTGCCCAGCGCATGATCAGCGCGATCTCGAATTCGCCCGGAAATACCGGCTCCCGGTAATCCCGGTCGTGCTGCCGCCCGGTGTCGACCCGTCAGATTTCGCGATTGGCGACAGTCCATACCTCGAAGACGGCACGCTGTTCAACTCTGCCTTCCTCGACGGCTTGCCGGTTGCCCAGGCCAAACGGGCGGCCGCCGAACGGCTCGAAACGCTCGGGCGCGGCGAGCACACAACCGTGTACCGGCTACGCGACTGGGGAGTGTCGCGCCAGCGTTACTGGGGATGCCCGATCCCAGTCATCCACTGCGGCGTCTGCGGCATCGTGCCGGTGCCGGAGAAGGATCTGCCCGTGACATTGCCTGACGATGTCAGCTTCGAGGTTCCGGGGAATCCGCTCGATCACCATCCGACGTGGAAAAACGTCGCCTGTCCGAGTTGCGGCCGGCCCGCGCGACGCGAGACCGACACGCTGGACACCTTTTTCGATTCATCGTGGTATTTTCTGCGCTTCTGCTCGGCGCGGTCATCCGTCGCCTTCGAGCGCGGAGCGGTGGATTACTGGATGCCGGTCGACCAGTATATCGGCGGCGTCGAACATGCCGTACTCCACCTCCTCTATTCGCGGTTCTTTACCCGGGCGCTGAAGCGGTGCGGCTATCTCGACCTCGACGAGCCGTTTGCCGGGCTCTTCACGCAGGGGATGGTCTGCCACGAGACCTATCAGAGCGAGGCCGGCGACTGGCTTTTTCCGGAGGAGGTCGAGACCGACGCCGCGGGTGGTCTCGTCGATGCGGCCGGGCGTCCGGTTACCGCCGGGCGCCACGAAAAGATGAGCAAATCGAAGAAGAACGTCGTCGGCCTCGACGCGATCGTCGACACCTATGGTGCCGATACGGCGCGGCTCTATCTGCTGTCGGACAGCCCGCCGGAGCGCGACCTCGAATGGACCGAGACCGGGATCGAGGGGATCTGGCGCTATGTCAATCGGCTATGGCGTCTGGTCAGCGAACCTTCCATCGCCTTGCCGCCACCCGGCTCGGTGGTGGCGGCCACTCTGTCGCCCCCAGTCGCAGCGATCCGACGCGCGACTCACAAGACGATTGCCGCGGTCACCGACGACCTCGACAAATTTCGCTTCAACCGCGCCGTGGCGCGGATTCGCGAATTCACCAACGCGCTCGACGAGCTCCCGGTGGCCGAGCCCGGGGCACCCGAGGTGCTCCGCGAAGGGCTCGAAACCTTGGCGCACCTCCTCGGGCCGATGATGCCGCATCTCGCCGAGGAGATGTGGCAGCAGCTCGGCGGCAGCGGTTTGCTCGCCGAACAGCCTTGGCCGGTATTCGATCTCGACCTCACCCGCGACGAACAAGTGACACTAGCCATCCAGGTCAACGGCAAGTTACGGGCAACCCTCGAAGTCCCGCGCGACACCGCGGCGGACACCGTCGAAGACGCTGCTCTCGCATTGCCGCAGATAGCGCGCTGGCTCGATGGCCATCTGCCGCGCAAGGTCATCGTCGTGCCGAATCGGATCGTCAATATCGTCGCCTGACGCAGTGTTTCGAGAAAATCGCCGCACACCCACAAGTCACCCCTCACCCTCCCGCTTCGTGGATCCCGCCCTCTCCCCGCTCGCGGGGCCGTGGACGAAACCCCGACACGCTTGACCGTGCATTTGCGAAGGTTCTGCGAGGCAAACGACGTTCATAGTCAGCTAGCGGACACAATTATTCTGGCTTTACTAATCGTAGGTCTGAGGTTCTCGCGGTCACCTGCAACTCAACGTTGTCTAAGTCAGCTAAGGGGGAGATGATCTGCGATCGTAATGCCCTAAAGAAGGGGTTTATATCCTCTCGCAACATTAGAGTCCTCTTTATAACAAAAACACACATATCTGCGATCTGTAGTAACGCAGATTCATCTTTCGCGGCAAAATGTACAGTGTCTACTATGTTGTGGGTCGTAAACGCCTTTCCATCATCCTCCCATACCTCACCGGTGTAACCAGAGTGCAACATTTTAATTGCTCGTTTTACTTTTCCAGTATCTTCAGCAACAAGCATAGCGACTTCTGCGGGCGCGTTTCGCAACATCCAAAGATCGACATCCGCCACGACCCGAATAAATGCTTCCATGTACGCACTATTTGCGATCTCTGCATCGGAAATGATGGACTTGCTGTCGTTAGGGTATAGCTCTGACATCAATTTCCGATTAATGCCGCTATACACAATCGGCAAATGAAAATGACTAGGTATGTTTGCTAGATCTTGTAAAATATTATTGCGCACTTCTCGTGGAAAGCGACTCCTTTCAAAGTACCCGGATCCATGGAAAATGTCACTCGCGTGGAATATTAAACCATGCCGCTCGTCTGATGGTATGTGTTTGCGGGTGATGCTTTGCAGATGACGTTCTAAAGGCCGCCAATCCTGGTCCGCGTTGATAATTATGCCACCTACGACAAGATATGGTTCCTGGGACGGGTTCGAGATTCCAGCTTCGTCAAGATAGACAAGGCGCACAGGGCGGTTCCATACCTCGATAGGAGCGCCCGATAAGCTCCGGGCAGTTATGTGACGGATCGCTCTTAGCTGCATGCTCTGCGATCCGCACTTCTAACGACTCCCTCATACCGCGCGCACCGGGTACGTGAAAGCCAATATCGCCCATCCAGCGGCTGAAAATCGCATATGGTGGGATCGGGCAATTCTCGGACATGATGTTATTCCCGGACAAAGCGATACATTATATCCTGCGTAACCGCGACGCACATTTGATGCGGAGAGTCAAGAAAATTATTGACTATGTCGTCAAGCTTGATTATCTTATCACAAGCGGTTGGGAGGCCCACCCCTTTTGTGGGCCGCGGGGACATAGTTCCCCCTCAGCCGCCCCCTTGATGTAATATACCTTCTCTATCTCGATCATTCTGGCGATCTAAAAGCTGGATTTTCTATTTTTGAAAGGCAGGGATATTGGATTTCTCGGGCGGCCGATAAAATTGCTGCCCGTTTTATTACAGATGATCCAAATTCAGTTGAACTACACGCATCTCCTATGCGGGGCGGCTCTCGATTTTGGCGTCAGTTCAAGGTTCCTGATCGTATAACTGCTATACACGATGGTCTGCGAATACTTACATGGCCGCGCCACGGCGCCATTTTATTTGGAGTGGTCGTCAAGAAGGATGCAATTAGTCCGATCGATCCGATTGCCTATGCATTTGAGCAGATATGCAGCAGATTCGATCAATACTTATGGAGGAAATACAAGGCAGGCGACAAGCAGCGCGGTATAATTGTGATGGATAAGGCAACCTACGAAACAACGCTGCAGAACTTAGCCACAGACTTCCGCACTATCGGACACACTTGGGGCGTCGTCCGTAATTTATCGGAGGTGCCGCTATTTACAGATTCGCGATCGTCTCGATTAGTCCAATTGGCAGACCATGTATGCTTTGCGTTGTTTCGTCGTCGTGAGCACAACGACCATCAATATTTCGAGATAATACGGAATAGATTTGATACAGAGGGTGCCAGTATGCATGGGTTACACGAAAAGCTGTGGTAGCGCCCTGATCAAAGATTTTGGTGAGACTCCTACATAATTCTGTAAATCTCGCGGATCTCGTCAAGGAAGAGTGTGCCCTAATGGGCGAGCGAGATCTCGCTCCTTGACCGCATCCGCGGGCTGGGGCATGCCGCTCCGCCTATCGCGCCTCGAATCAGCTATGATATCGATCCCGACGCCCAATAATTTATGTGCAGGATTCGTCAATTCTCGGTCAGAAATGCTTTCTCGTGCAAAGCCCAGCAGCCACTCACCCGCTCACCCCGGCCCCTCTTGACCGAAAATCGCTATGGAGGAATTGAGCAGTTCTCGGGCAGGATGCTACTCCTGGACAAAGCCCCGCTCGCGGGGAGAGGGCTGGGGTGAGAGGCCCTTTCTGCAATGTCGGCGCATGCGCCTTCTCCCGGTGTGGTGCGGGCGCTTGCTCGTGCACGCCATCGCCGTTGTCGCGCCATTGGGGCTATGCGGGTGCGGCTGGGCGCCGCTCTACGGCGACACCGAGACCGGGCCCGCGAGCGAGGAACTGCGAGCGATCAAGGTCGCTCCGATTTCCGAACGGATCGGTCAGCGGCTCGAGATCGCTCTGCGCAATTCGCTCAATCCGACGGGTGAGCCGACGACCCCGCGTTATCTCTTTAGAACCAACCTGTCGGTCGCTCTCGGCAATCTCGGCATCCAGTCGCAAGGCCTGGGCACCCTCGGCCAACTCGACGTTTTCGCGGATTACACCCTGAGTGACCTCCAAAGCGGCAGCCAGCTACTCGCCAATAGGGTACATGTCGCGAACTCGTTCGATCTAAATCCGAACCAGTACTCAACCATCGTTGCCGAAGATGATGCTACGGTTCGGTCGGTTGTAGAACTCGACCAAGAGATCATGGCCCGGCTCATGCTTTTCATGCAGCGCCGCATCGCCGAAAAAAGCACGAAGCCGGGCTGAGATGCCGTGAAGCTTCCCGCAGCGCGGATCGCCGCGTTTCTGCAGCGACCGGATCAAGCAATTCGCGCGGTGCTGCTCTACGGCCCCGACATCGGTCTGGTACGCGAACGCGCCGACGACCTCGCGCGGACCGTCTGTTCGGACTTGAGGGATCCGTTCCGAGTCGCCGATTTGAGCGGCGCCGTCGTTGCCGCGGACCCCGCGCGCTTGGCCGACGAAGCCGCCCAAATGAGCCTGATCGGCGGGCGGCGGGTAGTCCGTGTGCGCGACGCCGGGGATCGCCTGGCGGGGTTGTTCAGGGGATTCCTCGACGCCGCTCCCGGCGACGGTTTCATCGTGGTGGAGGCGGGCGACCTTCCGGGATCGTCAGCAATGCGCCGGGTGTTCGACACCTCGCCCCGCGCGGCGGCGATCGGCTGCTATCCCGATACGGCGCGCGACCGCGCCGCGGTAATCCGCGACACATTGCGGGCGCACCGGATAACAGCGAGTGGCGAGGCGACCCAATATCTCGTCGAGCACCTCGGTAGCGATCGCCTGCTGACCCGCGCCGAACTCGAAAAGCTTGCGCTATATGCCGGCCAGGGCAGCCATGTCGAACTCGATGATGTGCGGCTGTCGATAGAGGACAGCGCGGCACTCGCAACGGACGACGCGGTCATGGCCGCGGCGGAGGGCGATGCCGCGAGGGTCGATCGGGTGCTCGATCGGGTTTTCCAAGAGGGCGAGTCGGCGGTCTCGGTTGTCCGGGCGATGCTGCGCCATCTGCAACGCTTGCACCTGCTTGCCGCCCGAGCAGCGGCCGGAACGACGGTTGCAGAGGTGGTGCGCACCGCCCGCCCGCCGATCTTCTACAGGCAGGAGGATGGCTTCAAACGCCAACTTGTGCTGTGGAATGAGGCGGGGTTACGCGCGCAACTCGGTCGTATCGCGCAAGCCGAATTGCACATGAAGCTGACCGGCCTGCCCGCCGAGACGGTATGCCGCGAGGCGATGCTCGCCGTCGCGCAGGCGGCCCGCTCCCGAGCGATGCGTGAAGGACCCCGCGCACGCGTGTGAGCGCCAATGCCCGACCTCGCGCACATTTGAACCGATATCAGCAACCCGTCTCACTTTCGGCTTCTCGTGAGGTCTCTCCTCCAATAATCTTGTACTCGGATAACGTGTCACGGGAGGAGAGCATGCGCCAGGCACAGTGGCTAGTTTCGACAGTCATCGGAGTATTCCTGCTCTCGGGAGTCGCTCGAGCCGACCAGATCAACTTCAAGGCGGATCTCAGCGGCACCAGCGAGGTTCCGCCGGTCACCACCACGGGCAAGGGAACCGCGACAGCTGCGCTGGACACCGCCACGAAGACGCTGACCTGGACCGTAACCTATTCCGGATTGGCGCCAACAGCCGGCCATATCCACGGCCCGGCCGCTCCTGGAGTAAATGCCGGTGTCCTCGTACCGCTGGGTAATCCTCCATTACCTAGCCCGATAAAAGGTTCGGCAACGCTGACCGATGCGCAGATCTCAGATCTCGAGGCCGGGAGGACGTACATAAACCTGCACACAGCGGATAACAAAGGCGGGGAGGTCCGCGGTCAACTCGTCCGGGCGCAATAAGCCGCAAGGAGATCTCGACCGCTACCGCTTCGGCCCTTCTGGATCGCGACGCCGCTCTAGACGTCGCTCTAAGGAGCAGGGATCGCCATCACCCCCAGGCGGGCCGATCCGCACCAGCAACTGGCCGGCTAGCCCGCAGTAGCCGGTCGCCGGGCCGAACAGGCAGCCCTCGAAGGCTTGGAGGGTCGTGTCGCGAAAGATCGTACTGACGACGGCATTGTCCCGAAGCCACAACGCTTCGGCGCCTGCTTGCCACCCACTCGCCGGAAGTACGGGGATCTCGCAAATCTCGTCCGGGCTGCCAAAATCGGCTTGCAGCGCCGCCAGTAGGCCGCGGAAGGCGGGAGGGTTGACGCCGTGGCGCGGCCGCTCGAACTGGATGCGCTTTAGCCCGTGGCTGACTTTGTCCATTTGGAAAAACACCACCATCGGCACCCCGCCGATCACCTGGTCCGGTAGAACGACGTCGGCATAGCTGTCACCAAAGTCGAGCGCTCGCGGCAATCTCATGGCCTCACTGCCGAATTGCCCGAGCAATGCATCGGAGGACTCGCCCCAGTGGGTTTGCCGCCAGATCTCGCCGATCCCGGTTTCGGCAAGCACGGGCCGGGCAGACATAACGACCGCGAGGACGACCAAGATTTGCCAAAGCGAGGTCACCACCCAAACCGATCGGACGGTCTCGTCACCCGGATTTGATCTCGATCTTTCGCGCTTTCGCGGTCTCTGCCTTGGGGAGGACGAGATGCAGAACACCGTCCCTGAGCGTAGCCTCGATGTTATCCCGGTCGATATTTTCGGAGAGCGTGAACGCTCTCTCGTAATCGCCATCGGCGTATTCGTTGTAAACCCGCTGATA
>Ga0306921_10009616_pt1 | contig 10263 bp, 8 predicted proteins | sample sta12Cox44000080_FD_203760 | JGI IMG/M metagenome (GOLD analysis project Ga0306921, IMG submission 203760) | Lab enrichment of tropical soil microbial communities from Luquillo Experimental Forest, Puerto Rico - statoxic.12C.oxic.44.000.080 (v2)... | ecosystem: Environmental > Terrestrial > Soil...
ATCAAGGTCAAGCTCCGCGCTCCGAAAGGCCTTCCGCCCCTCAACGTCTTCGCCAAAACCGGCTACTACGCGCCTAGCCATTGAAATAGCAGCGGGAGTCACTGCCGTGGCCGGCGTCTTAACACCCCGTTCCTCCGGCAAGCGGGCCTGCGCGCCGCTTTGTCTAGGAGTGGCACTGCCGTTCCTGGCGGTGCTCTTGCTGCTGTGCTCGCTCACGGCCCCCGGCTCCTTGGCGCAAGACAATCCTCTTTCCCTGCCGCAGGGGCAGCCCACTCCTCCGGGCCAGGCCAGCCAGCAGGGCGGCAGCATTAAGGTTGACGTCAATCTCGTTGTCCTACACACCACGGTCGTCGACGACCGCGGCAAATTCGTGGACGGTCTCAAGGAAGAGAACTTTCGCGTCTTCGAGGACAAAGCCGAGCAGAAACTTTCCGTCTTCAAGCGCGAAGACGTCCCTGTGAGCATGGGGCTGGTGATCGACAACAGCGGCTCCATGCGTGACAAGAGACCACGCGTCAACGAGGCCGCGGTCACTCTGGTGCAGTCTTCGAACCCCCAGGATGAGGCTTTCGTCGTTAACTTCAACGACGACTACTACCTCGATCTCGACAAGGATTTCACCAACAGCATCCCCGAACTCAAGGAAGCACTCGAACGCATCGACGCCCGCGGCAGTACTGCGCTCTACGACGCCATCATCGGTTCCATGGACCACCTCAAGAAAGGGCACAAGGACAAGAAGGTTTTGCTGGTAGTCACCGACGGCGAAGACAATGTCAGCCGCAACACTCTCGAAAAGACGTTGCGCGAAATTCAGAAAGCCAACGTGGTCATCTACACCATCGGCTTGTTCAGCGACGACGACAAGAGGGGGCGCAAGAAAGCGATGCGCGCGCTAAAGGACATCGCGGCGGCTTCTGGCGGCATCTCTTATTTCCCGGAAAACGTCGCCGATGTGCACAGCATCTGTGAGCAGGTCGCCCGAGACATCCGGAACCAGTACACCCTCGGCTACTACCCCACCAACGCCAAGAAGGACGGCACCTTCCGCACCGTCCAGGTGGATGTGATTCCTCCCCGCGGTCATGGCAAACTCGTTGCCCGCACCCGCAACGGCTACTACGCACCGGGTACTCCCGGCCAAGCCGCTGCTTCTAACGACTCCACCTCATTAGGGTCGACCGCCCGCTAAGCTGTCGGGCCCTGTGCGATTCCTTGCCCGGCCCGGCTTTGCGGCGCCGGGCATAAATTTGCTCCTGCCTTAAAAGCTGACGCCCGGAGGAGCCCGGCCGCTCAGCTCTTCTTCAGCTCAATCCCGCCGTTGGTCGTCGCCACGCGCAACTCCCGGCCCCCTCCGCCCACCGTTCCGGAGAGATCCTTGGCGCTGAAACTCCCTTGTACGGTCACCGGAAAATCCGTATGGATCCCGCCATTGGTGGTCGCCGCCCGCACCGAAAACTCCGCCGACGCCGGCAGCGTCACGTCGACACTGCCGTTGGTAGTCATGAGTTCCAGCTCGCCATCCCACTTGGCATTGCCCATGGCCACGCGTACTCCGCCGTTGGTGGTTCTGGCCGAGGCCCACTCACTCGTCGAAACCTCCACGTTGCCGTTTGTGGTCGCCGCGTCCACGATGCTCTTCAGGTTGCGGCAGTGCACACTGCCATTGGTCGTCAAGGCTTTGAACCGCACCCCGCTGGGCACCTGCACATCAAAGTTGAGCTTGCTGTGATGGTCGTGCCCGTTGTGGGATTCTGACGACACTCCGCCGCGATGGCATCGGCCGGGAGCACGATCCTTCGCGTACACGGCGCAAATCGTCGCGCCGTCAGAATACTCCACCACCTCGATGAACAGGTCCTTGTCATCGTCGCCCGTCTTCATTCCGCCGACACGCGCCATGTCGCCAGACGCGTTTGCGTCAATGTCGCCGTTGCGGTTGATCACTTCGAGCGTCTGCCCGGACGCAAGGTGGCCCTGCCAGTGAAAATCGTTCTCGCTGAAGATCGTGTGCTTCTCCTGGGCCCCCACCCCCGCTCCGCTCCCGAGCAAAACCACGACCAAGCAAAGCGCCGCGCCTATCCAAGGCACACTGCTCCGCGACTCGCCATTCCCTACGAAACTCCCCCGGGAAAATCGGTTTGTGCCTTTCATCGTCTCTCTCCCTCTGCGCCGGCCAGACGCAGCTTCTGACGGCGATTATACGCCGCCCGGAGCCCGACCGTTCTTGCCCGTCCGTGACCAGCCGCGCATCTTGGGCCGTTGGAACCCTGGACGAACCTGATGCGCCTCTGTGCCTGCCTTAGAGACGGCGCCGGCCCGCCAAAGGTCACCCAGAGGCCCCTCGACCGAGGGTGCCGGCCGAACCGGGCGGTTCAGGACTGTGCTACATTGCCCTGCATGCCCTCATTCCGGCGGGTCATCTGGATCGTCCTCGACAGCGTGGGCATCGGCGCCCTCCCCGACGCCGACGACTACGGCGACGCCGGGCGTTCCACGCTCGGCCACATCGCCGAGTCGCGGCCTCTCGCCATCCCGCACCTGGTCTCGCTGGGCCTCGCCAACATTGCGCCCCTCGCGCATCTCGCGCCGGCCGCTGAACCTCTCGGTGCCTTCGGCAAGGGTGCCACCCGTTCCCCCGGGAAAGACACGACCACCGGCCACTGGGAAATGGCCGGCATCTGGCTCGGACAGGCCTTTCCCGTCTACCAGCAGGGCTTCCCGCCAGAAATCATCGCCGCTTTCGAATCTCGCATCGGCCGCAAAACCATCGGCAACAAGCCCGCGTCTGGAACGGAAATCCTCAAAGAACTCGGCGAAGAACACGTCCGCACCGGCAAGCCTATTGTCTACACCTCCGGGGATAGCGTCTTCCAGATTGCGACCCACGAAGGCATCGTCCCGATCGCCGAGCTCTACAAAATGTGCGAAATCGCCCGCGCCATCTTGCAGGGGCCGCACCGTGTCGGCCGCGTCATCGCCCGCCCCTTCACCGGAACTCCCGGCCACTTCACCCGCACGCCGCGCCGCCACGACTACGCGGTTGATCCGCCGAAGCCTATGCTTCTCGACGTTCTCGCTGAAAAAAACGTCCCCGTCCTCGGCATCGGCAAAATCCACGACATCTACTGCGGCCGCGGCATCGCGCGCAGCGTCACCACCACCTCCAACGCAGACGGCATGGAGAAACTCATCGCCGCGGTACACGAGGGGCCGGATGGGCTCATCTTCTGCAACCTGGTCGATTTCGACATGCTCTACGGTCACCGCAAGGACGTGGAGGGCTTCGCCAAATCCCTCGAAGAGTTCGACGCTGGCCTGTCCCACTTCCTGCCATTGCTTTCCCGCGACGATCTGCTCCTCATCACCGCCGACCACGGCTGCGATCCCGACTTGCGCTGGGAAACGACCGACCACTCCCGCGAATATGTGCCCATCCTGGCCTACTCCACCGCCGCCGGCGCCGGAGTCAACCTCGGCGTGCGCTCCACGCTGTCCGATATGGGACAAACGGTAGCCGAGATCTTCGCTACCGAGATTCCGCACGGTGCCAGTTTCCTGAGTCAACTGTGATGGGTGGAGCGGGCGCGGGAACCCGGGATGCGTTGCCGCCGTCCGGCTCACTCCTGGTAGATTTCCAGGAGCTGAACTATTCTCATCCGGGATGCGTAGTAACGGATAGTGGGCGGAGGTTGCCATGGCACAGGACGACCAGCAGCGCAGAACGTCGCTGGTAGTGCCGATTTTGCTGATCGCGCTCGGTGCGCTCTTTCTGTTCCGCACCTGGCATCCCGGTTTCGAGCCTTATCATGTGCTACGGACCTATTGGCCGTTGATCCTGGTCCTGGTTGGCCTCGGCAAAATCTGGGACTCCTCGCGCCATCGTGCCGCGGCGCAGACCTCCGCCGGAGTGGCCCTGGGCTCGACCCTCGGTGTGGTGGCCTTCGTTCTGGTGCTGGTGATTCTCCTTGGCCACTACCAGAAATCGCGGTTCAGAGGGAGCGTCAGCGGTGATTCCGACAGCGACCGCGAGGAGTTCCGGAGCCACACCGACGAGGTGTTGGAGCTCCAGGGTGCCCATTCGGTCTTCGCCGACCTGAAGCTGGGCGCGGGGCAGCTTAACATCAGTGGCGGTTCCGGACACCTGCTCAATTCCCGATTCACTTTCTCCCGTAAGTGGGACAGCCCGAAGGTGGACTACAACGTGGTGGACGGCAAAGGCAGGCTCGAGATTTCGCAAGACCAGCGCAGCGGGGTGCCCTTCGGCGGCGCCGACAACACCTGGGATCTGATTTTCAGCAACGAAGTGCCGCTTGAGTTGCATGTCGAAATGGGCGCGGGGCAGGGCAATTTCAAACTGCGTGACATGGACGTCACCGACTTGCAGCTGAAAATGGGCGCGGGCCAGGTGGAATTGGATTTGACCGGCCCGCGCAAGTCCGACCTGAATGTCGAAATCAAAGGCGGGGTCGGCCAGGCCACCATTCGCCTGCCGCGCGATGTCGGTTTCAGCGCGCACGCCTCTGGCGGGCTCGGTTCCATCAGCGCCGATGGCCTGCAGAAAGACGGCAACGAGTATCGCAACGACGCTTACGGAAAGACACCGCACAAGATCAGGCTCGATGTCGAAGGCGGCATCGGTGAAATCGAGCTGCTCGAGGAGTGACCCGCCGGGCATGGCCAGTTCGCGGCGCAGGGTGGTTTGCAGTATAATTTGAGGTTTAGACCGGGTACGAAGAACGCGCCGTCTGAGCTTTCTCCTTGGCAAAGAACGAAACCACCCTTCCCGAGGCCGCGCCAGGCCAGTTGGAGCAGGAGACGCTGCGGGTCCGCGGCGCCCGCGTCCACAACCTCAAAAATGTCACGGTGGAGATCCCGCACAACGCCATCACGGTGGTCAGCGGCGTGAGCGGCTCCGGCAAATCCTCGCTGGCGTTCGATACCATTTACGCGGAAGGGCAGCGGCGCTACGTGGAGTCGCTCTCCGCTTATGCCCGGCAGTTCCTCGAACGGATGGAAAAGCCGGATGTGGACGAAATTACCGGCATCGCCCCGGCGGTTGCCATTCGACAGAAAAATACCAGCCGTAATCCCCGCTCGACAGTGGCGACGGCAACGGAGATTTATGACTACCTGCGGCTGCTGTTCGCGCGTTGCGGCGAGACCTTCTGCACCAAGTGCGGCGCCGTGGTCAGAAAAGACACTCCGGATGACATCGCCAAGCGCGTGCTCGCGGCCGGCGCCGGCCGTCGCTTCTATGTGCTGTACCAGCTGCGCGTTCTGACGCCGCAGCCCAGCGCGAAACCCAAGAAGGCGGTGAAGAAGAGTGCGGGCGAGCCGGCGGCGGATGCTTTGCGGCTGGCACTCGTCGATCTGCAGAAACGCGGCTTCAACAGGTTGTATCAGGACGGGCAGGTGCATGAGTTCGTCACGCCCGAATCGCTGCTCGATGTGGACTTCAAGCAGCCCGTGTATGTGCTGGTGGACCGGCTGTCGATCGATGAACGGTCGAAATCGCGGCTGATCGATTCGGTGGAGATCTGTTACCGCGAAGGGCAGGGCGAAGCCATCATCGAGTTGGTGCCCGAGGAGGGTAAGGGCGCCGAACGGCTGGTCTTCAACGAGAGATTCGAATGCAAGAACGACGGAACGGTATATCAGGAGCCGGAGCCGCGGCTGTTTTCCTTCAACAATCCCTACGGCGCCTGCCCGCGTTGCCAGGGATTTGGCAACACCATTGATTTTGACCTGAACCTGGTAGTGCCGGACGCGAGCAAGTCGCTCGATGACGGCGCCATCGAGCCGTGGACCAAACCGCGGTTTCGGCAGCTGGTGAGCGAACTAAAAAGGTGGGCCAGAGAGCAAGGGATTCCGAGCAACGTGCCGTGGCGGCAGCTCGGCGAGGATCAACGGCAAAGGATTCTCGAAGGCGACCCGGAGCACGATTACCACGGAGTGAAAGGCTTCTTTGCCTGGCTGGAACGCAAGAAATACAAACTGCACGTGCGGGTGTTCTTGAGCCGGTACCGCGGGTATGCGACGTGCCCGGAGTGCGGGGGGACGCGGCTGCGTCCGGAGGCCCGCGCGGTGCGCATTGCCGAGCGCACCATCACCGATGTATGCAAACTCACCGTGAAAGAGGCGCGCCAGTTTTTCAGCGAGCTGCGGCTCAGCGAAGCTCAGATGAAGGTCGCCGACAAGATCCTGGAAGAGATCTGTTCGCGGCTGCAGTTTCTCGATGAAGTGGGCCTCGACTATTTGTCGCTGGACCGCCTGACTTCGACTTTGTCGGGAGGCGAATCGCAGAGGATTCAGCTGGCGACCTCGCTTGGATCGCACCTGGTGGGTGCGCTGTACGTGCTGGATGAGCCGTCGATCGGATTACACCCGCGGGATACGCGGCGCCTGATTGACATTCTGAAATCGCTGCGCGATCTGGGAAATACAGTGCTGGTGGTGGAGCACGACCCGGACACGATTGAAGCGGCGGACCGCGTCATTGATCTGGGGCCGGGTGCCGGAGAGCTGGGCGGGAAGCTGCTGTTCTCGGGAACTTACCAGGAGATTCTAAGGGACGCGAAATCCATTACCGGGAGATATTTGAGCGGCGAACTGCGCATCCCGGTGCCCAATGTGCGGCACAAGCCGGCGGGCAGATTCCTACGTCTGTACGGCGCGACACTTCACAATCTTAAGAATGTCGATGCCATGGTGCCGCTCGGGACGCTGACGGTAGTGACGGGAGTCAGCGGTTCGGGGAAATCCACCTTCGTGCACGATGTGCTGTACAAAGCGCTGCTGGCGAAGAAAAACGGCGCAACGGAAAAGGAATTCTGCGACCGGCTGGACGGCGACTACCAGGTTAAGGATGTGGTGATTGTGGATCAGTCGCCGATCGGGCGCACGCCGCGGTCCAATCCCGCGACGTACTTGAAAGCTTTCGATTCCATCCGCGAAGTGTTTGCGGACACCCCCGACGCCAAGCGGCGGGGGTACACGGCAGGGCACTTCTCCTTCAACGTGCCGGGCGGGCGCTGCGAAACCTGTCAGGGCGACGGCACGGTGACGGTGGAGATGCAGTTCCTGGCCGACGTGGAGCTGGTTTGCGAGGAGTGCCGGGGAACGCGCTTCAAAAGCAGCGTGCTCGAGGTGCACTATCACGGACGGAACGTGCATGACGTTTTGCAGATGACGGTGCGCGAAGCGCTGGCGTTCTTTGTGAATGTGCCGAAGGTGACTGCGAAGCTGCGCGTACTGCATGAGATCGGACTGGGCTATTTGCGTTTGGGGCAGTCGGGCACCACGCTTTCCGGGGGCGAAGCGCAGCGGCTGAAGCTGGCGGCACATTTGACGCGCACGGAGAATCAAGGCGTGCTGTACATTCTGGATGAGCCGACCACGGGTTTGCATTTTGACGATATCGCCAAACTGCTGGCGGCGTTTCGCAAGCTGCTGGAGTCGGGAGCCTCGCTTCTCGTGATCGAGCACAATCTGGACGTGATCAAGAGCGCGGACTGGCTGATCGATATGGGTCCGGAAGGCGGCGACCTGGGAGGGAAGATTATCGCTACCGGGACGCCCGAACAGGTAGCGCGCAATGCACAGTCGCACACCGGCAAATTCCTGGCTAAGGTGCTGCAGGCGAACGGCCAAGCGCGTTCCGCCAACGGGCAAGCAAAGCGCAACGGCAACAGCGCATCCAACGGGACGGAAGCAGCGCGGGGTAACGGACAGAGTGCAGTACCGCCGACCTCAAAATGAACGGCAACGGAGGGCGCCATACGCCGTGACCCTGCGCCAGGCTGCCGGTGTGCTGCTGGTGTCGGCCCTGACGGTATGGCCCTGCCAAGGCCAGGCGCCGGCCGCGAGCAAAGGAACCAAACAAACCGTCGCCAACCCGCTGAACGATCTGCTCGATGAGGCGCGCAAGGCCATTGACGCGCAGAACTATCGAGCGGCGATCGAACCGCTCGAGAAGGTGCTGGCGGAAAAAGATGACTTTGCCTATGCCCACTTTGAACTGGGCTACGCCTACACCGGACTGGGGAAGACCAAGGAGGCGCGGCCGCAGTATGAGCGTGCCCTCGAACTCGATCCGAAAATGGCGGAAGCGGCCCTGAATCTGGGGATTCTGCTGCTGAACGAGGAGCCTGCCGCCGCGGTCAGACCCTTAGAGCAAGCCGTCGAATTGCTGCCGACCGAAAGCCGGCCACGCGTGCTGCTGGGACTGGCGTACGAGAAGTCCGGCAATGCGGAGCGTGCGGCGAGCGCCTACCAGGCTGCGCTGGCGCTCGACCCCAAGGACGGCGAAACCAGCATGCGCCTGGCGCAGTTGTACTTCCGCGAGAACCGGCCGGCGGAGGCAGAAGCAAAATTCCGGGCCGTCCTGGCGAGCGATCCGCAATCGCAGCAGGCGCTGTTGGGGCTGGCAGAAAGCCTGGAGCGCGAGAAAAAGCCACAGGCCGTCGAAGCGTATCAAAGCTATTTACAAGCGCGCCCCGATGACCGGGCGGCGCGGGAACATCTGGTGCATCTGCTGATTGCCGATGAGAAGTACGATGAAGCGCTGGCCGAGAGCGAAAAAATCCGACCTGGCGGGGCGCCCTCGATCGAGTCCCTGAAGCTGCGGGCGGACATTCTGATTGGACAGAAAAAACTGGATGAAGCCATCGCCGTGCTGAAGCAGGCGGTGGGACTGGCTCCCGAGGATGCCGCGCTGCGTGGCGGGCTCGGACGCACCTACCTCGAGAAGCGCGATTTCCCCGATGCCGAGCAGGAGCTGAAAAGGGCGATCGCGCTGGACCCGGAAAACCTGGCGTTCCCGAAGGACTTGACGACCGCCTATTACCTCGGGGGAAACTATGCGGCGGCGCTGGCGCTGCTCGATGAAATTGCAAAAAGGGAAGTGCCAACGGCGGGCGAGTTGTTTATCCGCGCACTCTGCTACGATAAGTTGCAGCAGAGCAAAGCGGCGCTGGAAGCCTACCAGAAATTCCTGGCGGCGGACCAGAACCGCAATCCGGACCAGGTATGGCAGGCGCAGCAGCGCATCATTGTTCTGAAAAAGATGCTCGACAACAAGAGATAGCTCTGGGCCGGTCAGCGAAGGCCAGGGTGACCGCGGTTTTGCTCGCGGCGGCGATTTTGTGCATGGCGGCGCGCCCGGCGGATGATCTGGCACATCTGCAGGAGCGTTTCGACAAGGAAACCGATGGGGTGCGGAAGGCCAAGCAGCTGCAGAAGCTCGGCGACGCGCAGTTCAGCCAGGAGAGAGAAGCGACGAAAGCCAATGACTTCGGGACCGCGGCGCTCGTGCTCGAGAAGTACCGGGACAACGTGCGCGCCGCACTGGAGGCGCTCAAGAAGACCCATCCGCAGGCGGAGAGGCATCCCGGAGGCTACAAGGAACTGGAGTTTAACACGGGGTTGGGATTGCGGGAGGTGCGCGACGTGATTTTGGCCATGCCCGAGCCCTACCGGCCGCCTATGCAGATTGTCGAGAAGGATTTGCTGGACATGGACATGGAACTGCTGCGGCTGCTGTTTCCGAGGCGTCCCGGGGAACAACCGCCGGCGGAGCCGCCGGCATCCACACCCAAGAAGGAAAACCCAGCGGAGAAGCAGCCATGAACAGATGGACCAGAGTGATTTTAGGTTGCTGTTGTATGGCCGCCATTGCCGGCCATACCCCTGCACAAGCTCCCGACAAGGATTATCTGAGCTCGTTCGAGGCCGACAAGATTCGCGATGCGGAGACTCCCAATGAGCGAATCAAGCTGTTTGTAGAGTTTGCCGACGACAAACTGAAGAAATTTCAGTACGAGCTCGATCACCCCTCGCAGACTAACCACACGCAGCAGCTCAATTATTTAATGAATGCCTACATCGGCTGCCTTGATGACGCCGCGGATCTGATGCAGGAGAGCGTGGATAAGCAGCAAAACGTGCGCGCCGGCGTGGACCTGATCGCGTCGAAAGCGAAAGAGTTCCTGCAGGTGCTCAAGAAAATCCAGACGGATGGGAAAGAGTTGGAAGTCTACAAGGATACCCTCGAAGATGCGATCGAGGGGACGCAGGACGCCCAAAGCGACGCCGAGAAAGCCAAGAAGAATGTGGCGCCGCCGCCGGTGCGCAGGAAGAGTTGAGGGAGGGAACGGCATCGGGTGGTGACGGGCAAGGATAGGGCCAAGGCGCGAATGCCCCCGGCGGCCAAAAGGAAGGAAGAAGCTCACAGCGACAATGAGACGACGGATCAACGCGGTA
>Ga0306921_10009618_pt1 | contig 10262 bp, 11 predicted proteins | sample sta12Cox44000080_FD_203760 | JGI IMG/M metagenome (GOLD analysis project Ga0306921, IMG submission 203760) | Lab enrichment of tropical soil microbial communities from Luquillo Experimental Forest, Puerto Rico - statoxic.12C.oxic.44.000.080 (v2)... | ecosystem: Environmental > Terrestrial >...
TTGATCTACCCGCCCCGTCTTTTCAATCGGTGGCCCTAAAGCGCGGATGCCCGGCACTGGGCCGGCATGACGCATAATTCTTCAATCGACGGCGTCTTACGCCGGCGCGACGCCGCGCATGCGCATCAGCGCGATATCGTCGAGCTCGGCCTGTTCGGCGGCGGTCTCGGCCTCGCGCTCGCGCATCTGATCGCGCTCGTCCAGCAGCTCGACCTTCTTTAGGTCCTCGAACGCTTCGGCCAACGCAAGCTTGGCGTCCTCGAGCTGGGTGCGTAGCTCGTCGACCGAGCGCTTGAGATTCTCGCGCCGCGTGATCGCCGCCTTGGCATAGGTCGGATAGGCGAAATGGGCCGGATCGTGGATGCCGGCGCGATCCTGCTCGACCTTGATTTCGCGCTCGAGGTCGGCGGCCATGCGCTCGAACTCGGCGATCATGGTCTCAATCTGCGCCACCTTGCGGCGCTTTTCGTCGACCTGAAACTTTTTCAAACGAATGAGCGTCTCTCGGGACTTCATCGACTACAAACTCCCCCGAAGCCTTGAGGACCGCCGCACCGCCCAACCCCCGCGGCGGCACGCAATCCCGCGGATCGTGGCACCATATCGTTAGCGTTCCGTTGCCGGGACGGTCACGATTTCCTCAAGACGGCGGTAACCTTCCGCCAGACTGGTTGCTTCTTCCTTACCTTGGGCGAGGAAGTCCTCCAGCGGCCGGTGTAGGCGGATGGCCTCATCGACCTCAGGGCTGGTTCCCATCCGGTAGACGCCGAGCCGGATCAGCTCCTCCATAACGGCATAGGTCGCCATGATCGTCCGGGCCGGATCAGTACCGGCAGATAGGCCTGGTCGGCCGCCCAGCGGCATGGTGCGCGAGACGGATTTCAGCACATTGATCGCCGGGTAGTGGCCGCGCTCGGCGATGGCGCGCTCCATGACGATATGGCCGTCGAGGATTGCCGCGCACGGCATCGGCGATCGCGCCGACCCGGCGGCGGGCGTGCGCCAGTGGCCGCGTGTTACGGAACGGATAGGGCTACGGCCCGAACAGGAGCGGCCCTTTGCCGTCGATAGGCTCGCCGCGCGCATTGACCACCCGGCCGAGCCAGCCGGCCGAGGGGCACCCCGCGGCGGCAACCGTGGTAACCACCGCCCCGCAGCCGCGCCGCACCCCTTCGAGCGGGGCAAAGGGCATCAAGAGCGCATAATTCCCCGAGAGGCCCACCACCTCGCAGGGAATGTCCTTGGCCTGTGTCTCGATGACCACCCGGGGCGCCGACCGACATGGCATGGAGCGGCCCCGAAACCTCGACCATCAGGCCGCGGACGCCGACCACCCGGCCGTAGATCTCGATGCCCTCGAGTTCGTTGATCTGCTCGGCCAGCGCTTTCCTCGGCTGCCACCCCAGCGCCACAGGGCCGCAAGAATGGTTACCCCGAAGGCCGCCACTTTAACGGTGTATTTACCCGGGCCGTTAATCATCTCGTTATCGTCCTTGGGAACGAGGCGGCCCGCCCAACACAGAGGGGCGAGTCGTTTGAGTCGGTTAGCGCCGGAACTTAATTTGGAACATGAGCAGCCGCATGGCTAAAAAATCTCTGCTCTACAACATCTTAAGGCGATTCGTCGGAATTCGCATAGAGAATGCTTGCGTAGCAGAATCAGGTTTTGTTAACCATGGCGTCTATAGTGTGTCGAATCAGTTTGTCCCAAGGCGTTTTCTAGGGGCCGCCGCTGCGGCGTGCCGACCTTAAGCCCTCGCGGCGAGGAAGGGGACTGGCATGCGCGTTTTACTGATTGAAGACGATAGCGCCACCGCGCAATCGATCGAGTTGATGCTCAAATCCGAGAGCTTCAACGTCTACACCACCGATCTCGGCGAGGAAGGGATCGATCTGGGCAAGATCTACGACTACGACATCATCCTCCTCGACCTGAACCTGCCCGACATGTCCGGCTTCGAGGTGCTGCGCTCTTTGCGCGTCTCGAAGGTCAAGACGCCGATCCTGATTCTTTCGGGGCTCGCCGGCATCGAGGACAAGGTTCGGGGCCTTGGCTTCGGGGCTGACGACTACATGACCAAGCCGTTCCACAAGGACGAACTGGTCGCCCGCATCCACGCCATTGTGCGGCGCTCCAAGGGTCACGCCCAGTCGGTCATCCAGACCGGCGATCTGGTGGTCAATCTCGACACCAAGACCGTCGAGGTCTCGGCCGCCCGCGTGCACCTGACCGGCAAGGAGTACCAGATGCTGGAGCTCCTTTCGCTGCGCAAGGGCACGACACTGACCAAGGAGATGTTCCTCAATCATCTCTACGGCGGTATGGACGAGCCGGAACTGAAGATCATCGACGTCTTCATCTGCAAGCTGCGCAAGAAGCTCGCCAACGCGTCAAGCGGCAAGAACTACATCGAGACGGTCTGGGGCCGCGGCTATGTGTTGCGCGAGCCGTCCGACGACGAGGCGAAAATTCCCGCTTAAGACTTTTGGGACCGAGAGTGCAAAACTCCGTCGGAAACGGCGGGGCTTTTGTTTGTCGGCTCAGCGCCTGCCGTTGATGGCAACAAGGCGTGGGCTCGGTTTTGTCGCGTTGTCGCGGCCGCCGCGCCTGCCGCCATGACCGGCCGCCGGGCGGCCGGCGTATAGAGGCCGCGCGCCTCGCCTGCGACCTTGAAGCTTTCGACGAGACCGACGACGGTCTCGGCGGCGCCGAGCACCAGATAGCCGTCACCCGCGGTGATGCGCGCCAGGCGATTGAGCACGTCGACCTTGGTCTGCTGGTCGAAATAAATCAGCACGTTACGGCAGAAGATGACGTCGAACTGGCCGAGCTGGACGAAATCGCTGAGCAGATTGAACTGACGGTACCTGACCTGCGCCCGGATATCGGAGGCGATCTGCCATAGTTCGCCGACTTGCGTGAAATGCTTGAGCAGCAGCTGAATCGGCAGCCCGCGCTGCACTTCGAACTGGCTGTAGAGCCCCTGCCGCGCCTTCTCCAGCACGTCGCTCGAGAGGTCGGTCGCCAACACCTCGATGCGCCAGCCGGCGATCTCGCTCTCCATGGCTTTCAGGCACATCACGAGCGAGTAAGGCTCCTGGCCGGTGGAGGCCGCCGCGCACCAGATGCGGATCGTGCGCGTCGAGCGGCGTGCCTCGAGCAACGCCGGCATTATGATGGTGCGGAAATAGTCGAACGGGATCTTGTCGCGGAAGAAGAACGACTCGTTGGTGGTCATCGCCTCGACTACGGCGGTCATCAGCGGCCCGTCCTGGCCGGCGCGCAGCGCCTGTACGAGATCGCCGAGGCTCGCGAAGTCCGCCTTGCGCGCGATCGGAAGGAGCCGGCTTTCAACCAAGTACTGCTTGTCGGCCGCGAGCACGAGACCCGAGCGCTCCTTCAAGCAGCGCCGCAGATAGTCGTAATCGAGCGGGGTCATGGACGAACCCCCGCGAACAGCCGCAATATCTTCGGCGCGATCTCAGGCAGCGGCAACACCGCCGAGCACAGGCCGGCCTGCGCGACCGAGCGCGGCATGCCCCAGACCACGCAGGTCGCTTCGTCCTGGGCGATGACGCTGCCGCCGCTGGCGACGATATCCGTCGCGCCACGCGTGCCGTCGGTGCCCATGCCAGTGAGCACCAGCGCCAGCGCCGCCGAGCCCCATACCGCGGCGCCTGAGGAGAACAGCGGGTCGACCGAAGGCTTGCAGAAGTTGATCGGCGGATCGTCGCCAAGTGCGATCTTGATGGCTGAGCCCTCGCGCACCACGCGCATATGGCGGCCGCCCGGCGCCACGTAGATGCCGCCGGCCAGTACCGGCTCGCCGTGTTCGGCCTCATGGGCGCCGCGGCTGCCAATGCGGGACAAATGCTCGGCAAGCACGGTGGTGAACGTTTGCGGCATGTGCTGGGTGATCAGCACCGGAGCGCGGTCGATCGCGGCGGTGATCTTCTCGATCAATGCCGTGAGCGCCTGTGGCCCCCCGGTCGAGGACCCAATCAGGAGCGCGCGCGGCATCGCGACCGAGAACGGCCGCAGCCGGATCGGGCCGGCCCCCGGCTTGGCGAGCGCGGGCTCGCGCGCCGGCGGCGGCGCGACGCGACTGCGCGGCAGCCGCACCTCCATCGGAGTCCACGTTTTGACCGGCGGCGGCTGGCACCGCGACAGCCCGCGCCGGCCGAGATTGCGGATTTTGTCGATCAGCTCGCGGCGAAATTCGGTGGAGCTCGCGGCCTCGCGGGTGCTCTCAGGCTTCGGAATATAATCGGCTGCGCCGAGCGACAGCGCGCGCAAGCTCACTTCGGCGCCGCGGCGCGTGATCGCCGACGCCATGATCACGACGAGGTCGCGCTTCTTTTTCAGGAGCAGCGGCAGCGCCGAGATGCCGTCAAGATCGGGCATCTCGATGTCGAGTACGACGACGTCGGGATCGGCCTGTTCGACCTGATCGACTGCCTCGCGCCCGGTCCGCAACGTCGCCACGACTTTCATGTCGGGTTCGTTGTCGACCCAGCGCGCAACCAAACTGCGCGCGACGACGGCATCGTCCACGACCATGACGCGGAGCAGCCTGTCGGCGACGGCCGCGCAATCTGGGGTGGCGAAGGCGATACTCATGAAGCAAGACTTTGCACGCAGACTACCGACGCGGATCGTCAGATCAGGCCGACTTCCTGGAACTTGGCCTCGACGATGTCCTTGTCGAATGGCTTCATGATGTACTCGTTGGCGCCGGCATGCAGCGCGCGCGCGATGTGGGCGACGTCGTTCTCGGTGGTGCAGAACACTACCTTGGGCCCGTCGCCGCCGGGCAGCCGGCGCAGTACGCGCAGGAAGTCATAGCCATCCATCTTCGGCATATTCCAGTCGAGTAAGATGGCGTCCGGCAATTGCCGCTTGCAGGACTCGATGGCTTCTTCGCCGTTCTCGGCTTCCGTGATCTGGAAGTCGAGGCCTTCGAGGATTCGCCGCGCCACCTTGCGGATGACGCTCGAGTCGTCGACAACCAAACAGGTTTTCATAACTCCTCACTCCACACTTGGCGGGCGCACCCGCTTTGATTTCAGTTCTACCCCATCACCATGCTCATGCCGCCGCCGCTTCGACACCGAGGTCGAGGACGCGGTCGATATCGAGAACCACCAACAGCTGGCCGTCGAGCCGGTACACGCAGGCGGCGAGGCGGCTGAGATTGCGGTCGAGATTGATCGGGTTCGGCTCGCGCTCGGCCTCGGCCAGCTTCAAGACTTCGCCGACGACGTCGACCAGAAGACCGAACGACTCGCCGTTGGCTTCGATGCCGATCGCCATCGGCAGATAGGCCTGATCGCGCGCGCCAAGACCCAGCCGGCTGCGCAGCTCTATCGCCGTGACGATGCGGCCGCGCAGATTGAGCACGCCCGCGATCTCGGCTCCGGCGAGCGGCACCCGGGTGATGCTGTTCGGCTTGAACACGTCCTGTACGCGTCCGATCGGCAGGCCGAACAGCTGGTCCGCCGTGGTGAAGGTGACGAATTCGCAGAGTTTGCCGCTCTCGCTCATGGCCGTCACGCCGCCCGGTTGAGGTTGTCGTCCTGTTCCTTGATCGCCGCTACGAGGCCGGCCCGATCGAACTTAGCGACGAAATCGTGGAAGCCGATGGCACGGCCGCGCTCGATCGCCTCGGCGGACACCATCGCGGCGAGCGCGATGATCGGAATTTCCGCGGTCGCGGACGTGGCGCGCACCGCTTCGGCAAGCGCAAAGCCGTCCATGTCCGGCATATCGATGTCGGTGACGATGAAGTCGAAGCGCATTTCGGATTTGAGCGCCATGAGCGCGTCGGCGGCCGATGCCGCGGCGACCACGCGATAGCCCGCGGCCTTGATCAAGGGCGCCAGCAATTCGCGGAAAAACGCGGAGTCGTCGACCAGCAGCACGGTGCGCGCGCGCTGTGCCACCGACTGGTTGTGGCGACGGAACCAGTCCTCGAACGCCAGCGGCAGGAAATGGCCGACGTCGATGATCTCGGTGGTGGCGCCCTTGATGACGGCGTAGCCGACGAGGCCGGGGCGCTCGCTCGACACTTCGATGTCGAGGCGCTCTTCGACGATGTCGACGATCTCGTCGGCGACGAGCCCCATGGAGCGGCCGTTGGCGGAGAACACCAGGATCGGCTGCGAGCCCTCCTTCTTCAGGTGGGCTTCGTCGTCGATCCGCAACAGCGGCATGAGCTGGTCGCGATATTGCACCAGGTGACGGCCGTCGGAGATCTCGATCTTGCGGCAATCGATCTCCTCGAGCCGCGTGACGAGCGACAGCGGCACCGCCTTGGGCCGCTGCGAGCCGGCGCGGAACACCAGGAGCGACGTGACCTCCTCGTCGCCCTCTTCCTGGCTGCTTTGCAGCTCGGACTTCTCCGCTTGCGCCGAGGCAGCCGCGGCACGGCCGAGCGCCTGCGCCACGCCGTTCGGATCGAGGATCATAATGACGGAGCCGTCGCCGAGGATCGTTGTGCCGGAAAACACCGCTATATTGCGCAGCTTCGACGACAGCGGCTTGATGACGATTTCCTCCGTGTGGAACACGCCGTCGACCACAAGGCCGAACACCTGGTTGCCGACCTGCGTCACCACGACAAAGCCGTTGGTGCCGTCGTATTCGCCGAGCTGCAGCACCTTCTTGAGCGGCAGCAGCGGCAACAGCTTGTTGCGCAGCCGCAGCACCAGTGCGTCCTTGATGCTCTCGATCCGGTGCTCGCCGTTATTGCCGGCGCTCACCAGCTCCAGCACCGCAAGCTGCGGGATGGCGAAGCGTTCCCCGCTGGCCTCGACGATCAGCGCCGACACGATCGCCAGCGTCAGCGGGATCTTGATGGTGAAGATGGTGCCGGCACCAGGCTCGGACTTTAGATCCACCGTGCCGCCGATCTGTTCGATATTGCTGCGCACCACGTCCATGCCGACGCCGCGGCCGGAAATGCTGGTGACGGCGGCTGCGGTGGAGAAACCTGGCGCAAAGATGTAGTTGCAGATGTCGGCATCGGACCTGGCGGCAAGCTGCGCCTCAGTGGCGAGGCCTTTCTCGAGAACCTTCGCCTTGATGCGCGCGAGGTTCAGCCCGCGGCCGTTGTCGGAGATTTCGATGATGATGTGGCCGCCTTCGTGCCAGGCGGCGAGGCGGATGGTGCCCTTGGGCGGTTTGCCGACGGCAATGCGCTTGGCCGGGCTTTCGATGCCGTGATCGGCGCAATTGCGCACCAGATGGGTGAGCGGATCCTTGACCAGGTCGAGCACCTGGCGGTCGAGCTCGGTCTCGGCGCCGCGCATCGAAAGCTCGATGTCCTTGCCGAGCTCGGCGCAGAGGTCGCGCACCACGCGCGGCAGCTTCTGCCAGGCGTTGCCGATCGGCTGCATGCGGGTCTTCATCACGCCTTCCTGCAGCTCGGCAGTGACGTTGGAGAGCCGCTGCAGCGGCATCTTGAAATCGGAATCCTCGTGGCGGCGGACGATCTCGAGGAGCTGATTGCGCGTCAACACCAGCTCCGACACCGTCGTCATCAGATGATCGAGGGTGCCGACATTGACGCGGATCGAATGGCTGGCGAGCCGGTCGCTCGCGCCGCGATCCTCGTTGCCGCGCTCATGCGCGTGCGTGTTGGCCCTTTCGGGCGCGTCAGCGTGGTCGGTGGCCTCGGCCTCATCGGCCAGCTCGGACATCATGGCGGCCACCGGCGGCGCCGATGCGGACGCCGCTGGCGCCTCGTCCCGCGCCATGCGGCCGAGCAGATCGATCAGATCGGCATCGTCGCCGGCCGATTCCTGCTCGGTCTGCCCGATGGCGTCGAGGATCGATTTGATCCGGTCAATGGTCGAGAGAATAAGGGTGACAGCCTCGGCGGTGACCGGCACGCCGTCGCGGAACTTGCCCATCAGGGTCTCGGCGGCATGCGTCAGGGTCTCAAGCCGCGGCAGGCCGAGAAAGCCGCAGGTGCCTTTGATGGTGTGCATCAGGCGGAAGATGTTGCCGAGAATGGCGCCGTCGTTCGGCTGCTGCTCGAAGCGCACGAGCTCGGCGTCGACCAGATTGAGACTCTCGTTGGTCTCCGTCAGGAATTCCCGCAGCAGGTCGTCCATACCAGGCGCCCTCGACACCAACCGGGCGGGCGCCGGCTGGCACACGCCCTGATTGCATACTTACCCTCAAGCGCATCAGGCGTGCGCTCCTGTCGCCAGGCACGCCGCGCCTGTCGGACCCCGCCAGTCTGTTGGGAATCGGTTTAATTTCAGTTGCGGCGGCCACGTAAAGCGCCCGCCGGTCGCGGGATTTGACCGCTGCGGCTCGTTCAGAGAGCTGTAATCGTGACCGTGTCGCGCTCGGCGGTCGCCGTTATGGCAAGACCGCAATCCCGGGCCAGGATGCCCGTATAGAGCGGCTGGATGGAATGGGCGTCGACCGGATGAGCCGGGCTGCCGACCAAAAGGCCGGAAGTGGCCTCCGCAAGCCGGGCATTCAGCCCGGACGCCGCGATATTGAAGCCCTTGCCGTCTTCGGCGGCGCCGACGGTGAGGGTGCCGCCGCGCGGAATGGTGCCGACGGCAATCAGCAGCATGTTTAACAGAAGCTTAACGCGGTTCTTCGGTAGCAGCTCACGCGGCAGGTTCCAGACGATCGTGGTCTTGTCGTCGCCCAGAAGACCGCGCGCCACCTTCTCGGCGTCGCCGAGGTCAATCTGGGCGCCGGCAGAACCCGCTGCGCCGAAGGCAAGCCGGCAGAACTGCAGCTTGGCCGAGGCCTGCTGCGCACTCTTTTTGATTAGGTCGAGGGCGAAGACCTTGGTTTCCTCACCCTTGTCCTCGTCCAACACTTCGAGGCCGTTGACGATGGCGCCGACCGGGCTGATCAGGTCGTGACAGACCCGCGAGCACAGCAACGCCGCTAGATCGAGGGCGCCGATGGCGATGGGTCCAGACATAGGGGCGGACATGCGTGGCTCCGCTGTGAAGAATGGGCACGTGCCTGTCACAGCCTAGCCGATTCGGCAATCGTGCCCGGCTGGGGAAGCCGTGCTACATCGGCATCGCTCCTCCCAACTGAGCCTGGAGCCTTTCTGTGTCGACCCTGACTGCCGCAGCCTGCGCCGACCTCGAACAGGCGCTGACCGAAATTGCCGTGGCAGCGTCGCGCGCGATCCTGAAAAACGCCGGTATCGGCACCGTGCGCAGCAAAGCCGACGGGTCGCCGGTGACGGCGGCCGACGAAGCCGCGGACACCCTCATCCACGACAGCCTCGCGCGGCTCGTACCGGGCTTGCCGGTCATTTCCGAGGAGGCGGCTACGCGCCAGGCGCCCTCGCCCATCGCTAGCGGCAGCTACTTCCTCGTCGACCCGCTCGACGGCACCAGCGATTTCATCGCCGGCCGCAACGAATATACGGTCAATATCGCGATCATGACCGATCGCGCGCCGGTCCTCGGCATCATCGTCGCGCCGGCACTTGGCCTGATCTGGCGTGGTGTCGTCGGTCAGGGCGCGGTGCGGCTTGCATTTAGCACCGGCGTCGCGTCGATACCGCCGCAAACAATCCACGCGCGGCAGCCAGCGCCAGCTTCACTTACGGTGATGGTCAGCCGCTCCCATCTCGAACCGCGCACCAAGGCTTACGTGGATCAGTTGCCGGTAGGGACGCTTGAGCCGTCGGGCTCATCGATCAAATTCTGCCGCCTCGCCGAAGGCTCAGCCGACCTCTATCCGCGGCTGGCGCCGACCCACGACTGGGACACCGCCGCGGGCCACGCCATCCTCACCGCGGCCGGCGGCAAAGTGATCGCGCCGAGCGGCGTGCCGCTCGTTTACGGCAGCAAGGATCTGATTATCCCGGCATTCGTGGCGTGGGCTGATCCGGCCCGCGCCGCACCGATCAAGGGCTGAGCGAGTGCCAGAGGTCGGGCTATTTGCACTCGGCTTCCGCCGCCAGGCAATCGGCATCAGCGGCGAACCTTTCCATCCGGGTGCGATCGTAGAACCGATAGAGCCGCCGCCCGGCGATGAGCCAAACGTTGGGATTGCCGGCGACCGCGATGCCGCGGATCATACCCATCGGGTCGTAGCCGCCGAATTGCGGCATGTAGATTTCCGGCTGCGCCGCAAAGGCGGCGCGATTGCCCATATGGTGGAACCGCCAGATTGCCCCGGTATAGCGGAACTCGAAATCGGGGCTGTCGGACAGGGCACGGTCCTTGGTGAAGAAAGCGACCGGGCTAGCCGCCAAAAAGCAAGC
>Ga0306921_10009620_pt1 | contig 10262 bp, 7 predicted proteins | sample sta12Cox44000080_FD_203760 | JGI IMG/M metagenome (GOLD analysis project Ga0306921, IMG submission 203760) | Lab enrichment of tropical soil microbial communities from Luquillo Experimental Forest, Puerto Rico - statoxic.12C.oxic.44.000.080 (v2)... | ecosystem: Environmental > Terrestrial > Soil...
CGTCACCGGCCAACCCGTGAACGGAACCACGCATAGCGGTTCAGGCTTCAATTATACTGAGGTCCAGCGCACCTCGGCGAATCAAACGTAGTCCTGGCTAAGAAGTTCCCGAGGAACGGTTCCGCCGTTCTCAGCGATCTTCATGATTACCTGTTTGTGCAGCCAGATATTCATCGCGGCTGAGTCCTTTTCGTCTCCGGAATAGCATAGTTCGGTCGCCAGTTGTTTACGGGCTGCGAGGCTGCTATCAATTTCAACAAGCTTCATTAGGTCAACGATAGACTTTCTCCAATCAAGTCTTTCCGGATTTTTCGCGGCCAAATCATCGAGGATGGCAGTTACGTCTACAGTTTGTGCAGGCGAGGAATACGTGGCAGGGGCCGTGGGCGTTGTTGGACTGGCCGGCGTCGGAGCTGCTACACTGGCGGTCGGGGGATCAACTGCGGGAGAGCCAGGGAGCGCGGTCGCGTGCCCGAATATTTTCGATATCAGGTTGGTGAGGATTCCCATAATGGCGAAGTATACGCCCCGCCAGGACAAAAAACCAGCTCACCCGTTCCACTTCCTCCAGTTATTCGATCGGCCGCTAAACAAAAGGGCGAGCTAAACCAGGATTGCAGCTCCTGCTCTCGCTGCAATTTGCAGCACCCCTTTCCTCCGAGGGAGCAGACGAATGCATTAGCCAAAATGGAATAGATAGATAGAGATCTGCTCCGCTGGGTACGGACTCAAGAGAGCTTCCATCTACGATGGAGCACCTATTGTACTGAAAATCGCGCTATTGTAGTAGCTAAGTCACTTATAGATGTGTAGTAAATATACTTACAAAATCCTTCCAGGTACCAGCAACGCCTCGGACTTGCGCTTGGCCGACCAGTTTTCCTTCCGTTCCGATTTGTGCGAACTATTCTCGTTGTACGCCCTTGGCCCACACCTCGATCTTCAAAATGATTACACTATCAGCCTGGACAAACCACCCGTTGTATAGTGTACCGTCTCCTAAATCCCTTGGGCTTCGTTGCGTTCAAAATGGGCCGCCGGCAAGGCGGTCCGAGATATCCTTCTGGATTGTCAGCTCGTGGTCAGAGAGTCGTGCGGTGCCAAGAGGATGGGGGATTCACAGCCCAGACACAGAGACCCGAAGTTCAGAGACGGCTAAGAGTCGGACCATTACAGATTGCATCAATGTTTTCGCCGGCAAGGCGCAGTTCTTAAGCAGAGCGGTCCCCCTGAAGCGCTGAATTCGTGGCTTTGATAAACTTGGCGATTGCTAAGAGCAACCCCACCAACGAGTAATAGATGGCCTCCCGCCCCGATTGACCGTGAACTGGAAGACAAAAGATCATGCCGATTCAGACAATCTGAGGGTGCTTCGTATTACGAAGTCCATCGGCCTAGCAATCGATTCCATAAAAATCAACTGGACTACTTGCGAAGTTCGCGACGGCCGTCCGATGTGGGTGAAGCGCCGGCGATGGGGCAGTGAACTAGTAGCTATCGCTGCTAATTTGTTTTTCCGCCTCGCACGCGCTCCTGTACATTTGTGGGTCAACCCAAAAAGCTGGCAACGTTGGGAAGTCGATTGTTTTCGTCTGCTTTACGGTCAAGGTTTCAGGGCGTTCGCGGAGAATTCGCGAACAGTTTGCGCTGACAGAGTTCCGGGTGAGAGCCTCCTTGAGCACGCTAACCTCGGCACACTTACCCTGCGCCAACTTGAAGCGGCAGCCGGGGAGTTTCGCCGGGTGCATGACCTCTGGTGCGAGGAGTTCGGCGATCTGTGGTCACACAGCGATCCTCACCTGGACAACGTGCTCTACGACGAAACCGCAGACCGTGCACGATTAATCGATTTTGAGCTCATTCACGATAAGTCCTTAACCGCCGTTGAGCGGCAGGCGGACGATCTCCTCGTTTTTTTACAGGACCTCTTGGCGCGGGTTTCCGCCGAGCAGTGGCTCCCATTCGCCCTGTGTTTCATTGAGGCCTATGGCCGGCCTGAAGTAGTGGCTGAACTCAGAAGGCGGCTGATCGTGCCCGTCGGACTGGCCTGGCTGTGGTGCAAGCTCCGTACGCACTATCTTCGGCGCGAAGAGGTGCTTCATCGGGTCGAGGCGCTGCAAAGGGCGCTGAGTGATAAACCTCTTCCTTCCACCCTCCAGTGAATCCAGATTTGGGCCCTCGGGTGCCCATGGTTATCGGGCAAGAATTGCCGCACCACGTAAAAACGCTGCGCCAAACACGAAAGCCAATATCGAGACCAGAACCACTGCCATTTGCCACTCGCGCAATGCCGGTTGCCAGTCGAACGATGTTTGCTCAGCTCCGGCCCACGGCCTGGAACGGGGTAAGAATCGACGAACGTTCGCGCAGTAGACTTTGTACTCCAGCGAATACTTCCGACCCAGAAATTCCTCCTCGGCGGGTACAATCACAAAATATAGCGCCGCCAAGGTACCAACGCACAATGGCAGCAATCGCCAATCCCCGATGATGCCGACCATTCCGAATCCGATGACCATACTCCCTAGATAAATTGGATTGCGCACAAAGGCGTAAGGTCCGCTGGTCGCTAGCTTCCCGGCTTCAATATTTGACGTGCGCGTGTGTCTTCCGGCGCATCCCGCAGCCCAGGCGCGCAGGACAATGCCCGCGATTACCACGGCAGCACACATCCCCTTCACCAGAGCCATCCGGACGCTGCCTGGCAAGGTCGGCCGGACGAAAAGCGCGGCGATGACTACAACGCATAGACCGAGCAGCAAACGGTGGGCAAAGACAACATTCCCAATAAGAATGAACGAGTGACGCAGACCGGCAGACAGTCCCCCAGGAGAAGTAATCTTTGGGTCATCACGCATTATTTGGGAAGAGATCCGTCGCCGGGAGAAGGTCCCATTCGAAGAAGATAGATTTTTCCAATAGCGATCTCAAGAGAGGATGTCATCGCCAGAGAAGGGAACTGAGTAAAGTTGACGATTACTATGAGCAGTCTCACCAGCGAAAAATGTACCGCCTGCCGCCGCGATTCACCCCGAGTGAATGAAGAAGAGATGACCGTCCTGAAGCCATTGGTGCCGGATTGGAAATTACTGGAGCGCGAAGGAATTCAGCGATTGGAGCGGCTTTGCAAATTTTGCGGAGGCCCTGGATTTCACGAATCGAGTCGGCGCCGTAGCTGAGGTTGAATTCAGTGTGCAGACCGGGGTGAGATCGATGAATGAAGTCTATCTGCTCGAACGGGTAGAGGAGGCTTATGAGCGCATGTTGAGCGGGAAGGCGCGCTTCAGAGTTGTCCTGACTACCGGGAACTAGACTAGGCTTCGGCCGCCCGGTGCTCGATAGTCCTTACTCCTTGGGAAGAGCGACCAAGGGGGTCTCGTGCATCTCGGTTGGACGCTGGTGCTGGATGGTCTGTACCCTTTGCAGCGCCTGGTCGACCGCCGCTTTGTCTGGCAAAAAGGTGTAGGTAATGTCGAAGCGGCGTTGCTCTTTCGGCCCAATAGTCGGCACGCGATTCAACGCACGTTGATAGCTACGGTTGTAGGCCCAGCTGGTACCAGGTTCCAAGCCCGTGACGTATCCCTGCCCCATGGTGTCTGTGTTTTTCCACAGCGAGAGCACGGGCAACTGTTGAATGTTAAAACCCAGGCTGATCCCAAGGTTGCCGGCTGCGTTATGCAGGACGGCTAGCGTTTCGCCCCGCTCATCCCCGTATGGTACTACGTTGAAGACAGTCTCGTCGTAATCGCGCGTTGGTGGTTTGTAAGTCTGGTAATCCTTGAGCTCACCGGCCGCCCGATCATTGAAGGGCGAAACCTGCTGCACGGGGGCGCTAAAGCCGGCCCCCGGGTCCAATAAGGGCGGACCAAAGTTGCTGTGGTAGAGCGCCTCGTATTCCTTAGGGTAGTCGCCCTGGTTTGTCAGCGTGTCGTGCAAGCTAAACTGTTGAGCGCCGGCTTCTGTGCTCAGCTCTGTCGCAATAACAAAATTGACTAATTTGAACGCCTGTTCTTTCAACTCGCCTTTCAGCCGGATGGTGTAGGGTGGCTCCTCGTCGATGCTCAGCACGACTTTCGAAGCCGGAATGTTTGCCGCCAAGCCATGCAATGGGAGCATTACGCCTTTATCCATACCGGGGTGACCAACCCATTCATAACCGCAACGTACAACCATCTCATTAAAACCTTCGAGCCAACCCACACCGCCACGTCCGTTCAGTTCAATGAACGCCGGATTAACGACTTCGCTTACCGGCGACTTCCAGCCGATCCGAACGTCTCCAGAAACAGCTTCCAAAACGTTCATGCCGCGCGTGGGGACCACCGAAATTCTCATCGCACCAGTGTCAATATCGACGACGCTGACGCCTTCCTGACGTCCGCCATGCAGAACCCGCATCCTGACAGAGAACGGCCTGTCAGGTTTCAAACCGAGGTCCTGGCTGGTGATCTGCCAATTCTCTGCCGCCTTATCAGTATCGAGCAGGACGCGCTCCCATGCGAGCGCCGGAGCGCCGGTCAATACGGCGCACATTCCGAGGAGGGAAACGATCGCTTTCATGACGGTGCTTAGCACCTTTCTGCACAGTGCGCTAGTGTACCGTCTCCTTTCCCTAGGGTTTCGTTGCGTTCAAAATGGGCCGCCGGTCCGGCCTTGGCCGGACGGTCCGAGCCGGACTGGCAGTAAGCGGGCGCATCCCGCCCCGCTTTTATGCTCTTCCACTTTTGCTCCCTCCCGGACAGCATAAAAGTGGAGCGGGACGTAACCGATCCGGCGGCCGCCGGGTAGCTGCCGGCCCATTTTCAACGCAACCCTCTGGGCCGCGGCCGGTTGGCTGTTTTTCCGTCCGGCGGCCGCAAGACTCGCTCGGCCCGTATCGATCCAGATATGGGCGCTTCGCTCGCGCCTTGAAAAACAGCCAACTGATCCGGGCCTCGGCCGGACGAAACCAAAGGGATTTAGGAGACGGTACACTAGATAAAGGGTCCGCAAACCGTTTGCGTCCAATTCGTTCCGGTATTCCGAAGTGCGGTGGCGAACTGGGTTTGATCTGAACTATGAGAAGATCTCGGTGGACAACGGAATTTTTCCGGTGCAGCGGAAAAATTTCACCTCCAGAGCCTTGAAATGGCGCGAGCGTGCGTTATGGCGGCAGACGAAGAGCGAGCTCCGATAATGCTTCAAACCGGCCCTGACGATTTGCAACAGGGTTCGGCTGGGGTAATGGCTGCAATGATTCGTGCTCTGGCAGAAGAGGCGAGTGTTCCGATCATGCTTCATCTTGATCACGGCGACGGCCTTAAGATGGCGACGCGCTGCCTGCGAGCGGGATACTCGTCGGTGATGTTTGATGGGGATTCCAGCCGACGACATCGCCGAAGCGCGAAAGCTCGGGGTGGTAAAAATAAACATCGGTTTTGGCCTGCTCCGATCTCTGCTCCGTGTTTGGCGGGATTGGCCGGGAAAAGTTGACATGCATTACCCAGTCTACCGGGAAGCTCGGGAAGCCGTTTTCGAGATCGCGCGGGAGAAGATTCGGATCATGGGAGCCTCTGGACAGGCTCGCTAGTGTTCACATGCGGGTGTCTGAGTTGTGCAAGGAAACCCGGGCTCTTCTGCTCCGACAGGCATTGTTTGGGCAGTTTAAGACGGGGGCTAGGTAGGGGTCAGATCTCCGAGTTGACCGCGGAGAATAGCGTCCCTCTCTTGGAACGGCCAGCTCAGAGATCCGGCCCTACCAATGCGAGCCGCTGGCAGATTGTGAAAACGGCTCAAAAACGCCTAACCCCTTGGAAAAAGTCTGAAACCGCAATGCGATAACGCATTGCCAAGGCGGTCCGGGGGTTACAATCAGCAGGCGGGAGATGCTTCTCCGTTTGACCTTTCGTCGAACTCAACGAATTCTACTGTCGTGAGAGAAACCCGGCTTAGCCTTCCAGAAATCGCCTTTGCCGTCAGCACCCGCGTTATGCTCGGCGCCGGAATCGCGCTCCTTCTGGCCGATCGGCTCAACACGGAGCAACGGAAGGCTGTAGGAGCTACCCTCGCTCTTGTCGGGCTATTCACCACGATCCCAACAGTCTGGGCAGTTTTTCGTAGATGCGAGTGAGTTGGAGCGCCCCTAATAATGTACCTGTGCCTTTGGCCAGCTAACCCTCCCCCTTCAGGCAATGAAACCAGAGTTTATCGCGTTGGGGCTCATTCTGCTTGGCGCACTCTATTGCTTCTGGACGCAGAGATTGCGGACTGACATCACCGCTCTACTGGTGATGTTGTCCCTTGCGCTTCCCTGGCCACGCGCGGATGGCAGGTGGTCAGCTATCCTGAGCCCGCAAGAGGCGTTCGCTGGTTTTGGTAGCGTCGCTGTGATCATGGTCACGGCCATGTTCGTGTTCAGTGCTGCATTAGTTCGCACGGGTGCGGCCGAAATGGTCGGCGGACGCTTATTCAGAGCATGTGCTCACCACGAGGTGCTTTTCCAGGTCGCGGTGATGTCACTTGCGACCCTTTGTTCCATGTTCATTAATGAGACGACTATCGTCCTGGTCTTTATGCCGGTCATCCTTGGTGTGTGCAAGGAGCGCAACCTCCCTCCGTCTCGTTACCTGCTCTTTGCCGCGTACGGCGCCGCGCTCGGCGGCCAATGGACGCTCATCGGCACGCGGAGTAATATCATTGTCAGCGAATTTCTGCGCCAACGAGCCGGCCAGGGAATTGGTTTCTTCGATTTCACGCCGGTGGCCGCCACGGTTTTCGCGGGCTGCGCGACCTATTTCTTTGTGGTCGGACGAAGGTTTCTGCCGAAACCCGAGGTGCAATCACTGGAGCAGGAACTTGGAAAGGAATATCTCACCGAGGTGATGGTCACGCCACAATCGACAACGGTCGGACTGACCCTTGACCAACTCGACTTGGCCAAGCGCCAGAATGTCACCATCGTTGGAGTCATCCGCGAGGGAGAACGGATGCCGCCCAATGGATGGATGAAATTGCATCCTGGCGACGCGCTGATCATGCAAGGCGCCGTGCCAACAATAGGCAGCCTTCTGAAATCCCCTGATTTCCAGTTCATGGAGGAGGTCAAGATCGGGGACAAGGCACTCAGGAGCCTGGACCTTATTACCGTTGAGGCGTTGCTTTCGCCGAACTCCAGGTACACCGGGCGCACCATGCAGGAGACAAATTTCGGTCGCGACTATGGTTTCAGTGTGCTTGGCATTTCGCGCCACGGACAGACGATTCAAGAGCGGCCGTCTGCCACGCGCCTTGAGTATGGCGACTCTCTTCTGTTGCTCGGCCACAATTCGAACCTTGAACGGCTCGAACGCAATCCAAATCTGATTGTGCTTAGTCAACAACACTTCCCGACCGCAGGCAAAAAGCAGGCGATCATCACCATGCTGCTTCTGGGCGGCATCATCATAGCGGCAATCACCGGAGTTCTTACGCCTGCGCTTTCTATTCCGCTGGCTGCGGCTGCGGTGCTGTTACTGAGATGCGTGAAGGTGACGGACACCTACAAGTCCGTTGACTGGCCTGCTGTCGCCACTGTGGGAGGCATGATCTCCTTCGGTTTCGCGTTGGAAAAGACCGGCGCCGCCGGAGCGTTGGCGCACGCCATCGTTGCCAATTTTCAATGGGCTGGCCCGAACTTGATTCTTGGCGCCTTACTGGCGTTTACGGTCGCGCTGACACAAATAATAGAAAACGCTGCCGTGGCTATCGTTCTGGCACCGATTGCCTACCAAATCGCGCGCGAAGGCCATACAGATCCAAAACCTTTTATGATAGGGTTGGCAGTTTGTATTTCGACGTCGTTCTGTACGCCCGTGGCCCACGAGACGACAATGCTGGTGATGGGTCCTGGCCGTTATCGTTTTAAGGACTATCTTTTCGCCGGGAGTGGTATGGCTGTCATCGCCTGGCTGCTCGCCACGTTTGTAACCCCAATGATCTGGCGATTCTGAGCGGAAATCCCACAAGCCAAGGCGCTTGTGGGATTTCCAGGCTGAGCCGCTCAAGAAGCGGCTCGATGGGAAAAGAAAAGGGTTCAAATTGAAGAGAACAGCGTGCATGGTTTCGGCCTCGGTTTGTGAGCGGCGAGGCCGCAACCAAACGATGGTACTCAGCAGATTCCGGGGTTAAAACCGATTAACCCGCATTTCTCACGCCCCCGTGAGAAATGCGCACAAAGTGCCGGGGACCGAAACAAATTTCGGCACTAATTGACGGAAGCGTTAGTTGCAAGATTTCGGTGTTCGCGAGAGGCCACCTAGCCTCTCCGTGCCCTGACACCCTTTCACACGGCGGCGCAGGAGGGCACCCTGTTTCAATCTGTTTAAATCCAATCTTCCTAGTACAGATCAATACTCAGGTCGAGCTTCAGATATGGCGCGCTCTTGCTTGAATAATCGGGTCCGGCACGGAAGTAATCGAAACGCCGCTCGACGCTCCATCCAACAGTAGCCTCAAGCGACAAACCTTTCTTTGGGTTGTAGCTGACACCGCCCCCTCCACGGTATTCGGTATAATCAAGAATGGCGTTATTTGTGCGGCGATCGTTCGTGGGGCCATTGCGGTATCCACCGCCCTTGAGGTCCGCATCGAGGAAAAACTCCAACTCCTTGGTCGGGGTATAGCTGAACCGGGGTTCGGGGAAAATCGCCCTGAAATTGAACTGGTCGTTGACCTTCCAATTAACTCCGCAGATTGGGGTTACCACGTCTTGTTCAAAAGGATCCACGTTTATTCCCAAGACGCCGTAGAGGTCGTCATGGATCTTGAAACCGCCAACAGCCCGGACCGGGAAATCGAAGGAATTTGCGGTGATATGGTCTCGGGTAAAATAAACGCCGGGCTGAAGCTTGAGCAATGGATTCAAATCGTCGCCACTCCAGTAGGAAACATCGATTTCTGAGGCCAGGCTCGACATCGCATACGGAAAAACGCTGTTGGATCGGGAGAAATCGAACCGCTCATAGTCGACCCCGAATTGAAGGTAGTATTTGCTGAACAAATGGAGATTGCGAAGAGCCTCCAATTCGTAGCGATAGACCGCCTGCGCTCCGAGCGCTTCGGCATGCCTGATCTGGCTGTGGGAAGTGTAGTCCGAATTCAGATCGAAAGACCAGAGCGGCGCTTGATCGCTCTGTTCCCGAGGAACCGCTTGAATGATTGTTTTATCTCCTGCCAATGCGCTAAAGGCAAAAACCCAAAAGCTGCAGAGGAGCTGGACAAGCCTCATGCGATTCATTGTTGATCGGTTCGGCATTGCCAGATCAAGAACTTTTGGACTCAAAAAAAAACGAATCGATCTCGCACGGCGGCCACGCTGCGGCGGAGCTCAGTCATGAAAAACCGCCAATTTCACAACACATTGACCGTTAGGAATTTGCCACGAGTGTTCATGGGGAGCACGAGACGATTTGGTTGCGGCTACGGCTCTCTGCGTCTCCGTGGTAAATCCTAAGTGAGGAGTTAACTTCCGGCTACCTCCGTCTTTTCAGGACGCGGTTGAAGTAGTGTGGAATGGCACAAAGATAAGCGAGGTTAGGGCCATGGCCGGATGGCCCATTTCTCGGAGGTTCAATGCCTTGAATATATTACTAGATTGATATAGCGGACAACGATATGAATTCGCACGTGCTCCGCTGCTCAAAGCGATAAGTTGATGGCAGAGGATCGGTATCGTGAACCTGCAGGAAAACCGTTGCAAACGAGATAGAGCGGATCAGTTGCTTTGTCGTGTCTCTCGTCCAGATCAGACCCTCGTGAATCGGAGGCGAACCCGGCCAATCCCGGGACCGTCGTTTGGCCCGGACGGCCATAACGAGATGGCGGACGACTGGAAATTGCTAAACTCTGCCGTGGATGACACCGCAATGGCGTTGCTGGCGCTCAGCGCTGCAGCCTTTTCAAACGATTCGATTATGCGGATGAGTTTCGACTGGCTCATGAGTCTTCAGTGCTCCGATGGGGGTTGGGCCGCTTTCGACAGAAATGTTCAGAACCCTTTACTGCGATATCTTCCTTTTGCCGACCATAGAGCCATCCTCGATTCCAGTTGTCCGGATATCACGGGTCGCGTCCTGGAACTTTTTGGAAAATTGCGGATTGGAATCGAGGATCGAAGAGTTCGCAGAGCGCTGCGCTTTCTCAAAGCCAGGCAGCAAAAGGATGGATCCTGGTACGGGCGTTGGGGCGTGAAAGGAGGTGACCGATATGACAGGAGAAACACTTACTTCCGCGCAGTTTCACGAACA
>Ga0306921_10009621_pt1 | contig 10262 bp, 10 predicted proteins | sample sta12Cox44000080_FD_203760 | JGI IMG/M metagenome (GOLD analysis project Ga0306921, IMG submission 203760) | Lab enrichment of tropical soil microbial communities from Luquillo Experimental Forest, Puerto Rico - statoxic.12C.oxic.44.000.080 (v2)... | ecosystem: Environmental > Terrestrial >...
GAAGGTCAACTATGAGTTCCCGACTGCGGGCCAGAACGTCGCCCGCAAACGGGTTTGGGCCGATTTCTTCACCGCGGGCAGCCGCGGCATTCGGGCCTCCCAGGAAGTCGTCCGCAAGGGCGGCGCCGCGGCCCGCATGATGCTGATCCAGGCCGCCGCCAACGAATGGAAGGTGCCGGCGACGGAATGCACCGCGGCGAACGGCGTCATCACGCATACGGCCTCCGGGCGCAAAACAACATTCGGCAAGGTGGCAGACGCTGCGTCCAAGATCGAGCCGCCGGCCGACATCAAGCTCAAGGACCCGAAGGACTGGAAGATTATCGGCAAGGGCCTCAAGCGCCTCGACACCGTCGCCAAGGTGCAGGGCCACGCCATCTACGGCATCGACGTCACGATGCCCCGCATGCAGAGCGCTGCCATCAAGGCAGCCCCGGTCTTTGGCGCCAAGCTGAAAAGCTTCGACGCCGCCAAGGTTGCGTCCATGCGGGGCGTGAAGAAGGTCGTGAAGGTCGACGACAATGCGGTTGCGGTCATCGCCGACACCTGGTGGAACGCCAAGACGGCGCTGGAAGCGCTGCCTGTCGCCTGGGAATCAAGCCCGAACGACAAGGTGTCGAGCGCCTCGATCGCCGAGTTTCTCAAGGCCGGGCTCGACGCCGAGCGGGCGATCATCGGCAACCAGGGCGGCGACGTCAAAGCCGCGCTCGCCGGCGCCGCCAAGAAGGTTGAAGCGGTCTACAGCTATCCGTACCAGCACCATGTCACCATGGAGCCGCAGAACGCTACCGCCCTCTACACGCCCGAGAAGTGCGAGGTGTGGGCCTCCGTGCAGGATGGCGAGCAAGGATTGGCCGCGACTTCCGAGGCCGCCGGCCTGCCGGTTGCCAAGTGCGAGTTTTACAAGACCTTCCTGGGCGGCGGTTTCGGTCGCCGGTCGACGTCGGTGGATTATGTCCGCCAGGCCGTCGCCATCGCCAAGGAAATGCCTGGCACACCGGTGAAGCTGATCTGGTCGCGCGAAGAGGATATGACGCACGGCTGGTATCATCCGATCACCCAATGCAAGATGACGGCCGGGTTCGACGACAAAAAGAACCTGACGGCCCTGCACGTGCGCATTTCCGGCCAGTCGATCCTTGCGACCGTCATGCCCGGCCGATTGCAGAACGGTATGGACCCGGCGACCTTCTCCGGCTTCTACAAGGGCGGCGCCGAGGCGGCGTTCGGCTATGACGTTCCGAACCTTCTGATCGATCACGCCATGCGCAACCCGCATGTGCCGCCGGGGTTCTGGCGGGGCGTGAACATCAACCACAACGCCATCTACATCGAATGCTTCATGGATGAACTCGCCAAAGAAGTCGGAGTCGATCCGCTCGAGTTCCGCCGCAAGCTGATGGCGAATAATCCGAAGCACCTTGCGGTGCTCAATGCGGTCGCCGAGAAGGCAGGCTGGGGCAAGCCGGCCGCACCGGGTGTCTATCGCGGTCTCGCCCAGTACATGGCATTCGGCAGCTATGTGGCGGCCTGCGCGGAAGTCTCGGTCGACGGCAACAAAGTGAAGATCCACCGCATCGTTGGGGCGACCGACCCGGGCTACGCGGTCAATCCGGCGCAGATCGAGCGGCAGATTGCAGGCTCCTTCGTGTACGGACTGACGGCGCTGTTCTTTGGCGAATGCACCGTCAAGGACGGCGCCATCGAGCAGACCAACTTCGACAGCTACGACATGATGCGCATCAGCCAGATGCCGAAGGTGGAATCGATCATCATGCCGTCTTACAGCGGCGTGTGGGGTGGCGTCGGTGAGCCCACCATTTGCGTGGCGGCGCCTGCGGTGCTCAACGCCATCACGGCCGCAACCGGCAAACGCTATCGCAGCTTCCCGCTGAAGAACCAGGGCCTGACCCTTGTTTGAACGCACCAGGACGGCGGCGAGGTTCGCCACCGTCCCGCACTTTTGGAAGCCGCCACTGACGCTGTTTTGGGAACGGCCGGGAATGAAAGCGCGTCATGCTGTCGTTTCCGGCATGCTGCTTTTTGCCGGCATGACGCCAGTTCCGGCGGCCGAAGTTCCTCCCGGCGCCGCGTCGTGCTCCGGGTGCCACGCAACGAAACCAAACGTCGACACGCCGGTACCGCGGCTCGCCGGACAGGACGCAAGCGCTATGGTGGCTGCCATGCAGGCTTATCGCAGCGGGCAGCGACCGGCCACTGTCATGGACCGAATCGCCAAGGGCTTTTCCGATGATGAGATCAAGGCGATTGCGGCCTGGTTCAGGGCGCAGCGCTAGCAAAATGAAGTTACCCCCCGATTCTGGCGTGGCATCGCACAGTCCTTCTCTCTCCCCCCTTGTAGGGGAGGGTTGGGGTGGGCGGTCGGGAGGTTGCGGCAATGCTGTGCCGCCTCTTGCGACCCTCACCCCCGACCCCTCCCCACAAGGGGGAGGGGAGGAGAAGGGACGCTGCAATGGCCCTTTGCTAACCCGCCAACGTCGCATCAGCCGTCGCCAATTCGTCGCTGCCGCAATTGCGAGCACGGGCGCAGCCGTGTTGTCCCGCCCGCTCATCGCTCAAGGCGCACAGCTGCGTATCGTCGTCATCGGCGGCGGGTTCGCGGGCGCCACGGCGGCGCGCTTTTTGAAACTGACGGATCCGCGGCTCAACGTCACTCTGGTCGAGCCGAATCCGATTTACACGGCATGCCCGTTCAGCAACGAGGTGATCGCCGGACTGCGCGACATGCGCGCCCAGTTGTTCCGCTACGACCGCATCGCAGGCGACGGCGTCGTGATGGTGCATCAGGCCGCGACCGGCGTCGATGGCCAGGCGCGCAGCGTCACGCTCGGCAACGGCACGAAGCTCAACTATGACAGGCTGGTGCTCGCGCCCGGCTCCGACCCCCGTTTCGATGCACTGCCAGGGTACGATGAAGCCGCAGCAGAGCGCATGCCCCATGCCTGGAAGGCCGGCGCCCAGACCTTGCTGCTGCGGCGCCAGCTTGAGGCCATGGAGGACGGCGGGACTGTCGTGATGGTACTGCCGGCGTTGCCTTATCGTTGTCCGCCGGCCTCCTACGAACGGGCGAGCCTGATCGCGTACTACCTCAAGACCAAAAGACCGCGTTCTAAGCTCGTGGTGCTTGACGCCAAAGATACGTTCTCCATGCAGCGCCTGTTCGAAAGCGCTTGGAAAGAACTCTACCCCAATCTCGAATGGATGCCGGCGTCGTCCGGCGGCAATCCCACCGGAGTGGACGTGGCTACCATGACGGTCTCGTCGGATTTCGACACATACAAGGCGGATGTCGCCAATGTCATTCCGCCTCAAAAGGCCGGCCGCATCGCGGAGCTGGCCGGGACGGCCGATCGCACCGGCTGGTGCCCGGTCGAGCCGGTCACTTTCGAATCCCGCCTTGTTCCCGGCATCCATGTTCTGGGCGATGCGGCAATCGCCGGTGCGGTGCCCAAATCGGCCTTCGCAGGCAATGCGGCCGCCAAGATCTGCGCCGCGGCGGTGGCAAAGCTGGTTCGCGGCGAGATGCCCGCCGCGCCGAAATTCGTCAACACATGCTACAGCCTAGTGGCGCCGGACTACGGCTTTTCGGTTGCCGGCGTTTATCAGCCCGTGAACGGCCAGTGGCTCGAGATCGAAGGCGCCGGCGGCATCAGCCCGCTGGATGCGCCGCGCGTGTTTCGAAGCCAGGAAGCGAAGTTTGCAAATGGTTGGTTCAACACGATCACGTCCGAAGTTTTCGGCTGAACACGATCATTATTCCTTACGGCATCAGCCAGGCATTCTCGCATTGCAAGGAGTTGCTACTCTGCCTTCCTTCGCAAGCGGGGGACAGAATTGAAACGCAATCCCACCTATAGCTGGTGCGCGACTGCTGTGGGAGGAGTGGCGATCGTCGCCAAAGTGGCTGGCGGAATTTCTTGGGCAAGGGCAGATGACGCCTTGCGATCTTACACAGTGATCGGCGACGGTATCCCAGCCTCCCTTACCGGCGCCCCGGGCGATCCGGTGCGCGGAAAAGCCATTGTGGTGAGCCGGCAAACGGGGCTGTGTCTGCTGTGTCATTCGGCACCGTTGCCGGAGGAGAAATTCCAAGGCACCATCGGGCCTGATCTCAAAGGTGTCGGGTTGCGCAACACGGAAGGCCAGTGGAGGTTGCGAATCGTCGATTCGCGCATATCTAATCCCGACACGATCATGCCGTCCTATTACCGCCTGGATGGACTTGAACGGGTTGCGCCGGGCTTTCGTGGCAAGACGGTGCTTACGGCGGAGCAAATCGAAGACGTTGTGGCGTTTCTGATGACCCTGCGGGACTGAAGAGGATGCAATGACGGACGAAAGCGAATCCCACATCACGCGTCGGACCGTCCTGGTCGGAATCGCCGGCGTGACGGCATTAGGAGCCGCGCCGCTCCTGGCTCGCCGTGCCGAGGCCACACCCGAGATGATGAAAGCCGCTATCCATCGGGTGATCGGCGAGGCGCCGGTGCGCAAGGGCAAAGTCACCCTCGACATCCCGCCGCTGGTCGAAAACGGCAATACCATCGCGATGTCGGTTTCGGTCGACAGTCCGATGACGCAAACAAACTACGTCAAGGCGATCCACGTCTTCAACGAGAAGAACCCGCAGCCCGACATTATCTCGGTGCACCTCGGTCCGCGCGCCGGCAAGGCCGCGTTCTCGACCCGCATTCGTCTCGCCGATTCGCAGAATGTTGTTGCCATCGCGGAACTGAGCGACGGCTCGCTGTGGTCCGACACCGTCGAGGTGATCGTCACCATCGCGGCTTGCCTGGAGTACAACTGACCATGGCCCGTACCCTCATCAACGTTCCGCCCAAGGCAAAGCGCGGCCAGGTCATCGAAATCAAGACGTTGATCTCGCATGTCATGGAAACCGGATATCGGCGCAACGAAACCGGTGCCGCCATCCCGCGCGATATCATCAATCTGTTCGTGTGCACATACAACGACACCGAAATCTTCCGCGCCGACCTGCATCAGGCCATCGCGGCGAACCCGTTCATCACCTTCTTCACGGTGGCGACGGAGAGTGGGACGCTGGAGTTCCGTTGGACCGACGACAACGGTCAGGTTGAGACGGCCTCGGCGAAGATTGTGGTCGAGTGAGCGGCGGCGCGTGACTGCTATGAAAAAAAGCTATCGCGACGTTTAAGACGGACAAGGAAGCCGAGGACTTTGTCGCCACGGCAGACCTCACGCAATACGATCTTGCTGGTGGCCAGGTGATGCGGTTTGAGATGAAGCGCCAAGACAAGTCCGTGAATCTTCGCTTGCCGGAAGAGCTTTTGGAAGCCGTGCGCCGTCGGGCGCAAGATGCGGGTATCCCGTATCAGCGGTTTATCCGCATGGCGCTTGAACGCGCAGTGCAGGGGACCGAGATGAGACGTGGCAAAAGAAGCAGGCTTATGAAAATCCCCCGCCGTCCGAGCAGCTTGATAAATGCGGACGTGTAACCAGCGTCGCATAATTATCCGAAGTTATTTTTTCACAATGCCTTCGCCGGGGCCTTCTGCGTCAGCGGAGTGATCCGCAGTGCCTCCAGGCGATTGCGGTTGCGGCGCAGCACCTGGAAACGGAAGCCATGAAACGTGAAGCTCTGACCGGGCTCCGGGATTGAGCGCGCCTCGTGAATGACGAGGCCCGCGATCGTAGTCGCCGCGGCGTCCGGCAGGTGCCAGTCCATGGCGCGGTTGAGGTCGCGGATCGGCACCGTGCCGTCGACGTTGACCGCGCCGTCCGGCTGCGGGCGCACGCCGGGCACTTCCAGGGCGTGCTCGTCGCTGATGTCGCCGACGATCTCTTCGAGAATGTCCTCCAAGGTGACGATCCCCATAAACTCCCCGTATTCGTCGACCACGATCGCGAGCGGGGTGCGGCGTCGGCGAAACGCCTTTAGCTGCTCACTGAGCGGCCGGATTTCCGGCACGAACCAGGGCGGACGGGCGAGCGCCATGATGTCGATCTTCTTGGGATCGCCGCCGACCTCCTGGATGGCGCGCAGCAGGTCCTTCACGTGAAGGATGCCGACGATGTTCTCGGGCGTGCCGCGCCACAGCGGGACGCGCGTCACCAGTTCCTTGAGCACGATCTCGACGACCTTTTCGGGCGGCTCGTCTGCATCTGCCGTGATAACATCGGTGCGGTGGATCATGACGTCCGCCACCGTCAAATCGCGAAGATCCAGGAGACCGCCGAGCATGTCGCGGTCCTGTTTCTCGACACTGCCCTCCCGATGCAACAGATCAACGGCGCCGCGCAGGCGCTCGTAGGGCGGCAGCAGCGGCTCGCCCTCACCGGATTTCACGCCGACCATCGCCAGCATCCGGCGCACCAGCCAGTCCGCACCGGCAAGCACCGGACCGAGAACCCGCACGACGCGCTGCATCGTCGGCGCGACAGACAAGGCATAGCGATCCGGCGCATTGATCGCCGCGGTCTTGGGCAGCATTTCGCAGAACAGGATGATCAGTACCGTCATCACGAGGCTGGCATAAACCACGCCGATCTCACCGAACCATTGATGCAGCAGATCGGTGGCGAGCGAAGACGATACGATGGTCGCCAGATTGTTGCCGATCAGCATGGCGCCGATGAGACGTTCGCGGTTCTCCAACAGGCTGGTGACGATGGAAGCGTTGGCATTGCCGTCCTTGGCGAGCCGCAGCATCGTGCCGCGCGACGACGCAATCAGGGCGGTTTCGCTTCCAGAGAAGAAGAACGACATCAGCAGGAAGCCGAGAACCGCCAGAAGAATGAACCAATCGATAAGCGTCATTGTCCGTCAAGCTTCTCGACAAGGAAGGCGCGCAACAGCGCCTGATCGACATCAGGCGCTATATAGGCGGCCCCAATATCGCGCAGAAGGATGAAAGTGAGCCTTCCGCGCTTCACTTTCTTGTCCTGCGCCATCAGGTCCATCAGCCGATCCGCGTTCGGCACGCCGCCTGCCACCGCGGCAAGCCTGACCGGTAGGCCGGCGCCCGCGAGATGGCGCGTGGCGCGCGCGGCCTGCTCCGGCGCCAGGACACCGAGCCGGGCGGAGAACTCAGCGGCGAGCGCCATTCCGAGTGCAACCGCCTCGCCGTGGAGGAGCCGATCAGAAAATCCCGCCGCCGCTTCCAGTGCATGCCCGAAGGTATGGCCGAGATTGAGAAGGGCACGATCACTGGTTTCGCGTTCGTCGCAGGCGACGATTGCGGCCTTCATCCGGCAACTCGTCGCGATCGCATGCTCGCGCCCCGCGCCGCCGGCGAACACGTCCTTCACGTTGGCTTCGAGCCAGGCGAAGAACCCGGCATCGCCGAGCAACCCATATTTGACGACTTCCGCATAGCCGGCGCGAAACTGGCGCGGCGGCAGGGTGTCGAGCACGGCCGTGTCCGCCACCACCAGGATCGGCTGATAGAACGCCCCGACCAGGTTCTTGCCGTGGCGGGAATTGATCGCGGTCTTGCCACCAACCGAGGAATCCACCTGCGCCAGCAACGTGGTCGGCACCTGGACATAATCTAGGCCCCGACGCACCATCGAGGCCGCAAAGCCGGCGAGGTCCCCCACCACGCCGCCGCCAAGCGCCACCACGAGATCGCCGCGCTCGACCCTGGCGGCGATCAGAGCCTCGCAGACGCGTTCGAGACCCGCAAAGCTCTTGGTGCCCTCGCCGGCCGCGACCATAACGCAGCTCGTTGCCAGCCCGCCCGCCGCGAGCACCGCCTCCGCGGCTTTAAGGTGGAGACCCGCAACGGTGTCGTCGGTCACGATCGCGGCTTTCGCTCCGGGTTTGAGCACTGACACGCGCGCGCCGAGGGCCGCCAACTCATTGCGCCCGATCACGATGTCATAGGCGCGCTCGCCCAGCGCAACGTTGACGATGATGGGGTCGCCGGGCCGAAGCGGCGCCGTCATGGCGGGTCCTTCCGTTGCGCCCAGCATCATGCGTCGGCAATGCCGAGCTTGCAGCGCAGGGCCGTCACGATCTCCTCCACGATGACGTCGTGGGGAACATCCCGCGACACCACGATGAGATTGGCCTCACCATAGATCGGATCGCGGTCGGCGAGAAGATTCGTCAGCGTCGCTGTCGGATCGGCGGTCTTGAGCAGGGGCCGGTCGCTGCGCCGGCGCAGCCGCCGCATAAGGACGTCGGGTTCGGCCTTCAGCCACACGGAAATGCCCTTGGCATGGATATTGGTGCGGGTCTGAGGGTTCATGAAGGCGCCCCCGCCGGTCGCCAACACCTGGGGGCCATGCTCGAGCAACCGCGCAATCACGCGCGCCTCGCCGGAGCGGAATGAAGACTCGCCATGAACCTCGAAGATATCCGCAATCGACATACCGGCGGCCTCTTCGATCTCGGCATCTGCATCCGCAAAGGGAATGCCGAGCCGTGCTGCGAGCCGCCGGCCGATCGAGGATTTGCCGGACCCCATCATGCCGACCAGCACAATGGAGCCTCGTCCGAGCGCGGCCACGATTGCCGCATCGCGCGGGGCGGGGCCCAAATGGTGCGGTATGGCGGCGTCGCTCATCGGATGACCTCGAAATCGGCGCAACGTCCCACAATCGTTCGAGCCGGGCAACGCCAGTCGATGCCCCTGGTTAATCACGACGGTATTAACCACGGCGGCGCGCGCCGAATGCGGCCCCGATCGGGGCCCGGCGTGTCTTTACAAAACTTTACGTAACGGACAAACCGCGGAAATTCGGCTCCTTCACATTTCACGTCGTGGGCGACAGATTAGGAAGGAGATTCAAATGAGCAACCAAGATCCAATAAATGAAATGCCGGCGTCCGCGTCCCAAAGCGGGCGGGCGCAGCGGAACCGAGCCTATGTTGCTGCGGCCATTGCGGGTGCGGCCCTCATTGGGGCATTTGCCAGTTCATCCCTGGGCCAGGCATTGGGGCATCGCATGCTGGCGAGTGTGCCCGGCATGGCAGCCGCTGCAACCTTCGAGGGCGGATTTGGTCCGGGTTTCGTGGGGACCGACTGGCAAAGCGGACTCCTCAACGGCGCAATCGAGACGATCGTGGAAGCCCGCGCAGACCGCATGATCCGCCATTTGTCGATCGAGATCGATGCGACGGCCGAACAGCAGGACAAGCTTCGGGCAATCATGCGTGCCGCCGTCAAGGATTTGCTGCCGGTGCGCGACAAGGTGCTGGCCGCACGCACCTCCGCACGGGAGCTGTTGATCCAACAGACGATCGACCGCACGGCCATCGAAAAGCTGCGCGCCGATCAGATCGCGATCTATGACGCGGCGAGCAAGCGGCTCGTTCAGGCCGTGGCCGACGCCGCCGAAGCGCTCACGCCCGAGCAGCGGCGCAAGCTCAGCACCATGCTGCCGCCGCGCGGAGGCCCTTGGAGCGGAGGTCCTTGGGGCCGTGGCCCATGGGGGAACTGGGGAGGCTTCGGGCGCAACTGACGGCCTGACCGATACGGCGACAAAAAGATGATCTCGTGACCGATCGCATCCTGCTCATTGAAGACGACAAGCGCCTTGCCGAGATGGTGAAGAACTATCTCGGCGAGTTCGGGTTTTCCGTAACCGCCGCCCACAGCGGCAGCGCCGGCATCGCGCTCTACCGTCGGGAGAGTTTCGACGCCCTTATTCTCGACCTGATGCTGCCGGACATGGACGGACTCGAGGTCTGCCGCCAAATTCGTGCCGATGAGCAAGCACGGATCCTCATGCTGACGGCGCGCGGCGACGCCATGGATCGCGTCGTCGGCTTGGAGATGGGGGCCGACGACTATCTGGCAAAGCCGTTCGAGCCGCGCGAGTTGTTGGCGCGATTGCGTTCCATTCTTCGGCGTGCAAAAGGCGATTCCAAGCCGGAGGTGCTTCGGTTCGGGCGACTGGACATCGACGCGGGGGCCCGCGAGGCGCGGCTTGACGGCGAGCCCCGCACGCTGACGAGCTACCAGTTCGCACTACTATTGGGACTCGCCCGCCATGCCGGGCGAGTGATGTCGCGTGAAGCCCTCATGGATATTGTCAAGAACGAACGTCTTGAAGCCTTTGATCGGTCGATCGATGTCCATGTTTCGCGCATCCGCGCCGCAATCGAAGATGACCCAAAGCACCCGCGCCGCATCATCACCGTGAGGGGCGCCGGCTACGTGTTTGCAAAGTCGCAAGATTAGGCAATGCGGCGGCTCTACCAAAAAATCTATCTGGTGTTCCTGGCCAGCCTGCTGGCCGTGGTGACGATT
>Ga0306921_10009623_pt1 | contig 10261 bp, 12 predicted proteins | sample sta12Cox44000080_FD_203760 | JGI IMG/M metagenome (GOLD analysis project Ga0306921, IMG submission 203760) | Lab enrichment of tropical soil microbial communities from Luquillo Experimental Forest, Puerto Rico - statoxic.12C.oxic.44.000.080 (v2)... | ecosystem: Environmental > Terrestrial >...
ACCCTGCACCCTATTCCAACATCGCCGTGGGCGATTCTGCTGTAACTCTGACCTGGACCAGTGGGCAATCACCCGCCAATACCAGCATTGCCACGGCTGCGAAGGATGCATCCTACTACCGTGCTTGGAGGTATGGATACTTTGAAGCTCGAATGAAATGGGACCCGGTAACGGGATCCTGGCCAGCTTTCTGGATGATGCCCGTCCAAGGAATCACGTGTGGAAAATGTGAAGAGGGTGAGCTGGATATCTTTGAAGGTCAAGGTACTAGCGGGATGTACTATGGCACCATTCATGATTGGTATGCTGGTGGCGGGCAGCAGCAAAATAGCCCGAATTATCATCCCTTCCCAAGCGGGACGGATGTGACCCAATATCACACCTATGGAGTGTTGTGGGTCCCGGGATACGTCACCTGGTACTTCGACAACCAAGAGATGGGATCCGCTCCCACTTACTCCATCTTCGATCAACAAAACTACTACCTGATTCTGGGCAGTCAGGAAGGCGTGAATTGGAGCTATGGCAATACGAGCGGCGTCACGGCTTCCAGCATCTCGATCAGCGTTGATTGGGTTCACGTCTGGCAACAGTAAGGCGAAATACCCATTAACCACAAAATAGGCCTCTAGAAAGAGAGCTGCCATACCGGCGCCCATCATGATTCCAAAGAACGAAAGTGCGATGAGCCGCCGGCGACGGAAGCCGATAGCTACAATGTCGCGCAGAGTCGGAGAATACCCCGGACCCTGAACCGCGGGTACCCGTTCCGTCTCGGGAATGATCAGGCTGTGTTCTGCCATCGGAGCACTCCGTTCACTAATGAAGGTAAAAGCCCATGTTGGCTCTCGGGATGTAAGACTCAATCTTGGCATACGTACTTGTGGGCACGTAGATCATGTCTCCGGGCTGAATGTGTACATCTTCGCTCAAGTCCTTTCCCTTGAGCATCTTCTTCGCATCGACCTGTATGACCTGGACCCAATCATCCTAAACCTGGCGGAACACCAGGACTTGAGAGTGCTTGGCCTTGTCCGAAAAACCGCCGGCCATAGCCACACCTTGAGTCAGCGTTGTTTCACCACGCAGATCATACTTGCCGGCCTTCCCCACCTGGCCGAGGGCCATGAAGTAGGGTTTGTCGAAATCCTTCAGCGTAATATTCACCACCGGGTCGTGCAGGATCTGCGCATATGCCTCTTTGATCGATTCCTTCAGCTCGGGGACGGTTTTACCCTCCACGTAGATATCGTCGGCGCTGAGAAGGCTGATGTACCCGTCCGGCTGCACGGTTACCCCGGTCTGATTGAATTCCGGAGAGAGCGGGAAGGTTATATCGAAGGAGTCGCTTCGGGAGAGCTTATACCGAGGATTTCGCCGTTGCAAAGCCGGATGACCGGACTGTTGGGCGACGTGATCTCCGCTTGTTGCCGTGGCTGGCGCATCCTGTCCCGCACATGGCACGGCACCCAAGAGCAAAGTTACGACAATGCCCAATGCGGCTCTGACGGCGCTTGCGCTTGCCGCCAACAGCAAAAAGACTGCCACTGCCTTGAAAAGTTTCATCTTCATCCTCCTCAAACCAACCTACTTAGTCGCGCACCGTGGGCTAGCACTCTGATACGCACTGCGATAACAATCCTCAATATTCGCTCCCCGTGCGTACATTTGCAGCGCATCTACATAGGTGCCCCGTTCGGAAAGCCATTTTTGAATCATCTCAGCGTAGCCGAACCCAAGCGGAAATCCCGAAACCTTTTCAGCTTCAAGCCTTGCTTTCAACTAGTTTCATTTGGACCTCCCAAGCGGCAGAGCTAGCTCCAATGACGCCGTGCCCTTTGGTCGGCTGTCGTTAGAAAGCGAATGTTTGCAGCCAGGGGCATGGAGACCGGGACAGGCCATCAAGGGCATGGCGTTATTGAATCAGCTATATATTCAACCCAACTTCACGAAGAAGCCTGTCAACCCATTCGTTAGAGAACTCTCCTCGTCTGACTCCAGCCAAGTACGCCGCCATTGTGGCCTTCTGGTTCCGCAATCGCTGAAGGAGCTCTCTTGAAATCTCTTGGGGAATGATCACAATGCCTGCACCGTCGGCTATGACAATGTTACCGGGATTGACCACCACTCCACCGCAGCAAATCGGGTAATTGACCTCGCCCGGTCCCCGGTGAAGAGGGCCGATCGAGGTGGCTCCGCGTGCAAATACCGGAAAGTCATCCAAAGCGATGATCCCGGGCAAATCGCGCACGAACCCGTCCACTACGAAACCGGCAATCTTGCGGTGTCTTGCCTTGTTCGAGACCAGGTCTCCCAGGACGGCGTTCATGGAAGAACCATGTGCATCTACGACTACGACGTCGCCTGGTTTCGCGATGTCCAGGGACTTGTGCACCATGAGGTTGTCGCCGGGAAACACTTTCACGGTGCAGGCCAAGCCGCACAACCGGTGCTGCTTGCTGGTCAGGCAGGTGATTGCAGGGTCAACCGCGTATAGGCGATTGAGCAGGTCCGAGATATCCGGGGTGTCGAATTCCGTGAATTCTTGGATAAAGGCAGGTTCTAAGCGGGGAAAGTCCGGCCCGATACGAAAACCCGGACCGGGAAACATTTCGGCTGAACGAGGTTTCTGGGTTGTTAAAGCAATCGTGGCTGTACTCATAGTATTTTCCTCTCCTGTATTGATTGAAATTAAGCTTGAGACTCCGTCATGGGTCGCGCTGGCGTTTGCCAGTGTCCAAACTATTCAACAATTCACCAAGGCTTGCATGCGCCGTCTTGACCGGTGCTTCGCGCCGGGTAATTTCCAGGGCATGCCGGACATAGACCTCCTCGATGATCTCGGCAATCGTCCATTGCCGACCTGCACAGCCTTGTTTCCAGTCCATGAGCGCCAAGGCTCCGACTGTTTTCTGGACACCACGGACTACCTGCGGATTCAACCCCATCTGCAACATCACCTGCCCGATTTCCCACAATTCCTCGGCCCGTCTGGGAGCGTGCTGCGGGTAACTGGGCAGTATGCGTCCGATTGCTTCCATGACGCCCGGATAAAAGAACCGGCAGCCCTCAATCGCTTCGTCGGAAAATTGCAGGCATTGTGCAAAGATCATGGCTTCCACAAACAACCCCACTAGACCCTTCGACATTACGGTCAGGACCATCTTGAGGGCGGAAGCTTGACCAAGAACGGGGCCGACAATATTGACACGCAGGAAAGGCTCCAAACGGCTCGCCAGATCGACCGCCCGCGGGCCGCTGAGGTACAGTACGGCGCGGTCTCGAAGGTGCGTTGCCCTGCCGTGTATGGCCGCATCGATGAAATCCACGGGACTGTCTCGCAGCATTTGGGTTATCTCGTTGACAGCCGTGGGGGAGATGGAGTTCGCGTCAACATAGACCAGTCGGCGTCCCGCATGATTTGTGATGGCCGCAACCTGTCTGGCTACTTGGACCGCTGAGGAAGGGATAACCAGAGAAATGACGAAATCCGACTGGTCGAGGACCTCGCCTACGGAACCGAGCACATCCAGGCCAGCAATGCGGCAAAGCTGTCGTGTGCGCGGACTCCTGCCCTCCAAGGTCGTGACTACACGAAGACCGCCGTCGCGGAGCAGCTTCCCGAGATTGGACCCCATCTCGCCTGGGTAAAGAATTCCGATTATGGTTTTCTTTGCCGCATCCATAAGAGCACCTGCTAATCCCTCAGAGGTATTGCGTCGCGCTGCATCGACTGCGGTGCGCCGCTGAATTCAGAAGATGTCGTTGCCACAGCACTCCCGCTGGACTCCAGCTTTCGCCAGAGCATGACCAAGCGTATGCTGTCGAACAACGCGGGGAAGGGGTCGTCCCATCGGAAAAACGCGAACGTCTGCCGGTGCAGGAGACTGCGGACCCACCCCCGGAAGCTCAACAAACGCATTTGGTTCAATTGTCTATACGCGAAGAGGTCTCGCACTGGGTCCCATAGCCGCACTCCAACGCGATAAGTGGAAGGGGGCGCTTGCGTGAGTCCGACCAGCCGACGATATACAAACAGGGGAAGGTCTATGCCACTGGAGCCGAGCAGGCAATCGACGGCGGTAAACCGGGCATTGCACTCGATGAGCTTGAGCCTGCTGTCGCGTGAATCGAGCTTGAACTCGACATTGGCCACGCCCCTTAAGCCCACCTGACGAAAGAGTTTCAGGGCCAGCTCTTTGACTCCGGGCACATGGTCGGTGATATGATACGAGCCCAAACCCATGTTCACGGGATATCGCCGAATCACTCGCTTAGTGAAGTCGAACAGGTGACATCCGTCCTCGTCGATGTAAGTATAATAGCTGCACAGCTTGTCATCTGCTCCCGGAATGGCTTCCACAAGGAAGATCGGGATTTTGGCCGAGCTCACCGCATCAAACGTCGCGAGCAAGTCCTCGAAGCGGCGTACAAGGATGTACTTCCGACCGGAGAAATGCTGCCAGAACCGGTGGCTCGAAAGTGGCTTGAGCATGAGAGGAAATACCAACTCGTCCTCAAACCGCTCGATGTCCTCTCGCGTGTCCGCGACCCAAAACCTGGGTGTGGGCACGCCAGCCTCCCGGGCTGCGCGGTACGTGGACAGCTTATCCAGCATGCAGAGTTGCGCAGCCGGGTTCGAGATGTCGAGTCTATACTTCGCGGAAAGCGCCGGACGATGCTGGGCGATCAATTCGAGGGCCTCGTCATTTGCCGCAAGCAGAACCGCGTTTCGCAAATGGTCGGATTCCGGCCCCAGCAGGTAATTTGCCCAAGACTCACTCCTGCTGCCGGGCCTTCGCGGTATGCTGATCCACCTCGTGAAGCGCGAGTACCTCACCGCTTCCTCGGGGACATTGATGGCATAGACAAGGATTCCTGCCCGGCCCAAACTCCGCGCTATCGAGACGGCGTTCGCGTTCCCGCCAAGAATAATGGCCGGCGGAAGCGAATTGTTGTGGCGAGTTTCCATAGTAATGCGACCCCTCTTGCGCTGAGGTCCTCTGAGCAGTGCTTCCGTGAGTTCCGGAGAACCGCTGATGACGAGGCAGCACGACGCCAGTGTTCGCCATGTGATCCAATCACTCGTTACAGATTAGTTCCGGGCCGGCTCGCCCAAGCGAATCGAGCGGCAGGTTGCGGCTCGCGCGGTGTTCCTCCAGGAGATACGGCAGTAGGTGTCCGGCAACGCGGCAGGGTTCGCCCTGCCGGTAATAGTGGTGGTGAAAACCAGGTCTGGTGTTCACTTCCAAAAATACGCCGCCGGATTGCGCCAGGGGTACACTTGGATCGCGGGTAACCACGTCGACGCCGGCGAATCGCACGCCGATGGCGGCGGCGGCCGTCGCGCCATCTTCAATGATAGCCTCACAAAGAAGATGGCCCGCCGGGGCGTTTTCGGCTGACGAGTTGGCGTTAACCACCTTGTTGAGAGCTATCTGCGTCCCTTCTTTCGGCACTGACGAAAGTGAAAAGCCTTTGTGGGTAAGTGTCCGCCGCATATCCATGTTGACGGATAGGAACGCCTGCGAATGCTTCGGCCCTGCAATCATTCGTTTTTCGTCTTCGCGCTGGAGCAGCTTTCGGATGCTCGACTTGCCATCCCCCACGACCACTGCGGGCTTTCGCAACACAGCATCCAGCAACACTCCATCCAGATATAGAAGGCGGTAGACATCTCCTTCTGCCTGCTGTTCCAAGAGGATATTTAACCCATAACCTCCCGCCCGTACGGCAGCCCAAAATATGTCGGAAGGACGGCTAATTCCGGTAGTTACCCCCAAACCGCCGCTGCTGTTCGCCGCCGGTTTCACCACCCATGCACCGCCGAACTCTTCGGCAAATACTACAGCTTTGCTTATGCTCTCGAGAGAAAACACTATATATTTGGGAACTCTCAACCCCCGTTCAGCAAGCAGTCGATGCACCACCGGCTTGTTATTGGCAAGCAGGGCCGTCATTACGTCGTCAATCTCGGTAACGTTCTCCCGGACGCGGGTACAAGACGTCCCATGCCGGATTTCCAAGATTTCATCTCCTAAGTGCGTAACCTTTGCACCGAGCGCAGCTGCCGCGTCCCGCCATACTTCCGCGTAGAATGCGGACCGGCACTTGCTAGCACGGCGTCCAAAACGCCATTCGATCGCTCGATGACAACCTGCTAAAGCTAACAGTAGTGTAGTTGGAGCATGAGCCAGAAGCATTTACTTACCTTCTTTCCAATGTGCAATCCCAGCGAATTCTTAAGCTACCCGGGCAAGGAACCTGTCACTGATCTGGCCCATTGCTGCCGGTTCGGTTATAGATCGACGATGCCGCGCTCCGCCAAATCGCGAATGACCTGCTGGCTACCATCAGCAACCCGCGACGTTTCGAGCTTTGCCGCGATCTCGGAGACAGTTCGTTGACCATCCATGTGTCGCAGGGCTTGGAATTCTGCATCCGTAAGCGTGACATGCGGCTTACCGTACATGACAACGCCAAACATCTCTTCCCACTCGCGGTCATATCTCACCTGAACGTAATCTACTTTCCTGGCAAGCACCGGCATCGCCTGCTTAAAGGCCGCAGGGGCGGAAGTCCGCAACGTGAGCGTGCGCTGGCGGACCGCTTCCGTGCGTGGATCCTCTCCCAGGGTGTCACAGTTGTGCGTGTTCATCTTCAGGTACAAGACCGTCGTGCCCGCGCCGTGTTCGCGCAAATGCCACATCGCACTTAGGCAGAACATCATGACGTCTCGCGGCCGATCACGGATCTCGACGGGACGCTCTCTTCGGGCCCGCTTCCGCCAGCGCCGAGGGGGCAAAGCTGGAGCGCAACTCCGCGGTAGAATTGAACGGGTGCGCTCACATCATGATCGGGATAGAGCACCAAGGTTGAGCCCTCCGGCACGTGAATGGAGATCCCGATCGAGACCTCGGATCCAAAGCGGTCTTTATGGGCTGGCGGAAAAGGGTCGGCGGTGGTCTCATATCATAATGTCCCGCCTCCGGGAATTCGAAGATCGCTTGCTGCTTTTCGCCAAGAGCAAAGTCTTTCATGTGGTTCTTCTGAAACGAAACCTGTACAGAACGGACGAGCTGGGTATAGAACTCTTCCCTGAGGCCTTGACGAATATGCACATAGCCGTGCTCGGCGAACTCAGCGGCGTAGCAGGTGGGAGTGAAGTTGAACATCCGGGACATTCTAAGGGTCCTTTCTCTACTCAGAGTTGTTGGTGTGAAGGTTAAGAGTTTTCGGTCTAACGTACTCGTTTAGCTTTCTTCGGATTGCGATGGGCGTGGCCATGGCGCCAACCGTGGGCTATTAAGCGTCTTGATGGCCATAAAGGTCTATCCACCACTCGTTTGAGAACTCACCACTATTCCTCGCAGAACGCTAGGCCGCAATTCTGTTCGGAGGTGTTTCCAAACTGCATCCAATTGTGTAGGAAACAGCACGACCTCGGATAAGCTCCGGGCGGGCTTCCAGTCGTGCGCCAGACTAAAGTAAAGGACGCCAAATATATGCAAGCATTGACCGGAAGCACGGGACCAAGAATCTTGCTTACTCTGATTCTTCTCTTTGCGGCTTGCCAAGCCCAGACGGCTAAACCGCAGGAGGCGCCCGACTGCGCTCCGCCCCAAGCGGGCGGCTACAAACTCGCGTTTGCAGATGATTTCAGCACGCTCGATCTTAGTCCCGACGGGCTCGGCGCGCATATCTGGTTTGAAGGGTTTTGGTGGGGCGAGAAACATGCCCCACTCCACAATATCTCCGTTTCCGGCTCCGTGCTCTCCTTGAACTGGCAACGCGGTCAGGAAGCGTCGCATACAAGTATTACCACGTTTTCCCGTGACAGGCGGCACTTCAGAGCTTGGCGATACGGCTATTTCGAAGCGCGCATGCGGTGGAATCCCGTCCGCGGGGCTTGGCCTGCTTTCTGGCTGATTCCGGTGCAAGACGCAACCGCCCAGAACATCTACAACGGTGTGAGAGAATCGGGCGAGATCGACATTTTTGAGGGTCAAGGCGATCATCCGCACACCTTCTACGGAACCGTTCACGATTGGATCAACCGGCAAGACCGGGCAAGCAGCAACAATAGGTTCGAACTGCCTGGTGGCACGGACTTCTCCCAGTTTCATACCTATGGTGTGCTTTGGACCCCCGGTAGAGTCACATGGTACTTCGATAACCAGCCGCTGCACTCGGAGAGCACACCGGCTGTTTTCGACAAGCAAGACTTCTTCATCGTGCTAGGCATGCAGGAGGGGGTGGACTGGAGATATGGCAATCTGTCCGGCGTCACCGTTCCGAGCCTAACTTTGAATGTCGCATGGGTTCGAGTCTGGCAGAAGTAAAGAGAGTTCATGCCGCCCGGGTACTACCCGAAGCGCATCGCCCGCCTTCCAACAGCACGTCCCAATAAAGGGAACGAGTACGTTCCTGTTGGCGTTGGTAGAGAAAACGCTCCTCGAAACGTCGGCGGCCGGCCCCGCCGAGACGGAGACGGAATTCAGGTTTTTCCACGAGTTGAGTAAGCGCTTGCGCCAAGGCGGCTACTGACCCGCAGGGTACAAGAAGGCCCGTTTCACCGTGCACAATCGTTTCTCGCATGCCACCGACGTCAGACGCAATGACTGGCAGCCCTGCTCTCATCGCCTCGAGAACGCTGAGGGGAAGCATTTCATACTTTGACGCGAGCACAAACACGTCCGAACTGGCGAGAAGACGAGGGATGTCGTCGCGATCGCCTAAGAACTCTACCCGATCACCAATCCCCAACTCGTGCGCCAGCCTTTCGCAGTCTTGCCGCAGGGGACCATCGCCGACGAGGCGCAGACAAGGCCCCGGGTGAAGGTTCGCAAACGCCCGTAACAGGGTGGGGTGGTCTTTCACTGGGGCAAAGCGCGCCACCATGGTGATCACGGGCGGGCGATCAATCAAGGTGGCCAGCGCGGAACAATCCGGGATACCGTTGTGGATGGTAACTACCTTAGAAGGATGTCCTATCCGGTGCCTTAGTACAAGCTGTGCACCTTCGTCGCTAACGGCGATGAGACGCTCGCACCAACTTGCAGCGAGCCGTTCAAAGCGCACCCCGAAGACACCCCAAAATCCTGAGACTGCGGCGGTCCCGGACAAAGCATGAACAGTGTGAACCGAAGGAACCCCGAGTATATGACCGGCCAGGCGTCCAAGAAAACCAGCTTTGGACGTGTGGGCATGAATCAGATCCGGCTGGACCTCTCGGATCAACTGACAGATCTCCCAGAAAGCCCAAGCGTCGGCCAGCGGCGACACCTGCCGCCGGAGATGCCTGAGCACATGGACTGGGATTGCCCGCTCCCGACACGCCTCTGTGAGAAAACCGTGCTCTCCCGTGGCAACGGCAACCTCAAACTCCGCTCGCATGCTGTGAGCCAGGGCGAGAACGTGAATCTGCGCTCCGCCACGTTCCGCTCGTGTAATGAGATACAAAACTCTCATTTTGCCATCGCGGCGGATGGGCGCGAAGGAATTCCCGTGTCGGTGGCTTGACTGCTGCTGCGGGCGGAGCCGCTCCCTGACAGGCTTCAACGGATGTTCACCTCTGATCATCTGACATAACCTCCTACCGGGATGGCCCCCACGTCTGCAAACGGAACATCGCCAACCTCACCGATTGCGCCCCCCAAGAGGTCGCCGCCATCGAAACTGGCTCTCCAATTCAAGGGCAACTTAGCCGCCCTCAGCTCTCTGGAACAGATTCGACTGGACCAGGGTCCCTCCGTCGGTGCCGTGTGGGCGCTCTTTGAAGTCGCCCGGCGTTTGGGCCTCCCCAAAGCGCTGGGCCCCGGCTTTGCCGGCCAACTGGCTCTGTGGCAGGTCCTGGCTCGGGTTTTGGACCAGGGTTCACGCTTATCGGCGGTGCGGTTGGCGCAAGTTCATGCCGCCGCCGCCGTGCTCGGTCTCCAACGCGGCTTCGACGAGAACGACTTCTATGCCAATCTCGGTTGGCTCAGTGAGCAGCAAGGGCGGATCGAGAACCGGTTGTTTGCCGCACGGGGACGCGGGACCGAGAAACCGCAACTGTTTCTTTACGACGTGACCAGCAGTTACCTGGAAGGGCCAGACAACGCCTATGGCGCGTACGGCTATAACCGCGAGGGCAAAAGGGCAAGAAACAAATTGTCATCGGTTTGTTGTGCGACCCGCAAGGCGAGCCGGTCTCCACCGAGGTGTTTCGCGGCAACACCCAAGACCCACAGACTTTCGCTGCACAGGTGACCAAGGCCAG
>Ga0306921_10009624_pt1 | contig 10260 bp, 11 predicted proteins | sample sta12Cox44000080_FD_203760 | JGI IMG/M metagenome (GOLD analysis project Ga0306921, IMG submission 203760) | Lab enrichment of tropical soil microbial communities from Luquillo Experimental Forest, Puerto Rico - statoxic.12C.oxic.44.000.080 (v2)... | ecosystem: Environmental > Terrestrial >...
GGAAGTTGCCTTCGTCGCCGACAATCCCGGTCTCACGCTCTTCCACTGTCACCAGCAGCTGCACATGGACTTCGGCTTCATGACGCTGTTCGACTACCTGTGAGCGGTTTACGATCCCAACTGGAATTAGCCGGGCGGCGGTGCCAGCGAAGCCCAGGCAATATCACCAACTCCCAAGGTCTGGGGCAAGGTCGCGTTGCTGGCAGCGGATTGCACGCGCCGGCGGGATGTTCGTGGTGCTGCGAAGTGGCAGTGTTTGCGGCGGCGGGGATTGGCAACGCCGGGTTTCACGTATATTCGTCGCATGACCTGGCGATTGATTAGAATTGTCGCCCCTTACGCGCTGTCGCTGGCGGCCACGCTCAGCGCACAGACTCCCAAACAGGCCGCCGACCAATGGCGTAGCGCGCATGAGCAGCAGATCCTGCAGCAGTTCACCGCTCTGCTGGCGATTCCCAACGTCGCCAGCGACAGGGCAAACATTCAGCGCAATGCCGACACGCTGGTCGAGATGCTCAAACAACGCCACGTGGATGCGAAGCTGCTGACGGCACCGGGCGCCAATCCCGTGGTGTACGGCGAAATCAAGACGGCCGGGGCAAAGCACACTATCGTCTTTTACGCACACTACGACGGACAGCCGGTCACGCCCGACGAATGGGAGACCAAGGCACCCTTCGCTCCGGTGACGAAACTGGTGAATGGCGAGCCGCGCATCTTTGCCCGCTCCGCCTCCGATGACAAGGCGGCCATCCTGGCCCAACTCACGGCGCTGGACGCACTTCGCGCGGCCGGCATTCCGATCCGGGCGAACCTGCGCTTCGCCTGGGAAGGTGAAGAGGAAGCGGGATCGACAAACCTGGGAGCGGTGTTGGCGAAATACCGCCAGCAGCTGGGCGGCGACGTTTGGCTCATCTGCGACGGCCCGGTCGACCAGAGCGGGCGGCAGAGCGTCGTCTTTGGAGCGCGGGGGGTGACACACCTGGCCATGACGCTCTACGGTCCAAACCGCGAACTGCACAGCGGGCATTACGGCAACTGGGCGCCCAACCCTGCGATGATGCTGGCACAACTGCTCGCCGGCATGAAAGACGCAAACGGGCATGTACGGATTCCGCACTATTACGACGGTATCGTGCCCCTGACGGCCAGGGAGCAGCAGGCCATTGCCGAAGCTCCGCGCAACGAAGAGAGACTGCGGCAGGAATTTGGACTCGGCCATACCGAGGGCGACGGCAGACCTCTGCTCGAGCTGCTGAATGAGCCCTCGCTCAATATTGATGGCCTGGCGTCCGCGCGCACGGGGACAAAAGCCAACAACGTGATTCCCTCCACCGCCACGGTGGATGTGGATATGCGCCTGGTCAAGGGACTCGACTGGAGGCAACAGCAGCAGCACGTGGTGGACTACGTGGCTGCGCAGGGCTACTTCGTCTGCGATGCGCCACCGGACAAGGCGACTTTGCTGGCGCATCCCCAAGTCGCCTTCATCAGGCGTGACACCGTGGGTTACAACGCAGTGCGTACGCCGATGGACCTTCCGATTGCGCAAGCGGTCATCAGGGCCGTCGAGGGCGCACGCGGTCCGCTGGTGAAGCTGCCAACCATGGGCGGCAGCGTGCCTCTGGAAGTGATCGAGCAGACGCTGGGTACGCACACCATCACCGTGCCCATCGCCAACTACGACAATAACCAGCACTCGTTTGACGAGAACATTCGTTTGCAGAATTTGTGGGACGGAATCGAGACCATGGCGGCTCTTGAAGCGTTGGAGTAGCTCTGAAGTGGTGGTCAGGCCGACAGTCCAGGCTGCACGATGACAAAAAGTTCGCACGGCGGTCGGTTTTTCTTGACAGGTACGACGATTCGCAGCTAAATTCTCCCGCCATCGGTTGCCACCGTCTCAGGAGTCATCATGAACAAAGCAGATCTGGTTGAGAAGATTGCGGCCTCTACCGGCATCAGCAAAACGGGCGCCGCCGCCGCGATCGAGACCCTCATCGATGCCGTAACCAGCGCGCTCAAAAAAGGAGATCGTGTCACCCTGGTTGGTTTTGGGACCTTCTCCGTTATGCACCGCAAGGCCCGCAACGGGCGCAACCCGCAGACTGGCGGTGTCATCAAGATCGCCGCCCGGCGCGTCGCCAAGTTTACCCCCGGCGTCGAACTCAAAAAGCACGTCAATAAGAAGTAGCCGAAAGAACAGTAGCGGCGGCGCAGCATCAGGCCGCGTTGGCGACCAGAACCGCTGCTGCCGCCAGGGGGTGAGTTCGTCCAGTCAAAGCCACCAGGCGGCCAATCGCTCTCCCCTCTGCCCAACCAGTGGACAGCAAGCGCCTTCACGAAAGAGCCACGTGGAAGAATTCAGGTTAAAGCTCGAGCCGTGCTCAATGCGCCTTCAACCACTGCAACACGTAGTCGCTCAGTTTCGGATCATAGCCTTGCTGGGGATCGTGTTCGAAGGCCTTGGTCTGGCTGGTATGCGTGTACAGGCCATGGTCGGCCTTCGGCCAATCGACATAGACCGCCTGATTCGCATGGCGGGCATTGAGCGCGTCCACCAGCAGCTGGTAATCATCCGCGCTCATGATCCAGTCGTACTCGCCGTGCACCGCCAGCACTGGAACACTCACGCGCGACCACGCCTGGGCTAAATTGAGTGCCTGCAGCTGCCAATAGAAGCTGGCCGGACGGCCATACTGGTGCTCCGGCTCGTCGTACCAGCTGGCTTTGAACCCGGGATGATCCACAAGCACGGCGCCGGGTGTCTTTTGACCGTTAAGGTACAGGTCGTAAAACGTGGCGTACTGCTTCATGCGGGAGTTAACCTCGCTCTCGGACAAGCCACTCAGTTTCATGCGTCGCCGTTCGTGCTCCAGCATGTGTTCCAGCCAGGTCTTGTACCAGCCGCTGAATACCAGATACCCCCTCACCTGCGTGTCGCCCGTAACCAGTGGCGCGAAGCCGCCGCCGTTGCTGAAACCCATGACATAGATGCGCGCCGGGTCGACGATTGGCAACTGTTTCATGGCCTCGAACGCTGCCTGGTACGCCTGCAGCTCGGTATTGAAATCCGCTGCGTCACATTTCGGGCCGCCACTTCCGCCTGTACCCGGCTTGTCCACCCGATAGGTGGCGAAGCCCGAGCGGCCGGCGATATCGAACAAGAGTTGGGTGAAGCCGTCGGTCGCTCCCTTCGGCGCCTCGGTGGAATCGCAACTCAGCCAGGCGGCGACAAAGATCACAGGCAGCTTGCCCTGTGCTGCTTCGGGCTGGGTCACAAATACCTGCACCGGAAATCCTGCCGGCGTCTGTACCATGCCCGTGAGCGACACCGCACCAGGAATGTGCTCCCGCCCGGGCTGAAGCTGCTGCCCCGCAGCGGTGGCAGTCAGCACAGCCAAAACCGCGATGAATCCTGTCTTCACAGCACTCCCCTTTGCCTCCGCTAGACGCCAGCAGCAGGAAAATGTCACCGCATCCCGCCCCGGGGGGCGAGTCTGCATCGTTTTCCCGGGTGGCGAATCAAACTGCTCGGTACATGTATGTCATTTCCGCCGGTTGTCGCGTCTGGCGAAGTTCCGCTAGAATATAGGTTTGCAGCCAGCGAGTTAGGGAGTCCCATGAAGACAGCCATCCATCCGGCTTACGGTGAAGTGCGCGTTCACTGCGCGTGCGGAAACACATTTATGACCCGTTCGACCCATAAGGGGGACATCAACGTGGAGATCTGCTCCAACTGTCACCCGTTCTTTACCGGAAAGCAGAAGCTGATTGATACCGCGGGCCGCGTCGAGCGCTTCCGCCGTAAGTATGCCAAGAGCCAGCAGTCCAAGAGCGAAGCCGCCAAACAGTAGCATTTCTATAGGTTTAGACAGTTTCGCGCCCCGGCGGGGACCGATTGCGGCTGATGCGGGCTCCTCTTCCCGCGGCCCTCGTTCCATTGGAGGCTGGCTACATGGATAATTATCCTGGGCACTTCCGGTCTCGACCAAGATGCGCGGTTTCTGGCACCATCGCGCGCCGCTCCGAGTGAATGCAGGCCAGGTGTGCCAGCAGGACGATGGGTTAGCCCGGTCTCCCAGCAGCTGCCATTCCGTGGGCGGACTTGATCAGTTTGACCGCCCAACAGCCCGCACAGGCAATAGGGGTCGTCAGCTGTCGTCGGCAGCATCGAAAGCCTGCGGTGTAGCGAAGGCCCGAACCGACGGCGTCACCCGTCTTGCTCAATTGGTTGGCGCGGGAGCATCCTAGGGCGGCAGGGGTGATCGAACCATGAGATGGAAATTCCTGCGATCCGCAGGATGGAGAGATCGACAATCTGGGGCACCCGTGGCTTAGTAAGGACAGACCTGAGTTCTCCGCCAAGCTAATGCACAAGTTCTTCGACAATCCGGTCCCGCGTACCACGCCCGTCGCGGCCCGTGTCCCCGCCTCGGTCACGCTCGGCGGAGTGGAAGTGCGTCTCGCCACCGTCCTCGCGCCCATGGCCGGCATCACCGACACTGTCTTCCGTCGCTTCATTCGTAACCTCGGGGGATGCGGTCTGATGATGACCGAGTTCACCTCGGCCGACGGTCTCACTCGCCATCGCGACAAGAAGGCGCAGCGCTACCTGACTTTCTACGGCGATGAACACCCAATCTCGGCGCAACTGTTCGGCAGCGATCCTTCCACCCTCGCCGATGCAGCGCGCCTGGTTCAGGACATGGGCTTCGACCTCGTCGATCTGAACCTCGGATGCCCTGCGCGCAAGGTCGTCACCTGTAATGGAGGTTCCGGCCTGCTCCGCAACCTGCCGCTCATCCGCTCCATCTTCGAGTGCGTCCGCAAGGCAGTCAGCATTCCTTTCACCGTGAAGTTCCGTGCCGGTTGGAGCGACCGGGAAGTGGTTCACGTGCAGCTGGCGAAAATGGCTGAAGACTGCGGGCTCGCCGCCGTGGCTCTGCACGCGCGCACCCGCGAGCAAGGCTACAGCGGTCAGGCGCGCTGGGAGTGGATCGCCGCCCTCAAGGATGCTGTTAACATACCCGTCATCGGTAATGGCGACATCCGCTCGCCCGAGGATGCTGCCGCCATGGTCGCCGAGACCGGATGCGACGCCGTCATGATCGGCCGTACCGCCGCCTCCAACCCGTGGATCTTTCGCCAGATCGGGCAGTACACGGTCTCGGGCAGCTACGACACACCCACCGAAGCCGATCGCTACCGCATGATCCGGACGTACTTCACCATGTTGAACGAGGAGAAGATCGTGGGCGCAGCCGGCAAGATGAAGCAGTTCGCCTCGTGGTTTACTCACGGTGTCGCTTATGGAGCCCAGCTTCGCAAATCCATTTACGAATCCCACAGTGAGGTAACCATCCTCGACGCCGTGGATCTCTTCTTCGAAGCCCAGTTAGGCGGCAAGCTCGCCCATACCCCGGGCACGGTCCAGCACTCTCCGGAGCCATCGCTCGCTTAGCGGCACGGCGTGATGCGGTACGCCCGGATTGAATCGGCCGACCGAATTGTGCGGGGCAGGCATCGGTGCAGTTCGCTCTTGCCGCTCGCGCTGTTGTTTTTTCTCATGATGGCTGCGACCTCCGCACAGGACCCTTCCGGCCATCCCCTCAGCCTCAAGGGCGACTCGGAGATCTGCCTTCGCGGCACCGAGCCGGTGATGAACAAGAGAACCGCGCTCTTCGACCGCCGCGATTCGTTACGGCTGGGCGCTCACCGACTCTTTCGGTAAGGGGTGGCGGCGCGGCACGCCGGAGTACACAATCGACTGGCTTCCCGCCATTGTGCTGACGAAACTCTCGGTGGCGTATGGCGCCGGTATCGCCCCCCTTGGACGCAAGTGGAACTTCCTCGGCAGTCCACCTCGTCGCCCGTACGGCGAGCTGGTCTTGGGTGGCGTGCTCAGCACCAGCAACCTTCCTCCGGGCGACACACTCAACATTAACTTCACGCTGAACAGCGGGGGCGGACTTACACGGACTTACCTTCTTCACCTATGAGAACCGGGCGCGCAGCGCTGGAATCGACTACTCGCACCTGTCCAACGGCTATCTCGGAGCCCATAACCCGCAACGGATTCGCCATTGTCGTTGAATACCACTGGTTCAAGGCCAAGTAGTCCTTGGAAATCCCCTCGGCGGTCGGCAACAGCCGGATCGATGACGAAGGTTCTAAGTTTAGAAGCCGATCCGGGCGGATCCTGAGCTCCCGCCTCTTGGCTGCGGGACGCCAGTACGAGGCGACGCCCCGGGATCCAGTGGCGGAGGAGCTCGGGTGTCGGTAGCATTCGGTGCCGCTGCGGAGGTTGCCAGCCGCCTCGCGGAAAGTGTTCAGTTCGAGCCCTAGCGTCGTCCAATGTGATTCCAGAATGGGAGCTGGTCAGGGAGTCACAACTTCGTAAGAAATAATCTTCCACTGACCGTCCTGCCTGCCCCACAACAGGGTCAGGGTTGCCTGATGGTCGCCGGGGGTGCGAAAGGCAAACAGCGTCGCATAGTAATTCCCGTAGACCTTCTGCAACGCCGGCGCCTCCTCGGGCCGGTAGGGATTGTGGTGAGATCGCTGATCGCACAGGAACGCTCCCGCCAGGTAATCGGGCACTGCTATCAGCGTGTAGGCACGTTCGCCCGCATGCTCCACCTGCTGCAGGTCCTCGTGCTCTGCGCGAACCGGCTCCATTGCGTCCCGCAGGTGCTCCACTTTTCCCACGTCGTTGCCTACCGTGGTGAGCGTTCTGCGGATGTAAGTGGAGTACTCTTGCGCGCTCGCCGGAACCGTCTCTCCCTCGGCCAGGTATAGTCCGACGCACTCGTCGCAGCGCGGAGAAAAGTATCGGGCCGCGCCATCGTAGTTGTCGTCGATCAGCCATGTGTGCAGGAAGTCGTGCGACGCCTGCACTAATGCCGGATCGAGCCTCAGCCGGGCCTTAGGCGGGCGCCCTGCCGCCACCGCCTTGGGGCGAATGTCCGGCGTGATGCCTGGTTTCGCCTCCGCCGGCTCGACCTCCCAGGAGACGACTCTCCAGTACTTGGCTTCCTTGGTCCATATCAGGGTAATCGGGTCGCTGTTTCCGCTCGCCGGCTTCAGCCGGAATACCGAGGCGAAGTAGGTGCCGGATTTGCTCGCCGTACCCGAAACTCGCGACTGGTCGAATTCAGCGAAAGCCTTCTCCGGATCGCACTCGAAGTCAGCGGCCATTTCGTTCGACATCCGGTAGAGCGCAAATGAGGTTGCGTAGGGCTGTCGGATGAGCTTGATCTCCTGGTCGTGCAGGCTTGCGGGCTGCGCCGCCTGCTCCACACTCGTCACCTTGCCGATGGCCTGGCTGATGGCGGCCAAATCCTGCGCTGCCACGTAAGGAGAGATTCCAACATTGATCTCGTTGCCTGACTGCGGCCCGTACTCGGCAAGGCAAGCGAAAGACCGCGGGGAAAAATAGGCGGCGGAAAACCCCGGATTCTGCTCCACCAGCCAAGACTGCAGAAAGTCCTGTACCGCGTCCTCAAGCTTTCCTCCGGCCTTGCGCGGGATCGGTGGAACGGATCCTGGCAACAGGTCGGTATCAGGGTCGTCCACCACGCCGGGAAATCCAAACAGACCGCGCCACCAGTCGCTCAGCCCTTGCCACCGTTGCAGATGGATTCGGGTGTTGTCGCCCGCCCGCACGTCGGAGTTGGCGGCTGTCAGGTGACCGTTGAACAGTGCAGCGGGAATCTTCGACGATCGGTAGTCCACGTCAATATCGGCGTGTCGACCGTCCTTGGTCATCGAAATCTGGATGGAGGGTATCCCCTCCTGCCGGTAGTTGACGGGGTAGCCGTAGTGATAAACGGTGTTGTCACGATCGCGGAAGAATTCTTTCGATTCCTTCAGCTCCGGCAGTGCGCCCGGCTTCAGCATGGCGTACATGCGGAACTGCAGGTCGCCCCGCGCCTTTGGCACCTTGCCGTTGATTGCCTCGATACCCTGCACCAAATCGAGTGCCGTGCCCATTGCCTGCCCGGAGGTATCGGTCAGGGTGGTGGCCATCAGGGCATGCGTCACCGCCTCGTAGGTGGTTCGGGTGGAGAGAGAGAACTGGTTGTATTCTTTGGGGTCAGCCCGGTCGCCGGTGATGCGATTATATTCCGCATACCATTGGTCGATAAGTTGCTTCTGCTCCGGGTTCAGCTCGGCATACGTTCCCGGGAACGGTGGCGGGGCCGGCCGCGGGTTTTGCGCCACCACGATCGCCGCCGCGGCCACCACAGCTGTCCACAAGGCGCTGAACCGAGCCTGCATCTGCTCCTCCCGCCTGCTTGCTTCACTATAGCGCGGCAGCGCCACCTTCCCGTACCTGTCATCCCCGCATCGGCGGCCACCAGCCCCCGGCCAGGCTCAGTGCATGGCTTTGAGCCTGGAGGCAGGTCCTGCTTCTGCCCGCCACTTGGCCGGGGGGGAAGGGCCTAGTCCAGCAGCACCCCCGGGTTCTTCTTGGCGATGTGCAGCAACTTGAGTGTAGCCTGGCGTGGTTCGCGGATTCCCTGCTCCCAGCTCTCGACTGCGTTCGAGCTGACATTCAGCAGCCGTGCCAGCAGAGCCTGGCTGGCGTTGAGGCTGGCGCGCAGGGCCCGGATATCGGCTGGCTTTAGCGGCTTGGGCCGCGCCGGCAGCTCGGCGGTTCTGAGGTCGATGCTGTTCTTGGAAGGCTTGGTTGCGGCTTCGCCATGCTTCTTTTTGTCCTTCTTCTTGTCCTTCCTGCCCACGCCTCGCCTCCCTGCCACACCGTGGTAGTACCACAGTGTATGAGTATCAAGCCTGCCTTGAAAAGAGGGCCTAAAAAGTTGCCGCCTTGGTAACCCTTGACAACCGGAGCGGCCTGGCCACCGGCCGGCCGGTTTCTCCGCTCTCAACATAGGCCAGCGGAGTTTGATGATCGTGCGTGAACGCTACCAACCATTTTTGCGGAATCGCCTCGGCATAAAACCTGTGGCGGTTATCGATAGACTGCAATGGGTAGAGGTCATACCCCATCACCCAGGCGGGATCCAAATGGTTGGTGGTGGGAATCAAGTCGCTGGGATAACACAGAGTGGCGCCTCGGCTCGACACCAGCACCGCCTGCAGGTCACGGGTGTGGCCGGGATACACTCGGACGGCAATCCCGGGGGCAATTTGCGCGTCTCCTTCCAGCAACATCATCTGCCCGCTGGCAAGCAGAGGGTCGTAATTGTCCGTCATATAGCTCACCCGGTCCCGTTCGTGCTGCCGGTGAGCGTGTTCCAACTCGCCTTTTTGCACATAATATTGCGCGCGCGGAAATGTGGCTGTCGGCCTGCCCTCGCGGTAGTAGGTATTCCATCCACAGTGATCAAAGTGAAGGTGGGTGTTGAGGACGATGTCGACTTCTTCCGGGGCGACGCCGGCTTCTTCGAAGCTCTTCAGCAGGCGCGCCTGGTTCTTGTAGATTGCCTGGCTTTTCTCGCTGAGCTTGGATCCGATGCCGGTCTCGATCAGCACCGTCTGTTTACCGTCGCGCACCAGGAGCGAGTTTGTGCCCACCGCCAGCATATTGCGCGCGTCGGCCTGCACTCTCTTCTCCCAGAGCACCTTGGGAACCACGCCGAAGAAGGCGCCGCCATCCAGCTCGTAGGTCCCGTCGGAGAGCACCGTTACCTCAAAGTCGCCGATCGTCGTCGTTACCAAAATCCTGCTCCTGTGAGCATGCCTCGCGCGCCGGCACGGCACTCGGATCTGTCCCGTCTCGTGCCGGGGCCGCTCCCTTTTTCCCGAGCACCTTCGGCCTTAACCGAATTCTGCCCCACCCCGGCAGCAGATCAACTTCCGCGAATCATGACGCCTGCCAGGGGTTCCCCCCCCTTATAATGACCCTAAGTCACAAATGAGAGGCTACTTGCCAGTCAATGCCGCCAAGACCCGGTCAAAGTCTTCCAGTGACGTGTACTCCAGCAAAATCTTCCCCCTGCCACGCCGGTCGGCGATCTTGACCCTCACACCAAGCGCCCGCTCCAGCTCTTTTTCTGCTTCCCTTACGTTCGGGTCGACTTCGCGAACCTTTTCGACCTTCGCTTGGGGATTCATCGACCGTACGACTATCTCCTCGGTCTGGCGCACCGAAAGCGACGCCCGCCGGATGCGCTCGGCCAGGTTAACCATGGCTTGGGGGGTGGGAAGCCCAAGCAGCACCTTGGCATGGCCGAAGCTGATTTCGCCGTTTTGGATCAAGAGCTGAACCTGCTCGGGAAGGCGGAGCAGACG
>Ga0306921_10009626_pt1 | contig 10259 bp, 2 predicted proteins | sample sta12Cox44000080_FD_203760 | JGI IMG/M metagenome (GOLD analysis project Ga0306921, IMG submission 203760) | Lab enrichment of tropical soil microbial communities from Luquillo Experimental Forest, Puerto Rico - statoxic.12C.oxic.44.000.080 (v2)... | ecosystem: Environmental > Terrestrial > Soil...
GCTGCATCAGCTGCTTGCCCCGCATTGCCGGTTCACTATGGCCATCAACCACGCTGCGCGCACTAAAATGCTGGCGTCCGGCGGGCCCATAGACGAAACGATGAGCGTCGGCCGCGAGGGTGCGCTGAAACTGTGCGCCAGGGCGTGGAAAGCCTGGTCATTCGAGCAATATGACCTGCGTGGCGACCTAAAGTCGCGTGGCGTCGTTGATCCTGACCTCTTGCCGGGCTATCACTATCGAGACGACGCCATCAAGGTCTGGGACGCAATCGCCGAATTCGTCGGCGCCATCATTCGGCAATTCTACAGTACGGACGCCGATGTCGTCGGTGACTTCGAACTTCAGGCCTGGGTGCGCGAACTTGCCAACCCCGACATCGGCAATTTTAGAGGTCTCGAGGATCCCGGAGGAGGTGTGCGTTCGGTCGACAGGCTGGTCCACATGGTTACGACGATGATCTTCATTGCCACGGCGGAGCATTCGAGCACCAACAACGGTCAGTATGATCTTTACGCCTTTATACCCAACGTTCCCGGGGCGATCTTCGCAGCGCCGCCGACGACAAAGGCGCCGCTCTCCCAGCAAAGTCTGTTCGATGCCATGCCGCGCCCGCTCACGGCCGCTACGCAGATCGGAATGGTCCATCTGCTGAGCCAGCAGACCGAGGTGCCGATGGGGCACTACACGCCGGACTTTTTCGCGGGAAATCCGGAGATCGAGCCCATTGTCAAGCGCTTTGACTCTGCGCTGGACGCAATAGGAAAGCAGATCGATGCGCGTAACGCGGGGCTCGAGGTGCCGTATCGTTATCTTCACCCAAACTTTCTTTATCCAAGTATCGAAATTTGACGACCCTTCGGCGTGGCGAAATGATCGAAGTGCCTGGCTTCCGGACAGGGGAAAGGCTGCATTCGGGGACGCATTTCTCGGTATACCGCGGAACGCGCCTCGATGACGGGGCCGCCGTCATCGTCAAAGTCGCCGATGCGCCGCATGCCGGGCCACAAGCGAGCGCACGGCTGGAACGCGAATTCGCGCTGACCCACGCGCTCGATGACGCAGGCGTCGCAAGCGCCGTCGCCCTGGAGCGAGCCGGTCGCCACTGTTTCCTGATTTTCCCTGATGCCGGCCGTATCTCGCTTGCAAATTACCTCGAGGGCCGGTCGCTGCCGATCCGGTCCTTTTTCGTGATCGCGCGTCAGATCGCCGAGACGCTCGGGCGCATCCATGCGCGCGAGATCGTCCACAAAGACGTGAAACCGACCAACATCCTCATCGATCCGAAAACGCTCTTCGCGCAGCTCACCGATTTCGGAATCGCGGCGGCGCGCGCGCACGAGACGGCGCCGAGTCGGGCGCCCCAGAACTTGGAGGGCACGCTGCAATATATCGCACCGGAACAGACCGGTCGCATGAACCGCAGCATCGACGGACGCGCCGACCTCTATGCGCTCGGCGTCACGTTTTACGAGATGCTGACGCAGCGGCTGCCGTTCGAGGTCGAGGATCAGGCTGAACTCGTGCATTGTCACCTGACTGCTCTGCCCCGGTCGCCGCGCGATCACAACCCGGACATTCCCGAGCCGCTGTCCAGGCTGGTGATGAAGCTGCTCGCCAAGGATCCCGAGGATAGGTACCAGAGCGGCTCCGGCCTTGCACACGACATCGCCGCTCTGTCGGAAATGTTCGAAACCGGGCGCTGTGCCGAGGATTTTTCGCTCGCTTCCCGCGACGTACCCGACCGGTTGCGGATGCCCGAGCGCCTTTACGGCCGGGAGATTGAGCTCACCGAGCTGATCAAGTCGGTCGACGCAATCGCGCTCGGCCGCGCGCAGCTGATGCTGATCACCGGACCTTCGGGTGTTGGAAAGTCGTCGCTAGTCCGAGAAGTTATGCGCCCGGTCGCGGGGCGGCGTGGACATCTCATCTCCGGAAAGTTCGACCAGCTCAATCGCGGGACGCCCTATCGGGCAATCGGGCAAGCGCTGGATGAACTGGTGCGGAAGCTGCTTGGAGAGCCTGCCGAGCGCATCGAGACGTGGCGTCGAACGTTGTCAGAGGCCACAGGCCCAAACGCGCAGGTTGTCCTTGATGTGGTTCCAAGCCTTGCACGCCTGATCGAAGAAGGGCCGAAGCCGGCAGCGCTTGGCGCGGCGGAAGCGCAAACCCGCTTCAACATGGTGTTCCGTCGGCTGCTTCGCGCGTTGGCCGGTCCCCACCACCCGCTGGTGATCTTTCTCGATGACCTCCAATGGGCGGATGGCGCCTCACTCGCCCTGATCGAGGTTTTGATGTCGGATCCCGATCTCGTCGGCCTGCTCATGATAGGCGCCTACAGGGACAATGAAGTCCACGCCGGCCATCCGCTGCAGTCGGTGATCGCGACGCTTGCGCGCGCGCAAGCATCGTGCAAGCACATTGTGCTCGCCACACTTGAGCGCGAGAGCGTGGGCCCGCTGATCGCCGACACCTTGCGAATCTCCGTAGCTGAAGCTGCGCCGCTTGCGGCACTCGTGACCGCGAAAACGCAGGGCAACCCGTTCTTCGTGCGTCAGTTCCTGCGCACACTGGCAGAAAAGGCACTGCTTGCTTTCGACGCTGCGACAGCCTGCTGGGTCTGGAACATCGCGCGCATCGAGCAGGAGCAAATTTCCGACAATGTCGTCGAGCTCGTCGCCGGACGCATCACTCGGCTTTCTCCCGCCGCGCGGCGTCTGCTCCAGTTCGCCTCCTGCATCGGCAATCAATTTGACCTGCAAACGCTCGCCGTTGTCTCGGGCAGGACGCCGGGCGAGTCGGCTGCCGCGCTCGCCGAACCGATCGCGCAGGAAATCACCGTCCCGATCGGCGAGGGCTACAAATACGCGCCCTGGTCCGAGACGTCTGGCACCGCCGACGTTCAGTACCGATTTGCCCATGATCGACTGCAGCAGGCCGCTTACGCTCTTACGCCGGCTGCCGAAAGGCTGCAGTTGCACAATGACATCGGGCGCCTGATCATGGAGCGCTCAACGCCGCCGCAGCGCGAAGAGCGCCTGTTCGAGATCGTCGGTCACCTGAACCTTGCCAGAAGCCTGGTGACTTCTTCCGACGGGCGTGCCGAGCTCGCTCAGCTCAATCTTCGTGCCGGTCAGAAGGCAAGAGGCGCAAATGCCTACCAGGCGGCGCTCTCGCATTTTACGGCCGGTCTCGAGCTGGTCGAAGCCGGGTTCGATCATCGCCTGCGCCACGAACTCAGCCTGGGCCGCATCGAGGCGATGTATCTCTGTGGGCGGTTCGAGGAGGCCGAGCAACTCGCGGAGAAACTGCTCGAACGGACCGAGTTTCCGCTCGAGAAGGTCGAGGTGCTGGAGCAGCTCGTGCTCGCGCATACTACGCGCCTGCAATATCGTAAGGCCATTGATACCGCCGTCCGCGCGCTCGCACTGCTCGGCGAAAACATTCCCGGACGCCCTAGCCAGCTGCAGGTGTTGGCCGAGCTGGCGCGGGCGAAACTGGCGCTGACAGGCAAGCGGCCCGACGAAATGCTCGCCCTGCCGCGAATGAACAATCCGCAAAAGCTGGCGGCCATGCGAATCCTGATGCTTGCCACGGCGCCCGCGTATTTCGAGGACCAGAATCTGCTTCCGCTGCTCGCCTTGCGCATGGTGCGCCTCTCGGCGCGCTACGGCAACGCGGCCCATTCGGCCTATGGTTATGTGATGTATGGATTGGTCCTCTGTGGCGTCTTGAACGATATGCCGCGCGGACTGGCCTTCGGCCGGTTGGCCCTGAAAGCGATCGACCTTTTTGACGCGCGGGACATACGCGGGCGCGTATTAATGGTTCTGGGCGGATTTATTCTGCATTGGAACGGTCGGCTGACAGACACCCTTCCGCACTTCCGTGAAGGCGCGAAGGCGTCGCTGGAAGCCGGCGATCTTGAGTTTCATGGATACAATCGCTACGCACTTGCGTCCTATGCGTTCATGAGCAGCATGCCACTCGACAAGGTAGCCGACCTGCTCGACGAGGGTTACGCTGCCGTGTTGGAGCACAAGCACGAGAAGACCCAGCGCGTGTTCCGCATGGCGAGGCAGGCGGTACGCGAGCTGCGTGGCCGCGCCGGCACTCCAAACAGGGAGGAAATTTACTTCGACGAAGCGGCCGAAGTGGAGTATTGGCGCGAACGCGATCGTATGGCGCTCGCCTACTGCTACAAATACCGGACCGTAAAGCATTTCATGACGCGCGACCTCGAAGACTGCGTCGCGAGCGCCCGCGTGATCGACGAGAATTTCAACGTCGTGATGGGCATGGCTTTCTCTGCCTATTACCTGCCATACCAGTCGCTGGCGCTGCTCAGACTGCTCCCGAAAATGACAGCCAGCGCGCGCCTCGCAGCTATGCGCACAATCCGCCGCAATCAGCGTCGCCTGCGTACCTGGTCGCGCTTCGCTCCCGAGAACTATTTGCACAAATGGACTCTGGTGAACGCGGACTTGGCACGCGTGAGTGGGCGCGAGTTGCAGGCCGAGCGCGGCTATCAGGACGCAATCGAACTGGCGAGCCGCCACGGGGTGTTGGCGGACGAAGCGCTTGCCCATGAGCTCGCCGGCGAATTCGAGCTCGCGCGTGGTCGCGATACCTCCGGCCGTGCTCATCTCGTCGAGGCGCGGGACGCCTATAGGCATTGGGGGGCACTGGCTTGGGTCGAGCACCTGAACCGACGCCATCCGGAAGTCATTCGGCCGAGACGGGACAAAGGCTCATCGACGGCTGCAATGACTGCTATGGATTCGACCGAGACCCGGGGACTGGTCGATGTCGCCGCCATCACCCGCGCGGCCAACGCCATTTCCGGAAAGATCATCGTCGAGGACGTCGCCGCCGAGGTCATCAAGGCTTCGGTGATGAACGCCGGAGCAACGCGCGGCCTGCTGTTGCTTGCCCGAGGCGACCAGCTCGTCATTCAGGAAGAGGCGGGTGGAACTGGGCGTGTCGATGCCGTGCCTTTCGCGGGCTCGCGCAAGGGACCAGAGCGTCTGGTCAACTATGTAGCCCGCACGCGCGAATCCGTGGTGCTCGACGACGCAACATGCGACGAAACCTATGGAGAGGATCCGTTCATCGTCGAGCAGCGCCCCCTTTCGGTCTTATGCATGCCGCTGCTTGATCGCGGCGAACTCGTCGGTCTGCTCTATGCAGAGAACAGTTTGACGCGAGGCGCCTTTACAGGGGACCGCATTCATACGCTGCAATTGCTGGCCTCCCAGGCCGCGATCTCGCTCGAAAATGCGCGGCTCTACCAGGAGATTCGCTCGCACGCCAACGCACTCGAGTTCAAGGTAAAGGAGCGCACGCGCGAGCTCGAAGATGCATACGGAAAGCTCAGGGAGATATTTGGCAAGTATGTGCCGCGAGGCGTTGCCGAAGCAATCGTTGCCAGTAGGGGTTCGCTCCGGCCCACCCAGACGCTAGCGACCATCCTCTATTCCGACATCGAGGGGTTCACAAGCATTGTCGAGCGCCTGCAGCCGGCGCGCGTGATCGACATGTTGAACGAATATTTCCCAACAGTGATCGAGCCGATCGAACGCAACGGCGGCATCGTGAACCAGTTTCTCGGTGATGCGATGCTGGTGACATTCAATATCCCCATCGCCGACCCGCGACACGCGGAAAAGGCGGTGCGCGCGGCAGCTGAGATTCTGCGCGTAGTGCAGGGTCGCAAATTTGCCGGCGTCGAGCTCGTGACGCGGATCGGGATCAACACCGGGATGGTTATCGCCGGAAATGTCGGCTCAGGCAGGCGTGTCCACTACTCGGTCTATGGCGATGCGGTAAATCTCGCGGCGCGTCTCGAGCAATTGAATAAGGAATATGGCACCCGCGTCCTAGTCTCGGGAACGACCGTTGAGCTATTGAACGGTGTCCATGAACTTTCGCCCGTTGGCAAAGTCGTGGTGCGCGGAAAAACTGAACCCGTACACCTTTACTGCCTCGAAGCCTCTTCCTGAGCGAACGCTACCGATCACGGCTCTACGCCAATCTCCTTCGACTGCGCCTGTCAAATTCATCTCGCTTCTATCAAAAACCAGGATCCCGAAAGTGCGCGATCGCCTAGCAAAGGTCAAAGGGCTTGCCACTGCTGCTGTTGCACCGACACACCTGAGCCAGGGACCAGGCTAGCATAACCCTGTCGTTGCGATGAGGGCACCGGTCTAAGCCGATGCAAGACATTTCCGGTCTTCCCCAAGAAGCCGACGTCGAGACGGTCATTAGCTTTCTTCGGTTCAGGGCCAGGAGCGGACAAGCTCGGTCCTTCCTTGAAGGACGCCGCCGCCGCAATACGTGGCCACTTCGTGGCGCACGCCCCCAGCGGGATGGGGCCGGCGCGCAGCGATCGTTCTGCGTCAGAAGTGGCGCCGCAGCCAATTTGAGACGCGGCTCGCGAACATGCCACCGTGCTTGATCGGCATGCAGGCGTGGTCGGTGCGCGCCGCCCGTGGATCCGCCGCGCCGACAATAACCATTGGCGGAGCTTCTCTCGGCGAAGTGGCGAGGCTTAATGCGTGTTTAACGCTTTCGCACATCTAGTGGATGATCAGCGCGAACACTATCACGCAGCAAGAATTGCGGGCGGATTATTGAGAACGCTCCTCATCGGCGCGCTGGTCGCGAACTTAGTCGGCTGTAGCCATCAACCGCCGCCATCGCAGACGGCCAGGGACTCCTGCGCTAGTAGAAGCCTACTGGCCTGTTGGATGTCTGTGCGCGTATCGATTGAGCCGACGTCAATCACGACCAATTCCGCGACGCTAGAAAGCAAGCCAGCTATCGCGCGGAAGACCCGAGAGACCGCTGCCGGGTCGGGAACAGCGCAGCAGCGCCCGCGGGCAGATGTAGAAAATGTCGGCGGGAAGTTGCTTCATACCTCCCTCATGGCTGCGCGGTAAAAAAATAGAAGAATGCGCTTGAACCGGGTTAGTTTAGCTCGATCTGATCTTCGAGGATCTTGCAGTTTTTGAGCGTTTCCCGCCGTTGTGATTATCCCGTACAGCTGAGCGGCTGCGCTTCTCCGATCCGGCGTGTCGAGCTTTCGTCACGCGGTGATGAGCGGCATATTCCTTGCCGTTGATCGGTGCCACATGTGCCGGATCCTTATCAAGATACGGTCGTCCGATTCCAAACTCCTCCCCGTGTGCGTCGATCCATTTCCAAAGGTTTTCACTGGAACTATATCGCTGGTCCCGTGTCTCACCCTTCACGCTCACGACATCGGCGGCAAGCCCGTGGCCGTAGCCGCCGCGAGAGCTCCCGCCATGGTACGACCTGTCTGCGGCCGCTTTCAGGCCGCTTGCGAGCGATTGACGGTAGTCATCACGGAACGCGCTGGTTATGCCCGGCGACAGCCCCGCCTCGTCTGCCGCGCGAAGTGCGTGAAAGAGCTTCAGCTTGAAGCTCCGATCCATGCCTCCGATCACGTAGTCTATCATCGGCATGCCAGCTTTTTCAGCCGCCTTCGGATCCTTCCAGGTGAAATCCTCATCGACGAGCCTGGTAAAGCTCCTGGTCACAGTTACCGTTTTGCCTTTCTTCTTGACGGCCACTTTCCTCTGCTCATCCACCTTTATGGTGTCCTCCTTGGGCGTCCGTTGGTAGAGCGCCCACAGGTATTGGTCGATGCAGACGTCCGCTTCCCGGCACTCGTCGGGAAGTTTGATGGAACTGACCGCACTCTTGGCGTCATTGGGCAGCAGATCACTCGTGCTCGCCGTCGCCACCTGCACGGGCGGTGTTTCCGGCGTCATCGTGTGCGACGAATCGGTCAACGCCGCCTTAGCGATCGATTCCGGCTCATCGGGGGCCGCCGCCCTGGCGTTGGTGACAGTCACCGCTGCGGCGGGCGCCGTCGTATCATCGCTATTGGCCATCGCGGTCGGCTGCGGAGCATCCGCGACCTCGGCAGTAAGAGGGGGTGGGGGGCGGTCGACGATTGGCACCGCAGCGGTATTTTCGATGCCGGCCGAACCGAAGCCCGCAAGCCAGGCGACAACGCACCCCGCGAGAACGACCGCTAGTGCCGCTGCCACTGTCGCAAATCGCCGCAGGTCCATGATCGCAGCCTCCAAAGCCTCCATCTGAGCCAGATTGAACAGCCAAGCATGCGACACTGAACCTTCCGATCACCATATGACAGCCCAAGGGCGGAAGCTTCAGGTCATTCGATTTTTCCAAACAGTGTTGCCTGATTGCAACGCGCCGCTGCAAGTGAGTTGTTGTCATTCACGAACGGAATGGGAGTTGCTAGGCGCGCTCACCTCGCCGCTCACCCTGTCAAGCATAGTCGTCGTTGCGTAGAGGCTAAGCCAGCGCTGATCTCGCCATCGTCAGCATCGACGCGAAGCTCCGCACGGCGCCAGGTCGATATGGACGCGCTCGATTGCTGCCGCTGCGTGCTGGAGAGATCGGGCTGAGAGCTAAGACATAAGGTGAGACGGCTGGCGCTGTCCACTCTAATCACAAACGCCAGACGCTCGCCGCCAGCCACCACCAGTCGGTCGACGATCGCTTTTGGGGCGAAGCGGACATCAAGTGGCAGGCAGGACCGGCTGGATCGGTCGCGAATGAGACCACGCGCTGGCGCTTTAGCCGGGTCCAACGTTTGAGAAGCCAAAACTAAAACGGTTTTTCAAACGGTGTTTTTGCTGGCCCCTCAGCCGAGCCGACTCTCGACAATGTGATTGGCGCGAAAGCGAACCCACTCCGATTCAAATGTCGTTGATCCGTGAACGCAAAACTTGACCGATAGAAAAAAATCAGGCGCATATTCGTGGACGAATGAATCACGTCATCCGATGTGGGGCTCGTGGCGATCTCGACCGATCTTTTCTTGTCAATCAATTCGACGAGCCTGATCGCCTTCTCATAGAGTGCCGCGCACTCATTGGCTATCGTCGGATTATCAGTTTGCGTCGCACTCGGGGCGGCGCCCAGCTCAGGGAACAAGTTTGCACAGGTGAAGCGCGACGTTCGTCGTCGATCGATTGGAGTACCGCATAAGATCGACGGCGGGCGTGTTCGTCAGAACACGCGCCCCCCGCAGTCCTTCATCTAGGCCTTCTTCTCGGCGTCCACGTACCCGTAGAGTTCCGGCAAGATGAATTTCGCGGCCAGGAAGCCGATCAGCGATAGGATCGACACCGCGTAGGTGGCACCGGCCTTCCCAAGGGCTTCGTTGACGAGTGGGAAGACGAAGGCGCCAAAGAATGCTGCGGCCTTGACGAAGAGGTAGCCGAAGCCGGAGGCCGTTGCCCGGAAGCGGGTCGGGGCCACCATCGAGGCGATCGTCATCCCGTTGGACGCATCCCAGTAGTGGCCCCACATCAGGATGCAGGCGCCGACCACGATGAGGATCTTGTAGTCGTTCTGGATCGCGTATCCGCCGAGGATGAGGCCGACGAACGCCATGCCGAAGCCCCACATCGCGACGCCGCGATGACCTATCTTCGACAGCATCAGCGGCGCGACATACCCTGAGACCGTCGCGAGGCAGAAGATGAGGGCGGTCACTAAGTTCGTCCCCGTGATGTCGCCCGTGCTGGAGACGCCGACCCCAGCGAGGACGAGTATCACCGGGAGATAGAAGCCCCATGCAGTGAACTCGGCGCCCTGGCAGGCGTTGGAAATCCACGCAAAGATCGTCGCGCGCTTCTTGATCGGGTCCGCCCAGATCACCTTGAGGAAGTCGGCCAGCCTGGGCTTTTCCAGCTTCTGGTCCCGGTTGGGCAGCATGTCGAGTGGGTCGTTAAACAGCTGCTTGGAGACTTCCTTGGCCTTCACGAACTGGCCGCGCTGCAGCAGCGACAATGGCGTCTCGGGCAGATTGAGCCGGCCAAACAGTAGGACGGCCGCAGGCACGGCACCGAGCGCGAGCGCTATACGCCACAGCAGTGTATGGTCCATGCCCATCGCATACATCAGCGTAATCACGAGAATGGAGAACACCTCGCCGAGACCAAACATGAACTGCCAGCGACTGCCCATCTCTTCGCGCTTGCCCTTCGACATCGATTCCATGATGTAGGCATAGCCATTGGAGATATCGCTCCCGAGCGGTACGCCGATCAACAGACGCACGATGATCAGCTCCCAGACATCGCGCACAAACGCTTGCGCGAGCGCCAGAACGATGAAGAGCACCATCGTTCCGATGAAAACCTTTTTGCGGCCAAAACGATCCGCGAAGATGCCGCCCAGGAGAGCGCCGATTAGC
>Ga0306921_10009631_pt1 | contig 10256 bp, 6 predicted proteins | sample sta12Cox44000080_FD_203760 | JGI IMG/M metagenome (GOLD analysis project Ga0306921, IMG submission 203760) | Lab enrichment of tropical soil microbial communities from Luquillo Experimental Forest, Puerto Rico - statoxic.12C.oxic.44.000.080 (v2)... | ecosystem: Environmental > Terrestrial > Soil...
TGATGAGCAGGGCTCGCAGGCCGCGTTCGATCCCCGCTTCAAATCCGTCCCCGGCGCGTGCGGCCTCAAAGAGCTTGAGCGGCATCCGAAGGTCCGCATCGGTCACCGGCCGGCGGTAGGCGCGCCGGGCAAAGGTAGCAAGGATTTGCTTGCCGCAGCTTTCTTCCTCGGACGGGGCGGCAGGATGACACACAAAAATCCGGCGGCGGCTGGGCGTGTCCCCGGCGCCGGTGGCGGCATAGGGGCCGATCACGACGATCGAATAGAGTGCCGGATGGATGCGGGGATGCCGGTACATATTAAAGTGCGCCTGGTACGGCTGGCGCTCGGTTTCGAGCAGCAGCGAGGGACTGTTCTTGGGGAATGTCACTCCCAGCGTGTGCGGGCCAGCCGTGACGGGGATGCGGAGGTGGAGATGTTTGTCGACCAGATCATCATTGGGAACGCTGTTGGCGTTTCGAATCCCGGTAATGTCATTAACCGGCTTTACCGTGAACAGTTGTACCCGCTCGCCGTCCAAGAGGAGTTCCACGTCGGTCGGTTCGCCCAGGCCCTCGATGTGCTCGTTGCGGTCCCGGGTGAGTTGAAGCTGAATTTCGTACTGGGCGTTCTGCGGGAACGTATATTGAACCGTGGTCCCGCCGCGCGTCCCGAACGGCAGTTCGTCGAAGTGTTCCTCTTGCGTGAGATCCTGCGGAATTAAGATGGTTTCCCCGCCCGGAGAACGAACTGGACTTCCGAGGGCCAGGCGGCTGATCTTCCGCGCTGCCGCCAGGTATCGCTCCAACAGCGTCGGCGAGAGCTCTCCCACCGTAATGTTGTCAAAACCAAAGCTGGACTCGTCGCTAGGTAGCAGCTGTGTGACATCGACTTGAAGCCCGAGAAGATCGCGGATCGCATTCTGGTATTCGGTTCGAGTCAGCCGGCGGAGCGTGGCGGTTCGGCCGGGATTGGGATTCGCCGCGCTCCACCCATCAAGCGATGTCTCCAGGTATGAGACCAGCGATTGGTAGGCCTCTTCATCCGGCCGCGGCACGCCCGCCGGCGGCATGTAGCGGGCACGCGCTTTGTGAAGCACTTTTTCCCAGACCTCGGGGCTTTCATTCACGCTTTCCACGTTGACCGCGTCGAGCGCCAGCCCTCCGGTCTTGAGCTTGGAATTGTGACAGCCGAGACAATACTGATTGATGAGCGCGTGCTCGCGAGAGGCAGCCGGCGAGCGCTCACCGGTGGGTTGTGGCTGTTGGGCGTGGAGGGCGATGAAGCCACCCGCTATCAAGACGGCGGCGAGCCGGCGACGGGCCGGCTTCCCCAAACTGCTCGACATAAGCACCCCACAAATCACTGAATTGACGGTGCCGAAGTGTCCGGAGTATAGCCCAGGCAGAGCCCAAAGTCAATGCGCATCAATTCCTTTCTTCAGGCAAGATCTCAAACTGTGTCGAATCGAGTCATCGGAAATGCCCCCAGTTCCCCCCCGCAGGGCCTCGCTCGTTGCACGCGAATCTGGTAGACTCCGAATCCATGAGCCGACAGGGAACTCGGGAGGTTCGACTATGACCGCGAAACCGAAGGGGCTTGTAGCGATCCCCGTGGCGTTGTTACTGGCCGCATCGCTCGAAGGACAAGATCTGCCGGATGGCGCCGGCAAGGACCTGGTGATGAATGTGTGTACCGTATGTCACGATCTAATGCGCATCACCAGCAAGAGGAAGACCAAAGAGGAATGGAACGATATCGTCGACCAAATGGCCACCAAAGGCGCGAAGGCCTCCGATGAACAGTTCGACACTATCGTGAATTACCTGGCCAAATACTTTGGTAAGGACAAGCCTGCCGAGAAGGGCAACTGAGCTGTCGCACATCGGCTTTGGCACGCGCGGAACGCCCTCACAGGCCTCTGCGCCCAGCTCTGAGAGGAGAGGTTGAGACGCTATGAAAAACATTGTGTTCCTCGCCGTGGCGCTCGTTTGGCTGGGTCTGGTGGCCGCCGCTCAACAGCCGGCGAAGCCCCTTTACGTGCTGGAAGACTCTTATCTCAAGTGGCGCCTGTTGCCCTCCGAACAGGCCTACCTGTCGATCGACGGTAAGCATCTGAAACAATACGTCGAGGAACTCACCGCGATTTCGCGACGGTACAGGGATCACGGCCATCCTCAGTTTTGGGGGCGCATCACGGGAACTGAGGCGGACGCCGAAAACGCCCAATGGCTCGTCGACGAGTTCCGCAAGATCGGTCTCTCCGATGTCCGCGAGCAATCCTTGGATTTGCCGCCGCAGTGGATGCCCGCTTCGTGGACTGTGACCGCCTCCTCGGGCGGAAAAACCGTGGCGCTCGAAAGCGCGCAACCCACCTCCACCAGCCCCGGCACGTCCGGTGACGGGCTCGACCTGGAGGCCGTGGACGTCGCCTTGGCCACGGATGGCGATCTCCGGGGACGCGATCTGCGCGGCAAAGCCGTGTTCTTTTACAGCGCGGATTACACATCGCGCCAAGCCCCCGTTTCCGACTACGCCATCAAGCGTATCGGTGATCGCGGCGCCGCAGCCATTTTTGTGATCGTGGGTCTCCCCGGTAATCTACGAACCCAGTTCTACCCGGTTGGGAGCACGGTCCCCACATTCTCGCTGGGCCTCGAAGACGGAGTCGCGATCCGCAATCTTATCTCACAGTCGCGGGACGGCCGGCCGGCGCGCGTCAGAATCCGCCTGGACGTGAAAACGATACCCGATTTGAAGACCGCGACGGTGTGGGGCTCCCTCGCTGGAACCAGCGATGAATCGATCTTCGTGGTCGCTCACCGCGACGGGTGGTTCGAAGGCGCCACGGACAACGCCTCGGGTGTGGCAACTCTCTTGGGGCTGGCCGAGTACTTCGCCAAAATCCCCACTGAACAGCGCCGCCGCACCATTTACTTTCTCGGCACCAGCGGTCACCACGACAACCGCGGCATGACAGGCCACTGGCTCGCCGATCACAAGGAGATGTTCACTAAAACGGCGTTGATCATTAACTGCGAGCATACCTCTGCCGAGCAGCTTGTCTATCGGGGAGGGCTGATTCGAAGGACCAACACGACCGTACCCCTCAGATGGTATGTGGGCGGCAGCCCGAGACTGGAACAAATCGTGGTCAAGGCTTACGACACATTCGGAGTCGCCACCTATGCCGAGCCGGAGCCTTCGGCCGGGGGCGAGATGGCCCCCTATTATCAACTCGCTCCGTCCCTGCAGCTGATCGAAGGAAACCTCTATTGGCACTCCGATCGCGAAACCGCCGACGTGGTTCCGCCAACCGGATTGGCGGCCGCGACCCGCGCTTACGCGAAGATCATCATGGACGTCAACGAGGTCGATCTCAAGGACCTCATCCGGCCGCGGACCGCTGAGGCCCGGCGGTGATGACGGCTGAACCGAGCACCCTCGTCGAGCGTGCTGTCGGTTTATGGTCTTCCCACTCAGGCGTTCACCCGTTTCAAGTCGTCTGGCGAAAGCCTCGAAGCTCGGTCGCGTGACCGTTTGAAGCCCGCCCCCATTGCCAATGAAGATCAGCGCGATAACCGCAGTGGCAGAGCTGATGAGGGATCAAAGCTTTATGATAGACTGGCCCAGGTGGCACCGGAAACGTAACGCTTTACCGGCGGAGGAGCTGTGTACGCGAGACTTCTCGCAATCGGTTGTGCGATGCTTACTTGGGCCTCGGTTGTCTGGGGCCAGAATACCCAGACCGCGCAGGCGCCCAAGCATGCCGCAACTCCTGCGCAACAGTCTGTCGACGTTGCGACACAACGTGCGGTTGTCGACAAGTATTGTGTGGTTTGTCACAACCAGAAGCTGAAGACGGCCAACCTGCTTTTGGATCAACTGGACCTGGCGCGACTTGGGGACCATGCGGAGATCGGCGAAAAAGTAGTCCGCAAACTTCGGGCCGGAGTGATGCCTCCGACCGGGATGCCGCGCCCGAATCCGGCCGCGCTTGAATCCCTCGTGACCGGCCTCGAGAATGAACTGGATCGCAATGCCGTCACTTATCTGCCTGCACCTGGCGTGCATCGGCTCAACCGCACCGAATACACGAACGCGATTCGCGACGTACTGGGGCTCCAGCTAGACGCTACCAAATTCCTTCCGCCGGATGATTCGACTCATGGCTTTGACAACATCGCGGGAGCGCTGACTCTGTCGCCGGCATTGATGGAAGCCTATCTGTCGGCCGCGGGAAAGATCAGCCGGCTGGCGATCGGCGATGTTTCGACACCGACCCAGGCTGTCTTCGAGGTGCCCGCCGACACCGCCCAGAACTATCACATCGAGGGGCTGCCGTTCGGAACCCGCGGGGGCATCCTGATCCAATATCAATTCCCAGCCGACGGCGAATATACATTCAAGGTCAAAGGAGTCACGGGCTACTTTCAGGCTGTCCTGGGTGGGGTCAAAGGCGAGCAGCTTGAAGTCACCGTCGACGGCGAGCGAGTTCGACTGTTCGATTGGGATAAGGAAATTGCCAACACCACCGGCAACGGTCGGTCGACCGAACGCATCCCGGTTCAAGCAGGCCTGCACACCGTGGGTGTGACCTTCCTGGCGACCAATGACGTCCCCGGCAGCGAACTGAACCGGCCGTTTCAGAGGACCATGAACACGCCGGGCTCCATCCCGGGATTTCTGTTTTATCCGCACGTGGGGCAGGTCTGGATTGAGGGACCCTACAATGCTAATGGCGCAGGCGACACAGCTAGCCGCCAGAAGATTTTTGTGTGCCGCCCGGTAACCGTCAAGGACGAAGCAGGGTGCGCGCGCACGATCGCCTCCAACCTCGTCAAGCACGCGTTCCGGCGCCCGGCCACGCCTTCGGACGTGGCGTCGCTGATGAATTTCTATCAGGCGGGCCGGAGCGGTGGCGGCAGCTTCGATGAGGGCATAGAGGCGGTGGTCGAGCGGGCGCTTGCGGACCCGGAGTTTATCTATCGCCTCGAACCGGAACCGGCAGGCCTGCCCGCCGGCAGAACCTATCGCATCAGCGATCTGGGTCTGGCTTCGCGGCTCTCCTTTTTCCTGTGGAGCAGCGTCCCAGACGACGAATTGCTCGATCTGGCCGCGCGGAGCAAACTGAGGGATCCAGCCGTCCTCGAGCAACAGGTGCGGCGCATGCTGGCGGATCCGAAATCCGACGCGCTGATCTCTAACTTCACCGGGCAATGGCTAGGCGTGCGCTCGCTCAAAACCTCCGAACCCGTAGTCAATCTGTTTCCGGATTTCGACGACAACCTGCGGGCAGCCTTCCAGAGCGAGATCCAGCTGTTCTTTGGCAGTATTGCCCATGAGGATCATAGCGCCCTCGATCTCCTGACCGCGAACTACACATTCGTCAACGAGCGGCTGGCAAAGCACTATGGGATTGCGAACATCTATGGCTCGCAGTTCCGCCGTGTGACACTGCCTCCGGAGCTCGACATGCGCCGCGGTCTGCTTGGCAAGGGCGCGCTGTTGATCGTAACGTCAGCGGCGGCTCGCACCTCACCGGTCGCGCGCGGCAAGTGGTTCCTGCAAACCTTTGTCGGAGTCAGCCCGCCGGATCCGCCGCCCAACGTCCCCGCCATCAAGGAAAGCCCGGTAGACACCACCGGTAATGCCAAAGTGCCGACCATGCGTGAGACCATGGAAGCGCACCATACCAATCCGGCCTGCGCATCGTGTCACAAGATCTTTGAGCCCATGGGATTGGCGCTCGAAAACTTTGACGCCGTCGGCGCGTGGCGCACCCACGACGGCGATAGTCCCATCGATGCCACTGGGGTCCTGGTGGACGGGACCAAAGTGGACGGAGTCGCGAGCCTGCGCCAGTGGGTGATGGGCCGTTCCGATCAATTCGTGCGCGTCGTCGTCGAGAAGCTGCTCACCTACGCGCTGGGCCGCGGAGTGGAGTATCCAGACATGCCGATGGTGCGGTCCATCGTGCGCGATTCGGCACCGGGCAACTACAAGTTCTCTTCCATCGTGTTAGGTATCGTGAAAAGCCCCGCTTTTCAGATGAACATGAAAATAGACGACGATGCCGAGCGGGCCGCCGGCAGGCCCGCGAGCGCGACCCTAAGGAACTAGGAGTTAAGACCGCCATGACGTTTCTCACCAAGAAGCATTTGTCCCGCCGGACGGTTCTGCGTGGCGCCGGTACGGCGTTGGCACTGCCACTTCTGGATGCGATGATACCCGCCGGGATGGCATTGGCAGAGACGGCTGCGAATCCGAAGCCTCGGTTCGTCGGCTGTTTTGTGCCGCATGGCATGGCACCCGGCTATTGGGTTCCCGGCACCGAAGGCCCTCTCGACGCCACACTTCCCTTCAATTGGAAACCGCTCGAACCTTTCCGTGCGCAGACCGTGATTCTGAGCGGCTTGCATTCCCGCTCCGCCGAGCCGCCTCCGGGCGCGACGGGGGCGGACCATTGGGTTGCCGCCGCTTTCATGTGCGCGAACAAACCAAGGAAGACTGCCGGCTCGGACGTCTATGTGGGCACCACGATCGATCAGATCATCGCGCAAAAAATCGGCCGCGAAAATCTGATGCCGTCGATGCAGCTCGCCGTCGAAGACCCCGGTGCCAATTCGAGCAACTGCGGCGAGGGCTACAGTTGTGCTTACACCAATACGATCTCCTGGTCCTCGCCGACCGACCCGCTGCCCATGGAACTGAACCCCCAGGTGGTGTTCGAACGCATGTTCGGGGACGGCAGCACTGTGGAGCTGCGCGCCAAACGCAGGAGGCGGGATCGTAGCATCCTGGACTCGCTCACGGGCAGTCTCTCCCGGCTCCGCAACGAGTCAAGCGCCTCCGATCGCGTGCGGATCGATAACTATACTGAGAACGTCCGCGAGATTGAGCGCCGCCTCGAAATCGCGATGAGAGCTTCCACGGTCGCGCCGGCGGATCTGTCGGTTCCGGTAGGTGTGCCGCAAACCTTTGATGAGCACATCAAGCTGCAATTCGATCTGCTCGCCTTGGCCTTCCAGGCCGATATTACGCGGGTAGGCACGCTATTGTTCGCACGCGACCTCACCGGCCGCACCTACCCGGAATCGGAAGCGCCCACGGTGGGATTCCACGGCGCATCGCATCACGGCGAAGATCCGCGGCGCATTGCCGAGCTTTCGAAGATCAACCAGTATCACGTCAAAATGCTGGCCCACCTGATCGCCAACCTCGCCAGAACCCAGGACGGCGACGGTACCCTTCTCGATCACTCCCTGGTTCTCTATGGCTCCAACATGGGGAACTCCAATCAGCACGTGCACTACGACGTGCCGCACGTGCTGGTCGGCGGGTTGAACGGCAAGGTCAAAGGCGGCCGCCATATCGCCTATCCGACCAAGACTGTGCCCACCGGCAATCTGCTATTGACCTTGCTCGACATGTACGACGTGCATCAGGACAGCATTGGCGACAGCACCGGCAGGCTAGAGAATCTGTAGAGGAAATCGATGAGACAGATTGTTGGAAGCGGCCTTCTGCTCGTGTTGTTGCCGATGGCCGGCCTCGCTGCCGGGCGCTCTGAAGTTGCCGATGCGCTCAAGGCCGGTGACCTGGCGGGCGCTCGGAAATTGGTCGAACAGCACGCCGATGTGAATGCGCCCCAGTCCGATGGCGCGACCGCGCTCGACTGGGCTGTGTACCGTTCGGATAAAGAGATGGTGGACCTGCTGCTAGGCGCCGGCGCCAATGCCAGGGCCGCCAGCCGCGAGGGCTCGACGCCGCTATGGCTTGCGAGCATCAACGGCGATGCCGCCATCATCGCGGCGTTGCTTAAGGCCGGCGCTGATGCCAACGAGCATCTTCCTTTGGGCAGGACGCCTCTCATGGCGGCGTCGCGCACCGGCAATGTCGAGGCGATCCAGGTGCTGCTCGACCACGGCGCGGACGTGAATGCCAGGGAAACTCTACGCGGGACGACCCCGTTGATGTGGGCCGCCGACGAAGGCCATGCCGCGGCGATCCAGCTCCTAATCCAGCGCGGCGCGGACTTCAAGGCCCGGTCGGATATGACCGAGCGCGGAAGAGGCCCGGCGCTTGGAAAAGCCAACGATCCGAGGAAACAGGTCGCGGCGCAGGGTCGAGCCCTCGCGGCCGGAAGAGCACTCGACTTGAGGGACCTCAGCGCCCTTCGTGGTGACAACAATGGGATTGGGGGACAAGGGGCAGGCGGCATTGCCCGCGGCGGCCGTACTCGAGGCGGCCGGGCTCCGAACGGTCGAGCGACGGACGGCGTCGATCAGGGCTTTGATCAGAACGACGATGCCGCGGTGGCCGCGTTTGGCTTCCGGGGCCGGCCGGCTCCCAAGGACGGCGGCGCTCTGACGCCGCTGGTCTATGCCGTCCGCGCCGATGATCTGGACTCGGTGAAGGTGTTGCTGGCTGCCGGTGCTGACGTCAACCAGGTCACCGGCTACGGCTGGAGCCCCTTGCTCGTCGCCACGCAAAATCGCTATTATCGGCTCGGAGCCTATCTGATCGATCACGGCGCCGATGTCAATCTCGCCAACCATGGCGGGTGGACGCCGCTTTACCTGGCCACCGACAACCGCAACATCGAATCCGGCGATTATCCGGTCCGTAAGGGCGACATGGATCATCTGGATTTCATCAAGCTTCTACTCGACAAAGGAGCCAATGTGAATGCCCGGATGAAGGACAGCACGGAGACCCGGACCGTCTTCACCAACCAGTGGTTGGATGAGAACGGCGCCACGGCGTTCCTGCGCGCCTCCCAGTCCGGCGACCTAGTCCTCATGAAACTTCTGCTCGCCCACGGTGCCGATCCGAAGATCGACACCGTCCTGCACGTGACCGCGCTCGAAGTGGCCGCCGGAGTCGGCTGGGTCGAGGGCATCACCTACGAGTGGTCGCCCGAGGCCACTTTGGAAGCCGTCAAAATGCTGTTAGACCTCGGTCTCGATGTGAATGCACAAGCCGACACCGGCCGCACCGCGCTGCATGGCGCCGCGCACAAAGGACGGACCGATATCATCCAGGTTTTGGTGGACCACGGGGCCAAGCTGGATGTCCGCGATTACGGTAACACCGACAACCGCGGTGGCAAACTGGCTGTCCACACTTGGCAGGCGGTAGATTACGCAGATGGCCTGGTCCGCGTCGGCGTCCAATCCGCGATCCCGCACCCCGAAGCCGGCCTCCTCTTACGGAAGCTGATGACCGAAGCCGGCCTCGTGGCCCCGCCGATAGGACGCACGCTAGAATCCATCTGTGTGACTGAAGCGTGCGAATGATAGATGCCCGCGTCACACGCGAGCCGCGAGGCTTTCCGGGATGAGTCTAGTCGAAGCAACCCACGCCAGAGTTCCGCCCAACTGACTAAACCGCCGAGCTAGGGCGATGCCGGCTCCGCTGCAATAAAATAAATCGTTAGTGCTATCGCTACATCTGTTGATGGAGCGCGAAAGGAGCGGCCAATATGGCAGAGGTGCCTGTCCGGAGAGAACGTTCTGAAGAGCGGAGCGTCATGCGCGGAGAGTGGTTGCCACGGTTTGGGCTCCATGCTCCGTGGGATCTTTCCATGAGTCCGTGGTCATTGATGCGGAGGTTCACCGATGAGATGGACCGCTGGTTCGGTGTGGGGCGGGAGCACGGCGAGCGAGCCATGTGGTCGCCCAACATCGACGTGCGGGAGCGCGATAACCATCTGATCGTCAGCGCCGATTTGCCTGGGCTGGCGAAGGATGACGTCAAGGTGGAAGTTACTGACGAAGGGCTGTTGATAGAGGGCGAGCGGAAACACGAACACGAAGAGCGGCACGAGGGCTACTACCACAGCGAGCGCAGCTACGGCATGTTCCGCCGGGTGGTTCCGCTGCCGGAAGGGGCCAAGATCGATCAGGCCAAGGCCCAGTTTAAGGAAGGTGTGCTCGAAGTAACCGTGCCCATCCCGGAAGGGGCGCGAAAGCGCCGGGAGATACCGATCGAAGGGCCGTCCAAAGCCCGCACCTCGGGAGGCGGGGCTTAAGGCGGGTGGGGTTGACGCGCCGCAGTTGTGGAGATCCCGCTCGTCGCTCGGCGAGATGAACCGCGAGGGCAGCAGATGAGTAGACAAGGCATCGCGCTACACCTGTTTCGCCCCTAAATCTCAGAGGTTCCGGACTACCGATCCCTTTCATCGGCTCCCCGGTCGTCCGTTTGGAGCCCCCGCTCCGCCAAGCCTCCTGCGGGTCGCGACCGGGTGCGGCTTCCCGTTCCAGCCGGAAGTG